>Ga0315331_10001983_pt1 | contig 15496 bp, 11 predicted proteins | sample M160m34915metaG_FD_203456 | JGI IMG/M metagenome (GOLD analysis project Ga0315331, IMG submission 203456) | Ammonia-oxidizing marine archaeal communities from Monterey Bay, California, United States - M1 60m 34915 | ecosystem: Environmental > Aquatic > Marine > Intertidal zone | place: USA...
CCGAGGTGATTTGTTTCGGCACGTCGTTTAAATGCACTGGCGGTCGATACCTCATGTCTTGCGAGTGTTAGCGATCGTAATAGCAGCACTTCAAAACAGACGCCTCGGGTTCTCAGTGGTTTTTAAACTGCTATTTCATTTCTTTGAAATAATGGATTCTGCTGTGACAAAGTGGAGACTCGGCCCTACTTCTGTAACAGGCTCGTCATTAATCAACGCACGGTCTTGTGCGATCTCTTCCCGTTTTCTCGTCGAAGGAGAATCTCATGTCACGCCCTTGTTCGCTGCGGTTTAAACGCGGATTTACGTTAATCGAGCTGTTGGTGGTCATCGCCATCATCGCCATTCTGATTGCGTTGTTGCTACCCGCTGTACAGCAAGCCCGTGAAGCCGCCCGGCGAACGCAGTGCAAGAACAACCTGAAACAATTGGCACTTGCCTGCCACAACTATGAGAGCACATACGGGCTGTTCCCGATCGGTCATCAGTACATTGGTGACTGGGACGGAAACTCAAACAACAATCGGGGAGGCACTGGATTCTCGTGGGGTGGTTACATCCTGCCCTTCATTGACGGGGCCGCCATCGCAAACCAGTTTGACTATGACTACCCGATTTCCGGACTCGGACAGAACCCGCGAACCAACCATATTACGGCTGGGTCGCCTGTTTCGTCGTATCTGTGTCCATCAGACATCGCACCTTCTAAAAGGAATTACTATACGAATCAGCCATGGGGCTATGAAGCTGCATTGACCAGCTACGCAGCCTGTGCCGGTGCATTTCACAATCCGTTCGTGCCGGCAACTGCTGGCAACAGCGGGCAACGACGCAGCAACACAGGTATGTTTAATCGTGACATCGGCATTAAGTTTCGTGATGTTACCGATGGCACGTCAAATACATTGCTGATAGGCGAACAAACATTCAAGCTGAAGAATCAGCCCGGCCAGGGCGGTGCCGAAATGACGCTGGCATTCGGAGTCATTCGTCAGCAGAGCGGTTGGGCTCAGGGACGTACAAGCTTCGTCATGATGGGTGGAGCGTATCCCATCAACCAGCTTCCTGACGGTACGGGGTGGGGCCCTAAGCAAACATCGGCCAGCAGTCTGCATACAGGTGGGGCTCAGTTCGGACTGGCAGACGGCAGCGTGCGGTTTATCAGCGAGAACATCCAGCACACGTGTCGCGGATGTAAACATCGTGGAGGCTGGGGCGCTATCTGGACAGGAAACAACACCACCGACGAGTACGACGACAGCAACGGTGGTGCTGATTTCGGACTGTATCAACGGTTGTTCGCCCGATCTGATGGCTTCACTGTGGGTGAGTTCTAAGCGATTTCTGAACCTGAAGTGGTATTTCGGACGCGACCAGAAGCCGGGCTCTGCGATTCTTCGAAGCAGCCCGGCGGCTGTGTCTTTGCCACCAGAGTATTCGTCACCAGTTGCCGTCGTTGTCACCGTTTTTCCAGTTGTATCTCCAGCGCAGTTAGCTTTTTGATTTCAAAGTACGACTTGTAAATAAGGACTACCTCAATGCACCGTTGTGTGATCATGTTGTTCTGTGGGATTTTGATAACTAGCGGGGGATGTGGCGGAGGTGCTGATGACTATCCGGATATGGGAAGGGTCCGCGGTACCGTGACTTTGGGAGGCAGTCCCCTGAGCGGTGCGTCCGTGGCATTTCAGCCCAGCGCAGCAACAGGCGGACGTGCGTCGTCAGCAGTCACGGATGCCAACGGGAACTACACACTGAAGTACTCAGCAAATATGGAAGGAGCCAAAGTCGGTGAACATACTGTACGGATATCGACGTACCAGGAAGCCGGACCGGGCGAAGACGGAGAAATCGCCGACGCTGTGCCCGAGACAGTTCCAAATCAGTACAACAGCCAGACGACACTGAAGCAGACAGTGGAACAAGGGTCAAATACCTTCGACTTCGAACTGAGTGCGGAGGGTGAAATCGACGAACACGATGGAGGAAGCTACGAGGAAGGCGAATAGAAGCCAGCGACGTTGACCTCCCGCTAAGGCGATAACAGCACTTCTTCGCAGTTCCCTGAAGATCGCTTATATTGCCTGATTCTGAACCGGGCGATTGTTTGGACCTCGTGTCCGGACAACGCCTTTTTTCTTTGGCGTCCGTTGTGCTCAGTCATCCCCGCCATCGTGTAAGGCAACACTTGAACAAGACGATCTTGATACTGACGTCGATGGCAGTCATCGGAGTTGCGTTAATCGCGCTGTGTATGAATCACCAACCGATGGTCCAGTCACTGCCAGTACGGAATTTAGGCACAAGACTTGAAACGGGGCCACTCACGTTTCTGCGTGCAAACAACGGCGCAACATCAGACGAACGACCACGAATAACAAACGTCAACATCACGGACCTGGACGCAGACGGAACGCCGGATCTGCTGATCTGCGACGCGGTCAGGCACACCATCTGGTGGCAGCGGAGAACTGCCGACGACGGCTGGACAACAGTGCCGCTTGTGCCGGAGAATTCTTTGTCGGCGCCTGCCCATACCGCCGTCGCTGACATTGACGGCGATGGCGACCCGGACGTTCTGGTTGCCATTCTGCGCGACGTCTGGCCAACGGATAGTCGCCACGGACAGGTCGTGGTACTGATTAACGATGGAGAATCGAAATTTGAAGTCACGGTGATCGCCGACGATTTGCGCCGAGTTACAGACGTCCAGCCCGCAGACCTGGATGCTGATGGTGATATTGACCTGGCAGTGGCGGAATTCGGCTACATGCATGGTCGAGTGTTGTGGCTGGAAAATCTCGGAAAGGGCGTATTCGCCGATCATGAACTGATATCTCTGCCCGGGTGCATTCACGTACCTGTCGACGACTACGACAACGATGGAGATCCCGATATTGCCGCACTGATCAGCCAGAACGACGAAGAGGTGCTGATCTTTGAGAATCCGGGAAATGGATCTTTTCAACCAGTCGTTCATCAGGTCTGGGGCACAACCGATTTTGATCTCGGGCTGGCCGGAATGGTGAAATGTGATCTGGACAAGGACGGCGATACAGACTTTCTGCTGTCCGCAGGTGATAATCTTGAACTGACGTATCCATGTCCTCAGCCAGGTCACGGCTGTATCTGGCTGGAAAACCGAGGTGATCTTGAATTCCAGTTTCATCGGATCGCCACTCTCGGCGGCACTTACGCCGCTGATGCAGCCGACATGGACGGCGACGGAGATATCGATGTTGTCCTGGCCAGCATGTTTAACGACTGGAAACAGCCAGACGTCACAAGTCTTGCATGGCTGGAAAACAACGGTCATCAGACGTTTTCGGCATGGCACGCTGCCTCCGGCCCCACTCATCTGTGTACTGTCCGCTGCGGTGATCTTAATGGCGACAGCCTACCGGACATCGTGGCCGGAAGCCTTCAGATATACCCGCCGTACAACAACGAACATGGTGCAGTGGCGATTTGGGAAAATCAGGGGGTGACGCAATGAGACAGTTGCGACACCTGTTGATTCCACTTTCTGCCATGGGGCTGGCAGTTGTCATCTGGTTGATGTTTTCCCGGCAGCAGACCTTCAAACTTGCGGAGCCGAATCTGGCGGGCTATCCGGCTTATACACGAACGAAGATTCAGGAGGCGATTGCCGTCGTCCGACCGGAAATCGCACTGGACTGGCACGACCTGGCCGACACGCTGTTCGCCGGTGGATTCTATGCAGAGGCGGAAACCTGCTACCGTCATGCCAGTACGCTGAACCCCATACATCCTCGATTCCGTTATCATTGGGCGTTCTGCCTTTCGAGCATCGGAGATATTGCACAGTCGGATGAACAATTCCGTCATGCGATCGATCTGGGACATTCGCATCCGGAAGCGTGCCGGCATTTCATCGGCCTGAATGCACTGCGAGAAGGACGAACGAAAGACGCTCAGCAGGCATTTAACGCATCGTCCGAACTGGCGGTCTCTCGTCTGCAACTGGCCGAACAGGCTATCCGCGACGACAACCTGCCCCACGCCTCAACCTTACTCAACGAACTCCTGCAGGAGCAGCCAAATGCCTGGCGAATCTATCATCTGCTGGCCGTCGTCGCTCGACAGCAGGGCGACACGACCACTGAGCAGCAGCACGCTGCGTTCGCAGACGTCGTCAGCGAACATGTGAGAGGACCATGGCACAGTCGCGCCGCATCGCTGCAGAAGCTGTCAATGGAACTGGGCGTTGAGTATCGCGTCAACATGGCAGTGAAACAACTGCGGCGACCGCAGAACCTCAATCGCGTCGCCGACATGATCCTTGCTGAAAACAGGGAGGCATGGGATCCGTTGCTGGAGGACCTGCTGTCGAACGTCGACCTTGCGCGCGATGACGGAGAATCACAGGTCGCCAGATTGCGGAAGACCATCGCAAAAGATGGCGTGGATTCTTACCGGGCGGCAAGACTTGGGTTTGCTCTGCTGGGTCAGCAGAAAATCGCCGATGCAAAGCATGTGTTCGAAACGGGAATACATCTGTTGTCAGGCGGGAAAAGTCAGCAGGTCATCGATATGTGCGGGGCACTTGCCGAATTGCGAAGGAATGCTGGCGAAGTGACTTCCGCCGACCACATGGAGGCGTGGGGTGAGTTTCTGAAAGGGACTCTGTTACTGGAGCAACTCGCAATTCCTCAAGCTGCCGCAGCATTCTTACGGTCCGTTGAGCTAAACAATTCGCCGGCACGCACCTGGTTCTGGCTGGGTCGTTCTCAGCAGTTGCTTGGTGAAGCCGAGTCGGCGATCAGGGCCTTCGATGAATGCCTGAAACGAAATCCGGACCACCAGCGAGCACTCCGATACCGAAGTGCGTTGTCAGCGTCGAAGGCTGACATCCCCAACACGCCTCCCCCCCGGGAATGATCTGCAAAGCGCTGCTCACCGACTCACAGCGCCGGTTTCCCTTCCCTGTTCTGTCAGCAACACACCACACCGCCATGGAAACCTGAAGGTAAACACAATGGACGGAATGCCAAAGAACAGGCTTGGCAGTCTTCCAGCGGTTCGGCTCGTCGTGATCAAGCAGCCGCTGAGCCAGATCGGCCCGTTCCGTCGTCTGAAGACGGTCGCACTGGACTGTCAGCCGCATTTTTCGGCTGCGTGTTAAAGTTTTTGTACTCCGGCAGTCATTACGATGCAGCGTTACATGTTCGTTTTCGTGTCGCCGCCGGATCCGCCTGCGACTTTCAGAAGAGCCGCGCTGATTTCCCGATCGTGACCGTGATCTCGACTGTAGATCCGGAAAATGATGAAGCTGGTAGGCAGACTGCGAAACAGTTCGTCATCGTCAAGCTCATAGGATTCGCCACTGGCGGGATCGAACCAGAAGTTCTGCTTACCCGCCGGCCGCCGGGCACTGGGACGGTGATAATGCTTCGCCACGTCAACGCGCAAAGGGATGTCACGCAGGCCAGCCGGCAGAAATTCGCGTACCCGTCGTTCGACAAGGTCCGGTTCGGAAAAAATCGTAGTGCTTTCTGCCTGACCATCGTGAAAATGCATCGTCCGTTCACAGGCCATCCGCCACATCTCGTCTCGGTTAATGATCGAACGCCAGTGACGTCCGAGTTCGCTCAACTCAGGGTCATCACTGTCGGCCCACCGAGTTACGTCAACCAGAAACGACGTTTCAGTCAGTCCCTGATATGCCTGCAGATGCTCCAGCGGATTGCCGGGAAACAACCTTTTCATCGTGTCCGCAAAGTAATCCTCCAGCGCAATATCGATGCCGCGCACCGTGCGGTGAAAGTAAATTGTGCGAAACAGATTAGCCCGCGTTTCAATAAAATTGATCAGTGTGGGCAGACCACGTGCATGAATGGTTAACCCTTCAGTCGTAAAAAAGCTGTAGTGAATCAGGCGAGAGATGTCGAAGGCCTTGGTATTGTAGCCGGACATGTAGGCGTCGCGCAGAACGAAGTCCATGTTGTCAACGGTATAAATCCCACTGAACAGCGAACGCAGTTTGCGTAACCAGTCAGGATGGCCTTCTTCATCTTCAGGCCTGCCGCTTGGACGACGAATCAGCCATGCGACCTGCTTCGCATCCAGTTCTTCCAGCGGCTGCAGCCGACCGTTGGGGTTGCGCCGAATGCGGCGAATGATGTCGCCCAGTTCATGTTCGATAATGTGGCCGCCGATGTCCTCGTGCGTCAGATCAAACTGTTCCAGATAGTGATCATCAAAAAAATGACCGAACGGCCCATGCCCCGAATCGTGCAGCAAGCCCGCGATTCGGACCAGACTCTCGACGTAGGCCTTCGATGGAACACTGCGACAGGCTTCGGCCAGAGACTCGTACCATGCCGTCACCGTGACACTACCGAGATGCATGACACCCAGCACATGCTGAAATCGCATATGCTCCGCTGACGGAAACACCCACCATGCCGTCTGCAGCTGATGAATCTGTCTCATCCGCTGCACCCACGGATGATCGATCAGTTCCTGCTCCGCCGCTTCATCATCGGGCAGACCGGCACATGAAATAAACGGGATATAACCGTGGATGGGGTCGTGAGAAAGACTCTCAGTTGTAAAATCGCGGACCATCGGCAACCTGTTTCGCGAGGAATTCGAACACGTCGTGTGCGTTCAGAACTAATGATAGCGAAACAGTGGCGAAGTCCCCAGACGTTCTCCGGAGATCAGTGAGCACTCCATCGCCCTCACCAGGAGTCAGCACCGCGCCCGGTCCGCAGGACCAGATGCCTGCAAGTGGCATGGTTAGCTGATGTCAGTTTTGTGCGGCACGTGCAGGCACACCTAAAGACCGAACAGCAGATCGGCAATCACCAGAAGCGGTGAATCCGACTGGTCGTTGCCATCGGATGATTGTGGTATCGGTGTCGGAATAATAGTCACTCCACCACCATCGTTCAGGTACAGCGGCATGACCTCAGGCTGGCGACCGCCTTCCGCCTGTTCGACTGTGCAAAGTTCGCCATGGTCCAGCCAGACATACTGACACTGCGGACACGAGTCCATGACGATGTTACCGGGCCCGTAATACGGATGTACTTCCATCTGCGCTCGGCATTTCGGGCAACTGATCTTTCGATCGTATTCGCCCGGGTTCAATGGACGGCAGGCCTCTGCTTCGAGACCAACCCGTCGAGTCCTCCGGATTCGAGTGATTGCCCCGAAATCCTCATTCTTAAGCAACAGTCCGTAACAGTCGTCACAGTACAACACCGGATGCTCTTCAACCTGTCCCGTGCACAGCGTCTCCTGACACACCGGGCATTCCGTCTCGAGGTCACCGCCGCTGGGTGTCACGCGATCAACAGTGAGCGGGTTTTCCGCGGTGAACACGAGAGACCGACAGTACTCACACTGCAGATACTCTCGATCCTGCACAGACACAGCCCTGCCGCCACACTGCTGGCAACAATATGTTGATTTGGAAGCAATCATCGTCCACCTGCTGCAAACAGAGAAAAGCGAGACACTTTCTATGGTAGCTCGCGTGCATCAGATGCGCAGCTGATTCACAGCAGGATTGCCGTCACACAGGTCTGCCTGGACCATTTGGTTGGATTTTGTCGCTCAATCAGAATGATATGACGCATGATTCGCGGTGGTGAAACGGACTGACATGCGCCGTATATCACGAATAACTTGCACCATCAGTTCTCGCTGTCACCCGTTTCAACGTCTCCCAGCAGTTCCGCCAGCAGCCGGTTCAGCTCTCCACCACGAGCTGTCATGGAGACGACTTTGCCTTCTTTGTCAACAAGAATGGCCGTGGGGATACCGCTGATGCCGTAATGCACAGCGAGCGGACTGTTCCACCCGCGTTCGCTTTCTTTCTGACTCATCAAATTGACCCATGTCAGCTCTTCGCGGTCGACGTAGTTTTGATATTCGTTGATGGTTCTATCCAGGTTAATCCCGACAATCGCAAATCCCCTGTCCCCGTATTTTTTCAGCTGAGCCTTCATATTGGGAATTTCGGCGCGACAGGGCCCACACCAACTGGCCCAAAAATCCACCAGAACAACTTTGCCACGATACGCCGACCAGTCGAAGTCTTCTCCTGCGGCCGTCGTCCCCGTGACTTCCATGAATTCCCCGGGCAATGACAGCCGTCGTGCAATCGCCTGCATTCGTTGAACCTGAGACTCCAGCGCAGGATTGTTCAGTTTCATGAGTGCTTTCGCCAACCGGTCATACACCACAGCGCCCAACTGTGGTGTTGCCGATTTCTCAAGAGCTTCACCCAGACTGGATGCGATGCTGACCGTTCGCTGATCCAGGCCATGAGCGTCGATAAACAGGAACAGATCGTCGACAAACTTTGCCTGAGCAGCGTCCGAGGTTCTGAAGAACTCACTGGCATGCTTTTGCAGCCTCAATCCACCGATCAACTGTACAACGGCGGGCCGTTCGTCATTCTCGTATTGTTTGAACAGTGCGTTCAAACGTTTTGCTGCAGACTCATCAACCTGCGACAGGACGGAATATCCTGACAGCCGCTCCATAAGAACTTTCAGCTGCTGCGGTTCATCCGGATTTAATTTCAGAATTCGGTCACAGACGGCCACGACAGCTTTCACCTGTGCCTTCAGATGAGCCACGACCGCTTCCTGAGTTCGTTCTTCCGGTGGCGTCATCTTCACTGTGTTGATGAACGTAAACAGTTCCTCAATTGTGCCGTCCGGAATCGGAAACATTTCTGCTTCCACCGCAGGCCGGGGCTCATCAGCAGTTGTTGTCATCGTCAACGACAGACTGACGACCAGAAACAGCCCAAACAAACAGGAGACAGTCTTCATGGTCACACCGAATAGATTGTTGTCAGTTCGCATTGTCAGATATTTTCTGGTTGAACACATGTTGCTGTTCCAGACCGACTCAGTAAATCCGCAGAAGAGACTGCCCTTCACTGTTTATTTTCCGGCACCTCACCGGGAGATGGCGACTGGGCCTCTTCGTAGAGCTTTGCCAGCGGCAGAAGAATCAACTCCAGCTGCCGCAGATACTCCTTTTCAGCAAGTTCCGACTTTCGTTCTCGCAGCAATTCCAATTCGCTTTCCAGACGATCGCGTACCGTCCGCTGATCCGGACTGAGACTGCGTTCCGCTGCACTTCGCACAAGGTGCCAGCGTCTTGCCAGCCTGCCGTCCAGAGCATCTTTATTCTTAACACTGTCTTTGATGCGGACACCTTCAAAGACTTCCGCTCTGGTTCCCTTACTGTCACCTGTATCGTCCAGCAACGAGTGTTCCGTCGCCAGTCTGCCGTCCGATTTGTAGTACTCATTGGTCCGGCGAGACGCGAACAACCATGCCTCCAGCAAAGATGTCTGTCCGTCACGATCAATATCCGCTTCCAGATTACCGATCCCGTCGGCTATGTAACGGCCAAATCGAGCAAACTGTATCTCACCGCCGTCTTTCGTTCCGGTAATGACAGTTCGGTTGTCCCCGCTGAGAGCGTTAATAAACGGAGCGCTGCACGAGGAGCAATTGATAACCGCCACGGGTCGCTTTGACTCAGCTAACAATTCTGCCGCACTATCTGCAGATAGATCGGCCCCGCGCAGGTTGAAGCGTGCAACTCGTCCGTCATATGTGCCGTGCCCGATCAGCACAAGCCAAAGCGGCTCTGTACTATCCACCCCTGCCACTTCTGAGAGTTTTTGCTGCAGTTGTTCAAGACTATCGTCACCATTGATGATTTCAAACAATGCATCCCCCGCAGTCGCGGCGACTTTCCATTGATCGGACCATTCCGCAAACATCTGCCCGTATTCGGCAGTTCCTTCTGCACCTATTACCACGATGACGTGTTGACGATCCTGAGCAATGCCGGCACCACCAGCACACAACAATGCAAGCACAAATGTGTGGACACCTGTCATAGCGACCGCTTTTCGGGAAGGCGACTTGGGGAGGATCACGGATCGGACATGGGAATACGGTACATGAGCATTGCAGATCTCCGCTCCGGATTCCATCGAATTCAGTATATCGCGGTTCCTGAGTACCGCCGAATATTACGGCATTGGAGATATTCCCCGGAATGCCCGTGGCTTTTCTGTGTTCTCAAAGCTCAATCCACTGAATGGCTGGTCATGCCCCGGTTGAGCCGAATGTGAATTACCTCACACGTCCATCGCCGTTAGTGCGAATCTCACGGACGTGCCGTGGTGGCGGCGACCAATACTGCAGCTGAACAGTGGCGAGAGTCACAACACATCGGTGATGCGTGTTCTAGTTCTATTGATCACCGGACAGCAGCGACAGGTCCATTGCAAACAGAATCCTTCCCGTGCTTTTAGCGTCTGCACTGACGGAAATCACGAATTCATCCGGAAGTGCCGTGTAGATAAACAAACGTATCCGGTCAGACGGCAGTTCATATCTGACCACGCTGTTCACGAGATCATCCAGCAGATTGCGCTGCACCAGAGCGGGCAGCGATTCATCATAGAAACGTTCTTCCGGAGAGCGCAGATCCTTTTCCTGTGGCTGGCCCCAAGGTGTTGTATACTGAAAGTCAAAATTTGGCTGACAGTATTCTGCCAGCCGTCGTTTTGCTCCAAACAACAGCAGTTGTCGAGTCCTGTCGTCATACTTCATTTCGTAGAGACGACGCCCGGCAAGTACGAGGTATTTATTTCCTTCTGCGGCAGGGAAGTTGTCACCCGTCTGAATGCTGAGATTCACAAGTCCGGACAGCTGCAGATCAATACTGCTGATCTGCAGACGCCAGTCAGCAGAGGCCAGTCGACGTCGACTGACAAACGTCTGGGAAGAAAATGGCGGTATCTGCATGGTGATACCACCGGCGTTGCCCGGTATGATCTGCGCCTCTGCCTGACCTACAGTTTCACCTGTTGAGTAAACAGATTGCTGATCGGGTGCTGTCGCCTGATAGCTGTCACCGGAAGTCACGAACAGAGCATTCCACTGCATGACGCTCCAGTGAGTATTGTCTTCGGCCCGCGCCACTGCCAGCGTCTGCAGAGTTGTGGATTCTCCATAACCGCGCTGACCGATAGCCAGAAACAAAATACTGAAGATCACCGACAGACCGGCAAGAGCACTATACGTCGCCAGAAAATGCAGTTGTTTATTCCTGGACAACACAAAACAACCGGGAAAAATGAGCCCGATGTAACACAGAGCCAGCAGAAAGATCAGCCACCAGGCATGGTCCGGCAACGTCAGTTCTCGCATATGCCGGAAGAACTGGTCATCGATCGACGATGGTTCCACGTCGATCAACTGGCCCACTCCCAGGCCCTGCTGTTTCTGCTGTTGTAGAAACTCCTCCAATTCCTCGTCTTCATCATCCAGAGAATCAAGAACCACAGCGTTACGCACCATCGTTTCGGTCAGGCCTTCTCGCTGCACATCCATTCGGTTGACAATACCGTTGCCGATGGAATAACGCTTCAGCGGCTGATTAAGATCCGACAGTTCTCCACTGAATCGAGGATATTCACCCCGCCGATTTACTAACAATTGCAGGCGACCACCCAGTTTCAGCCACGAAATAAATGCCTGCTGTCGGGGCAGTTCCCAGTCAGGCACATGATCCATGAATACTGTGTGCAAACCAACAGTTGCGGTGGCATACGGTGGAAAGATGTTTTCCGGAAGATGTTTGACGGTCGACGGACGGCTGGAAACCGTTTCCACCCTGTCAAGAATGATGACCTGAGGCTGTTGCTCTTCCTGTTCAGATTCCAGCTTGTAGGCAGGCCGCGGCTGAGTGAACTCGCCGATTCTTACTCCATCAAAAGACAGAACCCATTTGGACTGATAGCTATTAGCGACGTAGGGATAAAACTGAATCCAACGTCGTGCCGCCGGGGCAATGAATACCTGTTGCACATACTGGCTGCCCGACGGACTCAACAGTCCCTGAAGTCGCTGCAGAGTAGCTGATGCGTCAATCGCTTCAGCCGTCTGATTATCCAGCAGAATCGACAACGGATTGAACTGCCCCGGCTGCACGCGTCCGTCGAATCCCCATGTGTGCTCAACCACTTTCAGCGTCGGCCCTGATTCAGCGACCGCCGCAGAACTGCACAGTACCATGACAACGGTCACGAATATCGTTAACCAACACTGCGCACGCGTAGTCGCTGTTTGTACTCGGCACCGAAGCCGGCCACATGTTTCAGTCACGTCTGCGGCGATCATCACGGCATCCCTTCAAGCACGGGAACCTGTGTCTGAATCGCCACCGAAACGGGCGTTAAGCTGGCCGGGCTTTCACGGCGACTTAGAAGCAAAGGACAGATTCTACGTACGACCTGCCGAAGTATCAGCATGAAACCCGCATAAAAGACAATCGTACCACAGGCCCAGGTGAGTCCGGGAATGCTTTCTGTCAGTCCGTCCCGATTATAGCGGATCAACATATAAGGTTCCGTCAGATATTGCTCTGTCGCCGCTACTGCGATGGACGGCGAGAACGACGAAACAACTTCCAGTTCAGGCGAATCGAGCTGAAAAAACCGAACGAACACCAATGGGGTGGCGATCCATGTAACAATCACGGCCACGGACGCCAGTACCGCTTTCGTCGGAGAGTGGATTTTCAAACCAATTCCCGCGGATGTCCAGGTCACCAGATACAACAGAACAAAGGCCGCACATGTGCTGAGCAACAGATAAACTGCTGGTCGGTGTAATGTAATGACAGAGATGTTCCTGAAGTCGATTTGCAGCATGAAATGTGTCAGATTGACGGTCAGAACCGGCACGGAAAGCACAATCAGCAACCGACGCATGCCGACGACCTTCTGACTGAGCAATTCCACCCCCGACATTGGAGTCGCCAGCAGTGGCTCAATCGTCTGTTTGCCTCGTTCCGAAGAAAACAGCGTGGACGCCTTCACGACGGTGACCAGAACAGCCAGCGTCCAGATCAGTCCCTGCAGCATATAGAGTCCGTCAAACTGGTTTCTGGCAGAGACTGTCGCCGCCATCATGCAGATGAACAGTGTCGGAATTTCCATCACCACAAGGACACGAAACAGGTACCGAGCTTTTCCCAGCGACTTCTTGTTCCGCTCTCTCCATGCGACCGGGTCGTCACCAGGAAGCGGATTACTGTCACGAATAAGTTCAATCCCACCAGTCGTTCGCTCATTGAGTGCGGTAAAGAAAACGTCCACCACTCGCAGCACTCGAAGCAATGCCGACGCCTGTGATACAAATGCGCGACGAACAAGCGTCAGTCGGGCAAATAACAGAAACACACCGGTTACAAACAGTGCGGGCAAAGACTTCGAAATTATCATTAGTATGTTCGACTGGGCCGTAACGGAACCTACGCCAGCCGCATTAAGAACGGCCATCTGCGACCTTGCAATGCCCCATTGGCTGTCCATGAATGCCGATCGCCAGATCGCCGAAGGAACAAATGTTGTATAACCCAGACTCAACGTCAATGCGGCCAGAATTCCGATCAACACGTATGACCAGATAAATGCGACAACGGTGGTGGTAAACCAGGTCGAACACGCGATCGCGACACTCGCAAACAGCAGACATTCGCAAAACAGCAGCCACAAGGTTCCGATCAGCAGGTCCGTGTCGACTCCTCCCAGCGTGTGCACGTGGGCCAGTACTGGAAATGTCAACAACAGCAGAGTCAGCATTGGTATCAGGCGACTGCCGAATTTTTCCAGAATGATCGTACCCGGCCCCAGGCGAGTCAGCATCAGCGTGCCCAGCGTGTTGTTTTCTTTCTCAGCGGTAACGCAGGCACAGCACAATGCCGGCATCAGGATCTGAATTGTGTAAAACAACAGAGGTATGATTTGCGAGAAGACGTCGCCGCCAACCCCCATGTACCGCATGGGCCCCATTGCGCCGACGTTGTTCATGAATCGCTGCCGCGCGCCCATTGACTCGTTATAGGCCAGAAACACAAAAAACAGTAAGATCACCGCACCCACGACGCGCACGATATACGTCCGACGGCGGTTGGCAAGTTCCGTTAGTTCGCGGCGCAGTAACGGTAATTCAGGGATCCAACTCACGCAGTTTTCCCCTCTGTGAGTTTCATGAACGCTGTCTCCATGTCCATCGCTTCCGGCTGAAACATCGTGACACGTGCATTTTGTTCGACCAGAGCCTGATGAAAATCGGCCACAGAAAGTTCGTCCTCACGCAGTCGAATGGCCCATCGATCGACCTGACTTTCTATGGAATCAACACCAGGAATATTTCGTACTCTGCCTTCCAGATCTGCCGCCGGTTCCTCCAGTCGGATGTGAATGATTCGCTTCAACTGCAGTTGCTGGAAAATATCGTTCAACGACCCCTGAGCCACCATTTCTCCGGTCTCGATAATACCGATTCGGGTACACAGCTGACTGAGTTCATGCAGAATATGACTGCTGATCAGAATTGTCTTGCCCATTTCCTTGAGCGCTTTCAGCAGTTCCCGCACCTCAATTCGTGCACGAGGGTCAAGGCCACTGGCAGGTTCGTCCAGCAGCAACAGGTCAGGATCATGCAACAGTACTCGCGCCAGCGCCAGTCTCTGTTTCATGCCACGCGACAGACCGTCAACCGGCGAGTTCGCCTTGTGTCCCAGATCCGTCAGCGCCAGCACATCGTCAATTACGCCCTTGCGACGGTGACTGGGCAATTTGTAAGCCGCCGCAAAAAAGTGAAGATATTCCAGTGCGGTGAGGTCTTCGTACACGCCAAAGAAGTCCGGCATATAGCCGATCTTTTCGCGAACCTGCTGAGGCTGCCTGATGACGTCCAGACCACCCACCAGGGCCATTCCGCGGAACCTGGGCTGAAGCGTTGCGAGAACGCGTATCGTTGTCGATTTTCCGGCGCCATTAGGGCCGATGAATCCGAAGACTTCGCCTTTCGGAATATCCAGAGAAATGCCCTTCACGGCTTCAAACTTGCCGTAATTAACGCGCAAATCACGAATGCAGACTGCCAGTTCGCTCATAGTGCTGAGTTTCCCGGTGAATTACTCACCCGATAAAGTCGTCGATACACAACAATACGGTTTTCTTTTCCCTTTACGGCAATCATCAGGAGCCACTGACTGGCGTCCGTCGGATCCAGAATGGGCAGGTCTTCAAGAGACGCCGACCCCTGTGGTGATACCTGGGAAACAAGACTGAAGTAATCACGTGTGCCGGTGCGGCAAGCTGATTGCAGCAGTCCTACAGCCGTCATACTCGGCCCCGGAGTTGTGATGTATCGTCGGAATCGGATATCGGAATTCACCCATTCATCGCCGCGCCTGATGACATTGGGGGGAAACAGAAAACCTCCGTTACCGATCGGAAACCGGTCGTCCTGATGCAGGACGACTGCAGCGATCGACGAGCCGGCCGGAGCCGCCTTCTGCAGATATTGTTGCAGTTCCTGTCGCCCCGAACTGGTCGTGACCAGGCGGGCATCGTCCCACGGAATATCCAGTACGCCACGGGGCTCTGGTGCAAGAGTCATGCTGC
>Ga0315331_10001984_pt1 | contig 15491 bp, 10 predicted proteins | sample M160m34915metaG_FD_203456 | JGI IMG/M metagenome (GOLD analysis project Ga0315331, IMG submission 203456) | Ammonia-oxidizing marine archaeal communities from Monterey Bay, California, United States - M1 60m 34915 | ecosystem: Environmental > Aquatic > Marine > Intertidal zone | place: USA...
TGATGAAAGCCTGTCACACTGTTTTCAGGTGAAACCATGGCTGGGGAGTGATGGTTTCCAATTTTGTGTCGGCGGGATTTCGGTTCCTGCCGTCAGTTCCCATGATCAGAGGCATGGCCTCATCAGAATCGTCAAACGAGGATTCCGTCGTGAGTACAATTGAGGTCACTTCCAGCCAGGCACTGTCTGCCGATGATTCCGATGTTGGCAACGGAGTCTGGGAGATTCTCTACGATATGCCGGCCTGGGGCATCAGCCTGCTGGTCCATGTCGCCATTCTGATCTGCCTGATGAGTATCACCTGGGTCATCGAGACGCAACGCGAAGTCGAAATCACTTCGACGTTCGAACCGGAAGATATTCGCCAGGAAGAATATGTTATTAACACAGAGGTGAACGAGGAGATCGGCAGCGACAGCAGTTTGAATATTGTTGGCCCGTCGATGGCAGTTGCCCAGAACAGCGGCATCGACAATCACCGCGAAGAACAGGAAAAGATAAACGAGGTCATTATCGATCCTCGCCTGCAGGCTCCGACAGCGATGCAGGCTCCCAGCGAAGCGGAACTACTGGAATCGATCGACCTGACCGGAACCACCGAACACGCAGGCGGAACGGAAGGTGCGATCGACCGTATCACTCAGGAAATTGCCGCCTCGTTGAACCAGCGGAAAACCCTGGTGGTATGGCTGCTGGACGAGTCTCTGTCTATGGAAGGCCGGCGTGAACTTGTGGCGAAGCGTTTCCAGGGAATCTACAAGCAACTGGGAGCACTGGATATTGGGGCTGAAGAAGCTCTGAGAAGTGGGATCGTGGGTTATGGCAAGGAAGTCCATTTGCTGCAGTCAGACCCGACCTCGGACCTTTCTCTGCTGATGAAAGCCGTAGAATCCATCCAGAATGACAAATCCGGAGAAGAACAGGTTTTCTCGGCGCTGAACATGGCTCTGAAAACGTTTCTGCCGGCGAAACGCAAGATGCGAGCGAACATGATGATGATCCTTGTCACAGACGAGCGTGGCGATGACTATCAAATGCTGGAAGACACGGTACGTCGCTGCACACGCGAGGGTGTTAAGGTGTACTGCATCGGAAACACATCAGTGTTCGGTCGCGAAAAAGGCTACATCCCCACGACATGGGAAGTGGACGGAGAGACCTATCAAAAAGATTTGCCGGCAGATATGGGCCCCGAGACGGTTGCCGCCGAAGGACTTCAACTTCCGTTCTGGACGGCCAGTGCCCGAAACCTCGACCGTATGTCGTCCGGTTATGGTCCCTACACACTGTCACGCGTGTGCGCCGAGACCGGCGGCGTATTCTTCGTCGCTGAAGATAGTCGTGGACGCAAGTGGGACTCCGGAATCATGCGAAAGTATTCGCCGGACTATCGCCCGTTGCGGGACTATCAGCGGCAACTGTCGACGAACTCCGCGAAGTCAGCTCTCGTCAACGCCGCCAAACAGACCGTGCTTGATGGAGACGACATCCCGGTTCCCCAGCTGCGGTTCCAGGCCAATAACGATAACGTCCTGCGACAGCAGATCACGGAGGCACAGAAACCACTGGCGACAATGGACTATTATCTTCAGTCGCTGCATTCCATTCTGGAAGCCGGCGAACGTGATCGCGACAAGCTCGATTCGGACCGCTGGCGAGCCAGCTATGACCTGGCGATGGGACGGGTCCTTGCGATGCGAGTTCGTGCGTTTGGCTACAACGCCATGCTGGCTGAAATGAAGGCGGCTCCCAAAGTATTCGAAAAGGAAGGGAATAACCAATGGCGTCTGGCTCCCTCAAAGGACGTCAATGCAGGTGCTACCGTCCGTAAGCTGCACAAGAAAGCAATTGAGTACCTGACGCGTGTCATTGATGAGCATCCGGGCACGCCGTGGGCCTTTTTGGCGTCGGTGGAACTGGGCGATCCACTCGGCTGGGGATGGCACGAAAGTAAGATGCAGATTGCAGCCGCCGGGAATAACGGGGCCGCGGGCAACCGACCACAGTTCGCCCCTGAAGAAGAAGCCCGCCGCCAGGAGCAACGTCGCCGACAGCAGAAAATGAAGGCCACAGAACCGAAACTCTAAAACCCGTTATAACTATGGTTTTTCGGTGCAGTAGACGCAAATACCCCGTGCACGCCCGCACGGAGTATTTACAGATCATCACTACGGCCTCAGGCGACGACGTAAAATCAGAGCACATGATTCTGTGTGCCGGCGGAATCCCCGCAAATAACAGTCTTTGCCAAGCCTGAAGCACCGTATTGGCACCGCGTCGCTCGTGACGGACAGGGGTGATGGGGACAATGAACCGCAACAAGTGGCTCAAATTCCGGTTACTTCGGATTTGTCTGATCGACAGCTTGCAGTATGGCGACACAAAACGTTCAATAGGACCGGGGAAATCGACTGGGAAGGGCGTAACAAGGCCGTTGCACCCGTTTTACACACTTCGTTTGCGCGCGAATCACTGCCGATTCAAGTAAGAATCAGACAGACGCTGGATATCGCAAAGCGCTCGAAGGTTCAGTGAAAATGGAACACGACCAATTTCTGTTCGTGATCGTAGAAAGCCCGACATGGCTGCTCTACGTAACACTGCTGCTGACCGCTGTGTTTTTTCGGTTCTCTCGGTTGTTGACCGTGAGAAATCTGGACATGGTGCTGCTGCTGCTGCTGTCCACTGCACTGGTCGTCTCAGCGTCCTCCAAACGGGACGACCTTGCGAACGCTGGTGCCGTCTCACCAGCGATTCCCGTACAGACTCAGACTGTTGAGGAATCTCAGACGACGCCGCTGGGGGCTCTGAACCGATTCAGCTCCTTTGTCGTTCTGGCACTGTCGGTAATATTGATTGTTCGCCTGACCTTTGACGAGTCCCTCACCCGTCGACCACGCCTGGAACAGAACCTTAACCAGGCCGGACTGACGTTCCTGTTCTTTCCGGCATTTACGATTCTTATGACGGGCGTCTTTCTTAAGGATCCGCCTGTCCGCAACATCGACTCGGTGAAGTCCGGCGTTGCGCTTTTACAGGGACACGAGTCATCTGATGTCACTGCCGCGGGTGATCAGGCCACACCACCAGCGACCGAAACGATTATCGCCGCCGGCGCAGCGAAGGTCGCAGAACTTTCCGGACAGGTAGATTCAGTAGAAAACCGGGATGCCTCCGGTCGAACATCAACAGAGGAGATGATCGCCCGGATTCTGGTCGTGGTCGCACATACGACCGTGGTCGTCGGGCTGATGTACATCGGCCGAAAACACTTCTGCAGCGCTCAGCTCGGGGTGTCTATGTGTTGCCTGTACCTGTTGCTGCCGTGTACAGCATTTAATGTCCATGAGCTAAGTCACGTTGTGCCGGGAGCCTGCCTGACATGGGCATTTGCAATGTACCGAAAACCGGCCGTGGCAGGAGTACTTTTGGGGCTGGCCTGCGGCACGTTGTTTTTCGCCGTGTTTCTACTGCCGCTGTGGGCCGTCTTTTACGGCCGGAAGGGCAGCCTTCGTTTTGGAATTTCACTTGGTGCTGTCGCTGCAGTGGTGTTAATGACATTCGCGCTAACCTCCGCTACCACCGATTCGTTTGTCAGTAAACTTGTGATGACGGCTAACTGGACGGCTTATCGACTGTTTGACGCAGCGACACCGATGTCTGAATCCGCGATCGGTCACGTATTTCTGCGGATTATCCTGGCCGCCCTGTTCTTCGTGATGTTCGTCGCCATGACCGTTATTCCCCGGAAAAGAAACCTCGAAAATTTGCTGGCGAACTCAACGGCTTTGATTGTCGCCGCACAGTTATGGTATCCGGAAGACGTAGGCAGCTATGTGCTGTGGTATCTGCCTTTGCTGATGCTGGTGATGTTCCGTCCCCGACTGGATCGCTTCGTGCCACCTGAAGCGGATCACTCACACACTATGCAGCGACCAAGCGATCAGCAGACGCAGCAAGGGGCAGGAACGCTGTCTCGGGTGACGCTGTATCATTGACAATGATGCGTCCCCGCAGGACCAATAGCCGACTTTCACAGGTGGCAATCGGTTCAGCAGCTGACAAATACGCGGACCTGCAAAGCGTCTCAGCCTTGCAATGGCTGATCGGCACCGCCAACATCCCCACTTCCGTTCGTTCGCGTCTCCTTGCACAGCTGTTGTTCTCTTCATGAGCATTATTAACACTCTGAAATCCCGTTTTGCGTCCGCCCTATCGCCGCTGACCACCAACACCGGTCCGTTGCTGGAAATGATTCGATCGTCACAGGATCCGAAATTCGGCGATTTCCAGGCCAACTGCGCCATGCCTCTGGCCAAACAGCTGGGAAAGTCGCCTCGCGACGTCGCGGCCGAAATCGTTAAGCACCTGGACGTCAGTGATTGCTGCGAAACACCCGAAATCGCCGGCCCCGGCTTCATCAACCTGCGACTCAAAGATGACTGGATCGCAGCACGGATCGGCCAGATCGCAGGAGACAATCGTCTGGGGGTCACAGCAGCTGACAAACCACGACATGTGGTCGTTGATTTTTCCTCACCCAATGTGGCCAAGCCCATGCACGTCGGCCACCTGCGAAGTTCTGTCATTGGCGACGCCATCTGCAGAACTCTGCGTTTCGCAGGCCACAAGGTGACCAGCGACAACCACATCGGCGACTGGGGTACGCAGTTTGGCATGATCATCTACGGCTATCGGAATTTCCTTGACGCGGCTGCCTATCGCAAGGATCAGGTCGCAGAACTGGCCCGTCTTTACAAACTGGTCAATCAGCTGTCCGACTATCACAAGGCGACAGCCGGGTTGCCGGATCTTCGCCTGCACCTGCAGCAACGGCAGGCGGAACTTGATGAACTCAACAGCAACGTCGCCTCAGCTGACAGGAAGGCGAAGAAAAAATTGAAAACACAGCGGAAGACGGTGGAAGACACCCGCAGTATGATCGCGTCCCTGGAAGCAAGGGTCGCTGAGATCGCAGCAGATGCAAAACTGCTGGCACAGGCGAATGCACACATCGATATCGCCCGACTGGCCCGTCAGGAAACGTCAAAACTGCATGCCGGCGACGAACAGAATCAGCAGTTGTGGAACGAATTTCTGCCGGCCTGCCTGGCTGCGTTAAACCAGGTCTATTCCAGACTTGATGTTCAATTCGATCTGACACTTGGTGAAAGTTACTATAACCCGATGCTGGCAGACGTCGTCAGCGATCTTAGATCAATAGGACTGGCAACAGACAGCGATGGTGCCACATGCATCTTCATTGACGGCAATGACGCACCTTTCATCGTTCAAAAAACTGACGGAGCGTACACGTATGCGACCACTGACCTTGCGACCATTCAATATCGACGGCATGAACTGAATGCAGATGAAATTGTGTACGTCGTCGACAAGCGTCAGTCGGAACACTTCAATCTGCTGTTCAGAACGTGCCAACTGTGGGGCCTTGAGAACGTGAAATGCCAGCACGTCAGCTTTGGTACCGTGATGGGCAATGACGGTAAGCCCTTCAAAACCCGATCCGGTGACAATGTCGGCCTTGAGAGCCTGATCGACGAAGCGATCGCCCGCGCCCGCCTGGTGGTGGACGAAAACGATGATCGCCGCGAACAACCGGCATTGTCGCCTGACGAACGCGCCCGAGTTGCACAAATCGTGGGCACAGGCGGCATTAAGTATGCGGATCTGCGTCACAATCGAGACAGCGATTATGTTTTCGACTGGGACAAGATGCTCGCCACGACTGGCGACACGGCCACTTACATGCAATACGCGTACGCTCGAATCTGTGGCATCTTCCGCGAACTGCATGTGGACCGACGAACGATCGCCGACGGCCAGACGACGATACTATTAACGTGCCCCGAGGAGCGTGCGCTTGCTCTTCAGCTCACACAGTTTGATTATGCCATTGATGGCGTCCTGACCGATTATCGTCCCAACCAGCTGACGTCGTGGCTTTTCGAAACCGCTGGAAAGTTCAGCGCATTTTACGCCCACTGTTCGGTTAAGAACGCAGAATCGCCCGAACTGCGACAAAGTCGATTGATTCTATGCGACTTGATGGCTCGCGCACTGAGTACAGGACTGGCGCTTCTGGGCATCGAAACCGCCGATGTGATGTAACGGCCTGGATGGAAGAACGATGCGCCCTTTGATCGACAGACCGGATTATCATTGAAACGCGACGTGCGGCATCAGTACCGCAGGACGCAGCCGAAACTGAGCCCCTTGGTGTAGAAGCTGTCCAGGTCCACGGTCTGACTGACGACTGGAGTGAACGAGCCAGCCGCACTGGGCACACTGTTGTAATGAATGTTGTTAAAGGGCCGAGTCACGTTATACATCCACATGAAGTCGTACCCGCCAAAAATCGAAAAGTTCGGCGTAACGTGAATCTCGCCGGTAAAACTAAGTTCAAAAACAGGCGTGAATTCAATGTGACTTTCACTGAACACTCTCAGCGGATCCGCAACTGACGCAGTTGACTCTGTCAGCGGTCCGGATTCTGTTTTCACCGTGTGGTCGTTCAGCGCAAAGGCAATTCTTGGAGTCATGCTGAACGTAAACTTACGATGCACAATGGATGCCCGCGCACCAACTTCCGGACCATACATGTTATTCGAGGTCGTGGACCTGATTCGGGAGACTCTTGTCGACGGGGCGGCTCCTAATCCACCGTTGAACAGCCCCAGCTGCGACAGTTCTTCCTCAAAAGCCACGTATCGGAAACCGCCCAGCCATTGCCAGGCAATCCCCTCACCTGGAACATAGCTGTCTTTCACAATAATGGCTTCCGCTCCCCACATCTTGGCTTTAAGCTCAGCCGTGTAGCTCTCGTCATAGATCAGGTAATTCGCCGAAACTGCGTCGGACGGAGCACCATTGGTCAGCAGCGGGACAACGACATTGGGACGGGCTTCCGTTCCGATAGACGGAAACAGCGGGTCGCGGAACCCCTGCAGATTCGTCATCGATAACGTATCTGTTTTTTGTTCTGTGCCGAAGAATTCCAACTCGAACTCGGCCCCCTGCAGATCCAGTCCCCAGGTACCGCGAATTCCCGAATTATCCGCCAGATCCATTCCGTTCAGATTTGGGATGATCCCCACACCCGTTGTCACACCGCCGGCCAGCTCGTCTGCGACTGTCAGCGGATCTGTCACGTTCAGTAAGGGAGCCCCAAGGAATACATTGCCGGGACGCTCAAAGTCCATGTGCAGGTAATCAACCCGAAACCAGCTGCGTTTACCCAGTGCAGTCACGAACTGCTCGATGGGCTGCTGGTCATCCCACAGCGCGGGCTTCTGCCCGACATAGTAATCCAGAATCGGAGCCTGATAGCTCGATTGCGGAACGTGAACGCCTGGCATCTGAGGGTACCCGTGCTGATATTGCGCCGATGCGTCAGCACCAACAACACTCACACAGATCAGAGATACACACCGGAACAGGTTCGAACGGAACATGCGAACCGGACCTTCGTAAAATCGTCGCTGGAGTGTTCGATGCCGGATACCCCGGGCTTTCAACAAAAAGCTCCGGACCGCAGACAGGATTGAAACATCGATACATCCAAACGACCGTGATTAAACACAGCCTGCTGTGGTCGGTATCGGTCTGTAACAACTGTGAACTTTGCTCCAATTCTTCGGCTCGTATCGTTTTTAACGCCTGAGAAAAATAGGGAACCCCGGACGTCTGTGCGGCGGTGCAGCGAGCGGCCTTCCGGCAGATTCAGCCGAATGTGTTGCCCAAGACGGTTTCACACATCTTCAGGGAGCGGGAAAAAACGGGAACAGTTCGCGGATTTCCGATTCCGATGGCTGACGCCCGTACTCGCAGATTTCGAATGCTTCGGCGTATTTCACCTGCTTTGCCTGCTCCTCACCGTACCAGCGAATGAGCGCGCTGCGGTGGTTTTTGGCTTCGGCACCCTGCCGCCGCTCCCAACGCTCATTCAGCCATGCTTTTCGCAGTTCCGGCTGTGAAGCAGGAGGCGCTGCGGCCGCCTTTTCAGCCGATCCCAGGGCTCCCCCCTCAAATGTCTGAGACTCCAGCGCCAGCAAGGCATCGACTTTCAATTCCAGAACATCATCCAGTGCAACAGCGATATCCGCCTCAAAGGGATATGGTTTCTGAAAACGGTCGCTGGAATAAAGAAATACCGGGTTCTTCTTCAGCGGTGGAACATCCGGACAGAAAAACGGAACAGTCACCATGAAAGCGGCATCCTGCACCAATACGCCGACATAACGGTGGTCAGGATGATAATCCCACGGACGGTGCGCGATCACGATGTCCGCCTTCCATTCGCGAATGAGGCGGGTGATCGTGCGGCGGTTCTCCAGCGTGGGCAATAGTTCGCCGTCGTGAATATCCAGCACCTGCGAAGTCACACCAAGACGCCTTGCGACCTCGGCAGATTCTGCGGTACGACGTTTCGCGAGTTCGCCGCCGGACATCTGCCAATGACCAATATCACCATTCGTTACCGACACCAGTTTGACGTGATGCCCCTGTTTTGCCCACAACGCACCGGTTCCACCGCTCTTGTACTCCGCATCGTCCGGATGAGCTCCGAAACAGATGATTCGAAGCTTGCCATCGTCGACCTCATCCGCAGTGCAGAGCGTCAGAGGCATCGCGAAAGCGAAAAACGTAATCAGCCATGGTCTCATTGTCATATCGCGAAGACTCCTCTCGATTATGTTTGTAATCACAGACCGATCGTCGAAGGGCAGCTGACCGATGCAGACAGACAACCGTACCATTGTGCGGTGTCATTGTCATTGAATCCGCGGCAGAACGTTGAGCATCCCTGCCCCTGACACGAAAAACAGCCGAACGCGACACGTACGGCTGTTGATATTCTCACTTAAGTCACCGGATACTGGCGACGTCACGCACGCGGAACCACGGTCATCAGATGCTGCGCCGCCGGCCCGGAGCGAGCACTATAATCGCCCGGTTTCGGGGGTAACTGCAGCCACAGCGCTTAGTGCACTCGCTGTCCCGGGACAGAACCGTCGTCCGGGCTGAGCAGAAAGACTTCCTTTCCGCCACCGCCGCTGGCACACACCATGCCTTCACTCAGGCCAAACTTCATTTTTCGAGGTTTCAAATTGGCCACACAGATCACCAGTCGTCCGACCAGAGTTTCCGGATCGTAAGCCGCCTTAATACCGGCGAACACGTTTCGCGTGGCGCCTCCCCCCAGAGACAGCGTCAGCTGCAACAGTCTGTCCGCGCCTTCCACATGTCCGGCTTCGACAATGCGAGCGACACGCAGATCGACCTTCATGAAGTCGTCGATGGTACACTCGTCCGCCAGAGGTTCTCCGGTCAATGCATCGCCACCGTCCTGCCACGTGTCTGCGGGATGGAACTGTGGCGCGGCGGCCTCGGTGGATTCCTGAGGTGCTGCACCCGCATCAGCGGCATTGTCTTCTTTACTTTCTTCAATCATGGCTTGAACCTGCTTGTCCTCAATTCGCTTCATCAAATGTTGAAATTTGCTGACCGGCGTTCCGGTCAGCGGTAATTGACTTTCGTCCCAGCTTTCGATGGGCCGGTTCAGTAACTCTGCCGTCTGTTCGGCCAGTTTCGGAAGTACGGGAGAAAGATAAACGACGAGCTGCCGAAACAGGTTGAGTGCGACTGTGCAGACATCCCGCAGCTCAGCGGCTTTCTCCGGATCCTTCCGCAACACCCATGGCTCTTTGTCTTCCACATACTTATTGGCCCGGTCCGCCAGCAGCATAATCTCCCGCATCGCTGCGTTGTAGTTGCAGTCTTCGTAAAACGAAGCCAGTTCGTCGCCTTTGGCTGCGGCGTACTCAAAAAGACCACCATCATCCGGGTAAGTGTCGCTGAGATTCGACTTAGCCACGAACTTTGCCGAACGTGAAGCCAGATTGACAACCTTGCCGACAAGATCCGAGTTCACCTTCGCGACGAATTCGTCCAGGTTCAGGTCGATATCATCCAGCCCTGATCCGAGCTTGCTGGCGTAGTAGTAACGCAGAACGCCCGACGGCAGGTGCTTCGCATATGTCGAAGCCATGACGAATGTCCCTTTGGACTTCGACATTTTCTCTCCGGCCACCGTCAGAAATCCGTGAATGTGTACTTTCTCGGGCAGGTTGAACCCAGCTGTCTTTAACATGCCGGGCCAGAACAACGTGTGAAAGTATGTGATGTCCTTGCCGATGAAATGATGAACTTCGGTGTCGGAGTTTTTCCACCAGTTGTCGAAATCTTCGCCGTTGGCTGCGCACCACTGTTTCGTTGAAGCGATGTATCCAATCGGGGCATCAAACCACACGTACCAGTAGTTGCCGGGACTGTCCGGAATTTCGAAACCGAAGTAGGGAGCCGGACGGGAAATATCCCAGTCGCGCAGTTCGTCTCCCAGAAAATGCCCTTTAAGATAATTGGCAACCTCCGGCTGCAGATGGCTGCCGGACTGTGTCCATTCGTTGAGGAAATCGTGCAGCTGTTCCAGTTCGATGAACAGATGCCTGGCAGACCGTATTTCGGGAGTCGCTCCGGAAAGAGTACTGATCGGATTCACCAGTTCGGCCGGAGTGTATGTCTTCGCACACTTGCTGCAGTTGTCTCCCGGTTGATCTTCGGAACCGCAGTGAGGACAGGTACCACGTACAAATCGGTCTGCCAGAAATGTCCCGGCTTCCGTATCGAAAAGCTGTTCGACATCCTTTTCCTTGACCAGTCCCGCATTGCGAATTGACTGCCATATTTCGCAGCAGATTTCCCTGTTCTCATCACTGTTTGTGCTGCCGTAGTTGTCGAATTCAATGTCAAAGGCGGCAAAGTCGCGAATATGAGCGTCGCTCATGTCCGCGATGACCTCTTCTTCGCTACGCCCTTCGTTTCGCGCGCGAATCATGATCGCGGTACCGTGAGTGTCATCGGCGCACACGTAGACACAGCGATGGCCTCGCAACCTCTGGAATCGCACCCAGATATCCGTCTGCAGGTATTCAACCAGATGCCCAATGTGAATATGCCCGTTGGCATACGGCAGAGCTGATGTGACAAGAATTCGGCGTTGAGTCATTTTGAAAGAATCATCAGAAGAAACAGGCGTCGCCCCGAATTGGACCTGACAGGATGGCGACGGTCAATGTGATACGAACAGTTGAATAAAAGACCCACAGAATTCAAGCCGGTTCACGCCAGAACACGTTCGCTCAGGCCGTCATTCCCGGCTTTCGGCGAATCACGTCACGTTATGAGTCATCGGCCGCGACACCAGTTTTACGCAGATCAGACAGCTGACAACGCTGAAAGCCACCGTTACCCCGACACAGACGGGCATCGCTGGCAATGAGTCCGTCACTGGCAGCGTTCCTGAATAAAGCAGACGCCTGAGTCCGGCAACTCCATACGTCAGGGGATTCAATCGAATAATCCATGACAGCCAGTCACTGCCTCCGCCGGGAAAGAAAGCTCCTGACAGCAGCCACATCGGCATCAGAAAGACACTCATGATCGCATGGAATCCCTGAGTGGAGTTCATCGGCCAGGCGATCAGAAATCCAAGCGCGGTCAGTTCAACGGCAATCAACGTCAGAAACAGGGCGGCCGGAATTCCGGGCATCGGATCCAATGCGATCTGCAGTCCCGGACTGAGTCCGACATAACTGAGCAGTGGACCAACCAGCAGAAATAGTCCCGCCTGCACAACGGCCAGAATTGTCCCGCCCAGTACTTTTCCCAGGACGATCACGGATCGAGGCACAGGCGCGGCCAGCACGCCCTGCAGAAATCCCTCGCGTCGATCTTCGATGATTGAGATTGTCGAAAATATTGCCGTAAACATCACGATCAGAACCGCTACGCCGGGGAAGAAATATTCCTGATAGGTGAGCGGTTCTGAAAGTCCCGACGCCCATTCCGGCGGTTGAAATGATCGACCAAGCCCGGCCCCGAACAGCACCCAGAAGATTACGGGCTGTCCGATAGCGCCGATGACTCGAGTGCGCTGACGGAAGAACCGAACTAACTCACGCCACGCCAATGCCCACGCACCGGACCACACGCTGCCAGGTTGTGAGGACTCATTCATGAATCCACCTTTCCTGGTAACGCACCGTCCAGTGCCACATCGTCTTCGAAGCCATGTCCGGTGACTTCCAAAAAGACGTCATCCAGCGACGGACTGGCGACTTCGGCGGACAGGACCTGGTCTCCGCACGTGGACATCACATGTTGCAGCGCTGCCGCTCCGTCCGGCACGCGAAAGCACAAGCGGCTGCCAACGTCGCGAGCTTTGACCCGCAGCAGGGACTCAAGTTCCGCTTTCAGTTCAACGGAGTCCCGAGTTCGGATCGACAGCCGATCACCATCAATCGATGCCTGAAGTGTCTGAGGTGAGCCCTGGCTTACAATTTGGCCTTTATCCATCAGAATCAGATGTGCGCAGGACTCGGCCTCCTGCATCAGGTGAGTTGTCAGAACGACGGTCGTTCCTTCCTTTTGCTGCTGTTCGTGAATCATGTCCCAGAACTGTCGACGGGCAGCTGGATCCAGCCCGGTGCTGGGTTCATCAAGTAACAGCACTTCCGGACGGTGCAGCAAGCCTTTGGCCAGTTCAACTCGCCGCCGCAGCCCGCCGGACAGCTCACCGACAATCGACTTTCGGCGATCGGACAACGAAAATTGTTCCAGCAATTCATCGATCCGTTTGACAAGCGTCCCACGTGGAAGGCCGTAGATTCGTCCGTGGCACTGTAGATTTTCCACGACCGTCAGCCTTACATCGACCGCAGGTGACTGAAACGTGACACCCAGCATTCGTCGAATAGCAGCGGGATCTTCCTGCAGGTCTGAACCGCAGATCTTTATGCTGCCAGCCTGCAGTGGCAGCAGCGTGGCGAACAGGCGAAACAGTGTGGTCTTGCCGGAACCGTTGGGACCGAGTAACCCGAACAGTGAGCCGCGGTGGACTTCAAGATCGACTTCGGTCAGCGCAGTAGTCTGACCGTAGGAGTGGGAGACGTTTGCGGCACTGATACAGATATCCGACATGGCGGAACACGAACTCAAAGTATGTGAGGCCGGATGGTGTCACCGGCCACGCCTGTTTTCCTGAACAGGACCAGTCGGCCGACGCTATTCGGCTTTCTCGGCAGGAGCCGCTTCGTGTGATTCTTCATGATGATCGGCACCGTCACCACTCTCATCAGAATGCCCAACTTCGGCCTGTTCTTCCACGTGGCCTGTGTGATCTGAATGGCCGGCGGACTGTCCGTGACTGTCGTGTAAGCTGTCCATCTCTGCCTTCCATTCCGCCTGGGGAGCCAAGGGTGTGTAATAAGCAACACCAATGTCAGGTACCAAAGCCAGGGGCAGGCCAATCGCCAGAATTGTTGTGGGAGCCAGCAGCACGTACTTCCAGTTGCCTTCGAACTTAAGATGCATGAAGAACATCATCACGCACAAGGCTTTGGCGACGGCAACGGCAAGTACCAGAACGATGGTGATCGCATGGTTACTGAAACTGACGAGGTCAAATATGACGGAAAGCGCGGTGAACACGCAGAGTGCTACAAAGACTGCCAGATAGTTGACGTGATGGGCACTGTGGTCATCGTGTGCCATAATATCGATCCTGCATGCGCCGAGAAGCGAAAAAACGAGAGATGTATGAACTAAGCAATGTACAACAGCGGGAATAGAAAGATCCAGACGAGGTCCACAAAGTGCCAGTACAGGCCACTGTTCTCAACCCAGTCCGTCCACTCTTCATTAAGATTATTGCCCTGAAGTAAGGGGCGAGCGAACAGAAGCATGCCGACAATCACGTGAATGGCATGAAAGCCCGTCATCAGGAAATAGATCGACGCAAAAAGGTTTCCGTAAAGAACCGGGTGAGGATCCAGAACACCGGCACTTACGAAGCCGCCGTAGTTCGTATCACTCTTCAGACGCGCCAATTCAGCCTTCACTTCTGCGTACTCCAGCGCTGGCAGCGATTCACCTTCCGACAATGCTTCGCGAGCCGCCAGATAGCCGGGCCCTGTGGCGACGGGAACCTTCTCAAGAGAAACGTTGGCCACGATATGCTGGTGAAGATTTTGCCATTTGCGATAAAGAGCGACATCAACGCCGACCACTGGCTGCATCTCTTCAAGAAGACCAGCTACCAGCGTCGACAATTCATTTAGTCTCTCAATAGCCTCATTGATGGCGGTGTCAGCGCCCGAAGGTTGCTTTGCGGCCTCGACAGCGTCATTTGCTGCAGTTTCAGCACTGGCAGCGCTCTTCGCGGCGTCAGCAATCATTGAGGAATCGATCGCACCAAGATTCGCTGCCAAAGCCTGCGTTGTCACGACCAGTGCAGCCTGGCGTTTCGCTTCAGCCAGTACTTCGTTAGCCACCGCTGAGTCTAGTTCTTCGGGGACATCAAAGCGTTCAACTCGGGCTTTGACATAGGCGTCAATCTGGGCGCTGACGGTTGCAAGATCATCGGGCTGAGCAACATCAATCGCCTCAGCATCCGTGTAAACTGCAAACCGCTGCCGGACGACCTGCTCCAACTCACGATCCACTTTGTTGATGGCCTGAGTCGGGGTTTCTGCGATGTGGCTGGGAAGAATGTCGTGCGAAATCTTGCCGTAGTATTCGATGGACTTAATGCCAAGAAAGACGAACGCCAGCCCCATAGTATAGGTTAGGTATCGTCGAGCTCGTGAGAAATCTCTCTTCGCCATGGCTTCGTGAGCGACCACAACAAAGTAGCTCGACACGATCAGAACGAACGTGTTGATTCCGCCCATCAGGACCAGAATGTGCGTATCTTTGGGATCCGTTGGCCACCCGGGCGAACCGATCCGCAGGACGATGTACGCACCGATGAATGCCGTGAAGAACATAATTTCCGTGCCAAGAAACAACCACAAACCGAGTTTTGAATTCGGAATGGGGATGCCCATCTTGAGACTGGAAGGGGGAGTACTGTGTGACATAGCTTTAAATCAACTTTTAACGAACATGACACGCCGAGTACGGCAAGTGGCGTTTTCAGTTATTGAGCTTCAACTTCGAGCAAACCGCGTAGGCGGCATTCGTAAATCGAACTCTTCAATTCCAGGGCATTTATCCGATTGCTGTTAACCTGAGAAAATCCAACACCAATGCGATCAACAGCGAGGGCAAACAAATCAACGAGTTGTACAGCAAACTGCGAGCTCGCACTTCGCTGCGATGCAGCAGAAACCGAATGGAGTAAACCAAATAGGCCACAGAGAAGACCATCGCCGAAACCAGATAAAGATCACCGGACATTCCGATATAGGCTGGCAAAGCACTGACGGGCACAAAAGCCGCCGCATAGATGACCGCGATCAACCCGGTCAGGAAACCATTGTCCGTGAATGACGGCAGCATTCGCAGTCCCGCGTGCTGATAGTCGCGACGGTGAATCCAGCCGATCGCCAGAAAGTGCGGAAACTGCCAGA
>Ga0315331_10001986_pt1 | contig 15486 bp, 14 predicted proteins | sample M160m34915metaG_FD_203456 | JGI IMG/M metagenome (GOLD analysis project Ga0315331, IMG submission 203456) | Ammonia-oxidizing marine archaeal communities from Monterey Bay, California, United States - M1 60m 34915 | ecosystem: Environmental > Aquatic > Marine > Intertidal zone | place: USA...
TGAAATTTTCTTGGACTCAGATGAGATTAAAAAAAGAACTGGTTAAAGAGATCGCTGCACTTGGCAGTGTTAGTTTAATTCGACAGGGCTCAATTTCTTTATTAATGATTATTCTAGGTTGGTCGTTGCATAAATACGGAGCTCAAGACATTCCTGCGCCAAACGGTGGGGAGATGGCTTATTCATCTTATGGGGTTGCCTCTAGATTGGCAATGTTTGTCTTTTTTCCTTTAATTGGAATTTCACAGGGGTTTATGCCTATCACTGGCTATAATTATGGTGCAAAACAATATGGACGGGTTCGCAAAGCCATTACACTTTCCGTTGTGTTTGGGACTATTATTGCCGCATTTTTGTGTGCTATTCTTCTTATTGGGGCTAATTACATACCTTCTTTGTTTTCAGTAGGTCCGGAAATGACAATCTATGCTTCAGATGCCATATTTTATGTTTTTATGGCTACTCCGTTAGTTATGTTCCCCTTTATTGGAAGTAGCTATTATCAAGCAATTGGTAAGCCGTTACCGGCTATGTTGTTGACTTTAACCAAACAAACGTTTTGCTTGGTTCCAATTATTTACATTCTTCCAATTTTTTATGGATTAAAAGGAGTTTGGTACTCTTTTCCAATTGCCGATTCCTTAGCGGCGATTATATGTCTGTATTATTTGTTAAGAGCTATCAGGCGATTGAAATAGGTTGTTGAGGTTTTAATCGCAGCATGTTATAAATTAGATATACCCAAATGAGTATGCAAGGAAATGCTTTCATCGCATAAGGTGTTATGAATCCTTCTCTCCAAGATTGGGGAAATACGTCTGTTGGAGATACAATAGTAAATAAAAAACAAATTGAAATTAATACGAATTCAACCCAGTTTCTTTTTGAATTGATAAACCAAATATAAGCTCCAATCACTGCAATAATATAAGTAGGTGACTCGGCTTTGTGGTTAAATATAACAACCCAAATAGTAACACTTGAAAACAACATTATCTGAAAGGCGGAAGTCTTGATAGCTTTGTAATTAATGAAAGGTAATAGTAGTCCAACAATTCCAAAAATCAAGACAATACCATTACTGGGATGTACGTTAAACCATAGGTCTAGCCAACCTTTAAAGGAAAAGGAGCTCGAAACAGACGAATCATTAATTAGCATATGCCACCAATTCTGATATTGCCAAATCAGCTCATTCCATCCAGTTATAACTATTGGAAATAGGGCCAATAGAGAAAACCACAATAAGCTATATGTAAGGAATTTTTTCTTTTTTGGATAGAGTAGGAATAGAATGAAAAGCACTAGTCCGAAAATTTTTATAAACACCGTAAGGCATAGAAATAAGGCTGCTCTGATTATTTGTTCTTTTTGGAATGATTTGTATGCCAAAAGGAAAAGCCCAATAATCAAGATATTACATTGTGAGTTTTGTAAAGATGTAACCAATTCCAGAAAGATAAAAAACCAAAAAAACAGTTGTAATCGTCTACTTTTAAAGTCAAAATCTTTGACGCCTAGAAATAGAACAATTACATTTAAAAGGTTCCAACATAATAGTCCAGCCCAATTCGGCATCCAGGCTAGCCCGCCCATGAACAGACTAAATATGGGGCTGTATTTGTATAGATCCCAATAATCTGTTGGGTAAGAAGTGTATAGATTATTCCCCTCAATTAGATGAAAAAAAGAGTCTTTAAATATGAGGTAGTTATTGTAATGTGTAAATACAGAATCACCGTTAATTCTTGGCGGTAAGTTGAGTACTTGAATACTAACTCCTAAAGCAGCAAGAATTAATACGGATAGAATGATGAACTGATATTTCCTAGAAGACATCATAATTTAATCGATATAAAGCTAATCTTAAAACTTGAATCTAACTTGCGCTCTAATGTCTGATTTGGAATTGCCACGGATTAATTCGTTGCCTGCACCAATTTCCTCTATGTTACTTAAATGCCATTGCGCCCACCTAAGCCAGAGGTCAATGCCTTTCCGAATTTTATATTTAATAGTTAGATAAGTTCGAGATCCCGTTCTGTAATAAGCTGGGATAGAAAAATAATAAAGCACATCATTTTCATATGCATAGATACGTGAGTTATAAGAATCCGTTTCAAAAAGTGCATAACGAAAGGAAAATGAGAATGGATGATTTAAGGGTTTGTAAATGATATCTTGATAAACCAAATACCCTTGTTCTTTTTGAGCCATTCCGCGTTGGTAATCTACGAGTTCTACTCTGTTCCTTAATGTAAATGACTCAGAGACCTTATAGGTTATGTTGTACCTGTAATTCGTTTGTTTTTTGGCTACAACAAAATCGATGTCGTCAATATCCAGTGTTGTATTAATGGGTTTATCACGACTTCTTATTCGTCCGTACATAATTAGTTTCTTACTTGGCTTGTATTGTAACTGAACCAAATAGTCGTGACCAAAAGTATTGGGCTTGTCAATTAAGTATTTTAGCCATGGAAACTTAAATTGATCGAGGTAAGCATTAAGCGCAAGCTTTTTTCCTTTGGAAAGCTTAAGCCCAATCATTACACCTTTCTCGTTGGTGTTTTTACTACTCTCGGCAAACGCATTGCTCAGATTATTTTGAAAATCACGATGGTAATCTCGATATACGATAGACAATGCCACGTTGGGGTCTAACGAAATAAGTGCTCCGTGAATCTGTGCTATTCCGCCATTTGCACTGCGTGAAACCTCACCGTAAAAGTTAAAGTTTTTTAAGAGTAAATTATAATCCGCTCCTAAAACGGTATTTTTATTGGTGTTAAATTCAAATTGGTTATAATAGGTCAAGTTTCTTTGAACGTTTGCATCGTAATCCGAATGCAGCCCCGTAATTCCGAGTCTTAATTTTCTTGTATTGAATTGCAAATTACTGCCAATATGAGATTCACCTATTACTTTTTTGTCCTGTAATTCACCAGGTGTTCTATGTAAGCCGGTAAGTTGAAATGAAGTGATTGTATAACCATCAAAATTCGAACTAGTATCATCATAAGCTATATTCGCGTCTATTTTTTTGTGCGATCCAAACGCAGTAAATTCTAGCTTGCCAAACTCCAACGTCGCCCCAGCACCTCGTAAAAATAAGTTTTCGTCTACAGAAGCATATGGGCGCAGGCCTCTAGCATTTCTTTTAGAGGTCATAACGTCAGCACTTTTGCCAAATGCTAGGCCGCTCCAAATAGTTAATCCCTGACCAAACTGCGCATGAAAATCTCCTAATGCCAGTGCTTTTAATTTACCAAACCCTCTTAAATACAAATGTCCAGAATAAAAATCGAAACCATTCTTTTGGCCGCCTGAAAAATATTGTTCTCCGGCATCTTTTTCACCAGTAAAACCGAGACTTACATTATTCCGAAATTTAAATCGATATCGACTATAAATTTTATCAGGACTTCCATTATACCGTTTGTTTGGGCTTGCTGCTAACGTTGAATCATCAATAGGCAAATACCCTTCTTGCTGCTCAATAATTCTTGAATACCTCATGAAGACTTCATTACTACTACTCTTAATCATTTCTTTGAAAGAAATAGATGGGGAATATAAATCAACATTGACAGTAATAAATGGAAGTATACGCTTAATAATGGCCAAATTCCAACCTGGTACTGCTTGCAATTCATAGATTGAAATTAATTTGCCATTTCGATCAATGTGTTCATATAAATTATTGATTTGGATATCAGTAAGCATCTTGAGTTGCTGAATTTCCTCCGCGTTTTTTGGGTTATTAATATTGATTGGGTGATCATAGATGTATGATAAATAATCGAATAAGGTGGTGTAATCGATGTCTTCGTCTTCTGTATTTTCCGCAATAGTTTCAATCCTCTGCTCTAATAGATTGAATTTTTGTTGGTCGTTTTTTTGTCCATACAGTGCTAGGGGCGCAAGTAACAGCACAAAGAAATATAACTTTAAAATATTCATTGTTTGCCTAAAACGTAGGTTAGCGAAAACTGCGGGCTAAAACCTAAAATTTGATGATAAGTACTTGAAATATCGGCTTTAAACGAGTCGAATTTAAGTCCAAATCCAAAGGCAATTATTCCTGGATTTGTTGCAATACCACCCCTTAAGTAAAGTTTCTTTCCAGGAATATATTCCAAACCACTTTTGAACACGGCTTTATGCTCAAGGTCTTTTTCAACCTCACTGGTTACTAGTACTTTATCAGAGAATTGGTAGCTTAGTCCAAATCTCATTATTGAAGGAATTCGCTCATCATTAAAGTCATTCAATTTGGTTTTAGTAGGGTTATATACGTGAACACCAATGGTCAGGTTTTCTGTTACTTTTGCTTGAATTCCAGACTCAATAGAAAAGGCCATGGTTGAACCATAGTTACCAGCGAGTCGAAGTGAATGATAATTTGCTTGTACACCGCCAGCTATTTTGTCGTTAAATTTCATGGCGTAAGCTAAACCGACTTTACTTTCTTTGTATACGGACCAACCAAAGCTAGAATAATTCAATCCAAAGCAACCATTTCTAATAGGAATTGCTAGAGCGACTCCCATATGACTAAGCTCCTTCAGACCAAATCTGTTCTCAAAGTAAACACCAGCACTAGGACTTTTTAGCCATCCTAATCCTCCTTGATTGTGGTGGGCAGACCAAATATCAGAAAGTGTAACAGAAGCATGCGCCATTCCAGCGCTTCTAGCTCCTAAATGCCAATTGTCATTTCCGGCTAATGCAAGAATAGGGAGTACCAGCAAGTATAAAAGCAACCACTTTTTCATCTATTGGTCAAAATAGTGATTTTGAAAAGAAAAGATGAAAAAGTAGCCGTAATAATGAGATATCAAGATTAATTCACTCTAAACTTGAAAGAATACTCTTTAAGGTCTTCATTCGCTTTTACTATTTTTTCTTTTAGTTCTTTTTTGAACTGAACGCATTTTGCATAGATATTTTTATCACCGGTTGCGAGTATTTGTGCTGCTAAAATGCCTGCATTTCTAGCCCCATCAAGACCTACCGTAGCTACTGGAATTCCAGGAGGCATTTGAAGAATAGACAGAATAGAATCCCACCCGTCAATAGAAATGGACGACCGGCATGGAACGCCAATCACAGGAACTGGCGTAAATGCTGCCATAACTCCTGGAAGATGCGCGGCTCCGCCGGCACCAGCAATTACTACTCTAATACCTCTGTCGTATGCAGAACTTGCATACGCCTCAACCTTTTCCGGCGTTCGATGAGCTGAAAGCGCGTTGATTTCAAATGGGATTTCAAAATGGTCTAAAATTTTTGCGGCCTCCTGCATAACTGGCATGTCAGATGTGCTGCCCATGATAATACTTACTAAAGGATTCATTCTTGTTGTTTTATGAATTTCAAAATTAGTAATTGAGTTTGTAATTTCATTGTTTTACACTACTTAATTTTTTAGATTTACTGCCCTTGTTAATGCGTACTATTAGTCTACATAATAAGCAGTTTAAATCTCACATTTCAGATGAAGCAATTGAGGCAGCCATTTTAAATGTATCCAATCAAATCAATCGAGATTATAAAGGTAAAAAGCCATTATTTTTAGGGATTTTAAATGGCAGCTTTCTTTTTGTTGCGGATCTCATGCGGAAAATAGATTTAGAATGTGAAATTTCATTTCTTAAAATCAGTTCTTACAGCGGCACCAGTACAACGGGTACGATTAAGGAATTAGTTGGGCTGAATGAAGATGTATCAGGTAGAGACCTAATTATTCTCGAAGATATCGTAGACACAGGTATTACCATTGATAGTATATTTAAATCGTTATTGGGAATGGGTGCAAATTCTATTGAGGTTGCCACGTTGTTGTTTAAACCCGATTCGTATCAAATGGCTTATCCGATTAAGTATGCAGCACTTGAAGTGGGTAATGAGTTTTTGGTAGGGTTTGGATTAGATTACGACGGTTTAGGACGAAATTTAAAGGACATTTACATAATAAATGAAGATTAAGTCATGTTGAATATTGTATTATTTGGGCCTCCAGGGGCTGGTAAAGGAACCCAATCAGAAAGATTGAGAGACAAGTATGGATTAGTGCATATATCTACTGGTGATGTGTTTAGAGGTTTAAATCCGAATTCGGAACTAGGAAAATTAGCCAAAAGTTTTGCCGATAAGGGTGATTTGGTACCTGATGATATAACCATTGCGATATTAGAGTCTGAAGTTCAAAAATTTCCAAATGCAAAGGGAGTAATCTATGATGGATTTCCACGAACTACAGCTCAGGCTCAGGCACTTGATGATTTTTTATCCTCAAAAAATACAGCAGTATCAATGATGTTGTCTCTGGTAGTAGATGAGGTTGAATTGAAAACAAGATTATCTAAACGAGCTAGTAAAGCCGGGAGACCAGATGACGCAGACCCTGAAATTATTCAAAACAGAATAAATAATTACAACGAAAAAACGGCTCCAGTTGCTCAATATTATGATCGTCAAAATAAATTGATTGAAATTGATGGTGAGGGGTCTATTGATGGTATCACGGACCGACTTTTTGTGGCCATTGATAATCAAAATTCGGAAAAGTAATTATTACAGTATTTCGTTATGAAGGCTGAATTACTGTTCAGCCTTTTTTATTTAACCTATTTTTACCGATATGGCAGGAACTAATTTTGTTGATTATGTGAAAATTAATTGTCGCTCGGGAAAAGGCGGTGCAGGATCAGTTCATCTTTTTAGGGATAAAAATACTGCTAAAGGTGGACCAGATGGAGGAGATGGAGGCCGAGGCGGTCACATCATTATTCGAGGCAATAAACAGCTCTGGACTTTACTGCATTTAAAGTATAAAAAGCACATTAAAGCTGAACATGGTGGACCTGGACAGGGAGGATTGAGACATGGAGCAAATGGTAAAGACAACATAATAGAAGTGCCACTGGGCACCATTGCGAAGGATGCCGAATCCGGTGAAATATTATTTGAAATTACCACAGATGGTGAAGAAAAAGTATTGCTTCCCGGGGGAAGAGGCGGCTTGGGTAATGATCATTTTAAATCTTCAACCAATCAAACTCCGAGATTTGCACAACCAGGCGAAGATGGAAAGGATGAATGGAAAATATTGGAATTAAAAGTATTGGCAGATGTTGGGCTAGTGGGTTTCCCTAATGCAGGTAAGTCCACTTTGCTTTCGGTAGTTTCAGCTGCAAAACCAGAAATCGCGAATTATCCATTCACCACACTAGTACCCAATTTAGGTATCGTATCCTATCGAGAGCATCGATCATTTATTATGGCAGACATACCAGGTATTATTGAAGGTGCGCATAGTGGTAAAGGCATAGGTCTTCGATTTTTACGTCATATAGAAAGGAATTCTTTATTACTATTCTTAGTGCCTGCAGATAGCGACGATATTCATCAGGAGTATAAAATTTTATTAAATGAACTTCAGCAATATAATCCCGAACTTTTAGATAAGACAAGAATATTGGCAATATCAAAATCTGATATGCTAGATGATGAGTTAAAATCAGAAATAGCATTGGATTTGCCAGACGTACCTTATTTATATATTAGCTCAATTGCACAGCAAGGATTGCAAGAACTGAAAGATTTACTTTGGACAAGTATGCAGACATGATTAGCTGGTTAGAACAAATAGATAGAGACTTATTCCTAGTATTGAATGGTTGCCATTCTCCATTTTTTGATGAAGTATTTTGGGTAATAACAAGTAAGTTCTTCGGTATTCCTTTTTATGTTATTGCAGTGCTTTTGCTTACCAGAAAATATGGATGGAAGATTGGCTTGCTACTTACAACTGGAGGTTTAGTAGCTTTCGGACTTGCTGATCAAATTTCAAATCACGTGTTTAAAGATGTTTTTTTAAGGTGGCGCCCTGGTTATAATCTCGAGATCAAACACCTGGTGCACAACGTTGTGTATGATGGAGAACTTTATCGGGGTAAAATTGATGCAAGTTTTTTGTCATCGCATGCTGCAAATATGTTTGCATTAGCTACGTTTGTTGGATTAATAAGTACTAGAAAAACGCTATGGGTAGGCTTTTTTATTGCGGCATTAATTGGGTACTCAAGAATTTATTTGGGAGTACATTATCCTTCAGACATTGGTTGCGGAGCTTTATTGGGAATACTTATAGGTTGGTTGATTTATCGCGTTTACGTGAATAGTTTAAATTTGAAGTAATGACTTGGATTGCAGTCTTTATTGGTGGTGGACTAGGAAGTATCTCGAGGTATGGTTTAAGTATACTAACAAATAGAATTTATTCTGGCCCTTTTCCCTTAGGAACTTTTTTGGCTAACCTAATGGCTTGCATTGTTTTGGGATTAGCCATTGCTTATTTCTCATCGAGAAGTCAATTTAACGAAGCATACAAAGCCCTTGTTCTTGTTGGGTTTTGTGGCGGATTTAGTACTTTTTCCACTTTTAGTCATGAAACTTTAAGTCTAGTTAAAGAAGGACAATGGGGATGGGTTACAGCCAATGTTTTTATCAGTATTGTAGCTTGTGTTGGTGTTTTATATCTTTTTTCAAAGTATCAATCCAGCTAATTTCTTAGCTCAGGTTCTTCATAATTCCAATCGCTTTTTCAATATCATTTTCAGTTACATCTAAGTGTGTTGTAATTCTAATTCTATTAGGACCGAAGCCAATTGCCTGCATATTATTAGCTGACAATTTTTTTAAATATTCTTCAGCACTTATTTCAAGGTCTACCATCAGAATATTCGTTTCAGGTAACTCAGTTCCTGTAATAAAAGGAGCATTTTGAATACTATTGGAAATATGTTTTGCTCTAAGATGGTCATCTGCTAACCTTTCTACATTGTGATCCAGTGCATAAATACCGGCGGCGGCGAGGTATCCGACTTGCCTCATTCCTCCACCCATTACTTTACGAACCCGATGCGCATTTTGAATAAAACCTGTTGATCCAAGCAGTAAAGAACCTGCAGGTGCTCCAAGCCCTTTTGATAAACAAATGGAAATGGAATCAAATAAGCTTCCATACTCTTTTGGATTTTCTTTGTTAGCTACCATGGCGTTAAACAGTCTTGCTCCATCTAGGTGATATTTTAAGCCATTTTCTTGGCATGCATCTGCGATGTTTTTTACAGTTTGCATATCGTAACATTTTCCGCCTCCGCGATTCGTTGTATTTTCAATAGATACTAATGTTGTATTGGTGTAATGTGAATCCGATGGGTTAATGTTATTGATCACATCATGGGCCGTTAAAAAGCCATCATCATTACCAACTAGCCTGACTTGTGCGCCAGAGTTTCTAGCAATTCCTCCACCTTCATAATTGTATATATGTGATTGATAGCTGCAGATTACCTCATCGCCTGGTTGTGTGTGAACATTAATGGCAATTTGATTGGTCATGGTTCCACTTGGACAAAATAATGCGGCATCCATACCAAACAGGGTAGCAATTTTTTCTTGCAATGCATTTACAGTAGGATCTGCTGCAAACACATCATCACCGACTTCCGCAGATAGCATTGCTTTTAGCATTTCTTCGTTGGGCTTGGTTACAGTATCGCTTATAAAATTGAGCATGGATTAATTTTTTTGTGAAGTTATATAAAATGATTTGTTCATTGAACAAAGACAATGCAAACCTATTGTCCAGTATTTACGTTAACTTATAATTATTGAAATGTATTCTTACCATAATAATTGCATTAGCCTTGTTGAGCACTTGTGCTCAGGAAAAATACTGGGTTTATTTTTCAGATAAAAAAGGGGTAACATTTGATCCCAAGGAATATTTTCATCCCAATGCAATTGAGCGTAGAATAAAAAATAATTATCCGATAAATCATTTTAGTGACAGGCCTCTTGTTAAAAGTTATGTGCAAGAAGTATCTGGCTTGGCCTCCTTGTGTAAAGGAGTATCCAGGTGGTTGAATGCTATTGTAGTAACAGCCAATGATGCTCAAATTGAGCAAATCAGGGAGCTTCCTTTTGTTTTGAAAATAGAAGCAAGCTCATGTCATTCAGTGGTATGCACCTCAGAAGAAATTAATGTTACTCATAATGATTTTGAAAAAAGAGACCTTATCCGATTCCAGCTTGACCGGATGAATGCTCATCAATTCAAAGAGCATGGAATAACAGGTCGAGGATTGACTATTGCTATTTTTGACGCAGGTTTCCCTGGCGTTGATAAAGCACCAATGTTTGAACATATAAGGGCAAGAGATGGAATAATAGGAACTTATGATTTTATTCGAAATACCGATAATGTTTATAGAAAAATTGAGCATGGAAGTATGGTTTTTTCTTGCATTGCTGGTGTCACAAAAGATTCTCTTCGCCTAGGAGTTGCAACAGGCGCTAATTTTTTACTTGCCATAACAGAGAAATTAATGAAGGAAGGTCTGGCTGAAGAAGAAGCATGGTTATTTGCTGCAGAATGGGCAGATAAAAACGGAGCAGACATAATAAACAGTAGCTTGGGTTATACGCGACGGAATCATTTTAAACAAGACATGGATGGTCAGACAGCTATTATAACGAGAGCGGCAAATTTAGCAAGTGCTAAGGGAATTTTAGTAGTCTCTTCTGCAGGGAATGAAGGAAATAAAAGGCATTGGATGATGGTTGCTGCACCAGCTGACGGAGACAGTGTTCTTGCTGTTGGTGCAATTAATCCATGGAGTGGGTTTCATACCAATTTTTCTTCTTTTGGACCATCTTCAGATAAGGAGTTGAAGCCGAATGTAACCGCTGTTGGACATGTTATTGCCTACCATAAACTTCTCAAAATGAGCGAAACGCAAGGAACTTCGTTTTCTGCTCCGTTAGTGGCAGGATTTGCTGCTTGTGCATGGCAAGCCAATCCTACATTAACGAATTGGGAGCTCTTAAAACGAATTGAAACTTCTGGAGATCTATATCCTTATTTTGATTATGCACACGGATATGGCGTGCCGCAAGCCGATTGTTTTTTGTCTAATACAGCCTCTAAATCAAATGATTCCGCATTTATAGTGGATATCGGAGATAGTGTTGTAACTATTTCGATAAGAGATGATTTATTGATTAATGATACCTTATTTCATGTTTCTGAAAATCACGATGGTGTTATAAACATAATTACAAAAAGGGATGATGGTATTAAAATTGATAAGAACCACCCATTTATAAAACATGAATTATTTTATTATCATCTTGAAAATAAAGAGGGGTTTTTAGATGAGTTTTCTGTGTTGTCTGTTGAAAAAAATCCGATAGTTAAAATTGGTTTGGACAGTTTAGAAGATAGAATATTGCGCATTCATTATTATGGTTTTACGCGTTCAATACAATTTTAATGAGATGAGAATTGCGTTAATTACACATATGTTGATTTTTTCCATGGCGGGTTTCTGTCAGGACACCTTGTTGTACAAGAAAACAGTCGAGACACTCAGTGAAGGAGATTTTGGCCCCAATAAAAAAAATTATATCCATACCTTTTTTAAGGTTGGATTCTATCAAAATACGGACGCGTTGAATACATGTTTAATTCAAGGTGGAAATTCTTTTACTTCGGGATACGGAGTTAGATTCAAGCGAAAGTTATCCTCAAAATTAGCTTTTGGCTATGACCTTGGCTATGACTTCAACCAATATCGTTTTAAAAGAGATCTGAGCTCTTTGTATTCGCAACTGAACGGATTTTTAACGTCAGATTCATTAAAAACGGATAAATTGACTTTTGGTATACTGGAGTTAGCCCCTTATTTCCGAATTAATTTTGGTAAACGCGGAGATCACCTGGGCAAATACCTAGATTTTGTCTTTTATGGGGCACTTATGATTTCATCAAAACACGTACTTAAATGGGATCATCCAAACAGCAGCATTATAAAAAAATCAACGTATAAATCTAGAAGACTAGGTTATACCAATAAATTATTTTACGGAATTGAAATGCGCTATGGAAATGCATTTTATAACCTTTTTATGCGGTATCGATGTGTGCATATTTTCAATTCAAAACTGAATGACAACCCTTATCAGCCAAGCTTAATTAGTTGGGGTGCATACATTATCATTCCGGATTAAATTTTTCTGGCAACCATTAGCCCATCACGTATTGGAAAGAGTACATTTTCAACTCTAGAGTCTGTTTGAATTTTTTGATTGTAGTTTCTAATTGCAATAGTATCTACGTCGTTCTCTGTTATTTCCTTAACAACTTTTCCGCTCCAAAGTACATTGTCCGCGATAATGTATCCTCCACTGCTGACTTGATCAATAATCAAATCAAAATAATTGGAGTAGTTTGTTTTATCTGCATCAATAAAAACCAAATCGAATGTACTTTTTATGGTTGGAATAATTTCAATGGCATTTCCGATTTTAACATCAATGCAATCGATCATTTTTGCTTCAGAAATGTATGCATTAACCATGTCTTCGAGCTCTTCGTTTATGTCAATGGTAATAAGTCTGCCTCCTGGTTGTAAACCCTCAGCAAGACAAATGGCAGAATAACCCGTATAAGTTCCAATTTCAAGAATACATTTGGGCTTTATCATGTGACTGAGCATACTCAATACTCTACCTTGTATGTGACCTGATAGCATCCGAGGTACAAGCACTTTTTGATAAGTCTCTCGGTTCAGCTGATGGAGTAAATTTGATTCCGGAGAGGTATTCGCTTTAATATAAGCCTCAATTTCTTCTGGTAAAAATTCCATTTTAAATAGACTGATTTAGTGTAATTGTTCTAATACTTTAGAGACTTCAGTTTCTGGCATTTTACAGGCTTTGTCTTGACAAACGTAAATCATTGTATTCCCTTTCATGTATTTTCCTTCGAGTAGTTGTAAAGTTCCTTCATTTTTACCACCCATTATTAAGACATTGGGGAGATAGTTTTTATCTAATTCTGCTCTTTTTTCCTTCCAATTTTTACCGACAATAGCTACTTCGAATAACGGTTGAGTGAAATGCGCTTCTACACTGGCCCAGTTAGCGTAGAAATAAAGATTTTTTTGAATGTCATTTTTAACATTTAGATAGAGCTGCCGAGCCTTATTTACATAGGATTGATTGTAATAGTAATGCCCTAAATACAGTAGATTTTTTGCCATTTCAGAGTTAGAGGATGGGATAACATTATCTGCAACTTCCATTTTTCTTGCAATCAGGTTGGCATGATTTCGGTTGGTGTAAAAGAACATACCTGATTTTTTATCGAAAAAATGGTTAATTGCATATTCAGAAAGCTCTAAAGCCTCGGCGAGCCATTTTTCTTCAAAGGTAGCCTGGTAAAGATCAATAAACGCTGATATGGTAAACGCGTAATCATCGAGGAATCCTGGAACAGTAGATAGGCTATTTTTGTAATTTCGATTTAATCCGCCCTCTTTATTTTTAGCCTGATTTAAAACGAAATTGGCATTATCTATTGCTTTCTGTAGATATTCCTTGTTGCCAAATGCACGATAAGCATCAACATACCCCCTCATCATCAAACCATTCCATGCCGTCAGTATTTTATCGTCTAAGGCTGGTTTAATTCTCGTTTCTCTTTTTGTCATAAGTATGGATCGGCTGGCATTCAGAGATTTTCTTACTTCTGATACATCTCTGTTTTTTCGTTCAGCATATCTTTGTATAGATTCTTTGGTATACAGGATGTTTTTACCGTGTTCCCAATTTCCAATTTTGGTTACCTGATAAAAGTCTTCAAATAATTTGGATTCCTCTCCTAGCAGCTCCATTATTTCGGATTTAGACCAAACATAAAACTTGCCTTCTTCCCCTTCGCTGTCAGCATCTTTAGAAGAAAAAAATCCGCCTTCTTTTGAGGTCATTTCCCGATTTACAAATGCCAGAATGCCGTGTACCACATCTTCGTATTTTGGATTTTTTGTTTTTTGCCACGCGTGGCTGTACAGACTAACTAATTGGCCATTGTCGTATAACATTTTTTCAAAATGGGGAACGTGCCAATTTACATCTGTTGAATAGCGCGCAAATCCGCCTCCGATGTGGTCATAAATTCCACCATACGCCATGTTATCTAGTGTCGCTTCTACTAATGAAATTGCTTCGTCATTATGATGACTAGCTCCATATTGGAGCAAATAATTCCACATACATGGCATCGGAAATTTTGGAGCTTGATTACCACCGCCTTTTATGGGGTCTGCGTTTTTTTTCCATGCATCAAATCCGTTATCTAAATCCTTTTTAGAAGATAAAGCAGTTTCTGTTGACAAGGGGACATTCTCTGTTGATCTAATTCCTTGGGTTACTTGTTCGGCTTGTTCAAGAATAGACGCTGGATTCTTACTTTGCATATCAACAAAATATTCCAATACTTTCATCCAATTATTCTTTTGGAAGTAAGTGCCCGCATAAAATGGTCGTCCATCTGGTAGGGCTAGTGCATTCAGAGGCCATCCCCCTTTTCCGGTAATAAGTTGTGCGGCTGTCATATAAATTTGATCAACATCCGGCCGCTCTTCACGATCAACTTTTATTGCGATGAAATGCTTATTCATTAATTGTGCAACAAGGGTATCTTCAAAGCTCTCATGCTCCATTACGTGGCACCAATGACAGGCCGAATATCCAACACTGATGATTAACATTTTGTTTTCAGCTTTCGCTTTTGCAAGTGCCTCTTCTCCCCATGGATACCAATTAACGGGGTTGTGTGCATGTTGAAGTAAATAAGGACTACTTTCATTGGCAAGCTGATTTGTAAAAGGATATTGTTTTTCATCTTCATTTATTCCTGATACGTGTTCTTGTCCACACGATGACAAAAACATCATTAATAATATGGTAGAAAATGAGTATTGCATAAAAGTTAGAAGTATTGTCATTTTTTCTAGGTCATAAGTTATTTCCAACTGACACAAACAAAGCGTATTGGGCTTTATTAAATTTTATTATTGCATTAACGTAGTCTAATTGTGATTTAATGAAAACTTCTTGTATGAATCTTGTTGATTTAAAACACAACTAAATAATTTGTTTTGAACTTAGGCTTTAATTGATAGTGTTAATAAATGTACACATTTGGTTGAGCATAGCAATATTCTTGCGATTTAATCCGCGCATTCACCATGATAATAATATATTTGCAGGCATAATAAAAAAACAAAATGAAATTACTTGGAACTTATATTGCGATTCTGTGCACAACTGCTATAGTTGGATCATGTGATGCTCAGAAAGATGCAGTAAATAACAACGATAATATGGAGTTAAAAACAGAATTGGATTCAGTAAGCTATGGAATAGGTGTTAATATTGGCAAAAGTCTTGCTAGTCAAGGAATGGAGGCCCTGAATACAGATGCGATTGCTCAAGCAATGAGTGATGTGCTAGGAGGATCTGAACTTAAAATGACGGAAGAAGAGTGCATGCAAATAGTGACGGGCTATATGCAAGCTGCCGAGGCTCAAAAATCACAGGGAGTGATTGAAGCAGGCAAAAAGTTTT
>Ga0315331_10001989_pt1 | contig 15478 bp, 10 predicted proteins | sample M160m34915metaG_FD_203456 | JGI IMG/M metagenome (GOLD analysis project Ga0315331, IMG submission 203456) | Ammonia-oxidizing marine archaeal communities from Monterey Bay, California, United States - M1 60m 34915 | ecosystem: Environmental > Aquatic > Marine > Intertidal zone | place: USA...
CATTATAAACTATGGAAACTATTTTATTACTTCTAGTTTCCAACGCAAACATAAAAAAAATGTTTAATTTTTTTTCATTTTTTCTCTTGAGAGAAAAATATGTGATAAAAAAAATTATTTTTGTTCATTACAAAATCAAATGATATCATTTTTTAAAAAATCATCAAATTATTTCTATGCTGTAGAGCATTTAGAAAATCTTAATGGTAATAATATAAAAATCCTTTCATGGCTATTTAGTAATGCAACCTATACTAAAAAAGAGTTCTTAAATGGAGAATATATTGGTCCATTAAAAGAAATGACAACACCTTGGAGTACTAATGCAGTAGAAATTACTAAGAACGTTGGTATTAATTGCATTCAGAGAATTGAAATATTACAAAAAAATAAAGATTCATTTGATCCTATGACCGAGTCAAAATATATAAATCCTGATCAAGAAATTTTCAATGTAACCAAAGAAGCTGAAAAAGTTTTATTTATAGAAAACTTAAAAAAATATAATCAAGATGAGGGATTAGCTTTGAGTGATGATGAAATTAATTATTTAAATCAAGTTAGTAAAAGATTGAATAGAAACTTAACTGATAGTGAAGTATTTGGTTTCTCACAAGTTAATTCAGAGCATTGTAGACATAAAATATTTAATGGAGAATTTATTTTAGATGGAAAGAAAATGGACTCAAGTCTATTTGAAATGATTAAAAAAACTTCAAAAGAAAATCCAAAAAATTTAATCTCCGCTTACAAAGACAACGTTGCTTTTATCTCAGGACCAGAAATTGAAATATTTTCAACAGAAAAAAAAGATACTGCTGATTATTATAAAACTACCAAAACAAAGTCTTCTATTTCTCTGAAAGCTGAAACACATAACTTCCCAACTACAGTTGAACCATTTAGTGGAGCAGCAACAGGGTCCGGTGGAGAAATTAGAGATAGAATGGCTGGTGGTCAAGCAAGCTTCCCTCTAGCTGGCTCTGCAGTATATATGACCTCATACCCTAGGACCTCTAATTCTAAGAAATGGGAAAAAGATCAAATTGAAAAGAGTTGGTTGTATCAAAACCCTAAAGATATTTTAATAAAAGCTTCAAATGGAGCTAGTGACTATGGCAATAAATTTGGTCAGCCTCTAATTAATGGAAGTATCCTCACTTTCGAACACACTGAAAAAAACATTTCTTTTGGTTATGATAAAGTAATTATGATGGCAGGAGGAATAGGCTATGGAAAAGAAAATGAATCTCAAAAGAAAAAAATAAAAGAAGGTGATTATGTTGTTGTCTTAGGTGGGGATAATTATAGAATTGGTATGGGAGGTGGTGCTGTTTCTTCTGTGAATACAGGTGAATTCAAGAATAATATTGAGCTTAATGCAGTTCAAAGATCTAATCCAGAAATGCAAAAAAGAGTTGCAAATGTTATAAGGGCATTAGCAGAAGAAACTGAAAACCCTATTCTATCAATTCATGACCACGGTGCTGGTGGACATCTCAACTGTCTATCAGAACTTTTAGAGGAAACAGGGGGTGATATAAATATTAATAATTTGCCAGTTGGTGACCCTACTTTATCTGAAAAAGAAATAATTGGAAATGAGTCTCAAGAAAGAATGGGATTAGTTATTAAAAAAGGAGACTTTAAAAAAATAAAAAAAATTGCTGAGAGAGAAAGAGCTCCTCTCTATCATGTAGGATTAGTTAAAGAAAATAAAAAATTAGTTTTCAGGGGTAAAGAAGTAACAAATCCTATTGATTTAAATTTAGAAGATTTTTTTGGTTCTTCTCCTAAAACAATTATTGAAGATTTTACGAATCAAAATGATTTTAAGAATCCTAAATACCATCAAAACTTATTAATAAAATATCTTGAAAATGTACTTTCTCTTGAATCCGTTTCCTGTAAAGATTGGCTAACAAATAAAGTTGATCGATGTGTTACTGGTAGAGTTGCATTACAACAAACTGTTGGAGAAATTCAATTACCACTAAATAATTTAGGCGTTATGGCTTTTGATTTCTCTTCAAATAAGGGAATTGCAACAACAGTCGGGTTTTCACCTATTGTTTCTCTTGCAGATGAGAAAATTGGAGCTAGATATTCAATTCTTAAAGCTATTACAAATATTATGTGGGCTCCAATTCATAAAGGGCTGTCAAATGTTTCTCTTAGTGCCAATTGGATGTGGCCAGCTAATAATCCAGGAGAAAATACTAGACTATATAATGCTGTAAAATCAGTAAGTGATTTTGCAATCGATCTTGGTATAAATATACCAACCGGAAAAGATTCTTTATCCATGACTCAAAAATATAGTGATGGGTTAAAAGTTCTTTCTCCAGGAACTGTAATAATATCTGCAGTTTCAGAAGTTTTGGATATAAATAAAATAATTAAACCAAATCTAAGTTTAAACCCAGATTTAGACTTGATATACATAAACTTTTGTCAAGATTTAAATTTAACTGGGTCAGCGTTTTATCAAACACTATCATGTGTTGGAAACAATGTTTCTAATTCAAAATCTGCAAATGAGATTAGAAAAATATTTAAAATAATACAAGAACTAATAATTTCTGAAAATATTTATTCTGGTCATGATATTTCTTCTGGTGGCCTAGTGACTTCCCTACTTGAGATGAACTTTCCAAATACTGGAGGTGGTTTAAATATTGACCTTGATAAATTTAAAGAAGAAGATTTACTTAAAATTTTATTTAATGAATCTCCTGGAATCTTATTTCAGACTAATAAATCAGGAAAAGAAATATTAATTAACAATAAAATTGAGTTTATTTCTTTAGGAAATTCCATTAACGAGAGAAAAATCAAAATTAAATTCAAAAATAAATCACTTAATCTTGACATCAATCATTTTAGAGACTCTTGGTATAAAAATTCATTTTTAATGGACTCAGAACAAACATCAAATGAGAAAAGTTTGGATAGATTTAAAAATTATAAAAATCAACCTTTAAAATTCAAATTTCCTACAAATTTCAATGGTGATTTCCCTATAAATAAATTTAAAAAAGAAATAAAAGCTGCTGTGATCAGAGAAAAGGGCATTAATAGTGAAAGGGAGATGGCATATATGCTAAACCTTTGTGGGTTTAAGGTTAAAGATGTACATATGACTGACTTGGTTTCCGGTAGAGAGAATTTAAAAGATATAAATATGCTGGTATTTCCAGGAGGTTTTTCAAATTCTGATGTTTTAGGTTCAGCTAAAGGATGGGCAGGTGCATTTAAATATAATAATAGAGCAAAAAAAGTTATAAATGATTTTTATGATAGAGAGGATACATTGAGTCTTGGAGTATGCAACGGTTGTCAACTAATGATGGAATTAGATTTACTTTATCCAAATCAAAAACAAAAACATCCAAAAATGGTTCATAATACTTCAAATAAATTTGAATGTACTTTCTCAAGTATTGATATTCTTAAATCTAATTCAATTATGTTTAAAAACTTAGAAGGCTCAACACTTGGGATATGGTCAGCACACGGTGAAGGAAAATTTAATTTTAAAAATCAAAAAGTAAATATTGCAGCTAAATTTCATTATGAAGAATATCCAGCTAATCCAAATGGATCTGAATATTCTGCTGCAGCTATTTGTTCAGATGATGGAAGACATCTTGCTATGATGCCTCATCTAGAAAGATCTATTTTTTCATGGAACTGGGCACATTATCCTAGTGATAGAAATGATAAAATTTCGCCTTGGATTTTACCTTTTCATAATGCAAGGTTATGGCTAGAAGAAAATGCATGATTTTAATTTCAATAAATTAAAAATAAAATCTAATTTTGTAGCCAATATTGGCTCATGGTGTAACTGGCAACACGTCTGGTTTTGGTCCAGAAGAGTCTAGGTTCGATCCCTAGTGAGCCAACTCAAAATTTCAAATGAGTACAGTTAAAATTTTTGCAGGAAGTGGCTCTATCGAATTAGCTAAAAAAATTGCTTCTGAATTTGGCAAACCATTAGGAAAAGGCAAGTTAGGTAAATTTAGTGATGGAGAACTTAGTTTTAGATATACAGAAACAGTAAGAGGTTCTGACGTGTATATTATTCAGTCAACAGTTGATAGTTCAGATAATATCATGGAACTTTTTTTGATGATTGATGCTGCAAAAAGAGCAAGTGCAAAATTTGTAAATGTCGTTATCCCCTACTATGGATATGCTAGACAAGATAGAAAAGACAAGCCTAGAATAGCCGTATCTGCAAAATTACTTGCTAACCTATTAACTGCTTCTGGTGCATCAAGAATTGTTTCCTGCGATTTACATGCTGGACAAATTCAAGGTTTTTTTGATATTCCCTTAGATCACTTAAACGGCAGCTCTGTTTTTGTCCCCTACGTAAAAAAGTTAAAGCTGAATAATCTAATTTTTGCATCTCCAGATGCAGGAGGAGCTGAAAGAGTTAGAGAATACGCAAAGTATTTTGATACAGATTTTGTTATTTGTGATAAGAATAGAGAAAAAGCTAATGAAGTTAAAACGGTTCAAGTAATTGGTAATGTAGAAGGTAAAGATGTCATAATAATTGATGATTTAATTGATACTGGAGGAACTATTTCTAAAGCTTCTCAAGTCATAATAGAGAAAGGAGCAAATTCAGTAAGAGCTCTAATAACTCATCCAGTTTTAAGTGGAAATGCTGAACAAAATTTAAAAGATTCGGCTCTTAATGAATTAGTGGTAACTGATAGTATTCCACTAAAATTTAGGAATAAAAAAATAAAAGTGTTATCCATTGCAGGATTAATTGCAAAAGCTATTAGAAAAATTCATGAAAATGAATCTACTAGCTCACTTTTTATTAATAGATAAAATTAAATAATATGGAAATAATTGAGATTATAGGGTATAATAGAGCAAATCTTGGTAAACAGAATTCCAAAAAACTAAGAGAGGATGGAAATGTTCCTTGTGTAGTTTATGGTGGAAAAAAGCAAATTCACTTTCATTCACCAATGATTCTTTTCAGAGATCTTGTTTATTCACCCGGAGCAAATTTTGTTAAATTAAATATTGAAGGAGTTGAAATAGATGCTATACTTCAAGATATTCAATTTCACCCAGTAAGTGAAACAATTCTTCATGCAGACTTTTTAGAGTTACATGATGATAAGAAAGTCAAAATGGAAATCCCAGTAAAAATTATTGGAAACTCTCCTGGAGTTCAACAGGGTGGTAAAATTTTAATGAGAATTCGTAAATTATCGGTAATGGCCTACCCAAAAAATATGCCATCTTTTATTGAAGTAGATATAACCGAACTTCAACTAGGTAAAAGTATTCAGGTCGAGGAACTTCTAAATGATCAGTATGATATTTTAAATAGTCCCCTTGTAAGTGTAGTTTCAGTTAATGTTCCTAGAGTTAAGATTGAGATTGAAGAAGATGAGGAGGAAGGTGCTGAAGGAGAAGGTACTGAAGGAGAAGGTACTGAAGGAAAATCTGACACTACTTCTGCTGAAGGTGAAAATAAAGATTCATCAGAAGCTAAAGAAGGGTAATATTAATATCTCTAATTATTTTAAATCGAAAGTTTAGTATAAATTTAATATGCTAAACTTTTGATTTATGAAATACCTAATAGTTGGTCTTGGTAATATCGGAATAGAATACGAAAATACTAGACACAATATAGGGTTTAAAGTAGTTGATAATATTTCTAAAAAGTTAGACTCAAAATTCGAGTTAAAAAGACATGCTTTTTATGCAAAAGGGAAATTTAAAGGAAGAAATGTACATCTTATTAAACCTTCAAATTTCGTAAATAATAGTGGCAAAGCTGTTCAATACTGGTCAAATGAACTAAAAATTAAGTTTGAAAATATTATTGTAGTTACTGATGATTTATCACTGCCTTTTGGTAAAATAAGATTAAAGGTGAAGGGTTCTGATGGCGGTCATAATGGTTTAAAAAGTATTAATAATATACTTAATACAACAAATTACTCTAGATTAAGATTTGGTATCGATAATAAATTTAAACCAGGTTTTCAGTCAGAATATGTACTTGGAGAGTTCAGTAGAGAAGAACAAAAAGAATTAGAAAATAATATTGAATTAAGTTCAGATATAGTATTGAACTTCTGTCATATTGGAGTTGAAAGAACAATGAATAAATTTAATTAAGCAACAACTGCTCCATTTAAAATATCTGAATCAGGTTGCATTAAACTTAAATTACCATCACTATCCTCTGCAAGTAATAGCATTCCTTGACTTTCAAATCCCATCATTTTTCTTGGCTTTAAATTGATTAAAACCATTACTTTTTTATTAAGTATTTCATCGGGTGAATAAAATTTAGAGATACCACTTAGAATTGTTCTCTGGTCAAGTCCTGTATCTACTTTAAGCTTTAACAGTTTATCAGATTTTGGAATTTTTTCAGCTTCAATTACAGTTCCAACTCTTATATCAACTTTAGTGAAATCATCAAATTCTATTGTGTTTTTCTGAGGCATGATATTACTATTTACATTATTTAATTTAAGTTTTTTTATTTGATCTTCAATAGTCTGATCCTCAATTTTTGAGAAAATATGAGCTTTTCCAGATATTTCATGTTCAGAGATTAAAATATTGGGACCTGTATCACCCCAGCTAAGATCATTAATATTTAAATGTTTTTTTATTTTAATTGATGTAAAAGGTAGAAATGGCTCGCATAAAATTGAAATATTAGCAACTATCTGCACTGAGTTATATATTATGTCTTTAACTCTATTAGGATCATCTTTAAATATTTTCCATGGCTCTGTGTCTGTAAGATATTTATTACCAAGTCTTGCAACATCTATCACATAGCTCATTGCCTCACGAAATTTAAAGTTTTGAATAGAAGATTCAATCTTTATTTTTAATTTATCTAGTTCAGAAAAAATTTCTTTATCTAAATTATTTTCAGATATATGTGGAACTTTTTTATCAAAAAACTTATCACAAAGAACAAAAACACGATTAATATAATTCCCTAAAATAGCAACAAGTTCATTGTTATTTTTTTGTTGAAAATCTTTCCATGAAAAATCACTGTCTTTATTTTCAGGTAAATTTGTAATAAGACAGTACCTCAACTCATCTTGCATGTTTGGAAAATCATCTAAGTATTCATGAAGCCAAACTGCCCAATTTCTAGAAGTTGATATTTTCTCTCCCTCTAAATTCATAAACTCATTTGCTGGAACATTTTCAGGTAAAATATAGTCTCCATGTTCCATGAGCATCATGGGAAAAATTATTGTATGAAAAACTATATTATCTTTTCCAATAAAGTGAACAAGGTTTGTCTCTTTATCTTTCCAATATTTTTCCCAATCATCTGGTTCTAATTCCTTAGTAGCAGTTATATACCCAATAGGAGCATCAAACCATACATATAATACTTTCCCATTAGCGTCTTCTAGTGGAACTTTTACTCCCCAGTCAAGATCTCTTGTCATAGCCCTTGGCTTCAATCCGTCATTTAACCATGACTTACACTGACCAATAACATTTGATTTCCAACCTTTCTTTTTATGAATATATTTTTCAATTTTTTCTTGGAGTTGATCCATTGGGAGATACCAGTTTTTAGTTTCTTTTAAAACAGGAACATTACCTGACAAGCTAGACTTTGGATTTTTTAAATCCATTGGGCTTAGTGTCTTACCGCATACCTCACACTGGTCACCATATGCATTTTTATTTTCTCCACATGGACATTCTCCAGTTATATATCTATCTGAAAGAAACTGATTCTCTTTTTCATCATAATACTGAGAGGAAATGATTTCCTGAAAAGTACCTTTCTTATTCAAATTAAGAAAAAATTCAGAGCTTGTTTTATGATGAATATCTTTTGATGTTCTAGAAAAAATATCAAAGCTTATACCAAATTCTCTAAATGAATTATCAATAATCTTATAATATTGATCTACGACTTCTTGAGGAGATTTATTTAAATCTCTAGCCTTAATTGTTATAGGAACACCGTGCTCATCAGTACCGCTAATAAACTTTACATCCTCCCCTTTTGATCTTAAAAATCTAACATATAGATCCGAAGGAATATAGCATCCTGCAAGATGACCAATATGAATTGGTCCATTAGCATAAATTAATGCAGCTGTTACTAGATGTCTTTTTTTTTTACTCATTGTTTTTTCTTTCTCATCATCTCAAACATATCCCACATCTGATCAGTTATCATTTCAAGATGATTAAATTGACCAGCTCCTTTAAGCCATTCTGCACCATCAATAGTGATAACCTCTCCATTAATATATGAAGAATAGTCCGATAATAAGTATGCTGCTAAATTTGATAATTCTTGGTGTTCTCCAACTCTTCCGACAGGAACTTTTTTTGAAGGATCAAATTTTTCTTTAAGGTCTCCAGGTAATAACCTTTCCCAAGCACCTTTAGTTGGAAATGGACCAGGAGCGATAGCATTAGACCTTATTTTATATTTTGCCCACTCAACTGCTAAGGATCGTGTCATACTTAAAACTCCAGCTTTTGCACATGCTGAAGGCACAACATATCCGGATCCTGTCCAGGAATATGTAGTTACAATATTTAGAATATTTCCATCTGATTTATCTTTTATCCATTTTTTTCCAAGAGTAAGAGTGAAATTTATTGTTCCCTTTAAAACAATATCAATTACAGCATCAAAAGCTCTAGTTGATAACCTTTCAGTTGGACTTATAAAATTCCCTGCTGCGTTATTTACCAGACAGTCAATCTTACCAAATTTATTATATGACTCATTTATTACCTTTTCAACTTCTTCAATCTTTCTTACATCACACGCAATTGGAAATACTTCAGAATCATATTTAGAATTAAAATCTTTTGCTACATCATTTAACAATTCTTCTCTCCTACTAGTGATTATGATATTAGCGCCTAGCTCTAAAAAATATTTAACCATTGATTTACCTAGACCAGACCCACCACCTGTTACAAGAATTACTTTATCTACTAAACTATTTTCTTTAAGCATACCTTTCATAAAATTATAATGATGAAACCTCAGAGTCTCTATTAATTTTTTTAACTAATCCTTGAAGTACTCTTCCTGGTCCACATTCTATAAATCCTTTGATATTATCATTAATCATATTATCAACTGATTGTGTCCATTTTACAGGAGATGTTAATTGACTCACAAGATTATTTCTTAAATTATCTGAATTGGTATGACCTTTAGCATCATAATTTTGATATATTGGAGCACTTGGAGTAATAATATTTGCCTGGTTTACAGCATCTTCAAGTTCAATCCTTGCAGATTCCATATAAGGTGAATGAAACCCACCACCGACAGGCAAAGGAATAGCTTTACCTCCTTTTTCTTTAAAGATTTCACAAGCTTTCTCAATTCCCTCTTTAGATCCGGATATAACAATTTGACCAGGACAATTATAATTTGCAGGCACAACATTATCTATTTTTTCACAAGTATTACTAACTTCTTCATCTGATAAAGCAAGAATAGCCGCCATTGTTGAATCATTATTTTTACAAGCATTTTGCATTGCTCTTGCTCTTATTAATACTAATTCAAGTCCATCCTCAAATGATAATGAACCTGAACATGTTAGAGCTGAGAATTCACCTAATGAATGACCAGCAAACGCAGAAATGTTTTTAACATTACTTATAAAATATGTAATACATGAATGAATGAAAATTGCAGGTTGAGTAATCTCTGTTTTCTTAAGGTCCTCAACTGTTCCGTTAAACATTACATCAGTAATATCAAAATCCAATATTTTATTGGCTAATAGAAACTTATTTTTTGCTTCGTTATTACTTTCATAAAGATCTTTGCCCATTCCAACAAATTGGGACCCTTGGCCAGGAAATATTAATGCATTCATGTTATAAGATTTGATTCAAAAATAGGTAATAAACTAATTATAAATAAAACCTATCAGCTATTTCTTTAGGAGGTAAATGGCACTGATCAAGTTTACCAAACCATTTGTATCGATTGCTTGCAAAAAAATCATAAAATATATTTCTAAAACTTGAAGGAAATATTTTTAGTATCCCAACTATATTATATAAACCTCCTAATTCAATAAAAACTTGAATTACAGCATCTGATTTTGAATAAATTTTTCCTTCTTTAGATAGATAAACAATAAACTTTCCTATCTGATCAGAACTCATCTTATCTTTTAAAATATTTTGAGCATAATTCGAAGATATACTAGTAAACCTATTCAGCTTATTTTTATCAGCTCTTATCAATAGTTTTATAAACCTGCTACAAACTACACAGAATCCATCATAAAAAACTATTCTATTATCTACCTTAATATCTGAACCCATCCTTTTATTTCTTTAATACTTTCGGAATCATCAAGAATATCAAAAGTTACAGTTGCTAAATAATAATATGTATCTGAAGGAAGATTAACACCGCTTTTATTCCTCCCATCCCAATTAATATAAATTCCGTCAATAATATTTTCTTTTGAATCATGACTAAATACTTCTTTTCCAGTTCTATCAACAATAGTTATTTGCACAGACTTAACAAATCTTGGGCAGTCAGAATAATTAAACTCTGAAATTGATCCATCAGAGTAGAAAGGAGTAAAATAATCATTTTTCCCATCACCATTTGGTGTAAATACATTTGGTAGATAATATTTTGGACAATTATCTCTTCTTATAGTATCTGAAGGGAAACTTTCATTTCCAGATCTATCAAGAGCAGTTATATAATATGCTCCCTTAAGATTGGATAATTCTTTATGAACAAAATAATTTTCATTCACAGTACCAACTAATTTAAAGTTATTATCACCGTTACTTGAAAAATAAACATTAAAAAATTTACTATCCAAGTAACAAGGATCATCTTCAATTGTCCACTCTATTCTATTTTCAAAATCTTTAATTTCACACGACTTATCAGAAAAATAACTTTCACATGAGTAATTATCAGAAATCTTAAAACCTACTGGAGGACATGGAGGAGTCAGGTCATTTGTTTGTGCACAAATTTTTTGTGAGTTATTTACAAGTTTATCCTTATAAATAAGATTCAGAGGGAGTTTATCATTTTCATAAGAACCAGATGTAATTATATAATAACAATAAACCTTATTCTCATCAAGAGTTATATCCTCAAAAGACCCTTCATCTAAATATCTAAATCCATTTTGAATCACATCTACTGAGTCTATTAGAATAAAATCAACAGGATTGAATCCTTCAACATTGTTTCTGTATATATAGTGAATTGGGTACATAGGAGAACTATTTGACCATGGCACATCAAAATCCCAATTTATTTCTATACTACTTTGATTTCCTATAAGTTCAGCTCTTACAGTAGATGCCTGTTGAGATTTATCAAAAGGTATAGAATCATTATCTAAAAACACTTCAACCTGATAATTAAAAACACTCTCAAGAGTATTTAAATTAGTGTCTGTAAAAAAAGTGTCAGACTGTATATCAGAATTAAATAATATATTATCTGAATTAAAACTTTCTAATCTATTAACCCTATATCTAAAAGGTTTTGGAAACAGAGTTGTATCTATTTCAAAAGGTGGAATCCAATTAATTGAAACTTGACCATTCTCTATATCAGTTTCATCAATACTCACTTTAGTTGTTACAGGCCCTGAAGCTTCTATAACAATACACTTTTCTTCAGATACATAACTAGTACCACCCTCAGGCAGTGGAAACTCAGCTAATATTCTATAACAATATTTTGATCCAGGAGCTAAACCTTTTCCTTGATTACCATCTACTAATATTATTTCATCACCACCAATTTCTCCAATCATACTATATCCAGATCCTGCTGGAATACCTACCTCACAATCCGCTGGATCATATTTAAAACTACCTATTCTTCTCCATATCTGAATTTTATCAGCATTATCACAACTATATGGATCCCATGAGATTTGAGCTGTTCTATCAGGTTGTGGAGTTACCTCTAATCCTTCTGGTGCTGGAGCTACAATTTGAATTTGCCAATTTTTAAATTCTACTAGATTAGGCCCGTAAGGTGGACTATCTGTAATTTTAAATTGAATATCGTATGGTCTTTCCCTAACATGTGAACAATTTGTTTGCCATTCAAAAACTAATTGCCCCGGAGATTTCTGATAAGAAGCTGGATTTGGAAAATAAATTGAAGGTGACGAAATAAATTCAAAAGATCCACCAAATGCTTCGATTTTTATATCATCAAAATTAGGATCCTCACCATTAACTGTGTCTTTAACTAATGTTCCTGCCTCAACACATATTGGATCTAATACTTCAAGTAAAGGTCTTTCATTATCCGAAGCCTCAATAATCACTTGCATATCTCTTGTAACGTGTCCCAATTTGAACCAAAGATCTCCTACCTTCCTCCATTCTATAACTCTGAAAGCAAAATTATATTCACCTTCTGCTCCGGGTGCATCCCAAATAAGATCACCAGTTATTGAATCTAGTGTAAAAAGAGGAGGGCCAAGACCCCCTTCTCTACCTTCATTATATTCAGTATAAAAATCCTCAAAATTTGGATATCTATAATTCGTAACTTCATTTAAATCATCTTGCAATGGAATAACTAATTCATAAGATAGGCTATCTCCATCTGGATCAAATGCACCTGGATTATGAATGTATCTAATACCAACAATACCATTATCAATAGGTGGAATTAATAAAACTGGAGTATTATTTAATCCAAAAAAAGGATCAATTAATATTTCTGTTTCTATGAAAAATGGCGTGTCAACTGAGTTTTCCATATTAATAATTTGAGCATTTCTATTTTGTTCAAAATAACTAACAACGTACCTTCCTGGAGCTTGAAATGTATGTATTACTTTAAATAAGTTTAACGCTACTTGATTTTCAAGTAGTATCTTTTGTGAAGACAATACAGACTCATCTAAAACTTCAATAACATTACCATCACCAAAATCAAATTTTCCACCTCCAAACTCAACCTCTGATCCAGTATCAGTATATCCAATAATAGTAAACTCATAGGTTAAACTTGTTGATGATATTCTTTTTGCGATTATTTCTCCAGCTCTAATATGCGTTGAATACAGCTCTGCCGGATAAAAAATTATAATAGATAAAAATAAAGCTGCCTTTAAAAAAATACGCATAAACAAAGTTAGATATAATACGGATTTATTTAATAAATAAACGAAATTGATAAAGTTTATTATCTAAAAAAATTATAATTCCTTAATGAGCAAAATATACACAGGTAGATGATCACTATAACCGTCTAAGTAACTACCACCTCCAAAACTTCTAAAAGGATAACCTTTAAATCTTCCAGATTGATTAAATAGATATTTTTTATTATAAATAAGAGATTTATAAAATGAAAATTCTTTAAAACTATTATCAAGATAAGTTCCTGAAAATATAATCTGATCAAAAAGATTCCAATTATCCCTGTAAGCTAGTGTTCCTACTCCCTTACTATGCATCTTCTCGTAAGGGTTAAACATATCATTATCTTTTACATTATCTCTCTCTTTTTTTGCGTTAAGAATCTTCTTTATACTTTCATTTTTTGGATCATCATTAAAATCACCCATTGTCAAAATTTTTGGTTTTTTATGAACAGATCTAATAGAATCAATTATTTCTACATTAAGTTCAGCTGCTTTATTTCTTGAAGGTCTTGATCTTGTTTCACCACCAGATCTTGATGGCCAGTGATTTACAATAAAAAACATTCTTTCTCCTTCTAATAAACCATCCACCACAAGCTGATCCCTTGAATAATAGGGTTTTCCTGAATTAAAATTAAATAATTCTAAAAAATGACTATTCTGATTTAAAACCTCAAAGAAATCTTTCTTATAAATTAGCGCAACATCAATACCTCTAGCATCTGGTGAATCAAAATGTGAAATACCATAATTTCCTTTTTTTAATTTTTCCGTATTAATTAAATCTTCAATAACCTTCTTGTTTTCTACCTCGGATAATCCTACAATAGTTGGAAGAGAATTTGTTTCTGAATATCCTATCTCAGAAATTACTCTTGATAAGTTTTTTAATTTTTTGTTATAGATTTCAGATCTACCGTCTTCGATCTCCATTATTGGACTTGCTTCATCATTTTTATTAACGTCGTTTATAGTATCAAAAAGATTTTCAACATTATAGAAAGCAATGGTATGTATTTTATATTTTTTTTCTTGAGCAAAAGAAAAATTAATACTTAAAAGTATTATATAGATTGATAATAAAATTATTTTTTTCATGATTGAATCTTATTACTCTAAAATAATATTTATTTAATTAAATGTTATTAATTTCGAGCTAATTGTAATGAGATATATTATATATTTATTTTTTCTTATACCCAACCTAATACTTGCTCAAGAAATTAAAATAATTATCAAAGACGCAAGTACTTCTGATCCAATACCTGAGGTACTAATCGAAACAAATACTGGCGAAAAATATACTACCAATATAGATGGTGAGATATCAGTGGGTAGAGATATTTCTGAGATAAATATAAGTAAAGATGGTTATGTTAGTATCACAAAAATATTAACAGGAGAGATAGTTATTATTGAATTAGAAACAGAAATATTCAGCTCTGATGTCGAATCTGGTATAATTTCATTAACAGACTTCGATCTAAGTGATGATAGTAATACAAGTGATTTTGCATCAGGATTGCTAAGTTCCTACAATGATGTTTTTCAAAGTATTGCTGCCTATCAATTTGGTCCTGCTAGATTTAGACAAAGAGGTTACGACTCCAGAAATAACAAAATTTTAATGAATGGAGTTGAAGTTAATAAAATATATGATGGCAGACCTCAATGGAGTAATTGGGGAGGATTGAATGATGTACTAAGAAATAGAGAATACGGTGTAGGATTAGAAAAATCTCGAAGCACTTTCGGGGGGATTAACGGTTCAACTAACTTTATTTTAAGAACTTCTTTATACCAAAAAGGACTTAGAGTATCTTACTCATCTACAAACACAAGTTATACTAACCGTTTTTTAGCAACTTACTCTACCACTCATAAAAATTGGGACTTTACTGTATCTGTCAGTAGAAGATGGGCTGAAGAAGGACATTTTCAGGGGACATTTTATGATGCTAACTCATTTTTTGTTGGTATTGAAAACAAGATTAATGACTCCCATAGTATAAATTTTTCTGGAATTTTCGCTTCAAACAGAAGAGGTAAATCATCGCCTAACACTCAAGAGGTTTATGACCTTCAAAGTGAAAATTATAATTCTTACTGGGGGTGGCAAAACGGGGTGAAAAGAAATTCTAGAGTAAAGAAATTAGAAGAACCAATATTTCTTCTAACTCATTATTGGGATATAAGTCAAAAATCAAATTTAGAAACCAGTTTGTTTTATCAGTTTGGAAGTATGGGGAATAGTAGATTAAATTATTCGAATGGACCAA
>Ga0315331_10001993_pt1 | contig 15464 bp, 10 predicted proteins | sample M160m34915metaG_FD_203456 | JGI IMG/M metagenome (GOLD analysis project Ga0315331, IMG submission 203456) | Ammonia-oxidizing marine archaeal communities from Monterey Bay, California, United States - M1 60m 34915 | ecosystem: Environmental > Aquatic > Marine > Intertidal zone | place: USA...
GATTGGATAAAAAAGAAAAAAAACGACTCAATGTCATTAACAAGAAACTGCAAACCCTGCGACCACGATTGTCAGGCTCACGAGAACAAGCGGACGACGCCGAAGAGCTGAAAGCCCTGGAAGACGAAATCACCAGCCTGGAAGAAGAAGCCGCCAAGTTAAAGGCTTCCTGAGAGCCGCAGAACTTTCAGCCGAGAAAGCAGGTCACCGCGTCATTTGCAAGCCTGCATGTCAAGCGTCGCTAGGACCATGACGACAATGCAGACTCACTCACCCAAACTGGTTCGCTAGCTTCAAAGTGAACCAGTTGTTCTGTGTGTGGATGCCTGAACGAGAGACGCTGAGCATGAAGGCACATCGGTGGATCCGCCAGCGTCAACGTTTGATTTGCAACACGCTCGCCATCAACAAGATAAGTAGGGTCGCCCAGCACAGGCGTCCCCCTTCCCCACAGATGCAAACGAATCTGGTTCGTGCGTCCAGTTTCCGGAAACGCATGCAGGACAGCCGTGCCATCAGCCAACTGATCCAGGACAAGAAAACGAGTGCGTGATTCCTGACCATCGTGACGGAGTTCGCGCGTTCCCCCTTTCACTGTTTCTTTTGCGATGCGTTCATCACAAGTGAATTGCTGATCAGATGGATGACCAATGCACCGCACCAAGTACTGCTTCTGTACCAGATTCGACTCAAATTGTTGCCGCAAATCGGTTGCCACGCTTCGGGTTCGTGCCAGCACCATGACTCCGGTCGTGTTGGCATCCAGACGGTGCACCAGCCTTAAATCCTCCTGGGGGTAAACCGTCGCCAGCAGTGACGTCAGTGTATTAAGATTGAATCGACCACAGGGATGAACCGGCAAAGGAGCCGGTTTATATACGACAATGAACTCCTGTTCTTCGGCCAAAATCTGAACAGTAGCATCAACCTCAGGTTCAGTAGTGTCGGGAAACAAATGTTGAAACTGCTGCCCGCCTCGCACGATGGCAGCAGGATCAGCACGATCATCACCGAACAGAATATGCCCTTCCGAGAACCACACCTGCCACTGCGATTCACTAACCTGCGGATAGACACTGGTCACACATTCCAACAGTGTTTTCCCATCACATCTAGCCGGCACATTGATTGGTCGAAGATTGTCATAAGGTACGCTGCCAGGCAGTTTTTCCTGTAGCTTTCGCAAATTTTCATTTCGCTGCTGCAGCATCGCGTTCATTGCTTTCCTAACCTCAAACCGCTCAACGAGAGAATGGCCAAATCTCAGTACTACAATTCATTGACATGACAATACCTGAGCCAGCGCAAACAAAACAACACTCTACTCGCTAGCCTGCAAGGGCAGTGGAGTATCCGCCACTCTCTCTGAACAAGGTCTCCATTGCAAGATTTCCCGAAGCATGGACGAAGCGGGCCCGCTCATCAACTGCCCTCATCAACTGCCGCGCAACTGACCGCATCAACAAAAACGCAGCTCGTCCACTTCAACAATCACACAACTGACCTACATAAAAAGCCGCCCAGACGGTCCACGCAAACACCTGCGACAATCATCCACATAAACAACTGCGACAATCACACTACCGGCCACGTCACTGATCAGAAATAGTCTCCAAAACGCTCCCCAAATGGGACCTAACCTGCCTCAGATGATTGATTATTGGCTACCATAGAGTCATGCGACGCACTCACTCCCACCCCATCGGGCGACTCGCCCCCGCCATTGGCATCCTGCTGCTCTTGCTTGCTGCCCCTAGCCGTTTTGCGGATGCTGTCGAACCGGAGACAGCCGCTGTGACGAAGATCGATTTCGCCCGCGACATTCGGTCGATCATCTCAGAGAATTGCGTCTTTTGTCACGGACCTGACGCATCAACTCGCGAAGCTGATTTGCGACTGGATACTCAGGCGGGAATCGAATCTGTCATCGAAAAAGGTTCCGCAGCCAACAGCGAGTTGATCGACAGGTTGATGTCGGATGATCCGGATGAGGTGATGCCACCACCAGAGTCGAACCGATCAGTCAAAACCGACGAGGTCGAACTACTACGTCAATGGATTGACGAGGGTGCTGCCTGGCAAACCCATTGGGCCTTTCGCCCATTGAGCCTGCCAGAGATCCCAACAGCGAAATCGTTAAATCACAAAGACACGGATCGACCACTCAGAAACCCGATCGATCATTTCGTTCGACAAAAGCTGCAAGAAAACAAAATAAAAGCTTCGCCAGAGGCTTCTCGCTCAACTTTGATCCGGCGGCTCTCTCTTGACCTCACTGGGCTTCCCCCGACACCCCAAGCAGTCGATGACTTTGTCACTGACACATCAACGGATGCCTACGAGAAGCTTGTTGACCGATTACTAGACTCCCACGCCTACGGGCAGAGAATGGCCTGGAACTGGTTGGATGCAAGCAGATACGCTGACACCAATGGCTACCAAGGCGACCGAGAACGTACCATGTGGCCTTGGCGGGACTGGGTCGTCGATGCCTTCAACAAGAACCTCGCTTATGACAAGTTCACAACCTGGCAGATCGCTGGTGACCTGCTACCCAATGCGACAATGGAACAGAAACTGGCAACGGGTTTTTCTCGGAACCACATGATCAATGGTGAGGGCGGTCGGATTCCCGAAGAAAATCGCATTGAATACGTGATGGACATGTCAGAAACGGTCGGTACCGTTTGGCTTGGCTTGACTCTGAACTGCTGTCGCTGCCATGACCACAAATATGACCCTCTAAGCAATCGCGATTACTACAGGTTCTTTGGCTTTTTCAATCAATCCCCCGTGACAGGTGCGGGCGGAGATCCGCAAACCGCTCCGAATCTCGCGGTACCAACTGCTCAACAATCCAAACAACTTGTTTCGCTTGCCACCCAGATCGCGCAAGCCGACAAAGACATTGAAGCACTCACCCAACAGTTGGCAACGGGCCAGAGCCAGTGGGAAGCACAGGAACGGGAGCGTCTGGACACCAAACCACGTTGGCAAGCTGCCAAGCCAATCAAAGCGGAAGCAACCGGATCAAAATTATCGATCCTGCCTGACCAGTCGGTGCTTGCCAGTGGGCCTGCCCCGGACACAGACACCTACACCATCGTGACCGAGGTGCCTGAGCAACAGATCACAGCGGTACGCATCGATGCGTTACGGCACGAGTCCTTTCCACGCAACAGCCTTTCCTATTCCGACAGCGGGAACTTTGTGTTGACGGAACTGGAAATACATGTCGTAGGTAGTGATTCAAAAAAAATCGCCCGACTCGAAATCGCATCAGCCGAAGCAACCTTCGAACAGGGATCACTGGCGGTCACGAATGCATTCGATGGAAACAACAGTACCGGCTGGGCGGTTTACGAAGGACGCCATGTCGACCGTGCCCACGCTGCAATTTTTCGTTTGAAAAATCCTCGCGAAATCATGGCAGGCGAGACACTTCAGGTGGTGTTGCGGCACGATTCAGTGCACAAAAAGCACAATCTGGGTCACTTCCTGATTTCGGTCACTAACGAGCCTGAGCCTAAGCTTGCTGAGAGCGAAAACGATCTGCACGCTGCACTGAAAGCGAGCAAGGCTCAACGCACAGACGAGCAAAAACAACTGATCACCAATCGCCGCCAGGCAACGTCACCTGCTTTCCAGCAACTGACAGACAAGAAAGCCAAGCTAATCAAGCAACGAGATGCATTAAATCGAAGTTTGCCCAAAGTCATGGTAATGGCTGACATGGCAAAGCCGCGTCGAACATTTGTACTGAACCGAGGCTTGTACAACAAACCCACGGACGAAGTCCAACCTGGGCTGCCTGCATTCATGCGACCACCAACTACTGGTGACACGAAATCAAATCCAAAACAACCGGCCAATCGGTTGACGCTTGCCCGCTGGCTGGTTGATTCACGAAACCCACTCACCGCCCGTGTGACAGTGAATCGGTTCTGGCAGCAAATCTTCGGCATCGGACTGGTCAAGACAACCGAAGACTTTGGTACTCAGGGTGAAGTTCCCGCTCAGATGGAATTACTCAACTGGCTGGCAAAAACGTTTCAGCAGAACGGCTGGAACGTCAAAGAATTGATAAGAACCATTGTCACCAGCCACACCTATCGCCAAACATCAATCATCCCAAACTCCGAAACCTACCAGCGAGATCCAGACAATCGCCTGCTTGGACGGGCATCGCGAAATCGATTGCCGGCTTGGATGCTCCGAGACCAGGCATTGGCAGTGAGCGGGCTTTTGTCTCCGGTCAGCGGAGGCCCAGCCGTCAACACTTACCAGCCCAAAGGCATCTGGGAAGAAGCATCGTTTGGCAAAAAGAAATACACGCAGGACAGGGGAGAAAAGCTTTACCGAAGAAGCTTATACACGTATTGGCGACGGATCATCGCGCCCACCATGTTCTTTGACAACGCAACACGCCAGACGTGCACGGTAGTCGCCAGTCGAACCAACACGCCCCTGCATGCACTGCAGACCTTGAACAACACAGCCTATGTGGAAGCCGCCCGGGCTCTTGCCCAACGAACCCTACTGCAACATTCCGATGGTAAAGAGCCTGCAGACGACACCGATGCGGATCGCGTTGATGCGATCATGAAGCGAGTTTTGGCGAGGTCTGCGTCGAATCAGGAACGCGAAATCCTGCTCCGGGGTTTGAAACGAACCCGCAGCCAGTTCGCTGATGGATCCAAGGATGCGTTAGCTTTGGTTGCCGTTGGCGAATCGACGCCCGACGAACGAATCGCACCCAACGAACTGGCGGCATGGACCAACCTTTGCTTGGCCATCTTGAACTTAGACGAAACCCTGAACCGGGAATGATCCCTTACCCTACGACTCGGCTCATGAATCCTCTGGAACAACACCAACAACATCTCAATCGCCGGCATTTCTTCGGCCGATCCGCAACCGGCATCGGGACGGCCGCTCTTGCATCGCTACTTCAACGTGATGGCTTGGCAGTTGATGGCTTACCAATTGGTGGCGAGGGGGATGGATCTGCAGCCACTCGCATTGGCGGACTGCCCGCTCTGCCACACTTTGCGCCCAAGGCCAAACGTGTGATTTACCTGTTTCAGAACGGTGCTCCTACCCATGTGGACCTGTTTGACTGGAAACCCAATCTGAAGAAACGGCACTCTGAACCCGTTCCTGCGTCTTACATCGGCGATCGGCGGTTCAGCACGATGACAGGCAAGGCAGATGGCAAACTGCTGCTGGCCCCCGTGGAACCTTTTTCTCAACATGGCGAATCGGGTGCGTGGGTCAGTAATTTCATGCCCCACACCGCAAAGGTGAGTGACGAATTGTGTTTCGTCAAAAGCATGCACACGGAACAGGTCAATCATGCCCCAGCGATCAACTTCAATCTCAGTGGTGCCGAAATGCCGGGACGACCGACGCTGGGAGCGTGGCTATCTTATGGGCTGGGTAGCGAAACCGATGAGTTACCCGCCTTTGTTGTAATGACCAGCATCACCAAGAACACAAGCTGTGGGCAAATCTTTTACGATTTTTATTGGGGCAACGGTTTCCTGCCATCCCGTTACCAGGGTGTCAAATTCCGAGGCAGCGGCGACCCTGTACTTTATGTTTCAAATCCTGATGGCATCAGCCGTGAGGTTCGGCGTGGCTGGCTGGATGACATCGCCGCCATCAACGAACTGAAACTCCAGGAATTTGGTGATCCCGAAATCGCAACACGGATTGCCCAGTACGAGATGGGCTTCAAGATGCAGTCCAGCATTCCAGAACTGGCAGACTTTTCGGATGAGTCACAGGAAACACTGGACCTTTATGGTCCTGACGTAAAGGAGGCAGGCACGTTTGCACACAACTGCCTGCTTGCTCGACGATTGATCGAACGCGGCAGTCGATATGTTCAATTGATGCACGCAGGCTGGGACCAGCACAACAGTTTGACGACGGAACTGTACAACCAATGCCGCGACACTGATCAGCCCAGCGCGGCTTTGGTGATGGATCTAAAACGACGCGGTTTACTTGAGGACACGCTTGTCATCTGGGGCGGTGAATTTGGGCGTACTCCTTTCCTGCAGGGCGACATCAACAATCGCCCGAGGTGGGGCCGTGATCACCATCCGTATGCCTACACCGTCTGGATGGCTGGCGGGGGAGTCAAACCTGGGATCAGCCACGGGTCGACTGACGACCTGGGAATCAACGTCGCCGACGACCCTGTGCATGTGCATGACTTTCAAGCCACCCTCATGCACCTGCTGGGCATTGACCATGAAAGGCTAACCTACAAATTTCAAGGTCGGCAATTCCGCCTGACTGATGTTCATGGCAAGGTAGTTCACAACGTCCTCGCCTGAACCGCTCGTTTTGTGTTTATACTGTGCGGCCTGCCAACCACGAGGTACCGGCCCAGAAAGCCTGAGCCACGCAACCCGTGCCCAGCACTTTTTATTCCTGTCACCAAGTGACACGCCGGATATCCACAACGTCAGGCGTCTTTTATCCTTGAGCGGGTCAGTTAGACAACAACCACCCACTCTGATTTACAGTTCGACTGACTCACGTCCCCCCCACGCACTCGCTCTCCCCCTCAACCCCATTTGATTGCAGGTGAAACGATGACCGATCACGCACAGATTCGCCGCCGCCGATTCATGGCCCTTTCAGCAACCGGCATTGCAGGCAGCAGTTTCATGCACAGCTTTGGACAAAACGCTCACGCCGACACCAAATCGGAGCAACAACCGTGGCTGCGAAAGACTCTCAAGGTTGGAATGATTCGCTCCAAGGGATCGCTGACCGATAAGTTCAACATGGCCAAGGAAGCCGGGTTTGAAGGTGTGGAACTGAATGTTCCCGGAATCGACATCGCAGCTGCCAATAAAGCAGCCAAGGAATCAGGCATCATCATTGATGGAACTGTGGGTGGCTATCACTGGGGGCAACGGCATACCGACCCAGACCCAAAGGTTAGGGAAGTTGCACTCGAAAAGCTCAATCAGGGGCTGACCGAGACTGCAGCCGTTGGCGGCAAAACAATGCTGTTAGTACCCGGTCATGGAAAAGATGGCACAGACGCCGAGGTCATGGAACGAGCACAAGCTGCTATCCGGTCTGCTTTACCCGTCGCCAAAGAAAAAGGCGTCTCGATCCTGATCGAGAATGTCTGGAACGATTTCTGCTACGACCACGAGGGTGGCAACGATCAATCTGCCGAGCGACTGGCTGCCTTTATCGATTCGTTTGACTCGCCTTTGGTCGGCGTTCAGTATGACATCGGCAACCACTGGAAGTACGGCGATCCCGCAGAGTGGATTCGCACGCTCAACAAGCGGATCAAGAAGCTTGACACCAAGGGTTTCTCGCGAGAGCAAGGCAAGTTCACGAAAATAACCGAAGGGGACATCAACTGGCCCTCGGTTGAAAAAGCTCTTCGCGATGTCGAGTTCACTGGTTGGCTTGCCGCCGAAGTTGGCGGCGGTGATCTGACACGACTCAAAGAAGTCAGTGACCATATGGACGAATCCCTGAACTGCAACAAGAGTATCGCTGGTGCCGGCTGAAAATCGCCCACAAGATCGTGAGCCAATCGCGACATGTCACATTCCTGTGATGCCAAACGAAATCGTTCACTGGCTGGGTGAGATATCACCCAGCGTGATCGTCGATGGCACCTACGGTGGCGGCGGCCACTCTGCGTTACTGCTGGAAACACTGCCAGCAGATCGGGGACACCTTGTTGGACTCGACCGTGACCCGGCTGTCAGCGAGCGAGTGGAGTCAGAACAACACGACTCCCGACTCAATGTTTTTCTTGGTAGTTACGAGAAAGCTCCGCAGGCGTTGGCAGCCCTTGAACTGTCGATCGCTGACGGTGCTGTCCTGGACCTCGGCCTGTCGAGTGATCAATTGGCTGACCCCCACCGCGGCTTCAGCTTCATGCGTGCGTCAGCTGAGCTAGATCTTCGTTTTGACCCTGAATCAGGGCAATCGGCAGCCCAGTGGCTGGCTTGGAATAAGGAAGCCGAAATCGCCAATGCGATCTATCGCTACGGTGAAGAACGCTACAGCCGCCGGATCGCTCGCGAAATCGTTGCCAGACGCCGACGTGAGGCCAGCGTGAAGACAGTGGAAGACTTGGTGGATGTCTGCAAACGCTGCGTGCCACGCAGTAAAAACCATGACATCCACCCAGCAACGCGGACATTTCAGGCTCTGCGGATTGTCGTCAACGATGAACTGGGGGCTCTCGAACGCACTCTGCAATCGGCGCCCGGCTGGATCTCAGAGCGGGGTCGCTTAGCCATCATCAGCTTTCACTCACTTGAAGATCGCATCGTTAAGAATGCGTTCCGAGACGACCCGAGATGGAACGTGTTGACAAAAAAGCCGCTGCGTCCCAGCGAAGAGGAAATACAGCAAAATCCTCGCAGCCGAAGTGCTAAGTTGCGTGTCGCGGAACGCGTATCTCACTCAGAGCCAGGCAACGCTGGCATCTGAAAGTTCCTTGGCTCAAATACGTCGAGTTCAAATCGGCATTCCCAACATGAGATCAAAACAGCTCATCGCACCAATTTGCAGTGAACTGCGCTACTGAAAACTCTGTGAAACATTTTGTCGCCGACAGTGCTGATCGGGTGTTAGCAAATCACGCACAGCACAAGTCATCCTCACAAACGTACCGTGAGAGCTGTCTCAAAATCTCTGGCTGCTTGCCGCCGCCTACATGAGCACGGTTCACAAGCAGGCGACGCGGACACGAGGATCGAGTTCAGCATGCAACCGTCGAGAGACTCGTGCCTCACCACCAAGTGATCAGTGAGTACGCATGAACCATCGGTAGAAACGGCTATGACTTTCCAATGCTACAATGTTTGCGCGCTTCCTATCCTCTCACACACTTGTTCATCACTCTTTGGATACTTCTTGCGTTACTGCCATGCTCAACGAGAAACCAAAATCTTCGCCGACAAGGAAAGCGTCCAGCTATAAATTTTCCATTGCCAACAGAATCGAATTCCTGAACGCGGATCACTGGGACAAGGTAACCGCAGAATCGTCAGTGTTCATGAGTCGCCGGTACTTGAGCTCCGCTCAGGACGAGTTCTCGGAGGACATTGTTCGCAACTTTGCCATCATTTACGACCACCAAACCCCCGTGGCAGCGATCGCGACACAGACCTTTGATGTCGTCGGAACCCAGCTGGTTGGTTCAAATTCAGAAGAAACAGAGAACTTGCCAGAGCAATGGAAGCGTAAGTCTCTGGCACTGCTGAAACGTCGGCTCATGATATGTGGCAATGTACACACTTGGGGCCCGCATGGTGCGGCAATCGCAGCAGGCCAGGACCAACAGCCGATTTGGCACGGCATCGCCGATTGTCTTTACCGAATCCGACGCGCCGACCGACTGCATGGCCAAGTCGACTACGTGATCGTCAAAGATCTAGTCGAATCTGATCGCTTGGATGCGACGGCACTGGAACCGTTTCGCTACCGATCGCTAGAGACCGAGCCGAACATGGTTCTTTCATTAAGCCCACATTGGCTAACTCTGGACGACTATCTGGGTAGTCTGACCAAACGCTACCGGGCTGCGGCGAGGAAAGTCAGGAAACCATTCGAATCGGAAAGTCTCACAGTATCACCGATTCGAGACATTCGAAGCGAAGCAGACCGAATCCTGCAGTTGTACAAAGCCGTGGCCGCGAAGGCCGATGTCTGCTTGTTTGAATTGAGCATCACGACACTTCCAGGAATTGCCGAATCCCTGAACGATAATTTTGAGACCATTGGGATCCGTGAAAATGGCTTGTTGATCGGGTTTGTAACCGTCGTCCGCGATGGCGAAACGGCAATCGGGTTCTACTTGGGAATGGACTACGCAGCAAACGCGCGTCTGCCCGTCTACCACGCTTTACTATTGGCAGTGATCGAACAGGCCATAAGCTGGCGTTGCAAGAACATTTCTTTTGGAAGAACAGCGTTGGAAGCGAAGAGTCGTTTGGGTTGCAAACCCGAAACTACTCACGTTTGGGTCAGGCATCGCGTGCCTCTCGTCAACTTTGTCGTTCAGCAAATACTCAAGAATGTCAATCACGACGAACCACCGGAGCGAAATCCGTTTAAGAATGCGGACTGAACGGGCTTAAAGGCCTGTACAATTTGCTCGGATCATGGTCACAGTTGTTCGGATCATGATCTCAGACAGAGCAGGCTTTCAAAAGCAACGCACCCGTGGGCCTTGTCCCCCCAAAAAAGTTCTCCAACCACATCGTCTTCCATGCGGGCCTAGGGCCTATGCCACATAAGGCTCACACAGGCTCTGGTCAAACGAACATTTTGGTCGACCATTCTCTGGGCGATGTTGCTTTGCCAGACACTGGCGTTCGGTGAATCGGATCCCCTGTGTCTTACTGACCTCTCGCGAAACTGTCTGCCCATAAGCCAGACATGCCATTGCTTGCACGCAAGTCAGCAGCAGCTTATTGCACGTCGACCGTCGCCGTCACTGCAAGCCTGTCCAAGTATGAGATACAGGAACGCACTCATTCGCGATAAACCGGATAGTATCCGTCATAGTAGGGAGCCACAGGGTAGGGCGTTCCCGAACCGGAAGGATAAGGATTGAAAGGACTCGGTTGTGGAGTCGGACGGTATCGCCCGCGATTTCCCTGATTGCTTGGCAATCTGTACCGGGGGTCGTACTGCTGCCCGGGATAGTTAGTGCCTGCAACATTGGGAGCGTTGGCCGGACCAGGGGCAGGATTGACAGCCTGCCCCGCTCGCTCACCTTCGGCACGCCCGCTACTCAGCCCACGACGGCTACCGACCGAACTCTGGTCCCGTGCACGTAACAATTCGCCCTCAGGGATAATGCCATCCACGGGCATCCCAATACCGTCGCGATTGGGCACGGCAGACATGGTTGCTGTGGGTGGCAGCAATCCATCACCGGGAAGCCGGCCACCGCCAACTGCTGGGACTCGCCCCCCTGGAACGGAACCACTCCGAGGTGACATTGGGTAGCGGCCACCAGGATTCATCCCAGCGCCTCGATAAGGATCGTAAGGCGCGGGTCCGTAGGGACCGTAATAGCCTCCTCCCAAATTCAAACCGGCATAAGGCGGCCCCCAATTTGGGTAGGGAGTGCTGTAGGGCCGATAAGGAAATCGCCATTCGCCGTAAGGACGCACCGGATCACCCCACTGCTCAACGCGGTGGTAGTTATCTGCGGACTGGCCGTAGTTCAAAGAACTACGGGTATGGGTGTAGCCGCTGGTACGAAAATTGGACGGCTGCGGTACGGACGGTGCTTGGATTTTGGTGTATTGCGCGACGCGCTCACCCGTACTCGGATTGTGGCTGTAGCGACTTGGCAGTGTCAGCCAGTCAGCCGCTTGAGCAAGCGGCGAAAAGACGATAACGATGAGAACAAGGGTTGCGATTCGCATGAGCGCCCACCTACTTCCAAAAAGTGGACGTGCTTGAAATCTCCCCGTTAAATCCACGTTATTTCGAAGTAGCGATGAGTACAATCACCAAATCTGCTGAAATCGGAAAAAACAACAAAGACCCTACAATCGGCGTAACCCGTCCTCGCTCATTGGATTAGGAATTTCAGCCTCCAACTCATCCAGCCGATCCAACGTCTCCTGATCCAGCACCAAGTCGCGTGCCTCAAGTGATTCATCAAGCTGCTGCAGGCTGGTCGCTCCGATGATGGTTGAGGCAACAAAGTCGTGCTGACGGCTCCAAGCGACGGCCAAGGCAGTGAGCGTGATTCCCAATGACTGGGCAATCTCGGAGAGTCGCCGGGTCGTGTCCAGTGTTCTTGGATTGACAAATCTCCGCGCCATCTTTTTTTGTCGCTCATTTCCATCCTCGAGATAAGCGCTGAACCTTGCTCCTTCCGGTCGGCCCTGCTGATACTTTCCAGTCAAGACTCCGCCGCCCAGCGGTGAATAGGGCAACAGACTTACCTGCTCTCGACGGCAAACCTGCGCCAACTCACTTTCACATCGGCGATTGATCAAACTGAAGTTGTTTTGAACCGTTTGATAACGATCAACACCATGCGTCTCAGCCGTCCACAGGCTTTTCATCAACCCCCAACTGGTCTCATTGCTGCAACCAACCACTCGTACCTTTCCTGCATCACGCAACTCCGTAAGCACACCAAGCACTTCTTCGTAAGGCATGCCGTGATCTGGCCAATGCGTCTGGTAAAGATCGATGTAATCAGTTCCCAAGCGAGCCAAGGAAGCGTCACAAGCAGCGACGATTTGCCGCCGATCCAACGCTGTTCTTCCATGGCGAACCGGAGGAACGAACCAACCATGTCCCGGCCCGGTAACCTTGGTTGCAATCACCACGGTCTCTCGTGGTTTTGTTTTCATCCAGCGGCCAACGATCTCTTCGGTTACCCCCATCAGTTCAGCTGTGGGAGGAACGGGGTAGATCTCAGCGGCGTCAAAGAAATCGATGCCGGAATCCCAAGCTCGATCACAAATGGCATGGCTGGTCGCCTCGTCACACTGCCCTCCGAAGGTCATCGTGCCCATGCAAATATCAGACACCACCAGACCACTTGCCCCCAAACGTCGCCTATCCATCGCCTGCATCTCTCCCATTACGTCGTAAAATCAGCTGTGTATCAATCACCAGGTCGTGAGCATCCAGTGGCGCATCTCAAGCATGACACTCACCTCGAACCCCTCACTCTGGTAGGCCAAAAACTCGCTCCACTGAGCCAGCTTCCGCCGCAACTTTCTCGCCCTTGGCACAGCCTCTGATGCCATTGGCAGGAAAGCAACCGTGGACAAACCAATTCAACAGCAGTCAAATTTGCCTTGCCAAGAAACGTCATCATTCAAGGACGAGCACTGCTTTCCGCAAATCATGGCTTCGGCGCTTATGAGTTTTGGCAAACACCATGAGCCATGCGACATCCCATGTCAAAGCCACCCTTGGCAAAAATCTGTTTCGGCAAGCATGCTTGGTCCAAAACCACGTTAAACTGTGTTTACCTCCCTTCCTCAATTCCTCAATTCTCCACTCTGCATGCCATTCCCTGTGTCGCTTTCCCAGTCTTTTACAGCAGTCGTTCCTTTGATGACTGTTTTCGTCGTTTTTCTGTTTCCACTGCCGCAACAACCTCTCAACGCGGCGGACGTGTCGTATCAGCATGGGCCGGATTCCATGCTCAACGTGGCCAACCCACGTGGGACGGTGACTGAGCATATGCTTGCGGGCAGCAAAGTTTTCCCCGAAACCAAGAGACGCTACAGCCTGTATGTACCTGCGCAGTACAGCGCCGACCGGCCAGCGGCACTGATGGTTTTCCAGGACGGCCACGCCTTTGTCGGTACGCGAGGTGATTTCCGGGTTCCCGTCGTCTTTGACAACCTGATTGCCAAGGGCGTGATGCCAGTCACGATCGCCGTCATGATCGATCCAGGCCACAAAGGCGAATTACCTGACAAACGCGGTTGGAAACCGACGCCCGCGAACCGAAGTGTTGAGTATGACAGTGTCAATGGTGACTATGCGAACTTTTTGCTTGAGGAGGTTTTGCCACCCATTGAGGCGAATTACCGGATTACCAAGAATCCCGAATTGCGAGCGATTTGCGGCAACAGCTCGGGCGGGATTTGCGCCTTTTCCGTTGCTTGGCACCGCCCCGACCGATTTCGAAAAGTGCTCAGCCACATCGGCAGTTTTGTCGACCTGCGAGGTGGCCACAACTACCCTCCGATGATCCGCAAAACAGATAAAAAACCCATTCGTGTTCTGCTGCAGGATGGCGAAAACGACCTGGACAACCGCTTTGGAAACTGGCCCTTGGCGAATCGTCAAATGGCACGGGCATTGTCATATAAGAATTACGATTACAAACTGGTATTTGGCGACGGGGGACACAATGGAAAACATGCCGGCACCATCTTTCCCGATTCCCTGAAGTGGTTGTGGAGAGGCTGGGAAGACGTGAAGCCATGAGCAAGCCGCCCAACAGATTCGCATGACACTCGGTTTCACTGATTTCGGTTTCACTGATTTCGGTTTCACTGATTTCGGTTTCACTGATTTCGGTTTTCATGAAAACCTCGCGGTAGTCACGAAAACGCAACTCAACGACGACCTATCCCCGCCTCCAGCGCCAATCCGACCCCAGCTAACACTGCATTTATCTAACGACGCAAGCGACCCACAGCAGCTCCCTTTACCCATGCCCGACCCGCCCGAAACCTCACTCGACATCCAGTTTTCGGTGCCATTTGTGCATCGCCTACGAGTCACTGATGACGTGTCACGGAAAGACCTTCCCCAATTGTTGTCGGTCATTGAAGCTGGCGATGGGGAAAATGCCAAGGTTTTGCTGATTGCGGAACGTTCATTGGCCGAACCCACCGGCCGTATTGCGGAGCAGCTTGGACAGGCGAATGCCATCGACCTGGTTCACGCACCGGTTCTTGTTGACGGTGGGGAAGGCGTCAAGAATTCATCGAAGACGGTTGAACTGATTCTGCAGCAGATCAATCAGCTGAACCTGGATCGCCGCAGTTACATTGTCGCCATCGGCGGCGGCGCCATGCTGGATGCCGTTGGCTACGCAGCCGCTGTGGCCCACCGCGGCGTCCGACTGATTCGCCTGCCGACCACAACACTGGCACAAGCTGATTCGGGAGTTGGCGTCAAAAACGCAATCAATCACTTCGAAAAGAAGAATTGGATCGGTACCTTTGCCGTCCCGTGGGCGGTGATCAACGATGCGAACCTGCTGCAGACGTTGCCCGATCGTGATTTCAGATGCGGATTCAGTGAAGCGGTCAAAGTCTCACTGCTGAAAAGTGAGGCAGAATTCTCGTGGCTATGCGAAAATGCTGACGCCATCCGGGAACGAGAAGCTGTTGCTTCTAAGCGAGCTGTGCACCAGTCGTGCCTGCTGCACCTGAAGCACATCACCCACGGAGGTGATCCATTCGAAATGCTGGAAGCTCGCCCATTGGACTTCGGCCATTGGTCAGCACACCGACTTGAACCACTGACCCATTATCAGATCCGTCATGGCGAAGCAGTGGCCATTGGGGTCGCGATTGACACAATTTACTCCTCACTGAAGTTCGGTTTTCCCGAGCAGGACATGCGAGCTGTTTGCAAATGCTTGACTCGACTGGGCATCCCATTGTGGCATGAAGAATTGACCCCCACCGAGCGTTTGATGCACGGTTTGGAAGAGTTCAGGCAACATTTGGGAGGCCGTTTGACGATCACCATGCTCCGCGGCGTCGGGGACCCGATTGACGTCCACGAAATCGATCACGTCGCGATGCGAAACGCGATTGAGCAACTGCAGCAAATCCACCAGGAACTCGCAACAAGCCACGAACCCAAAGTGGGAAGCGAGGGGTAGAGCCCCGAATGAGCCTGATGGGGACCGTACAGGCGGGGTCGAAGTTGGTGTGCCGTCGAGA
>Ga0315331_10001997_pt1 | contig 15447 bp, 14 predicted proteins | sample M160m34915metaG_FD_203456 | JGI IMG/M metagenome (GOLD analysis project Ga0315331, IMG submission 203456) | Ammonia-oxidizing marine archaeal communities from Monterey Bay, California, United States - M1 60m 34915 | ecosystem: Environmental > Aquatic > Marine > Intertidal zone | place: USA...
CTAATTCAAATCCTTCGCTACCTCCATAATAAGGATCGGGTACATCTAGATTTTTATTTGGTTGACTTTCGTTTAATATTAAAAAAACCTTGTCTCGTTCATTTTTATCCCGTGATAATGCCATAATGTTATCAAGATTATCCTTATCCATGGCATAAATGATGTCAAATTTATCAAAATCGTCTTTTGTAAATTGTCGCGCACTTAAATCACTGATATCCAGATTGTGAATTATGGCCGTTTCTTGTTGTCGTAGATCTGGAGTTGAACCAATGTGATAGGACGATGTGCCGGCAGAATCAACTTGAACATTTAATTCGAGGTCATTGATTTTTTTTCTCAATATTCCGTGAGCCATAGGGGATCGACAAATGTTACCTAAACAAACCATTAAAATTTTCATTTATTGAAGATAAAAAATACAAAGTGATTTAATGTTAGATATTAAATAGTATTAGCATGAAAGTGAATTGGGACGAAGAGATCCATTCATTACATTTGTTTAGAACAAAGTATAAACTGAATTACTTACTTAGCACTCTAATTAAATTGTTTAGTTATTCAGGTTGAATAATCTTTGGAAACATTTATGGAAGTAACTTATTGGGATATTTTTCTAAATTCTTTTGTAGAGTTCGGTAGCTATACTTGGGGAGAAATTTCACTACAAACTTCTCCTTGGTATATAAATTACTTTGTTTGGTTGACCTTTCTTTCGCTTTTTTTGTGGGGCGTAGAAATTATCTTCCCATGGCGACGTAATCAATCTGTTTTTCGAAAAGATTTTTGGCTTGACCTATTTTACATGTATTTCAATTTTTATTTGTTTAAGCTTATCATTTTTATAGCATTTTCAACAGTCGTAGAGCATTGGTTTACTGATGTTTTTGGAGGTGATCTGTCTAAGTTTGCTTTAGTTAATTTGAAAGGTTTCCCTAATTGGTTGCAGCTTATAATCTTTTTTGTTGCTTTGGATTTTGTACAATGGATAACGCACATTTGTCTACATCGATTTAGGTTTTTATGGCGTTTTCACCAGGTTCACCATTCTGTAAAAGAAATGGGATTTGCCGCACATTTTCGTTATCACTGGATGGAGAATGTGATTTATACTCCAGTCAAGTATTTGGCTATGATGTTGATAGGTGATTTTAATCCTGAGCAAGCGTTTATTGTTTATTACATATCCATTGCAATTGGACATCTAAATCATGCTAATATTCGTTTTGATTATGGTTGGTTGCGATTTATATTCAATAATCCACGAATGCACATTTGGCATCATTCGAAAATTTTACCTGGAGAAAAAAAATACGGAGTAAATTTTGGTATCAGCTTAAGTTGTTGGGATTATCTCTTCAAAACAAGTTATTTACCTGCTGACGGTCGGGATATACCGCTTGGATTTGAAGGAGACGATCGATTCCCAAAGAATTTTTTCAAACAGTTATTGGTGGGGTTTAAAATAAAACCTTGAGTATTGATCAATAATTGCTTTGAGTTATTTCAGAATTAAATCAATGCTTATATTGGACATTTATAACGAAATCATTTAGATTTCAGGCTTTAATTGGCACCTGAAAATCTGAAAAATAAATACTCTTGAATGAAACACATGCTCATTGTCGTTAACGATTTTAAATTAATTGGACTTCTGTCTGCACTTTTAGTTTTTATTGGATGTACCTCAGAAGAAGCTTCTGAATCGCCATTACCCATTAAGAAAAATCTCCCTTTAAATATTATTTTTATGGTTGGTGACGGTATGGGTTTGTCACAAATGTCGAGTGCCTATTTTTTTGGGGAGGGAGAGCCTAATTTCTCAAGGTTCCCAATAGTTGGGCTTTCAAAAACTCCCTCAGGATCACACAAAATCACTGACTCTGCCGCAGGGGCTACGGCTTTTTCGTGTGGTAAAAAAACTTACAATGGTGCAATAGGTGTTGATATGGATACCAATGATGTGGAGACAATAATGGAAGAATTGTCTGTTCAGGGATGGAATACTGGTGTTGTTTCTACTTCCTCGATAACGCATGCAACTCCTGCTTCCTTTTATGCTCACGTTTCAAGCAGAATGATGCAAGAGGAAATTGCTAAACAGTTATCATTTAGTGAAGTTGATTTTATAGCCGGTGGTGGGTACCAATGGTTCTGTAACCGATCAGATTCACTTAATTATGCAGATACATTAGCTGCTAATGGATTCTTATTGGACACGAATTCAATAGAGTCGCCGTGGAACGGGGGAGACAAGAAGCCTGTTTATCTAACGGCTCCTGATGGCTTGACACCTAAACATTTAGGAAGAGGTGATTTTTTACCGTTAGCCACCAAGAGAGCGATTAGCCATCTTTCGAAAAAGGATGATCCATTTTTTCTTTTAATTGAGGGCTCTCAGATTGATTGGGGGGGGCATTCAAATGTTAGTGAGTACGTTATACAAGAAGTGTTGGATTTCGATAAGGCAGTTGGTGTAGCTCTGGATTACGCTGCTGAACAAGGGAATACCTTGGTGGTTGTCACTGCAGATCATGAGACTGGTGGGTTTACAATGGCAAGTGAGTTGAAAACAGGGCCTTACAGAGCGATATATAGTGATTATAATAGCATAGTGGCGGAGTTTTCAACGGGTGGGCACAGTAGCACAATGGTTCCAGTACTGTCATTTGGCCCACGAGCCAATCTTTTTGGTGGAATCTATGAGAATACTAGAATTCATAGTTTATTTAGAGATGTGGCCTTAAATAATTTTGATAAAAAAGCACTGTAAAGGAGAGTGAAAAGTACTTTCAAAAAAAAACCTCCCTTAAATAGGAGGTTTTTTTAATTAATACTGTTAATAATTCTATTGAACACTTAATTTCTTTTCTAAATCATCTAAATAACTTCGAAATGATTTATCTGTCTCAGATAAGTTGTTAACTGTTCTGCATGCATGCAATACGGTTGCATGATCTTTCCCCCCACAGTGCGCACCAATATTGGCTAAAGAAGATTTGGTCATCTTTTTCGCAAAGAACATTGCAATTTGTCTGGCTTGTACGACTTCTCTTTTTCTTGTTTTTGATTTCATTAGTTCGATTGGCAGATCGAAATAATCGCACACTACTTTTTGAATGTATTCGATGGATACTTCTCTGGCGGTATTCTTAACAAATTTATCTATCATTTGTTTGGCAAGATCCAATGTAATGGCCTTTTTATTTAAAGAGGACTGCGCAATGAGAGAAATTAATGCTCCTTCTAATTCTCGAATGTTACTTGATATGCTGTAAGCCAAATACTCGACGACTTCTTTTGGCAAATCAATACCATCAGAGTACATTTTCTTTTGAAGAATAGCAATTCTTGTTTCAAGGTCTGGTACTTGAAGATCTGCTGATAATCCCCATTTAAAGCGAGACAGAAGCCTTTGCTCCATGCCCTGCATTTCAACTGGTGGTTTATCTGAAGTCAGAACTAATTGTTTCCCTGTCTGGTGCAGATGATTGAAAATATGAAAGAACACGTCTTGTGTTTTTTCTTTCCCTGCAAAGAATTGAACGTCATCGATTAATAACACGTCAATCATTTGATAGAAATGAATGAAATCATTCGTGTTATTGTTTTTTACCGCATCAATAAATTGATGAGTGAATTTTTCTGAAGAAACATATAGAACAGTCTTATTCGGGAATTTATTTTTAATTCCAATACCGATAGAATGTGTTAAGTGTGTTTTCCCCAATCCAACTCCACCGTATATAAGTAAGGGATTGAATGCTGTACCACCAGGTTTGTTAGCAACGGCATATCCTGCAGATCTTGCCAAACGATTACAATCTCCTTCTACTAGGTTTTCAAATGAATAATTTGGATTTAGGTTAGAATCTACATTGACTTTCCTTAATCCAGGGATAATAAATGGGTTTTTAATAGGATTCTTACTTACATCTAAAGGCATTGAAACGGAAGGATTCTTTAAAGCCTTTGTATTGGTAGTTGGAATCTTTACTGTATAAGGATTAGTACTTCTAGCGTTGTTCTCCATGACAATACTGTACTCGAGTTTTGCATCCGGCCCAATTTCTTTCCGAATGGTTTTCCTTAAAAGCTCAATATAGTGTTCCTCCAGCCACTCATAAAAAAATTGTGATGGCACCTGTATGGTTAAAATGCTGTTTTTTATTTTGACCGATTTTATCGGCTCAAACCATGTTTTATAACTCTGTAAACTAACGTTGTCTTTTATGACGGACAAGCAATTTGTCCATACAGATTCATGGTTTTTTTTCATACGATAAAAAGTTAAAAGGTCAGTTAATCCAATGTGCTCACGATAATTAAGGGAATCGCTTAGTTAAGTAGCCTTCTTAATTATCACAGAACAAATATTTGGATAAAAAAGTTATAAAAAAAACGAATTTGGTATTGCTTTTTTAAAATAATTTACTTCGGATTAAATAATTTTTTTGGCACAGTTTTTATTTGTGAACAATGCCGTGTTATTATCCCACTTTCTTTTTGAACTTTTTTCAAAAAAGAAGTCTAATTTACCTATGGCTAAACCAGCCCATCCTGCCTGATTAACAAGTATAGCTTGGTTTTCGCTGTTTTGTATGGATGTAGGTTGTTCCAGAAATGTATGTGTATGCCCGCCAAGAATAAGATCAATGTTGCAAGTTTTTTTTGCTAGCTCCAGGTCACTTATTTTATTATCATCGTAGCGATAGCCTAGATGAGACAAGCAGATGACAAAATCACAACCCCTATCAACCAATATTTTAGCAGTCGTATTTGCTGTAAGTATTTCGTCCAGATGTACGGTGTCACCGTAAAGATCTTTATTTACAAGTCCTTGTAATTTAATACCAATTCCAAAAACACCAATCTTTAAAGGACCCTTCTTAAAGATTCGGTAGGGATAAGTTTTACCATCAAGGATAGTGTCAGAAAAATCATAATTGGATGTAACAAAAGGAAAGTTGGCATGAGGTAACATTTTTTCAAAACCAATTAAGCCGTTATCAAAATCATGATTGCCCATGGTGGCACAATCGTAGCCCATTTCACTCATTAATTTTAGTTCGACTTCGCCTCCAAAAAAATTAAAGTAAGGTGTTCCTTGAAAAATATCACCACTATCGAATAGTAGCATGTGAGCTGATTCCTCTCGTATTGATTGAATGATGGATGCTCTTTTGGCCATGCCTCCCATTCCCGAATATTTTTTATGCCCAATCGGGAAAGCCTCAATTTGGCTGTGCATGTCATTGGTATGTACAATGGTTAAGCGAATTAAATCCACTTGATCTGCTAGTCGAGTAATGTCAAATGAGCTAAGCGCAAACAGTCCTGCCGTTCCAAGCCCCATGGTTTTAATAAATTCTCGCCTATTATGGTTCATAGATGATTCTTTGGTCTAATGCGCCATTGATGACAATTCCCTTCTTATCATTTTCTTGAATTAAATTAATAAAGGCATCTCTTAATTTAATCCCGGTTTTATTAAATTGTATCGGTGTTGAAAAAAAAAACATTTCATCGCCTCCTTTTGCCAAATAATCAGAAGTTGCCACTTTGTACGTTCTGGTTTCGTCGAAGGGTTGACTTTTTATTTGGCATTTAAAATGAGTAGTATTGCTTGAATTGTATTGAATCCTTAAATGTCGCGACACGGGCACACCAGATTTCCTTCCATTTCCCGTGGTTTTTCTCTCAATATATCGGATTAATTCGTGCATTCTTTCTCCTGAAATATCAACAATAACAATTTCATTTTCAAAAGGCATTAATTCGTAAATATTTCGTACTGTAATTTCTCCCGAGTCGATAGGAACTCTTAACCCTCCATTATTTAGTAATGCAAAATCTATTTGATTTGATTGTCCTGTTTGCTGTATATTCCACCTTTCCGATTGTATATAAATTAAATCAGCACAAAAATTACCTAGTTTCCCTTCCGGAGACCCTTTTAGCATTAGAGAGGAGGATGTCCCTATCCGTATATTCATAGCACTATCAATCGATTCTTTGTAATCAGAAAAGCTACTTAATGTTTTTATGTCGTCTGGGATGGTATCGTTAATTGAGCGGTTTTCTACGGCATTATTTACTACTCGAAAATTTGCACATCCTAATGATGCTAACAACACTATGGTTAAAAGGATTAGGTGTAATAGGTTTTGCATAGCAAACAATAATAGTAAATTTAGATAAGTAATAAGAAATGTTCTATTCCGAAATTAAAATTAGAGTTAGGTACGCAGAGACGGATCAAATGGGTTATTGCTATTACGGAAATTATGCGCAGTACTTTGAGGTTGGCAGAGTTGAAGCATTGAGAACCTTAGGAGTTTCATATAAGGACATGGAAATTCAAGGAGTGCTGCTGCCAGTAACAGATTATTCAATTAAATACTTGAAACCTGCTTTTTATGATGAAAACCTAAAGATAAAAACGACTATAAAAAAAATACCTGGTATTCGTATTGAGTTCGAATATGAAACGTACAACGAGAAGGGGGAGTTAATAAATACTGCAAATACTAAATTAGTATTTTTAGATAAAATATCGATGAAGCCTAGAGTTGCCCCGGACTTTTTAATGAAACAATTAACACCATTTTTTAATGAATAAGTTATCAATCATAGGCATATTTATTTTCCTTACGACTGTTGTTACCTATTCTCAAAGTTTTAAAGAGGAATTTGTTAAGGCAGCAACTTTCATGGAAAATGAAAATTTTTATTCTGCTTTACCAATATTGTTTGAATTGGAAAAGACGAATCAGAAAAATGCCAATATTAAATCGATGATTGGTTATTGCTATTTAAATACCTCCTATGAAAAGTACAAAGCAATACCTTATTTTAAGTACGTTCTATCAGATGTGAAAAAGAATATAACACCATTCTATTCGTCTGGAAATTATAAAGAGAAAAGGGCACCGATAGAGGCTATTCGATTTATGGGGCAAGCCTATCATGCTGATTATCAGTTTAGCTTGGCGCTAGATATGTATTTTGAATACCAGGAATTTGTTGACGCCAACAATAAGGTAGAATTAGAAGGAGTCAAAAGAGACATAAGAATTACACGAAATGCCATGTCTTTGAAAGCGAACCCAACCGAGATGACTCTTCGATCAATGAGTAATTCTTTAAATAGCATATTCCCGGAGTACCGACCTATCGTAAATGCCGATGAATCCATCATGATTTTCACATCAAGAAGAGGTGACGGAGTGAACCCGAAAAGGGGAGAAGACGGTAATTTTTTCGAAGATATTTATGTTAGCTATCGTACAGATACTGCAAAAGAGGATGCATGGTCTGATCCAGAATTGATTCATTCTAATATAAACACAAAATCTCACGAAGCTTGCTTGTATTTATCTGCAGATGGCCAACACATGTACCTATATAAGACAGATGAACATGATGGGGGAATATATGAGTCATATTTGAGTGGCCGAGAATGGTCTAAACCTACTCCTTTAGCTTCCGAAATTAATTCTGAATATTGGGAGACCCATGCAAATTTAAGTGTTGATGGGCGATTGGTTGCGTTTGTGTCTGATAGACCGGGTGGATTTGGCGGGCGTGACATCTGGTTTATGCGGAAAGGAAGTGAAGGTGAATGGCTGCCTGTAGAAAACGCAGGTTCGTCGATTAATACAGCTTTTAATGAAGAAAGTCCGTTTTTACATCCTGATGGTACTTCATTATATTTTTCTTCGGAAGGCCACAACACGATGGGAGGATTTGACGTTTTTCAATCGAGATTAGATCCGGGTGGAGAATGGGAAAGGCCTGTAAATATTGGTTATCCAGTTAACACAACAGGAGATGATGTGTTTTTTGTTCCAACAGCTGACGGAAAACGAGCTTATTTTTCATCCTTTAGAGAAGGTGGAATGGGAGATCAGGATATTTACATCATTGGCTTGGTTGATAAGGAGGAAAAAGCATTGATAATTTATAAAGGAACGGCGGTAGATTCTATAGGAAATGTAGTGAATGATATTGTGATAACTGTTTATGATGAAAGTACCGGTGAAGTATCAGGAGAATATCGACCCAACAAGGCTACTGGGAAATTTTTATTCGTTATGAAGCCTGGCCATACTTATGAAGTGACCTATGATATACAAGGGTTATTGGCCAGTGAAAGAATTGCTTTAGACGATGTTAGTAAATTCAAAGAAATAGGAAGATTAGTAGTTCACGAGGGAGATCGCATTACCATTAAAAAAGATTCTATTACAGACAACCAAGTTTCAGAGGTTCAAGAAGAGCACGATGCGGATATTGTTCATTTAATCAATATTGATGTTCAATCTCAAATAAGTGAGGAAAGGCTAAATGATTTACAATTTGAAGTGAATAAAACTTTGAATGAAGGAAGAACCTTGGTGTTGAAAAATTTAGAATTTTATTTTGACCGAACAAAAGTGCTGGAAAAGTCCAGACCAGATATAGAATTGGTATTTAGTTACCTAAATACACATCCAAATGTGAAAGTAATGATCGAAGGCCATACAGATTCAAAAGGTTCTGATAATTACAACCTTTATCTTTCAAAAGCCAGAGCTGATAAAATCAAAAAAATCCTTCACGTGATGGGAGTTGAAAATGAACGGTTGGTCCCAAATGGTTTCGGTGAAAGTAGGCCTTTAGTGCCTAATAGTAATCCAGATGGTACGGATAATCCAGAAAATCGTCAGCGCAATAGAAGGGTAGAATTTAAATTAATTAAGGAAGATTGATTTTAGGCAGCACGATTAAGCCAGGGTAATGGCAAAAACCGAAAGAATCAGGATTATTTTATACATCGTGTTGATTGAGTTAAATGCACTTTTGTTTTTCGCAGGTATTAACATCACTAGTGCAATGAGGATCATTAAAGCACAGAATATGAGGTAATAAAAGACCGGACGGTCTTTTATTTCAGAAAATAAAATTCCAATTGGCATTAAAGAAATAATCATAATTGACATGATTAATGTTTTGGTTTTTGGTACTCCCAAGATTATAGGTATGGATTGATCACCATAGACTAAATCACCTTTCATTCCAACTAGTTTTTTTATAATTTCTCGTGTTAATGTCAAAACGAAAAGAAAACCAATATACAGTATGATTTTAAAGTCAGTCTTCCAATAATAAATACTGAGTGATGCAAATGGTGCTATGGTTAAAATAGCGGCACTCAGCTCTCCTGTAAATGGTTTTTTTCTCAATTTATGAGAGTAAAACCACAAAGCAAAACACAAAATAGAATTGTACAACAAAATTTTCCAACCAACCAAAAAGGCGAATACAGTACCAATAAAATTAAATAGAAAGTAAGTGTTTAAGCAGAAAGACTTGCTTACGATTCTACTGAATACAGTGCCCTTAGGATTATTAATCAAGTCTTTTTCGAAATCATAAAATGCATTGATAATATATCCAGCCATTATTAAAAAAGACAGTGATAAAATAGATAGGTGTAATTTATAGTCAATAAGTGTAGTTAACCAATCGTTACTGGTATGGAGCAAAAATACAGCAGATAAATAAAGCCCAATATTAATAAGCAATACATTGTACCAACGGACCAAAGATAGCATCGCTAGTACTTTAATTAAAACGTACCGTTGCTTTCTGTTCAGAATAGAATTCGAGTTTAACACAAACAAATTTACAGAGAAATCATACCTTTTTCAAAAATGAGGACCAATGACGAATTAAAAGTTATAGATAACGTCTACGTCATACCCCGAAAGTTTTCTCTTTGCTTCATCAATATCTTCAGTAAACCCTAGAATAAATCCACCACCACCAGAGCCGCACAGTTTTAGGTAATAGGCATTTGATTCAATACCCTCTTCCCAGATTTTCTGATAGTTACTTGGTATCATCGGTTTGAAGTTTTCCAAAACAATTTTCGACAAATTCTTCATGTTGCTGAAAAGAGGCGAAAAATCCTTTTCTAAAAAAGCTTCAATGCATGCGTCATTGTATTTCTTAAACTTCTTTTTAAGCATTTTTCGAAAACCTTCTTCTTTTAACTTGTCAAGGAAAATATTGACCATGGGTTGTGTCTCACCAGGATTGCCGGTGTTTAACAAAAAGATACCCCCTTTGCTATTTCCTTGTGCTGGTATGCCAATGGCATTGAGGTCATTTTTGCTTTTAATGAGAATAGGAAGATTTAGATAACAAATTAAAGGATCTAATCCAGAGCTTTTCCCGTGAAAGTAGGCTTCTAATTCGCTAAAAATTTTCTTTAATTTAAGAATAGATGCATTGCTGACGTTTCCATCAGAACTAATGCCTTTAATAGCATAACTACTGTAAATTGAGGCTACAAGGGCACCAGAACTTCCAACACCATAGCCTTTGGGGATAGAACTGTCGAAAAGCATTCCTTTCTTGATGTCTTTAAAAAGTTTTTTCAAGTCTAACTTACAGGGCAATTCATTTTTAAGATCCAAAGCGTTCAGGAACTCATAGAATTTCATCAATTCTTTATTCGACCAATCGGCCATTTCTTTATTTTCCGAGTGAAAAATAAGGCTGCCTTGGTAACTGTCATATGGAATAGAAAGCCCCATAGAATCTTGAATGATTCCATATTCTCCGAAGAGAAGCACCTTTCCATAAAATAAAGACTCTTTAAGCATAAGCTTCTTTTAAAAGTAAAGGTCCATTACCAATGTTATCACAAATATACTGTCCATTTTCACAAAAACCTACCAGTTCTGTATTAATCAAGTTCAGAACGTCAACTTTTTGAGACGCTGGATATAATAAATGTACATTGGCTCCTGCATCTAATGTTATTGCCAAATTTATATTCAATTGCTTTCGAAGTTGCCATACTCTGTGAATGATTTCAACAGTGTTTGGTTTAAATAACATAAAATAGGGTCTAGACAACATCATCATAGCGTGCAATGCTAATGCCTCCGTTTCAACAATTTCCACAAAAGCAGTAACATCTCCCGTCTCTAATACACTTTTGAGTGCCAAAATGTTCGCGTTTGCCTGTTTGAATCTTGTTCCTGCATAAGGATGTTCATTCATCATGCTATGTCCAAGAGAACTTGAGACTTCTTTTGTTCCTTTATCAACTAGTAGAATAGTGTCTTGGTAATTCTTAAAAACAGGATGTATATTGTTAATAGATGTGCCCCAATAGTCTGAACAATCGCTCTGTATATCAGATTTACCCCAAGAAACAAGGCCCCCATATATCGATCTGCATGCACTTCCAGAACCTAGTCTAGCAATGAAGGATGCTTTTTTTTGTAGCTCATCATATGTGATGTTAGGATTTAATTTTTGTTCTAAATGACATAAACACAAGGCAAGAGCGCTAAACCCACTTGCAGAAGACGCAATTCCACTGGAATGTGGAAACGTATTACTTGTTTCGATTTCGAAATAAAATGTTTCAATGAATGGTAAATACACCATGATACGCTGGAAGAACGCAGCGATTTTGGGTTCAAAACTTTCTTTCTTTTTACCAGAAACTGTGATGCTAAATCCAAATTTATTGCTTTTCGAAAAGGAGAGGGATGTAGTTGTTTTGCATTTATCAAGAGTAAACGATATGCTTGGATTAGCCGGGATTTGCACCGGATGTTTCCCCCAATATTTTACTAAGGCTATATTCGAAGGACTTTCATAGCGAATGGTGCCTGATTCAAATGACTGATCGTAGCTCTCAAGATTCGGGGTAAAATAGTGTTCCATAGTTTATACTATTAAGTCATTATAGTGTAGCACAGTAAAATATTCTTTGGATGAGAAATAGTCACTCACACTTTTTTTTGATGGACCGGTTGCTAGTACAAAGTCTCCTCCCCATGCCCCAAGTGATTTAATATTGCCCAATTGATAGTCGTTGAATAATTCTTCTTGCACCATAGGGCGCTGTAAAATTGCGGACATGAATATTTCGTGTTCAAGCATGCAGTTTTCAAATGTGACTAAATCTGGAGCATTACAAAATTTCATTGTTAGCTCATCCATGGCGGTTATTGCATAATCTAATTTTAAGTCAGTTTTCAGCTTATGGTAGGAAACAACTTCATCTGTACTTTTTTGTTTTTTATTTAGATGAATGAAAAATAAGTGTTTGATGAATTTCGGAGAAAAACTTACTGGCGTTGAATTAAATTCGGTTTGATTTGAAAATAATATGGGCTCGTTGGACATGCCCGCTGCAATGTCATAACCACTTCCGTTACTGGTTGCCATATGAAGTTCAAAAGGAGAGATGTTGGCCCACTTGGACATATTGATTCTGAGTGTGCTGCTACTTCCGAGCCCCCAGTTTCTTGGAAAATCTAACTTGCATTGCACCTTGCATCCAGCGGGGTTGAATAAAGGACTGAGTTCTTTCGCAGCATGAAATAGGTGTTTTAATTCTTCAGCAATGCCTACATCCGTGCAATCAATAATTGTTTTTATATCGTTGTCGTATTCAGCAGAAAACCAAGGCGAATTTTTAGAATCAAAACTCGTCCATTTAATGGATGCTCGAGATTCTTTTGAAACATTCATGGATTGGCCAAATCTTGTTGGAAGCGACAATCCTAATGCTCCATCTAAAATGAGGTATTCTCCGGTGATTAATAATTTGCCGTTAGAACGGAATTGCATTTATTTATTTAGCTTCTCAATGTTGTTAACGTTCCGAATTTCACAAAACAAATCAACTACCGCTTTGTGGGTAACTACTTTATTTTCAAAGTGTGCTTGAATTGTCATTTTTTCCTTTTCTGTAGCTTCTAATTGATTCAGTATGTTTAATAAATGCATCTTCATATGTCCCTTTTGTATACCTGTTGTAACAAGAGACCTGATTGCTCCAAAATTTTGTGCCAACCCAGCACTGGCAATAATCTTCATGAGATCTTCAGCATTGGGGTTGTTTAAAAGTTTATGGCAAAACTTAACCAAAGGATGGAGTTGAGTTAATCCACCCACTGTCCCAACAGCAATGGGCAATTCAATCCAAAATCTAAAGATACCGTTTGAATTGACTTCTGCATTGGTGAGGCTTTTGTATTGCCCACTTCTACTTGCATAAGTGTGTGCACATGCTTCAACTGCGCGAAAATCATTCCCTGTAGCCAAAACAACCGCATCAATGCCATTCATTACTCCTTTGTTATGTGTAGTCGCTCGGTACGGTTCAATATTAGCTATGTTGATTGCTCGAATAAATTTTTCTGCAAATTCAATTGGTGTTATTGTAGGATCGACAGTCAATTCTTCTATTGGACAACTAACTTCAACCTTCACAATACAATTGGGCGTGTAATTGGATAGAATACACATAATTATATCCAGTTTGCCAGGAAGTGGTGAAGGCGACTCAAGTGTGTTTTGAAGACCGATCTCTAATATTTTAGAAAACTCTTCTAGACACGAATTGATGAAATTGGCACCCATCGCATCTACTGTGTCAAATTCAGCTTCTATTTGGTAATAGTCGGGTTCGAGATGTGTTTTGTTTAGAAGAGATATTTTTTTTATTCCACCGCCTCTAGAACGCATATTGGCAGTCAGTTGGTTTGTGCCTTCATGAAAAATCTTTGAACGTTCATTGAACCAAATTTCTAGTTGTTGTGGATCCCCAGTCCAAGTAAAATGAACATGCCCAACTTTTGTTGAGTTGATTACTTTGGCTTTGAATCCACCTCTGTCTTTCCAGAAATTAGCTGACTTCGCGGCTGCTGCCACAACGGAACTCTCTTCAATGGCCATGGGAACGCAATAAAGTGAATTGTTTATTTTGAAGTTAGGAGCAATTCCAAGAGGTAAATAATAGTTGGTAATCGTATTTTCAATGAACTCATCATGTAGCTTTTGAATATCTGCCTCATTATGCCAATACGATTGTAAGCTGGACAGCACAGACTGATCACCGTCGAAATAGGCATTAATTAGCCATTCTAATTTCGCCTTCTTGGAAAGCTTGGAAAATCCTTTGATTTCTTTCATCATACCAAATAAAGTGTTGCAAAGTTAACCAACGGAATCAAGATTTGTTCTTATCTCCATGAAATTATCAACGAAATTAGTTAGATATAGTATTTTTAGGCTGTTAATTTTGGTTAATGGGGATCAAAAATTTAATGAACAGAAGCGTCAAATAATGCTAAATTCTATGCAGGATATTTTGTGGGTGGGTATTAATTTAGAAAAACAGGAAAATTCAAAACATGATCTACGGCTGTATATTTAACTTGATTCCGTATTTCTTTAATGATGTTCGAAATAATTCGATCTAATTTTTTATCCGGATATTCTTCGATTCTTTCATAAACTTTTGAGAAAGTCCAAAAACTTCTGATAAATGATATTTTTTCAATTCGACTCACGTAATTGTATTACGTGAAAATGGTTCTGTATGTTTTAATCATTTATTTAAAGGTTTCATTTTAAAGGTTAAAGAACTATTTTTAGCCTTCAATCGGTCGTATGAGAAAGTTGATTAGTAGGTTGAAAAAAAATTATCCATTTTTTGTCGATATTTGGCAGTATTTGGTGATTATTTTAATCTTTATCATCGCGCTCATATTTTTTCTCTAACTCTTGTCAAATCAAAAACTTCTTATACATTTGCACCGCTTAATGCTCGGGGTGTGGCCCAGCCCGGTTAAGGCGCCTGCTTTGGGAGCAGGAGATCGCAGGTTCGAATCCTGCCACCCCGACATAAAAATCCAACTCATTTATAAGCGAGTTGGATTTTTTATTTTCACTTATATGGTAACAACGGGTTTTGCTGAGCAGTGATTAGGGTAGCTTCAAGTTGAATTAGAAACCTAATAAGTGATTGGTTAGAGTTTCCTTGCAGATTGGATATGAAATGAAGCTAGATATGCAATTCTAGGTTAATATGCGACGTTTTGTTCGAAATTACGGTGATGTATTTATCGCTGAAAATCAATTATTTACAAATATTTATTATAAAATGTTCAAAGTTATTACGAGTAAAGTTCAATTAGAAATACTCAAAATTCCAATAATTGTTATATTTACAAGTAGCAATGGAGAATATTAATTACTTAGCAACGGAAAAAACCCCAGAAATCAATTTTGATTTCGAAAACGGTGTGTTTTTGGTTAGAGGCATTTCAATCCCAGAGAATACGGTAGATTTTTACCACGGTTTAATATTTGCACTTAGGGAATATGCAAAAACACCGCAACCCGACTCGATCTTAAAAATTGGACTCGAATATTTCAATACCAGTACTTCAGTTATTATTTTAAAGCTATTGAATGCTTTAGAGCTTGCAGAAAATAGCAAGGTCAAAGTGATTTGGTACTATGAAGAAGACGATATTGAAATGGAAGAAGTAGGTTTAGACTTCAAAGAAATGACTTCTGTCCCTTTTAATTTGCATCCCGTAGAAGATTTGTACGCGGTGTAAAAATTATTCGTTAAATTTA
>Ga0315331_10001998_pt1 | contig 15442 bp, 17 predicted proteins | sample M160m34915metaG_FD_203456 | JGI IMG/M metagenome (GOLD analysis project Ga0315331, IMG submission 203456) | Ammonia-oxidizing marine archaeal communities from Monterey Bay, California, United States - M1 60m 34915 | ecosystem: Environmental > Aquatic > Marine > Intertidal zone | place: USA...
GGAGCAAAACGGGCACTGAAAATCGGAGAACTCGACGATGGTCACCGCCGCCGACTCCGGTCCGAGTGCCGGCGCGTCATCCGTCGTCAGCTTGTAGACACGGTTCGGGTCCGGGCCGCGCCGAGGGGGGGCCGCTGCAGGCGTGGGCGCCGCCGCGACTTCCATGATCTCTTCGAGGTCCGCTGCGAAGTCGCTCAAGGACTCCTCGACTGCGACCAGCGTCGTGTTCGTCGCTGTGACCGCGTCCGCGACCATCCAGGCGCCAGCTACGACTGCGCCACCGAGAATCAGCGCGGCGATGATTTGACTTGCTCCAGACCGTTCCATGGTTCCCCTCGTCCGCGATGGCGGTGTTTGACAGCGGGAAGCTAGCAACCTCCCATCGATTCAGCGCTTCGACTGGGCGGGAGGGCAGCTTGATAGCCGGAGAGGCGGAGAGGCTTCGCTACCCTCGACCAGGATGGCGAGTGTTCGCGAGCGACACGGCGGCGACGGCGAGCGGGAGGATCGGGCCACGGCCTTGCCCGACCGGATCGTGTTCTTCGATGGGCTGTGCGGGCTGTGTGACCGGAGTGTTCAGCTCTTGCTCGCGCGGGACGGCCGCCAACGGCTCCATTTCGCCCCGCTTCAGGGAGAGACGGCCGGCGACTTGCGTGCGGATTACCCCATGGAGTTCCCGCAGGGGGTTGAGAGCCTCGTCTTCTGTGACAACACGGGTGCGCGGCCGCGCTTCTACACGCGTTCCCGCGCGAGTTTTGCCATCGCACGCGAGATCGAGTCGCTCCGGGGCTGGGCGTGGCTCTCGGTTGTGCCCCGTCCGCTCAGCGACCTCGCGTACCGCGCGCTCGCCGCGTCCCGCTACGCCCTGTTCGGTCGCTTGGAGGCCTGCCGGGTGCCGCGGCCCCAAGACCTCGGACGGTTCCTCGATTGAACCGGAATTGACATCACCTTCTCGTCGGGTGTTACCACATACCTACAGTCCAAGTGGAGTGGAAGCGCTATGGGATCGAACAGAAACGCGCCGCGCGGCGCCTTGTCGCCGCAAAGAAACATGGTCGAAGCCCTGCGCCAGCGACTACTCGACCCCGGCCTCGGGGCGACTGACATCCTCTCCTTGACCGACGCAATCCTGGCACTGCAGCGGGCTTCTCTGGCGCGCTAGAGAAGCGACCGGCGAACTTCACGTCGAAGCGCGTTCGCCTCGCTCCCGCAGCACGCGGTCGAGGATTCGTGTGGCATCGGTCCAGCCGGTTTCATCGGCAACCTCTGCGCAGCGCGACAGCACATCCCCGACCTCCTGTCCGGCCGGGATGCCCCTCGCGAGGACATCGCGGCCTTGGACGCGGGCGATCGGCCCTTCGCGCAGGACGCCGAGTTCGCTCATGCGCGCCCGAAACACGCCGCCGGCCTCGAACCGGCCCGCCAACGCGTCTGGCGTGGTGCGCCCGAGGTGGTCCGCGCGTGCTACGTGCTCGAGGAGATCGGCATCGACACCGGCGCTCGTCAACCGGCGCGCTAGCCGCCGGAATGCTCGGTCGCTGGCGTCTTGCTCGACGAGCATGGCGGGCGCGAGGTGGTGGCGCACGAGCGCAGCGATTGCGAGCACGCCCCGCTTCGACGCGCGTAGCCGCTGGAGCAGGTCCACGGCTTCGTTGGCTCCGGCGACGTCATGGCCATGGGACCGGACAACACCGTCCGCGTCGACCTGGGTCGCATCGGGCTTGCCCAGGTCGTGAAGAAGCGCTGCCCACATGAGCCAGGCGTCTCGTTCAGCGTCGCCACTCCGCAGCGGCACGGCCTGCTCCACGACCATCAGGGTGTGGGTCCAGACGCAGCCCTCAGGGTGCCAGCGGGGCGATTGCGGGACGTCGATCATCGCCGCCAGCTCGGGGAGTACGGCGAGCGCCCCGGTCTCCCGCAGGGCCCTCAAGCCGGTCGCGGGCTCAGGCGCGAGAAGCGTCGCTTCCAACTCGGAGAAGATCCGCTCGGGAGCCACGTCAGTGAGCGCCAACTCCCGGCAGCAACGCAACAAGTCGGCGTCGGCCACGGCCGGGAGCGTCGCGGTAAAGCGCGCGACCCGGAGGACCCGCAAGGGATCCTCTCCGAAGCGGGAGAGATCCACGGCGCGTAGCCGTCCAGCCGCGAGGTCTTCCAGCCCCCTCTCGGGGTCGTGCACATCGCGGGTGAGGGGGTCGCAGGCGATCGCGTTGACCGTCAGGTCGCGTCCGCGCGCTTGTTCTGCGAAGCCTGCCGCGAGCCCTGCGGCGGGCAGGCTCTCCACCACGGAGACCTCGAGCGCTGGGAGCTCCGCTACGCTGGCGAAGAGCAAGGGCGTCCGGCGCTGAACCCAACCCGAGTGTTCGTACCCGGACTCATCGAGCATCCGCTCGACCACAGCGGGGGGCAACCCGTAGATCTCGACGTCCCAGTCCCGCGGCGATCGTCCCAAGGCAACGTCGCGCACGCACCCCCCGACGAGCAGGAGGTGGCCCCCCTCTTGGCGCGCTCGATCGGCGAGGGCGACGATCGGCGGGGGGGCCTGGGCGGTGAGCTCGGTCGCGAGAGCGTTCATAGCGCTTCGTCTTCGTCGACCTCTTCGAGTCGTAGCGGGTGTTTCGCGTATTCGTGCCCGCCAGACCATCCCGGGAGCCCGGCCGCCTGCTCCATGACCGATGCGGCCAACGCGTCGTCGAGCAGGACCGCGTTGTTGTCGAAGCCTTCAACCAGGCTCTCCCACAGCACCCGGCCTCCGTTCTCCCACCACTCGTCCGCCTCGCACTCGAAGTCAATCGTGATCCGGATCATTCCCGTTCTCCACGCGCCCGCCGAGGGCGCCACTGCACGCGGTCGAGGTCTACCCGGCCGCGCGCATCGAACTCCACCCCTTCCGCTTCGAGCAAGGCTCGTTGAACCGTCTCCATGACGGCTGCGGAACGGCCGCTGACCTCTCCAAGGCGATTCAAGACGCGATGCCAAGGCACGGCCGCGTCGTCCTCAAGGGCGTGCATCGCGTAGCCGACCTGTCGCGCGCGGTTCGGCAGGCCCGCAAGGAGCGCGACTTGACCGTAGGTAGCGACGCGACCCATCGGGATGCGTCGAACCACGCGGTCGATCTCTCCATACACCCCGCGCCTGTGTTTCGGGGAGACTCCCGGGGTCATGAGAGCGACTGAAGACCGGCGTGACGAAGCAGGGCGTCGGTCGAGGGCTCGCGCCCACGGAACGCGACGTACACGTCCATGGGGTCACGGCTCCCGCCCAGTGCGAGGACGGTGTCTCGGTAGCGGGCTCCGACCTCTCGTTCTTTCGCCTGGTCGCCAAGGCCCTCTTCCTCGAACGCCGCGAACGCATCGGCGGAGAGCACCTCGGCCCACTTGTAGCTGTAGTAGCCGGCCGCATAGCCACCCGCGAAGATGTGCCCGAAGCTGCACAACATTCGGTCCTCGGCGAGCGGCTGAAGGACGAGTGTCTCCTCCGCGACGCTCCGCTGCGTCTGGTGGGGAGACTCCCCGCGGTCGCTCCCATCGTGCAGCATCAAGTCCGTCAGGCCGAACAAGATCTGGCGGAGCATATCGCTGCCGGCACGATAGGTGCGCGCGCGCGTGAGCTTCTCGTACAGCGGGTCCGGGAGGGGTTGCCCCGTCTCGACATGCGCGCTGATCGTCGTGAGGACATCGCGCTCGTAGCACCAGTTTTCCATGAACTGGCTGGGCAGTTCGACCGCGTCCCATTCGATGTTTCGAATCCCAGCCGCGAGGCCGTAGTCGACGCGGGTGAGCATATGCTGCAACCCGTGGCCGAACTCGTGAAACAGCGTGAGCACTTCGTTGAAGCTCATCAGCGCAGGAGCGTCTCCGATGGGCCGCGTCTGGTTGCAAACGAGGTGTGCGACGGGGAGCCGTAACGATTGTCCCGCTGGAGCCAGCGAACGGCTGCGGCCGACGCACTCGTCCATCCACGCGCCGCCGCGCTTCTCCGCAGGACGCGTATACGGGTCGAGGTAGAACGCGGCGACCGGTTCGTCGGCGGTGTCGGTCACGCGGAAGAAGCGGACGTCCTCGTGCCAGATCGGCGCCTCACCATCCGCCGGGGCGATGTGCACGCCGAACAGGCGCTCGGCCAGCGCGAACAGCCCGTCGAGGACCACTGGAAAGGGGAAGTACGGTCGCAGCTCTTCTTCGCTGTAGGCGTACCGGTGCTCCCGGAGGCGCTCGGACCAGAAGGGAACGTCCCAGAGCGCGATGTCGTTGGCCTCCGCGGCGTTGCGTTCGTCCGCGAACACCCGAAGGTCTTCCAGGTCCGCGCGGGCAGCCTCCAGCGAGGCGGTTCGCAGCTCGTAGAGGAGTCCCAACGCCCGGTCGATGTCTGGTGCCATCTTGACGTCGATCGAGAGCTCGGCGTAGCTCGCGAAGCCAAGGAGGCGCGCTTGTTCCGCGCGGAGCTGCAAGATGCGCGTGATCAGCGGGCCGTTGTCGTGTTCGCCATCGCTCGCACGCGTCACGTAGGCTCGGTAGAGCTTCTCTCTCAGCGTTCGCTGCGGGCTGTGTTCCATGAATGGCTGGTAACTGGGGAGGTCGAGCGTGACCCGCCAGGGGCCTCGTTCGGCAGTGGCGCTTTCCGCGCCAGCCTCCGCCGCAGCCTGCGCGGCGCCTGCGCGCCACGACTCGGGGAGCCCCTCAACGTCCGCCGGGTCCTCGAGGGTCAGCGCGTAGGCGCGGGTGGCGTCGAGGACGTTGTTGCTGAACTGCACCGAGACCTCGGCGAGCTCTCCTGCGATCTCGTTGAAGCGTTCTCGGTCCGGCCCGTCGAGGCCCACCCCGGAGTGCCGTGCATCGCGCAAGAGACTCGAGACGATCCTTTGCTGCGCGGCGTCGAGCGCCTCCCAGTGGCGTCCTGCTGCGAGACGCGCGAGGGCTTCGAAGATCGGGCGGCTCTGCGCGACACGGAGCCCGAAGGTCACGACCTCTGGCTGCGTCGCCTCGAACGCCGCTCGCAGTTCCTCGCCGTTCTTGACGCCCATCAGGTGTCCGACGCTTCCCCAGGTCGCGCTCAACGCATCACCGATCCGTTCCAGCGGCTCGACCAGCGTTTCCCAGGAGAGGGCCTCGTCTGCACCCAGGCTCGCCTCGAGGTCCTCCAACGCCGCGAGTTGCGTCGCGAGCAACGCCTCCATTGCGGGCCCCACGTGGTCGGGTGAGATCGCGTCGAAGAGCGGGAGTTCGCCCCGGATCAACAGCGGATTCGATTCGTTCGTCACAGTGCCCCCGTTTGTGGAGCGCCAACGTAGCCCAGCGATTCTGACGGGCGCCCCTAGAGACTCCTTGGCACTCGCGACGGCCTCCCCAGGAGAGAACCGCCAACCGCGATCAGCATGTTGAGTCCGAGTCCCACCATGCCAATGTGCACCCCGCCAACCCGCGCGACTCCGGCGAAGGTCCAGCCGACCGAGAACAGGGTCCCCGCGACCAACCCGGCCAAAACTGGCCCCGCGGCGAGGCGCGGCCAGTGGAGCGCCAAGAGGAAAGCGGGGACGCACTGGATCAACAACTCCATCTTCAGCTCGATCAGGCGCCAGAGTGTCAGGTCTCGTTGGAGCGCGAGTGGAATCACAGCGAACAGGATCGACGCCGCCATCCACTTGCCCAGGCGGGTGGTCGCGGGATCGTCCGCGGGGCGCGATGCGAGATCCCGCGCGGCGAGAGAGCCCAGCGACAGCAGGCAGGAGTCGGCGGTCGACATGATCGCGGCCAGCGCGCCGAGAAAGACGATGACCGCCCCGACCGCCGCGGCGGTCCCCTCGTCGGCCCACTGACCCAGCAGGCGCGGCATGACCTCGTCCGGAGCGATCCCCTCTCCGAGCCGGGCGATCGCGGCGACGCCGATTAGCGTGACGACCAGCGTGGTCGCGAACGGCATGAACGACATCCAGGCGAAGGATCGTCGCAACGCCGTGCCGTCGCGTGCTGCGTACACCCGCTGGATCGCCTGCGGGTACAAAACGCTCCCCGCGCCAAGCAACCCGATCGTGCTGAACCAGTAGGCGAGCGTCGTCGCGCTGGGGACCGCGACCGCCTCGGGTCGCGCGCGCGCGACCGAGGTGGTGATCCCGATGAGCCCGCCCGCGTCTTCAAGGAGCCAAAACAACAACGCGCCGAGTCCGGCCAGCATCAGGATCCCCTGTGCGGCGTCCGTCCACGCGACCGCGCGCATGCCGCCGCGTGTCTCATAGAACAAGATCAGCGCTGCGAGACCGACCACACCGGCCCAGTAGGGGATGGCGCCACCCGTCACGATACTCGCCACGTACCCCATGGCCTTGAGCTGCGCGAGCAGGAAGTTCCCCAGCGCGACCGTCATCAGGGCCCCGACACCGACGACGAGCCAGCGCCCTGCCCGTTCGCCGCCGAACCGAACGCGCAAGTAGTCGCCGGGGGTCACGAAGCCATGCTCGACCGCGAGCGGACGCAGGCGCGGGACGAGCGCGTGGAAGACGATGATGATCGACAGCATGAACCCGGTCGACATCACGAACTCGAAGCCGCTCCGATAGGCTCGCCCGGGGTACCCGAGCAGCGAGTTCCCGCTGTACGCCGTGGCATACAGCGTGAGGAACAGCACGAAACTGCCGAGCTCTCGGCCTGCCAGAAAGTGGTCACTGGGCGATTGGTCCCGCCGTCGCCGCCGCGCCAGCTCGGCGACCCCCAGCAAGGCGAGCAAGTAGGCCCCGAGCGCGCCCAGTCCCATCTCCTCGAGGCTCACTGCATGCTCCGATCGGAGGGGGGCTCCCTGTCCTCAACGGCATCGGGCACCGTCGTGAGCGACCAGGCGACTGCGTTCAGGATCGCCGCGCCGAAGTAGCAAGCGATCGCGACGGCGACCCAGTCGGGCAAGCCAAACAATAACGGCGGGGAGGCGTCGGGCGCGCGGTACCACGGTACGGACAAGATGTAGAGTGCCACGATCGCCACGAGAGCGAAGGCGCGCCAGCGAGACCGGCTCGAGGACGGAGGTGTCATGCCGATCCTTGTAGCATGGGAGGGGGACATGACCTCAATCGAAGAGTTCGCCCTGCGGCGGAGGCCCCGCCGGCATGAGCAGCGCAGGGCCCTCCGCACGGCTGTCATTGACCTGGTCGGAGACGGCGCGAGCCGCCGTTCGGCGAGCGGGCCAGGGCTTCAGGAGGCCGCGTAAGGCGCCCGGCGCGGAGGTGCCGGGGTCAAGCCATCGGGAGTAATCGGAGCGCTCGAGCAGCACGGGCATCCGGTCGTGGGTCTCCGCGACGACCTCGTTGGCGCGTGTCGTGAGGATCGTGCAGGTCTCGAGCGCGCCACCCTCGGGGCGGACCCAGCGATCCCACAAACCGGCGGCCGCCCAGATCTCGCCGTCTGTCGGCGCCGGGTGAAACCAGCGAGGGCCGCGACGGCTGCGTCCGCGAGGCCACTCGTAGAACCCGGTCAGCGGGATGAGACAACGTCGCGCGCGGAAGGACTCGCGGAACGAGGGCTTGTCGGCGACGGACTCCGAACGGGCGTTGAAGGTCCGTTGCCCGATCGACACATCCCGTGCCCAGGACGGGACGAGCCCCCATTGAAACTCGGTGAGCTGTGGCGCGGGCCCTTCCTCGCCTTCCCCAGCACGCACCGCCAGAACCTTCTGGGTTGGCGAGATGTTGAAGCGCGGGCGCAGGTCCAGAGACTGCTGGGCCTCAAAATGGCGCGCCAGCTCCTCGCCGCTGCTCGTGAGTGTGTATCGACCACACACGGCCGTTCCTCCTCGGACTCCGCTACACTACATAGCCCGCCTGTCGATCGGCACGCGCCCTCCCCCCCCGGCGCGCCGTACGAGGAAGATCATGTCACCCGATCGTGGTTCTAAAGCCGGTGAAGAAACCGCTCTGAACAGCGCGTCGACGCCGCTCTTGGCGGCCCGCTCCGTCGTCGGCGGCGTGCTGATGGGACTCGCCAACCTCGTGCCGGGCATCAGCGGAGGCACGATGCTCTTGGCAGCGGGGGTCTACCCGGCCTTCATCTCCGGGATCGCTGAATTGACGACGCTCCGGTTCCGCACACGCAGCATCATCGTCGTCGGAACGATCGCCGCCTCCGCCGCGCTCGCGATCCTCCTGCTCGCCGGGCTGATGAAGTCATTGGTCGTCGAGCAGCGCTGGGTCATGTACAGCCTCTTCATCGGCCTCACGTTGGGCGGTGTGCCCCTCGTCTGGCGGCTCGCGCGACCGGCGACACCTGCCGTCTGGTGTGGTGCCGCGGTCGCCTTCGCGTGCATGCTCCTCATGCAGCTCGGAGGCGACGGCACGAGCAGCCACGAGCGGAGTTATTCGCTGCTCGTCCTCTCGGGGTTGGCCGGTGCGTCAGCGATGATCTTGCCGGGTGTGAGCGGAGGCTACCTGCTGCTCTTGCTCGGTCAGTATGAGAACATCCTGGGTGCGATCGATCAGCTCAAGGAAGCCCTGCTAGGCGGCACAGGCCTTGAAATGGGGCTTCTGATGGAGGCCCTTGAGGTCGTCGTCCCCGTGGGCGTAGGCGTCGTGATCGGCGTGGTAGGGGTCTCGAACGCGATCAAGTGGCTCCTCGAGCACTACGCCAAGCCGACGCTGGGCGCTCTCCTCGGATTGCTCTTCGGCGCGGTCGTCGGGTTGTGGCCTTTTCAGCAGCCGGTGGCACCTCAGCTCGGTGAGGTCCTGAAAGGCCAGGTGGTCACGGTTGCGAACGCGGAGACTTTCGATCGCGAAGACTGGAAGCTCCAGCGCTTTTCGCCGAAGACGGGGCAGGCGGGCACGTCGCTGGGACTCATCGCGATCGGGCTGGTGGGGACACTGGCGATCGCGCGGCTCGGGGCTGACGACGACTCTCCGGTGAACGACTAAGACGAGCCCTCACGGGCGCCGTCATCTCCGAGTGTTTGCGCGCTAGCGCTGAGGCCGAGATGACCGCCTCCGCCGCGGTCGGCTGGTGCGGCTTCCCCGGAGCCCTCGGCAGTGCTCGCGCAGCGCGGCCACTTCATCGTCCGCCAGCGGTCGAGTTGCGCCGCGAGCGAGTCGACCAAGCCGAACGGGTCCCATCCGCACACGCCGCAGGCGCTTCACTGGGTATCCGATCATCAACAGGCTCCGGCGGATCTGTCGCTTCCGCCCCTCTCGCAGGACGAGTCGAAAGCGCGTGGTCCCCGCGTCGGGGTCGAAGTGCACCTTATCGACCTCCATCGAGCCCGTCAGCTCGTCGTCGAGTCGGACGCCGCGGCGGAGTCGACGCTGCGCGCGAGGGTCGAGTTCGCCCTTGACCACGACGTCGTACTCTCGCTCATTACCGTGCGAGGGATGGAGCAGGGCCTGAGCGACATCGCCATCGTTGGTGAGCAGGACAAGGCCCTCGGTCTCGACATCCAGCCGTCCTACCGGGAAGACTCGCTCAAGTCCCCGAGGCAGTAGCTGAGCGACGGTCTTGCGTCCCTCGGGATCACGCAGCGTCGTCACGACCCCGGCGGGCTTGTTGAGCAGCCAGTAGACCGGGCGCTCGAAGTTGAGGCGCTCTCCGTCGAGCGCGATCGAGTCCTCGGCGGGGTCGGCGGTGTCGCCAATCTGCGCAACCGAGCCGTTCACGGTCACGCGGCCCTGCCGAATCAACTCCTCGCAACGGCGCCGGGAGTCGATCCCCGTCGCCGCCAGGAGTTTTTGCAGCCGAGCGCGGCTCGGGACAAACTTGGCCTCGGGGGCCGCGCGATGCCTGGCCATCCGACTAGGCCTCAGCGTCGCCGTCGCCGGCGGTCTCCGACCGCGGGGCCTCGGCATCCGCGTCTCCATCCGCTTCGTCAAGATCAGCCGAGGCGATCTCCTCCGATACGGGGTCGACGAGGGGCGCAGTCTCACCTGCGGCCAGGGCCTGCGCGATCTCCGTCTCCGCTGTGATCTCGGGATCCACGCTGGCCGTTGCGGTGCCCCCCTTCGCCGCCGACTCGGCTTGGGGCGCTCCCCCGGTGACGATCTCCGGCTCTTGCGGCGGGGTCTCGTCCGGCGCGCCCTCCGTGTCTTCAGTCTCGGTGAGGCCCTGCTCCCGGGCGAGTTCGTCGAGCTCTCGCAGAGCCGGCAAGCCCTTGATCGATTCGAGTCCGAAGACCTCGAGGAAGCGGCGGGTCGTCACATAGATCATTGGCCTGCCCGGGATGTCGCGGTGTCCAGCGATCCGAATCAATTGGCGCTCGAGGAGGCTCTTCAGCACGGGGCCACATTCGACGCCCCGAACCTCCTCGATCTCCGCACGCGTGGCGGGCTGTTTGTAAGCGACGATCGAGAGCGTCTCAAGCGCAGCTCGAGAGAGGCGGAGCGGGCGCTGGCGGTTCAGCTTCTGGAGGTAGCCCGAGAACTCGGCGCGGGTACGGACCTGAAAGCCCCCTGCGACCTCCCAGATCTCGAACGCGCGGTCCTGGTCCTGATACTGGGTGTTGAGTTCGCTGACCAGGTCTTTGGCTTGCGCTGGCTTGACGTAGGGGATCAGCTCAGCGAGCCGCGCCGCGGAAATCGGCTCCGGCGATGCCAGCACGAGCGCCTCGACGATGCGTCGTTGTTCAGTGCGATCCATGAGAAGCCTCGCTCACATCAGGTCCGAAATGCGATCTCGCCAATGGGGGGCATCCCCATCGGCTGCGTCGTCGCGAACCGCACGCAGACGGATCGCGCCCGAAGGGTTCCCCGACTCGGCGACCCCCTGGTAGATGCGGATCGCTTGTAGCCTCGCCAACTCGAGGATCGCCAAGAAGCTCGTGACGACCAGGGGCCGTGAAGGCCTCCCTGTGCCGCCCTCGAACAGCTGCGAGAACTCGAGTGACTCCACCCGCTCGAGACTGCTCATGATGTCGATGACGCGCTCTCGGACCGTAAAGCTCTCGGTCGTGAGGTCGACTTCATGGACTGTCTCTTCCTCGTCCGCACGATCGAGCACCTGACGGAAGGCCTCGAGCAGCTCGAACAGGCCGACTTCGATTTCACGTTGCGCATCGGGCACCCGCTTCGGCTCGGCCCCGTGCGCGTCGAAGACGTCCCGACCCAGCAGCCGTCGCCGGCCCAGGAGCTCCGCCGCTTCCTTGTAGCGCTGGTACTCGAGGAGGCGCGCGACAAGCTCCGCTCGGGGGTCCAGCCCCTCCAACTCCTCTTCTTCCCCGTCGGGCGGGAGCAACATGCGGGACTTGATCAGCGCGAGTGTCGCTGCCATCACGAGGTACTCCGCCGCGACATCGAGCTGGAGCTCTCGCATCATCTCGACGTAGGCGAGGTACTGATCCGCGATCTGGGCGACCGGGATGTCCGTGATCGCCACTTCGTTTTGACGGATCAAGTGCAAGAGGAGGTCGAGGGGGCCCTCGAACGCCGGGAGCTTGACCGCATACGCGCCCGCTCCTGAACCGAGACCCCCGTCCGCGACGACGACGAAATCCGACTCCACCGAGTTCATGCTCCGACCGACCGTGGGAGGCCTATGGTGGGGGCCATAGCCTCGCCCCAAGCGCAGACTGAGCGCGCCCTGGACACCGGGCCGAGTATGGGTGATCCCCCTCCGGTCGGCAAATCGAACAGGGCCCCACACAAGAAAGACCCGCACTTCCGAGTCGGAAGTGCGGGTCTTTTGGACGAGCGTTGGCGATGCTCTGGGTGCTAGCGCCGGCGGCGAACCGCTCCGGTCGTCAGCAACGCTCCGAGCATATACAGGAGAGCACCGGTGGGCTCAGGGATCGCCGCTTCACCAGCGGTAACCCCACCCATGTCCGGGTTGGCCTCAGGCATCACCCCCTGAACCATATCCACTGCGTCCGAATCCTCTTCCTCAGCATCTGCGATCGCATTCCCGACCATCTCAGAGAGGGATTCTTCTTCTTCCCCAGCTCCGGCAGCCATCGCGGCCTCTTCAGCAGCCTGTGCAGCCTCGGCGGCGGCCTCCGCGGCAGCAGCCGCTTCTGCGGCGGCGAGCGCCTCTGCAGCGGCAGCAGCCTCAGCCGCGGCCTGTGCAGCAGCAGCCTCTGCGGCAGCCGCTTCTGCGGCTTCGGCCGCGGCAGCTTCGGCAACGGCCTGGGCCTCGGCTTCGGCAGCGGCCTGCGCTTCAGCTTCGGCGGCGGCGGTCGCAGCGGCCGCTTCCGCGGCGGCGAGCGCCTCGGCTTCGGCGGCGGCCTGTGCGGCAGCCTCGGCAGCGGCGGCCGCTTCTGCGGCGGCGAGCGCCTGTGCTTCAGCCTCGGCAGCGGCTTCTGCCTCCGCTTCAGCGGCGGCTGCGGCGACCGCGGCGGCCTCTGCCTGTGCGGCCGCTTCAGCGGCGGCGGCCAGCGCGGCCTCCTCCGCCGCAGCTTGCTCGGCGGCCTCTTGGGCGGCCTGTGCCGCGGCGACCGCGGCGGCCTCCTCGGCGGCGGCCGCTTCCGCGGCGGCCTGCGCAGCGGCCTCTTCAGCGGCCGCTTCAGCAGCGGCGGCTTCAGCAGCGGCCGCTTCAGCCGCAGCAGCGGCCGCTTCCTCAGCAGCCTCCGCGGCGGCTTCTGCAGCGGCGAGGGCCTCGGCCTCCGCCTCGGCCGCCGCTGCAGTGAGGAGCTCCACTTCCCCTGAATACGTGAGCTCGCTCAAAGACGTAACGTCTGCGTCGTACTGGGTGATCAGGAAACTGCCCAGTGAATCGCCGTCCTCGGACAAGAGGATCTCGATCACCGCGGTGTCTCCGACCTCGAGGTCACCCAGCTCGAACTGAAGGGCCATCGACACGTCGTCCTCGAAGATGCCTTCGTTGATCCCGTCCAAGTCCGCGTCGAACACGTTGTCGACGATGTCGCCGAACAGGAACCCAGGCTCATCGACCTCGAAGTTCTGACCGGCCGCGAGCGAGCCCGCGGTCTCTGCAAACTCATTAAAGAAGGTGTTCGCGCCGGTATCGATCTCGGCGTCGACAAAGGACAGGAACGTGACGTCCTTGGTTCCGCCCGCCGAGTTGGTCACCGTATAGGTGAGCGTCAGATCGGTCTCATCGCCGGAAAGCGCCGCGCCAAAGTTCAGGTCGAAATCGGTAAGCGCGTCGAAGCCCAGCTGAGCCGCGGTCCCTGCGGCGCTTCCATTGAGGTCGACGTCCTTGACTCCAAGGAAGGCGTCGATCTGAAAGACCTCACCACCGTGTCCGAAGCGCAACTCCTGACCGCTAATCGCGCCACCCTGCCCGAGCGGGCCGAATGCGTCGAAGCTCATCGCGGTTGCCCCGGAAGCCGCGAGGAGCGTCAACGCGCCCGCGAGGGCGGCTTTCGTTCGTTTTGCTCTCATCTCATCCTCCACCCCGGAAGGTCGTCCCACGGCGACTCCGGGTTCATCGCTCGTCCTACGGAAAGCTTCGTTCTTGCTCGAATCCAGCAACGCTCCTCCGCGTTGCGGGATAACATTTACAAAATACTTATTACGATATTCATGTCAATATTTTGAATAACGTGTAATCCGATAAGTTCTCGACATCGTTAGGCCAAGGGCTTACACAAGGACTTGCACATGGCCTGCGTGTCCGCCCCACTTGGAATGTTATGGCGTTGCCGGTCTGTGAAGTTTTTCTCAGGGATGCAGCATGCAGGTCGCTGGCAACCCGAGTGCGCCGGCCGCTTGGGGCCCGTGGTGTCGAGCTCGGTCGCTCCGATACGGGCAGGGCCCGCCGGAGCCGAAACGCGTGACTCAGGTCTCGCTGCGTGGGTCCCCCGGGGGGCTACGGACGCGTTCGGCGCGCGAGCTCGCGGGCGAGCGTCAGCGCATCCTCGCGCGTCTCCACCCGGCGGTCGAGGTACGCTTCGCGCACCGCGAGCAGAACCCGACCGATGGCAACGCCTTCGAGGCCGAGCTTTTGGAGGTCGGTCCCGGTAATCGGCGAGCGCCGCTGGCGATCTTCCTGAGCCCAGCGGTGGAGCCGGCGGCGGCCCGCGGGCTGGGAAGCGGCGTGGAGCGCGAGGAGTTGCTCTTCGCTCAGGTCGCGGACCGCACGATCCACCGCGCCCCTGCCTCGTAGGCGGGGGAGACGGCGGAGGAAGTGGTCTCTCGTCTTCGGGAAGCCGAGAATGGACGTGGCTGTAGCCCCGGTGACCTTGAGCCGCGCGATCACCCGTCGCCGGAGCGCCGGAGGCAACTCCGCGAGCCACAACGACAGCCCGGGGACCCACGGGCGATGCCGTCGGAGCTCCCAGGGGGGCTGGGCCAAGGAACGACCCAGTCGACGGATCGGGGCCACCACGGCCCGCGGCAGTGCAAGTCCCGGCTCGAGTGCCGCCAGGACGTGCCATTCGCTCAACAGGCGGAGCGCGGCGGCGGGGTCCAGGCCGAGCGGGGCGTCGCTGAAGGCTTTCTCGAACTCCCGCCTGAACCGTTCCCCGCTGACGCCCCCAAACGCGCCATCGCGTACCGCGGCTGTCAGGCCCGTGCGCGCGGAAGCGGTCAGCTTGAAGCCCAGCCGAGGCGCCAACCGCGCGGCCCGCAACGCTCGGGTCGGATCGTCATGGAAGCTGCGGTCGTGGAGGATCTCAAGATGGCCTTCCCTGAGGTCCGACAGCGCGCCGGGTACGGCCTCCACCGACACTCTCTCTACCCCCTCGGGAGGGGCAAGCGGCACCGCCAGCGCGTTGACCCGAAAGTCCCGACGCGCGAGATCTTCTCGTAGAGACCCGGGCGTCACCTGCGGCAGCGCCCCGGGGTGCGCGTAGGTCTCTGCTCGTGCAACGGCGATATCCAGCGTCTCCCCTCGATGTTGAACGACAAAGGTTCGGAAGCGTGCGTGGCGGGTGAACTGACATCCCTCCACAGGGAGATCCCGGAGAATCCTTTCGGTCCCGTCCGCGTGTTCCGCTTCAACGAGCAGGTCGAGGTCTCGGATCTCGCGTTTGAGGAGGAGGTCGCGTACGGGGCCGCCGACTGCGTAGACCGGGACCCCTGCGGCTCGCGTGCGAGCGAGAAACGCGTCCACGACCTGGCGGATCGGCGGCGTCAGGCTCGCCAGCAGCACGCGCGGGTCTACGCGAGGCATCTACTGATCGACGGAGCGACGGCGACCGCCGCCCCTGGGGTGATGAGCTTCGACGGTCTCACGGAGGTGTCGCCGACTGACGTGGGTGTAGATCTGCGTCGTCGAAAGGTCCGCGTGACCTAGCATCGCCTGGACGGCACGCAGGTCCGCTCCGCCTTCGAGAAGATCTGTCGCGAACGCGTGCCGGAGCACATGGGGAGAGACCCGAGCGGGGTCGAACCCGGCGGCGACCGCGAGCTTTCGCAGCCGAGCGTTGAAGTTCTGCCGGGTCATCATCGCTCCCCGTCTCGTTACGAAGAGAGCCTCGCAGCGGCCGTGTGCCACCAACGTCGGGCGCGAATTCGCGAGGTAGGTCTCGGTCGCGCGGCAGGCGATGTCCCCAAGCGGGATCAATCGTTCTTTGCGCCCTTTCCCCTGGA
>Ga0315331_10002000_pt1 | contig 15429 bp, 10 predicted proteins | sample M160m34915metaG_FD_203456 | JGI IMG/M metagenome (GOLD analysis project Ga0315331, IMG submission 203456) | Ammonia-oxidizing marine archaeal communities from Monterey Bay, California, United States - M1 60m 34915 | ecosystem: Environmental > Aquatic > Marine > Intertidal zone | place: USA...
ATTCCCTCGGAGAACAACATTGGCTATACACCCGCCAACTATGCGGCTGAACTGGAGTTCTACGCCAAGAGCCTGGCTGACACCTACGGCCTGGACAAGGTACCTTTCCTGTACGCCCAGCCAGCCAGTTCACTGGTCGAGGGTATCACGGCACCCAGGATTCCCGGCAGTCACAAGATCATGTTCACCTCATGGCCCAAGAGCTTGAAAGACCTTGCTACCGAGATGGCCAGGAAGGTTCAATAATCCAGTCACCTGTCTCACTATCCATTGACTCATCACCGCAACTTTACTTATCCAGGCACTATGACAACAAAACTTATACTCGCCTTCATGATGGTCCTTGCTTGTGGAATCGAGACCACCGAGGCCCAGTCCTTTTACAGCAATCCCGACGGAGTGTTTTCCACTCGACCAGGCGAAACAAAATCGTTGACCAACATCAAGCGACTGGGACCCATCGGCATGGGGATCGACTTGATTCAACCTGCGTTTACGATGCGGATCAGTCATATCGAGGAAGGCTCACCTGCCGCCAGGACTGGAAAGCTAAAAGCTGGGCAGATTATTCAATCCATCAATCGCCAGGAACTTACGGACATTGATCCTCGTATCCAACTTGGCCAAATCGTGGCTGCGGCCGAGGCGAGCAATGGTGTCCTGCGATTCACGATTAAAGGTGAAACTGAAGATATCGTCGTCAACATTCCCGTGCTCGGCGCTTACAGCAAAACGTGGCCACTCAATTGTCGCAAGTCAGAGAAGATCGTACGTAATTTTGCGGACTACCTCTCCCAACCAGATTCCCCTAAAGGATTTGCTGATATTGGAATGCTATTCCTGCTCTCGACTGGAGAGGAGAAAGATCTCGAACCCGTACGGCAATGGGCGCGAAGCATTGCCGATCGTCCTCATAAGTACGCCTGGCATCTCGGCTACGGCGGCATTCCCCTGTGCGAGTATTACCTGCGCACGGGTGACCAGGAAGTCCTTCCCGGTATCCAGAAGTGGGTCAATAACGCCGTCAAGGCACAGTACCTGGATGGTTGGGCAGGGCGGGGTGGCGTACCCCGTGTCACCTATGGCAACGGGCATCTCAACGCGGGGGGAACAGCGGTGCTCACTTTCCTGCTGCTAGCCAAAGAGTGCGGCGTAAACGTTCCCGATCATGCGTTGCTTGGCGCGCTGGTTCACTTCTATCGTTATTCAGGTCGCGGCCACAATCCTTACGGCGACGGTCGCCCGGAAGTTGGCTTTGTTGACAATGGCAAGAATGGCAATCTCGCTTTCGCGATGGCCGCTGCCGCTGCACTCACTCCCAACGGGGAAAACTCGGTTTATGCTGAAGCCCGCGATGCTTGTGCAATAACCAGCTTTTATACGACCAGCTTCATGCTGCACGGTCACACGGGTGGCGGGATCGGTGAATCGTGGCGCAGCCCGGCAATGGGACTGCTCTATGAGCAAAGGCCGAAGCAATACCGTGAGTTCATGGACAACCGCCAATGGCATTACGACTTGTCGCGGCGCTTTGACGGTTCGTTTGGTATTCTCGGAGGTGCCGGGTACGACAGCGAGAAATGGAAAGGCGCCTGGGGAACCGCTTACGCCCTGACCTACACCATTCCTCGCAAAACCCTACGCATTACAGGAGCTTCACCGACCGAATTCTCCCGGCAATACCAACTGCCGAAGCAACCCTGGGGCGTCGAGGCAGACAACGCTTTTCTCTCGCTGGAAGCTGTGGCCGATGCAACAGGCAAGAAGCAGGATCTCACGAGTGAAACGCTGGCCAAGGACGCCAGCAAGCCGGTCTTGCAACGGCTTCACGATTCGGGTGATGTCAGTGATGACCTGCTACGACAATACATGCACCACCAGGATCACAACATCCGCTTTGTGGCAGCCAACAAGGTGCTGGGAGTGAACAGCGGCTATATCGGTTGGCGTTCACGTGGAGGCAAGGTCCGGAAGGAATTGGCCATGGAGTTTCTGCACTCGAAAGATCCACGAGTGCGTCGTGCCATGTTTGCAGCAATCTACGAAACCCTGCGATTTGAAAAGACGGACGCTTTCACCCGCGAGGTTTTTGATCTCGCGATCCAGGCGGTCAAGGATCCGAATGAATCCTGGTGGGTCAAGGACGCTGCACTTCGTCTCATGGGTCACGCGCCCGCTGATTGGGTTGAACCTCACCTCGACGTCCTGCTTCCCCTGCTCAAACACGACGACTGGTGGCTACAAAACGCGACGCTGATCGCCTTGACACCTGTCGTGGCTGATGAGCGGTGTTATCGAAAAGTGCTGCCACCAATCGGCGAATTAATCCGCACTAACCAACGCTCAGCCCTCACGCTTGGTTTGATGGGAAGCATTCGTAACAAGATTAAATCCGGCAGCGCCGCCGTGCATCAACTGGCGACGGAAACGCTACAGGAGACCTACACCGAATATGCTGGTGTCAACACGTCGCCCGGCGGCCAGGACATTTCATCAACGTTGGACTCCCACATGGAAGCCATCGCATCTTCCCTGGCGGATTTACCGGGTGGACTGGAGGTGCTTTATACAATCGCTCGTGAGCGCTATCCACAAGAAACCTTGCCTTACAAGGAATACTTTCTCCGAGCGGACCCTGCCCAGTTCGGCCCCGAGTTAAAGAAGGCACTGCTGCCGATCATCACCGAGGAACTCATTCCTGAATACGTGGGCCGCAATCGCTTGCGACTGCAAGAACTTGCTGCCGCAGAAGTCCAGTCAGGATATCCGGGAGGATCAAGAGACGCGATTGACGGACTGGTTGCGCTCTACGACCGGGCCGGCCACAAGGATTACGACTGGCGGATGTTCATGGATTTGCGCAACGCCAAGTGGACCTACTACAGTTTCGATCCGATTCCTGCCGAGCAGGTGCCTTTTGATCAGCTCATCACACGTTACCGCCAGGTGACCATGCCCAAGGACATGGATAAATGGTTTGAAATCGGCTTCGAGGCCAATGATGCGAATAACTCGGGAGCATTTAAGTGGGGCAAGAGCCCCTTCGGTCACTACCTGGGCAAGATCCCGCAGCACCCGGTTCACAAATGCGGTGCCGGTTGCACCGGTCCTGGCTGTTTTGGTGCCACCAAGGTGAACACGTTTTGGGAAAAAGAAGTGCTGCTCCTGCGTCAACATTTCAAGGTTCCACCGATCAAACCCGGGCATCGTTACCGCCTGCGAGTCAATGACGGCAATCACGTCGGTTCGGGTGGTGGGCACATCATCTACATCAATGGCAAACCCTTAATCGAAACCGAGACTTGTAATGGACGGGGCGCGGGTGGCCTTCCCAAGGGTGCGTACATTACCAGGGAATTCCTGGACTCCATCAAGGACGGCGCCGCCTGCATCGCAGTAATGACCTTTCTTCGGTTCAATGACAAGTACAAGGTCAAACCAACCACGCGTGTTCCCCAGGGTAAGTTCAGCTTGCACCTGGAAGAGCAGAAACTGCCGCCCATGGGTGACCGACTCATGCAAAAATCGGCAACCGTGGTCCCCATGTTATCTTCGCAGTGGCAGGCCGCGCAGGATCCAGCAGACCGCGAACTCCAGGCCAGCGCCGTCAAGTTTCTTTACGACGGTAAGTTTGTCCGCAATCCAAGCATCCTTGGCGACTGGAAGGCGCTCGGCGTCGTCAAAACGATCGACGAGTTCACGCCCGACAAACGGTTGAATCCGCGTGGGGCAAAGATTGCCAGCATCCGTTTCAAGGACAATGGCGAAACCGACGAGGCAACACGGCTCTGGTCCGGTGACACCTTGATGGACCTGACCCGTTACGAGGCACTGAAGATCAAGACCAAGACCATTAACGATGAAGATTACCTCTTCATCGAAGCTGGCGGATTCAGCACACGTAACCCCGTGGGCTGGCAATCAAAGTGGTATGTCCTGAAGAGGTAATTGAGAACGTTGGATCACTTGATTTTTTTGGATCCATATCCCTGCCAAACCCACTCGAACGCGTGTGGCAGGAATTGCGTCTTGGCGTTACCAATACCGTGGCCGGAACCACGACAGAACAGGTATTGATACTCGTAGCCCTTCGCCTTGAGCACCTTGGCCATCTGGTGATTCGCTTCCACCCAGTCATGCATACCGTCGCGCATCACGTTTGGGTTGAGCAGGTCGCGATCGCCGACTGAGATGAACAGGCGAATCGGCTTCTTAGGACTACCCGGGATAATCGTCTTATGAAAGCCCCAGGCTCCATCAGGATACTTGGGATCAAAGGGCCATGCCTGGTTCACGAAGGTGCCCGAGGTGGTGAGCACGCGGTGGTAAAGATCCGTACGGAACCAGGCCATGATCAACGAGGCCGAGCCACCGGAACTGGATCCCATCACTGCCCGGCCCTCGGGATCCTTGGTCAACTTCACCTGGCAATTCTTCTCAACACGCGGGAGTACTTCCGTTTCGATGTATTGGGCAAACAGTCCCGACATATTGTCATACTCCTTGCCACGCTGGTGACCCTGGGCATCCCCACCACCGTTTGCAATCTGGATGAAAACAATCGGGGGAATCCGCTCCTGGGCAATCAGGTTGTCGAGGATGCGCGGCAGGCCCATGTTGGGCTTTCCCTTGGGACCGTCATGGCTGATCATAAATGGTGCTGCCGTGCCAGGCTTATGCTGTGCCGGTATGTAGACGGTGATTTGTCGCTTGTAGTCGATCTCGTGGGTATCAACGATCAGCGTCTTGGGATTCCTGGGATCGACGGTGCCAAACTTCTTGCGAGCGATTCCCGGGTTATAAATCTTGGTCTCCCTGGAGTCGATCGTAAACTGTTGAACTTTTCCCTGCGGAACGCCCTCGACCATCTTGCGTTCAGGGGCGGGAACATATTTCGGTCCAATCACGAAATTGTCATACGCGTCGAGCGGTGGACTCTCGCCCGGCTTCAACACCTTGAAGGGCGGGGATCCCGGGGCATCGAATTGGCGTACGGGCGGCGCTGCCACGGATGTTGCCAGGAACAATAAGGTACAAAGTAGGAAAGTCACTGATAACTTCGACATAAAACATCCTCGCAAGAATTGTGAATTGGTAATCGACACGCTGAACACCAACACCTGCTCGTCACTCTCTCTATCAGGATACTGCAACGATCCACTTTTTGCGAACCACTAAATGAAAACGCAGCCCATGGTTTAGATCGCCATCAGGGCAGTTGAAATTCCTGGCTACGGGCAGCGGAAGAGATACGGCCCTTGGCGTCAATGGCACTGACTTCAAAGGCATAGAGGCTGCCAAGCAGAAGCTGGCGACCAAGATTTAACTGGGGGGTAGCATCGGGGGTCTGGATAGCCGCACAGGGCATAATCCGCGTCGTCGGATAGAGGTCGCCAGGTTTAATGAGCACAGGAGTGACACGATAGGCCACTGCAGCGGGCGACGGAGTCCAACTGAGCGTTCCCTTTTTGAACTTCAGATTGGTCGGCGGACGGAGAGATTTCGAGCGCCCAGGTTTAGGGCCAACTTTCAGTTGCCAGGCATCCACCCTGCGATTCGCGGGTGTCGTCAAGATCAGTTTATCTTTGCCGGCGATAGCCACACCCACATTACCCCCTGTCTGGCTGCTGATAACAAAAGCGTCACTCCATTTGCGACCCATCCCGTCCGCGGAAAGATAGACGCGGCAATGATTGCGACTCAACGCGGTTGTGACTGTGAGAATTCCATTGTCCAGCAGATGCAGCGTCGGCAACTTGCCCGCAAAGGGAAGAACTTCTGGTTTCTGCCACGTCTTACCCTGATCCGTAGATCGTACGGAAACCAAGTTAGATTTTACCGTGCTTCCTGTACGAATGATTGCCAGCAGATCACCATCTTTGGTTGGCGAGATCGTTGTTTCAAACCAGGGCGAGACGACGCGGGCTCCCACCTGGATCATCGCGACACTGGTTGTGATCAGAGACCGGACTTTCCAGGCCCGGCCACCGTCCTCGCTCTGCAACAACACAATCTTGTTGCCTGCTTTTTTCCAGACGTAAGCAGGCATCAGTAACATGCCATTTTCATGTTCAATGATATGTGCCAAGGGGCGCGCGATACCGCCGAGTTCAGCTGGACAATCAATCGTGGCTCGCTCCAACTGCCAACTCTTGCCACCATCTTTCGAAATCCCGATCTGATAGGCATCAGCCGGCACCTCAGGAAGCTTCGGATCGCGTCGCGACTCAGGGGGAGGAACCCATTTGATCCCAAAAGCGAACAGGTCGCCATTCTTGAAGCGTTGTGCCCACAGGTCGACCATCTTGCTCATCGGCCAGTTGTCACGCCCCTTCGTCCAGGTCACACCACCGTCCGTCGAAATCGCTGATCCAATCCCACTGGTGATTCCGTAATCATCCGGATGATTTGGATAAAAGTTCAGCAGGCGATCGCCTGCAACCACGGGATAACCACCACCGGTAATGCCGACTCGCTGAACCACCGTGGCACGCGGACTGACCACGACTTCCACTTCTGCAGCAGAGGCAACCGGCAGGGAAGCCAACAGGAGCGTCACCCAGGAGCATCGGGACAAAACACTGTGGGTGGTCATCGTGGAATACATAGCGGACCTTTTTCCATGTCGCGATTAGTTGCTTGCTTTTACACCCTGGTATTGCCGGGCGGCATGAACAAATCCGCCGAATATTTTTTCTCGTTGATCATCAAAGCGAACGCGTTCCGGATGCCATTGAACACCCAGTACAAAGCGGTTGGGATCGATACACTCGATTGCTTCGACAACTCCATCCTCTGCATATGCTACGGCCTGCAGGCCTTTGCCGATGTGATCGGGATCGGCAGCCTGGTGATGGTTTGAATTGACGGTGATCGACTTCTCTCCGAACATCCGTTTCATGATGTGACCACCTCGGATTGTGACCTTGTGTTCTCGGTCGCGAATATTGCTGTGGGCGATGTGACCTTCTACGTGTTGGATCAGTTTGCCGCCGAGCGCGATGGTGCAGAGTTGAGGACCGGCGCAGATTCCAAGCACCGGCATGCGCTTATTTTGCTGCAACACTAGCCGCGCCAGGATCAGATTCGACTCAGCCAGCTTCTTGTATCCCGGCGTATTTTTCACCTGGGTCTCGATCTTCTTTGGCTCGCGGTAGAATTCGGGCGGATAATCATTGACTCCTACAAACAGGAAGGCGTCGGCCATATTGACGTACTGCTGTAGAATACTTTCGTCGGTGAAACATGGAACGAGTAGCGGGATACCGCCAGACTCGTAGATCTGATCCACATAGCGGTTGTAGACGCGGTATTCATCGCGGTAAGCGAAGTCCGTCTGGTATTCTTCTGGGCCAACGATTCCGCTGCTACGAGCGAACTCAGGCTGGCCGTCACTTGATTTACGCGGCGGAGCTTTCGACGCTCGCAAATGTCGAAGCTTGATGTCCATGGCAATCACAGGACGGCGTGCCTTGCCTTCACCGTCATCCGCCAGGCAGGCAGCCGCGGGCAGGCCAGCTGTCGCCATTCCCGCACCGACCGACGTCAGGAAACGACGTCGATTTGCGCTACTGGCTTCGATGTGATCGCGTTCTTTGATTGGTGGTGTCATAAATCTTCAACTTTCATTGAAAAAAACATGTAATCCAATCCTCGCTGCAAGTATACAAGAAAAGCAAGGCCCGCTGGTAACTGCCAGCGGGCCTTGTTGCATGGTAACAGCTTATGAAACCCAATCGCGGAAGAGAAATCACTACGCCCCGCCATAGGACCGCAAGTGTTCTCCTACCGGGTCCAGGTCAGAGATAGTCAACCTCACCGGTAGCCAATCGATAGATGGCGGGTGCTACTTTCACGTGTCGAGCATTGCGGATAATCTCAGAGCGATCGAGAAGGTCTTGTGCTGCGTTAACCGCATTGCGTTTGACTGCTTCGTTGACTTGGTCACTCTTCTTCTTAAACGGTTTTTCGAGTGCTGGCTTAATGTGTGCCAGTAAGTGGTTCAAATTATAGCCCAGGTCATTGCCAGCTAATGCGGCCTGCACGGCACCGCAACTCTCGTGCCCCAACACGACCACGAGCTTGACACCGAGATTATGGACTGCGTATTCGATACTGGCCAATGTTGATGTATTGCCAACATTACCAGCGACCCGAATCACGAACAACTCGCCAATCCCGGTGTCAAAGATCAACTCAGGAACGACTCGACTATCCGCGCACGACAAGACGATTGCCCAGGGGGCTTGTCCCTTGGTCAACTCCGATCGTCGACTGCCATCTTGAAGTTGGTGAGATAATTCACCGGCAACGAAGTTGGCATTTCCCTTCTCCAGCCGCTTGAGTGCTTGGGCAGCAGACTTTTGCTTTGGTTGTGTTTTTTTACGTGCCATGGTTCTTCCGTATAAAAGGAACTACTTGAATCGTACGTAAGCTAATCTGCAAACCCTCCTCACCCGGCGGGTCTGTCTTTAACGGTCTCGGCGTTGGCTGTTCGATCTGAACCTGATAAGGCAGACGTTGTGAAACGGGCGCGGAGTGCATCCCAATCAATCACCAGTTTTCCTCCCAGGTTCGTGTGCTGTGGGGCCCAACCATTCAACAACTCAAGGCAAGCATGGTCGATATAGGTGAGCTGTTCAAAGTCAACTAGCAATTCAGAACCTGCCGGTACTCGCCCAAGTTCTGCTGCAATTTTTGGCAGGCCCATGAACGTCGCTGCACCTTCAAGTCGCAGGCAAGCTGTCTGCTCGTTATCAGAGAACTCAAGTGTAACGCGAAGGTCCGAAAACCGTATGAGAAGCTTGCAGGCCGAAAGACCAATACCAACCAAGACACCAATTAACAGGTCGGTACAGATGATCATCAACACGGTTGCAAAATAAACGACCGCCTCACCACGACTGGTTTTCCAGAGCGACTTGATATCCTTGATGTTCACCAGCTTGAATCCGGTAAACACTAGCAGCGCACCAAGTGCCGAGCGGGGCATGTAGCTCAACACGAACGGAATGGCAACAACAAACAGCAACAACCATGCCCCATGCATGATGGTCGAGTACCGGGTTTTTGCTCCAGAACTGACATTTGCACTACTGCGAACGATGACTCCCGTCATGGGCAATGCCCCAACCAGTCCGCACAGGATGTTACCGACACCTTGCGCCGTCAATTCCTGGTCATACCTGGTTCGCGGCCCTTGATGCAGTTGGTCAACGGCCGTCGCGCACAGTAATGTTTCTGCACTGGCAATAATTGCAATCACCACTGCCCCGGTTAAAACCGTGGGATTCCACAGAAGCGGAACCCAGGATTTACTCGGTATTGTCACTTCACTCAAGATACTATCGGGAATTTTCAAGAACTGAACTTCAAGACCAGCGACCGCGGCAAAGACGGTTGCGATCCCGATCCCGATGAGGGCAGCCGGCAGAAAGCTCAGTTTCTTGGGTGCAACTTTCGGCCAGTAAGCAAAACAGACCAGGGCGATGATTCCAATCAAGGCGGCAAGGTGGTGATTGGCTTCGGTATCCGACGAAAAGCACTTCGCAATCGCCTCCGGAATAGTTGCCAGGTATTGAAGAGCTCCATGGGCTTTTTCACCGTGCCAGAGAGCCCTATGGTCCAACATCACGTGAAACTGACTAAGAAGGATCAAGATGCCAATTCCTGCAAGCATGCCCTTCACCACCGCAGGTGAGACTGCTCGAAACCACTGGCCAAGCCGAAGCTGTCCCGCCACGATTTGGATCAATCCGGCCAGGAACACACTTGCACCCAAAATCATCAATGAGTACTCAGTGGCGTCCACTGCCGAACCAGAGTTAGCTGGATAAATAGCCTCTCCCTTGGCCAATAGGTCAGCCACGATGACAAACAGGCCTGCCGCTGGGCCACTTACCTGCAACGGGGACCCGGCAAACCAACCAACGATCAATCCACCAATGATTCCAGTGATTAATGCTCGCGCTGGATTGACTCCCACGGCGACCGCGATGCCGATACAAAGCGGCAACGCCACCAGAAAAACAACCAACGATGCCAGGAAATCGACCTTGAATGTCGACGAGGAGCTATTGGCAGCATCGACTTCGGGAGTGGGTGTATCAGATGGTGTTGATGTACTCATTTAAAACTCACAAACGCTGGTGTGCAAAGAAACTGATGTGATCGAATGTCGACGCCATAAAGACGCTCGAACGCACAACACAAATGCGGCGCATCGCCAGCGCCGCAGTCGACCAATCAAAGCGTGAGCGGCGCCCCGATACCGTTTCGACCAGAATTCTCAGAGCATTGAGAGTCTGACAACCGTGAAACGCAGAGTAAGGATCTGTGGCACAGACGCGTGGTTACGTAAGAACGAGCCGGACTGGTCAATCCTTCACCTTGACGTCCACTGAGAATGACTTCTTCAATTTCACTTCCAAGTGTCTCGCCCTCAGTCAATTCGACAACTGCCCCGGCACAAAAGCCACCGAGTAATGCTGTCAGCAGCAATAAAGAAAAGGGGATGCGCTTGCACACGAATCGAAACATGGTCACACCACACACTCTACGGGATCATTTCAACTAACCAGCTATAAAACCCTTCTGACAAAATGTTATACCGCCATATCCAAAAAAAGAAAAAGTAGTTAATGTTTACCCTTTGCGAAGATTTTTTCTACGGTACGATCCTCATGGAATGGCTTAATTACCATCACTTGTTCTACTTTTGGACCGTTACCAAAGCAGGAACTGTTTCTGCGGCAGCGGAACAGCTTCATCTTGCCCGCCCAACCGTAAGTTCGCAGGTTCGCGAACTCGAAAAGTCCGTAGGTCAAAAGCTCTTACGTCAGCAAGGCCGAGGGCTTGTATTGACCGAATTTGGTCAGCACATCTTTGACTATGCAGAGGATATCTTTTCCATCGGACACCAGCTCCGCGAGTTTGTCAAAACCGGACAACCTGGCAGGCGACAAAAACTACGCGTGGGAATTCCTGACGTCGTCCCTAAACTGATCTCGTACGAACTTCTCAAACCGGCACTCAGCGCTGACGAGCCTCCTCGGATCGAATGTTACGAAGGCAATCTCACCGATTTACTTGCGGACCTGGCGATCCATCGACTCGATCTCGTGCTGTCAGATTCTCCTGCACCTGCAACACTGGACATCAATGTTTACAGCCACAAACTGGGCGAATGCGGCTTGTCGATCTTAGCGACACAGTCCCTGGCAAAGAAATACCGCAAGGGCTTTCCGAACTCGCTAACCAACGCCCCCATTCTCCTGCCCACGGAACTGACTGCCATGCGCCGTTCACTCGATCGCTGGATGGACAACAAGAAAGTATTTCCAGAAATCGTGGCGGAGCTTGAAGACAGCGCACTTCTGAAAGTCTTTGGACAGGCTGGACAAGGTGTGTTTCCTGTGCCGAGCGCGATTGAAGATCTCGTAAAAAAACAGTATGGGGTTCGGTTAGTCGGCCGGATTCCGGAGGTGCTGGACACCTTCTACGTCATCTCGGTTGAGAAACGTGTCCAACACGAAGCCGCCATCAGGATCATGAATCAGGCGCGCAACAAGCTCTTCGACAACTAGCACGCGGCTTACTCATCCTGGCCACGGGGCAGCAGATCCCGTGTACTCCCTACAGCACCGACACCCCAGAGTCACAACAAGCGGTTATGACATACTGAGAATCAAGTCAGCAATAGCATCGACCGGTTCCAGCGATCGAATCTCGGTCGCGAGAGTAGCATCGGGACACGGCATGTCGTACCGATTCAGCCAAATCGCACGTATCCCTAACGCGGTCGCTCCGAGAATATCAGACGCCCAGGAATCGCCGATCATCACGGCCTGGTCCGGTGTACTGCCCAGACGCGATAACGCCAATTCGAAAACTCTCGCATCCGGTTTGGGCACACCAACTTCTTCCGATACAACTAACGCGTCAACGAATGAGTCGATCCCAAGGGCCGCAATCTTCTTGACTTGTTCAGCCAGGAGATGATTGGTCACGATTCCGATCGGACATTCCGCTTTAACACGTTGCAGTAATTCGATAGCCCCTGGAACGGGCTGATAAGCCGCATCAAAGGCGGCTCGATAACAGCTTGCCGCAGCTTGTGCTTCGTCGTCCGTTGCACCATTTTGCTCGCTGGACAACAGTACTCGAAATCGCTCAATGCGAGATGCGTCGGTCGAGATCACACCCTGGAGGACTTTCAGGTGCCACGCTTCCAGCAGCTCGCGATAGGTCGCCTCGACCTCCTCGATCGATCCCTGGATTCGTCCCGCATAGGCTTCCTGGACTGCCGCCAGGCCAGCGCGACTGCAATACTGGTGGTCGAACAGGGTATCATCAAGGTCAAAAAGAACTACTCGCATGATCGCACCCACCCTACTCCATCCAACAACCGTTTCACATTACTCAGCCCAGCACCTCGGTCATGGGCCCCGTACTATCGGCAAACCTTTTAACGGGAACATCCACGGCATTGAGCATTGATACAAAAAGGTTGCTCAACGGGACCTTCTGGTCGCCGACAAACTCGTGTAAATGACCGTGCTTAATCCCAAGATGGTTGCCGCCGGCAAGTTGAATGGGATAGTTCTTTGTGCTGTGGGACGCGTGCGGATGAGCGGATCCCCAGAGCACGAGAGTGCGATCGAGCATGTTGCCATCGCCTTCCGGCGTGTCACGCAGGCGTTGGAGAAAGTAGGCGTGTTGCTGGGCTCGCCACTGGTCCCACTGCCCGGAGTAGTCAGCCGGGCGTTTGTGGGCGATGTCATGGGTGGCACCCTTGTAGCCAAGCACATAGGTGGCATAGTTCCACATTTCGCTGTTGGAAGATTGTTCGCTTTCCAGCATGAGAGTGGCAAAACGAGTCGAGTCGGTCTGGAAAGCGAGGTAGATCAGGTCATACATACAACGGATGTATTCTTGCGGATCCTTGTGGGAGACTTCGAGGTTCAGTCCCTTGGTATCGATCTCCGGAAGTGGCTGGTGGGTCCACTTGCTGGTACGTTCCACACGTTGTTCCAGGGCGCGGATCGAGTCGAGGTATTCGTCCACCTTCCCCTGGTCTTGTTTTCCGAGACGGTTTTTGAAGCTGTGGCTATGTTCGAGCACGAGATCGAGGATACTAGCCTCGCGTTTCAGTCCCGCGCGAACCTGCTCAACACCTTTACCCGTGTAGGGATTGAACAGTCGGCTAAAGACTTCCTGGGGCTTATGCATTGATGGAATGGGACGCCCCGGGCCTCTGTGCGAGAGCGTTTTACAGGAGCCGTATGAGCCGGTGCCCCCTTCGGTACCAAGCACAAGTGATGAGTAGCGTGTTTTGTGGCCGTGCACCTGGGCGGCGACTTGATCGATGGAGATATTGTTGGTTTTTTCCGCACCGATCATGTCGGCCCCGGTAGCAAAAACATCACCAGAGCTATGGCCGCCAAGTTTCCAGCCACCGGCGTGGTCGAGTCCACGCAAATACGAGATATCATCCTTGAGCGGAGCGAAGGGAGCTGAGGATTTATTAAAACTCAGTGGGCCGGCATCCTTGCACGGCCACCAGCTCCATGGGTGGTGCTCCTTTTTCGAATCATTTTTATTCCGGCCAGGGACACCCGACGGTCCATCGGGCATGTAAGCACCGTAGGCAAAATAACTCACTAGCATCCGCTTGGGCATGCCGCCCTCTCCTGCTGCTTGAGCAGGAGCGCCCATGGTCTTACCCATGCCGTTGAGAAGCGGGATTGCGAGTGCGACACCGCCTCCCTTGAGGAGTTCGCGTCGGTCAAGTTGCCAGGATTTGTGCGTCATTATTTTTTATTTTTCGTTCTAGTATTGGCTGGGCTCCGAAATGTGGAGCTTTGGCAGATGGCAACGATCATGTCCTGGAGAAGATAACCGTTTTCCCTGGATTGAGAGAGGATTTTTTCGACCACGTAGCGGTCGCGATAGTTGAGTTCACGACCGATGCCATAGGTGAGCAGGCGGCGAATGATGTTTTCAGCGATATCGTGCTTGCGGGATTTGAGCAAATGAGCTTTCAATTGAGGCATACTCTCGACGTTAGGGCCGTGCGGGACCCGGGCAGCAGCCTGCACTTCCTGCGTGTTGACGCTTTCAAGGTACCTGGCGTAGCCAGCGAGATCATTGTCTAACTTTTTATTAAATCCACGAACACGGGTCCCCTCCCTGGGGACGAAGGGCTGATATTTGCCAATGGCATTGTAACGTTCGAAAGGGATGCCCCAGGGATCGAGGCGGACGTGGCAATCGTTGCAGCTTACCACGGCGCGATGCTTGGCAAGCAAGTCCTTGATGCTAAGGGCCTGCTCGGCGGAGTCGCCTGCCGAGTCGGAGAGGGCGGGAACTTCGGCAGGTGGTGCTTTCACTTGATCGCCGAGAATCGCTTCTCGCAACCAGACGGCGCGATAGATCGGATGTGGAGCGGAGCCAGTGCCATTGCCAATGAGCACGGAACCGTGAGTCAGCAGGCCCCCGAGATGGTGTGCGGGTTGGATCGGAACGGGGCGGATACGATACCCTTCCACACCTTCCACACCGTAGTGAGCCGCAAGTGGCTGGTTGAGCATGGCGAAATCGGAATCTACGAGATTGGTCACGCTGGCATTGCGGCGGATCAGCTCGGCAATAAAGGCGACGGTTTCATCGATCATGTGATCTCGGATCGTCGGGATATAAGGTTTTTCCGTGCCGGCGCGTTCTCCGGCCTCAACGTAATAGAGGAACCTGGGAAAAAGATCACGGTTGATCGGGACGGTTTTCATTTTCGGCAAGCTGAGCCATTGGTTGGCGAAGTTCGACACAAAATCGTTCGACCGTCGGTCAGACAGCATTCGACGCACCTGGGTGGCGATCACCGCGGGATCGCTGAGGTCACCACTCGATGCGAGTTTAAAGAGTTCCTGGTCCGGCATGCTGCCCCAGAGAAAGTAGGAGAGTGCGGAGGCAAGTTCGAACTCCTCGCGGATGACCTCACCGTCGGCTTTGGTGTGAAGCAAGAATTGGGGGGTCACTAACACCATCGCGAGCGTTTCGCGCATGGTGGCCTCGATGCTACCTAGCTCCGGTTTCAACAAATCGTAAATCTTTAGGAACCGGTTCACCTCCTCGGTAGTGGCGGGACGGCGATAGGCACGCGACATAAAACGCGAGAGAACTTCGCTGGCGTATTTTCCAGGATCACTTTGGCGCAGGGGTGAATCGAAGAGAATGCGTTGGTGGTGTTCGGGTGGCCAAACCTCGGTGAGCGGAGCTTCGAATTCGATCCAGTCGATCACGGCGCGTGGCATATCTGGTTGACGCGGCCAGTAAAGAAAACGGTTGTCGTCGTTGAGGGTCCCATCGTCATAAATGTTCTGCGGAGTGATCGTCAACGTATCCGGTCGACGTTGGCCTTTGATTACCTTT
>Ga0315331_10002001_pt1 | contig 15429 bp, 16 predicted proteins | sample M160m34915metaG_FD_203456 | JGI IMG/M metagenome (GOLD analysis project Ga0315331, IMG submission 203456) | Ammonia-oxidizing marine archaeal communities from Monterey Bay, California, United States - M1 60m 34915 | ecosystem: Environmental > Aquatic > Marine > Intertidal zone | place: USA...
GTCTGCTATCTGGATGGCCTGAGTTTTGCGAGTGGGTAACATCAACTAACAATAGAATCTATGTTGGTTGGTTTGGAGTCCTAATGATTCCATGTTTACTTGCTGCAACGACTTGCTTCATCATAGCATTCATCGCTGCTCCTCCTGTCGATATTGACGGGATTAGAGAACCAGTTGCTGGTGCTCTCACATATGGAAACAACATCATTTCTGGTGCTGTAGTTCCATCTTCTAACGCTATTGGATTACACTTCTACCCTATATGGGAAGCTGCCACCCTCGATGAGTGGTTGTATAACGGAGGTCCATATCAGTTAGTAATCTTCCACTTCCTCATTGGTATCTGCGGATACATGGGAAGACAGTGGGAGTTATCGTATCGCTTGGGTATGCGCCCTTGGATCTGTGTTGCTTACTCCGCACCAGTATCAGCGGCCTTCGCTGTCTTCTTGGTCTATCCTTTCGGACAAGGATCATTCTCTGACGGTATGCCTCTGGGTATTTCAGGTACGTTCAACTTTATGTTTGTCTTCCAGGCGGAACATAATATCCTCATGCATCCATTCCACATGGCAGGTGTGGCGGGTATGTTTGGTGGTGCTTTGTTTAGTGCTATGCACGGTTCATTGGTTACATCTTCACTTATTCGTGAAACTACAGGACTGGATTCCCAGAACTATGGTTACAAGTTCGGACAAGAAGAAGAGACCTATAACATCGTTGCTGCACATGGATACTTCGGTAGACTTATCTTCCAGTATGCATCATTCAACAACTCTCGTTCACTCCACTTCTTCCTAGCATCGTGGCCTGTTATCTGTGTATGGTTAACCTCAATGGGTATCTGTACAATGGCATTCAACCTAAATGGATTCAACTTCAACCAGTCGGTTGTTGATGCATCTGGTAAGGTTGTCCCGACATGGGGTGATGTTCTAAATAGAGCTAACCTTGGTATGGAAGTAATGCATGAGCGTAATGCACACAACTTCCCACTTGACTTGGCAACTGCTGAGACATCTGAGGTTGCACTTATTGCTCCTGCTGTAGGATGAAACTAAAAAGACCATTGAAACACTGCAAATTATCCCAGATGCAATTCTTTTACTGGGATGAGTTGCCTGAAGATGATGAGTCTGATATAATAGGGGGGTCTAACGACCCCCTTTTTTTATGAATATATTTGTGACTGATCAGTCACCCTATAAGTCTGCTCAATGCTTACCTGACAAGCATGTTGTCAAGATGCCTTTAGAAACATGTCAAATGTTATCCATTGTTGCATCATCCAAGTGGGGTCATGGTTATGGTTCATTACCTAAACTTGATGGCACACCATACAAGACTGAGCATGGTGCATTTCGTAATCATCCTTGCACTATCTGGGCTCAGACTAATTTTCGTTGGTTGATACAGCATGGTCTTGCACTATGTGCTGAGTATACACATCGTTACAACAAGGTTCATAGTTGTCAGCGTACTATAGAACATGCAGATAGTATATTCCCTGACTGCTCACCACCTACATACTTCACTCGTGCAATGCCTGATGAGTATAAACATGACACAAGCATTGACACTTTTACTGCTTACAAAAATTACATTAGCAGCAAACCTTGGGTTGCATCTAATTATCTTCGTGACCCATCCAGAAAACCAGATTGGATTTAATTAATTATGCATTTATTACTTACACTCATTTGTATTGGTTTAATTGCTTTGGCAATTATATTTTCAGTTCTTAATCGTTATGATCCTCATGGATAAAATAGATACACAAGGGTTGAGTGGTCCTGTTACTGGTAGTAAGGATAATGTATATCCTAGAGATGAAAATGGTGAACCAATTTATCCATCATATACTCCTGAACCATTACCTTTGATAGAACCACAGTTAAAGATAGAACTGAAGGCATTGATTAATGAAGTATTAGATGAGAGAGAATATAAAAAGAAACTAGAAGGACCGTATGACTTTCCTGAATCTGCTTTTCCATGAAAAAATTAACCAAGGAAGAAATTGGTTACAAGACCACGGATAAATTGTCAAAGATGTGGTTACTCAATCCACACGACCATCATTTCTTATACCAAAGAGATGATGGTTCTTATTATGGGTTCTCTCATATAAAAGGAGAAGATCCAGAGGAGTGGTTCTGGGAAGCACATGGTATACAACTAGAGTTGTTTCCACCTGAACCACCTAAGAAACAAGAGGTAGGTACAGATGCACCACACCATAATATTTTAGAGAGATACTATGGTAAGGACTGGAAACCTATACCACAAGAAGGACTGGAGGATCATTTCTAATGTTTGTTGTACCTGAATACACCTGTAAGCATCCTATATTTCCTCATCACAATACTGTTGATCTAATGTATGATGCTATTAATATCCATGAATGTAAACAAGTCGATTGGTATGCTTACCTTGACTTTATAATTAATAACCAATACGATTTTGGAGGAGGGTAATGAGACTAGGAGTTATGTGCTCTGGAAACGGAAGCAACTTTGAGAACATAGTACACTCATGTCCTAAGCATGATGTAGTGCTTATGGTTTACAATAAAAAGAAAGCTAAAGCAAAGAAGAGAGCAGACCTGCTTGACATTCCTTCATGCTATTGTAAGAATGAAGATGATATCATTACATTGATGAATGCATATCAAGTAGACATGATTGTCATGGCAGGATGGATGAAGATAGTCTCTAAAAAATTCACTGATGAATTTGCTGGTAGGATTATCAATCTTCACCCTTCTTTGTTGCCTAAGTATAAGGGACTACATGCTGTAGAGCAAGCACTTGAAGCTCGTGAAGAAGAGACAGGGTGTACTGTTCACTTTGTTAACGAACATCTTGATTCAGGTGCTATAATAAAGCAACAGACAGTACCTATTCTACCTGGTGAAACTGTTGAGTCATTGACTAGAGCAATTCAACAGGCAGAACATTACCTTTTACCCCTAGTGATCAATGCTTTCTAGTAACTACAGATTAAAATTAACAGATATCTGTTGTAGAATGATTACAACAGATGGAGTACCAGTGACTTTAGATGAAAGGATCTGGATGAACAAACTTATTCAACACAATAATCATGCAAGACAACTTGTGGAAGGACTATGTGGAAGCTCTATACAAAACCTTTCCTGAATTAGAAGTAAAGGAAGAGTGGGCAAAGTGGGAAGCAAAGGGTGCTACTTTAAAAGCAGACATCCGAACTGGTCCTCACTTTCTTAAAGCAAGAGAAGCACACATACAGGATCCTAGATCTGACATTTATAATAATATACTGTACCCTAAGACAGGTGCTGATCTTCCCTGTTTTGGTATGGATCTAATGAAGTTTAGTGAGAAGAAAGTTATAATAGTATTTGACTTCCAACATCCAAGAGAGAACTATTTGTTTTCAGTTGATACATTACCAAAGGATACTGGTGAGTATAGGTTCTTTGAGATGGGTAACCATTTCTCAGAGAATATATTTGTAAGGTACTGTACACCTGATTCAGTTAACACATACTTACCTACCTTTAAATATTATCTGTCAAAGTATAGAGAAATGATAGATGATACTAAACCAGAAGGAGAAGATACTACTGTGTATCATGACTTTGATACTTACATGACTAAACTTGATCCTGTTAGAGGATATCTTACAGCAAAGTTTGGTAAGGATAAGTCAGAGTCATTTGTAGATGACTTTTTATTCAGTTATAAATGAGCATTACTATTGTTCCACCTGAATATCTTTTTCCTATTAAGATTCTAACTTCGTATGATACAAGTTTTGATTCTTATAAGAAAGATTTAATTGGATGGATGTTAGATTATTCTAAAAGAAATGAAACTAGTGAGCGCAGTAACTATGGTGGATACCAAAGTCAGGATCAGTTTTATTTTGAAGAATCTTTTGCTCCATATTTAAATAAAATTACAGAACATATAACTTCTACTGCTGAACAGTACTGTGAAGATACTATTATTGAACCAGATAGTTTAAAACTATCTAATATGTGGTTTAATTTGAATTATAATAACTGTTATAATGTAACTCATACTCATCCTGGATGTATACTTGCTGGAGTTTTGTGGATACAGTGTCCAGATGATAGTAGTAAAATATGTTTTGAAGATCCAAATTCATTTGCTAGTGCAACTATTACTAATGATACTCATAGAAGATTTACTCCTACTGCAGGAACAATGGCATTATTTCCATCCTATATACCACACCGAGTAGATATAAATCATAGTCATGAGACTAGGATATCTATTTCTTTTAATTTATATCAACCATGAAGAATGAACTTAGATTGAATACTACAGGTAAGATTACTGAGAGTGATAATTATGTTGTTGTAGATGATTGTTTAGATAAGGATTATTTTAGATACTTACAGGAGCAAATGATGTCTCCTGATTTTCCTTGGTTGTATCAGTCAGAAGTAGCCAATGAAGGTGAGAATAAAGATGATGATTTTTATTTTATCCATAGAATTTATGAGAGTAGTAATCCAGTTAGTACTTTTTATGAACCATGTGAGAAATTATTTCAAGACTTAGATGTTAAAGCAATAGTTAGAGCAAGAGTATTGTTATTTGTTAATCAGGGTAAGAGGATTGTACATGATGATCACATTGATTTTCCTTGGCCACATAAGACTGCTCTGCTGTATGTTAATAGTAATAATGGATCAACTGGGTTTGAAGATGGTAGTAGGGTAGATAGTGTAGAAAATAGAGTAGTACTATTTGATGGATCAACTCCTCATAATAGTTCAACATGCACAGATGAAAAAGTTAGACTAGTATTTTCGGTTAATTACTTCTAATAAATAACTTGGAAGCGTCTAAGCCTAGATAATGCCTACCGCAATTAAGCCAAAACGAAGTACTACCATCGGACAGATTCCAGGTCTGTCCGATCTCCAAGACGGAGAGATGGCAATTAATATTGTAGACCAAAAGATCTACATTAGAAGTGGCGATAACATCGAGACCGTTGCATCTGCTGCTACTGGTGCTGTTCCTGTTTGGAATTACCAGAATGCATCTGCTGCATTTGTTGTTAATAAACGATATATTATTGACACAACTTCAGGAGAATTAACTTTTTCAATGCCTACTGTTGGTTTATCAGTTGGAGATAGCATCGAGATCCATGATGCGGCAAACAACTGGCATATAAATAATGTTATTATCACTGACTCTGTGAATAAATTTCGTGATGCTATCGGAAATATAGAGGATCCCCCTCTAATTTTGGATGTTTCTACGATTACTGTGATGCTTTTGTGGAACGGATCTTATTGGAGCATTGTTAGCTAATGGCACTCTCGTTAAGTAACTCACACTTTCAACCGAAGGACTCAAAAGGATACTATGTGTATGCTTTGAGGCGTGATTCTGATGACATGCTACACCTTACTAAGGTTAGTACTGCATCAACGACAGAAACTTTTGAACCTTTTAGATTGGATGGTACTCAAGTAGAAGGCTTTGGCGACTACTCTGATTATGTGGTAGAAACCACGGAACAAAAATCAGCGAGCAATCATCCGATGGATAAATATCAACAGATTCGTTACGATAGGCGTAACATAAATTATTTCCTAGATTCTGATGGATACTTAGTCCTTCAAGTCAATGGATCCCACACATACTCTGGACCTGTATAAAGAGCACTAACAATGGCAGAATTTAGACTTGGCAGACTGAAGTTCAATTGGCGTGGCGCATGGACAGGTTCCACTGCGTATGTCATCGACGACCTTGTAAGGTTTGGTGCGAACTCCTATGTCTGTGTAGGTAATCATACCTCAGAAGCTTCGGCTAATAATTTCACTAATGATGCTGCTAATTGGCAACTTCATACAGCTGGATTTGATAATTTAGGTACTTTACAGTACGGTTACTCCTATGTTCCTGACGATATCGTTAGGGAAGGTGGTAACTTATACATCTGTACTAATCAACACACTTCTACTGGTGTTTCTAGTAACTGGTACTCTGGAGATTTCCCTGGTAACTGGGAGTTATTCCATGAAGGTTTAAGATTTGTAGGTGCTTTCGCTACTGATACCTATTATGGTATCAATGATGTTATCTCCTTTGGTCCAAGGAAGTATCGTTGTACAGCACCATTCCAAGTTGCTTCTAACTGGTTGGTTCCAGGTATTAGTTCTGTTACACCTCAGGGTGACGACGGATTCTATCCACCAGAACAAAACTTTGAACAGATTGCTACAGGTCTAGACAACCAAGGTTCATATATTAGTACAGTAAGATATGAAAGAGGTGATGTTGTTGAGTGGCAGGGTGCTACTTATGTTGCTATCGGTACTAACCCAGCTAACACACAACCAAACCAAGACGAACAGTCATGGAAGTTCTTGAACTTAGGTATTGGTACTGGTGGTCAGGATGCTTGGGATGGTTCACAACAATATTCTAAAGGTCAGATTGTAAGATTTGGTGGTAACACTTATCAGGCTGACTCACTTAACATTGAACAGTGGCAGCGTCCAACTGGAATAGGTAACACAACTTATGCTAAGGGTGTTAATGGTTGGTCTCTAGTTCAGTCAGGTTTTAACTGGACAGGTGCTTACACAACCACAAGTTTCTATGAAATTGGAGACTTAGCAGAGTATCAATCATCTGCATATGTTTCTGTTGCATCTACCAATGTTAATGTCGCTCCTGGAACTGATGTTACTAAGTGGCAAGCATTTGCTATTGGTGATAGCGCAGCACTCTTAACTACTAAGGGTGATATTTTAACAAGAAATGGTACAGGCCCAACACGACAGGGTATTGGTACTCAGGGTACATTCCTACAGGTTAATACTTCTGATGAAGTTCATTGGGAATATGCTGCAAAGCGTACCAAGGTCTATTATGTTGACGCTCAGAAAGGTAATAATAATTTCTCTGGAGAATCTCCAGACGCTGCATTTGCAACCGTTGCTTTTGCTGCTACTTCTACTAATCCACAATTAGCAATTGAGGATGCAATTTATGACAATACCACTGGTATTGTAACGATTTCTACCGTGAAGAACCACGGTATGTTTGTCGGTGGCGAGATTAAGTTGGTTGGATTGCACTTCACTTGTGCTCCTTCCTTTGGTGTAGGTACTGTATTCCCATCAGGTTTAGAAGGTTATTACTTCTCTATCTCTGGTATTAATAGTGATAGACAGTTCATAACTCGTGTTGGTGCTTCAACAATCCCACACACTTATTCTAGTCCACAACCTGCGCTTAATGTTGATCCACTTGCGATTAACCAAGTCACTAACGCAGCACCAGTTGTACTAAAACTATCTGCTGGTGTGTTCAATGAGCAGCTACCTATCGTTCTACCTAAGAACTTCTCCATCGCTGGTGATGTTCTAAGAGGTTCAACGATTCAACCTGCTGCTGGTATATCAACTGATGGTATCACACCGAATGATCGTTCAACGATGTTCTATGTGGCTGACGCTACAACAATTCAGGCGATTACCATGAAGGGTCTGAAAGGATTTGCTTATGATACTAATGATCCTTTCAACACAGATTTAATGCAACAGAAGGTTGGTGTTGGTACTACTGCTTGCGGTGTGTATGTAAGACTCAACCCTAACGAATCTATATTAACTCGTTCACCATATATTAAGGACTGTACATCATTCTCTGATGTTGCCAAGGATGGCACTGGACATGGTGGTGCAATCGGAGTTTATATTGAGGGTGGACAACACCACTTGAACCCTGAAGGTGGGGGATTCAAATCGATGGTGTTCGATGCATTTACTAACATCCATTCTGATGGTGTTGGATTCATGCTAGAAGATGACGCTGTTGCTGAAGTTGTTTCTTGCTTCACTTACTACTGTTCATTCGGTTACTTCTCTGATGATGGATCTGAGATCAGATCTCTATCAGGTAACAACTCTTATGGAACCTACGGTGCTGTTGCTACAGGATTCTCTACTCATGAGATTGCAAGACCAGCGAAACTATATGGTGATAAGATGGCAACAACTGTTGGTACTTACGCTGGTACTATTGGAGTTGGTGCAACGATGCGTGGTACTGTATCAGGTGCTCGTGGTACTGTAACTAATGACCAGACTGCTGCTGATGCATTGTACTTCAAGTATGCTACTGGATTTGGTAACACTGGACAAGGTACTCCTAATGGAGCAGTTGGTGTTGGTACTACAACCTTTATTAATGGTGAGTATGTTGAACTTGATTCCGTTGGTGCAGGTGCTACTGGATACTTCAGAATCGCTGCTGCTACTGGATCTGTTACTGGACAAAAAGATATTCTTCTTGAAGTTGCTGGATTAACTACGACTCCTACGGTTGGAGACGCAATTGGATTCACGACAGTTGGTATGGGATTCTCGGATTCCAATACTTATATTGTTAGAACGCAAACAAATTATGTTGAGGGTAGTAAGTTTGATATCAACCAGGCAATTTATGACCCTGTAGTTGGTATTGTAACTGCATACACTGCTGGTGCTCATGGTCTAACTTACGGTCAGTACTTTAGATTGAATACTGCATCACTCTGCTTCACTTGTGTTAAGGATGGAAACATTTCATCTACTGCATATCCTAGAGTAGCTGACCCAATTGCAGGACAACCAATTAAAGTTCTTACAGGATCTGGATCTACAACTCTTGTCTTCCAGTGCTTGAATACTACAGGTGCATCACAAGCATCTACTTATACTGGAGACCATGCATACATCGGAATGCCTGGCGGTATTGGTAAGACATCTACGGATGCTATCTTAACTGGTACTGGTAGAGCAACTGTTACTATCGCTCCTGGAAAAGGAAGTGCTCCTGTTACAGGTCTTGACCAACAAGAGTTCAGTATGAGAAGTAAGTTCTCTAAACTAAGACTTACTGGTCATGACTTCCTACTAATTGGTGTTGGTAACACAGCCGAAACTAATTATCCTAATGTAAATGAGAACAATGCTTCTCAGGGTAATGAGACTACGATTAAGAACACAGGTAAGATCTTCTTTGTATCTACTGACCAAGGAGGTAACTTCAGGGTTGGTGAATACTTCTCAGTTAACCAGTTAACTGGTGCTGCTACCTTGGACGCTTCCGCATTCAACCTTTCTGGTTTGACAGAACTACGATTGGGTGCTATCGGTGGACAAATTGGTGAGGCAATTAACGAATTCTCCTCCGATGAAACAATGGGTGGAGACTCTAACCTTGCAACACCAACTGAGAAAGCAGTTCGTGGTTTCTTAACTCGTGCGAAGATGGATGCTACTTCTGGTATCATCGTTCCTCCTCGTGGTGCTCAGTCAGGTAGACCTACTGGTGCTGACCTCTTTGAAGGTGGTCTTCGCTATGACACTGATGCAAATGGATTTGAATTCTACAATGGTAGTGATTGGTTACCTCTAGGTGCATACTCTAACTTAGATATATCTGGTAACGGTACTACTCTTGCTAACAGACAACAAGCATTCTGTGATACTAACGGTGGTGGATTTACTATCACACTACCTGCATCTCCTGCGAAGGGTGATAGTGTTAGGATCTTTGACATCGCTAAGACATTCGATAGTAATGCATTAACGATTGCAAGAAACGGTAAACCAATTATGGGTGACGCTGCTGATCTAACAATTAATACTGAAGGTGCTGCATTTGAACTTGTATTCTATGACAACTCTCAAGGTTGGAGAATCATTACAATTTAATTCTCGTTGATGGGAGTGTGCAACTCCCTTTTGTTATACTTTTTCTAAATACTATTACTACAGAGTATAGGCAATGGCCAATTATCAAACATATAAAAAAATAAATGGTGGTGAAGCGGTTATCGCTAACTCACTAGGACCGTCACAGGTTAGTGGGTTCTCTACTGCTGTGGTGAGACAATGCTTCTTCTATGATTGTTGTTTCTGGGATGCATCAAACGGTGGTTGTGGATTCACTTGGACAGTTCCTCAAGATGCTCTGACTGTTAAGTTTGAGATATTAGGTGGAGGAGGATCTGGTGGTCCTGCTCGTTGCTGTACTGGTGGTTACTACCCTGGTGGTTCTGGTGCATACGGTGTTAAGACATTATATTCACATACAGGAGACTTCACACCAGGATCTACAAACTATACTATTTGTGCTGGTGCAACTACTCGTTGCTCTTGTTGCGGATGCTGTACTGGTAGATCTGGTTGCGGATTCTGTGGTTGCACATCATATGTACAAGGTTCAGGATTAAGTAACTTCTGTGCTACTGGTGGATCATGGGGTCACAAGAAGTGTGCTGGTTGGTGTTATATTTGTAAGTTCACTGCACAGTGTAACTTCTGTTACAGTGAAAGAACTGCTTGTGTTTGTGGTAACTATGACTTTGCTCTTCCTGGAGCAACTGGTTCAGAGATGGCAAACCAGTATTGTAATACTGAGCATGTTCCATTCGCTCCTGGAGCACCTGGTCCTTGGGGTGCAACCTTTAACAAAGGTCGTGCTAAGTGTGGTACAGGTAACAGGGTTGGTTGTTGCTATGGTCACTCACTATTCCCTGGCGGTGGTGGATTCACTGGTGGAACTGAAGGATCTCAGTGTTGGGGTAGCTTTGGTCAAGGTGGACTAGTAGTTGTGACTTGGTGGTCATAATATAAATAACAAATGAAGGAGTAAACCTGAACAAAACCGATGGCAAACATTACAAAGACATTTTTATATCCAGTACCTACAGTATGGATGGGTCAGGATCAAGACGATCTCCAAGTAGGAGTCGCAACTTATAATGGTCCTAAAGATCTTAAAGTCTTTATGGAACTAGATGATAATGGTGACAAGAGTAGCATTGTACATGATACAGTGGATCCTTTGGGACAGGGTTATCCTCCTGTAATTCCTGCTAACATGTATGTGGTAGATTTGGATGCATCTAAGTATCCAAATGTTGCTGCTGCTATGTACGGTGGAATTTCGGGTCCAAATTGGATAGAAGTTGCTGTTGGTCCTTCATCAGATCCTAACCCATTGATTCAAGATCCTTCTCACTTCCATGAAGTGTATGATCTGACATCATTTGGATGGGATCCTGCATTAAATAGTGGTGCTGGTGGATGGAAGACTCCTAAGTTCTCCTATGTTAATACAGATGAAGCAGATAAAGGTTCTTACGATTATAGTTTTGGATGGGATTGGGTAAGGTATAATAGAAATAGAATGCTCATTGGTAGTGATGGTAGAATTCCTGAGGATGCACCAGAGTCAATGAAGACTAGATGGAAAGAGTATCGTCAGAAACTAAGAGATCTTCCTACTGCATGGGCTGGTGTTGGTACTGCAACTCACTTAATTGTATGGCCTCGTGACCCTGACATGCAGGATGCAGATGAAGAGTTGAAGAATGATACAGAATACTTTGCAGAAGGTGGTGTAATGCCACGCTGAGGCAAATTCGACTTTTTGTTTCAAAAATTCGGGAAAAAAAATCCCGAATTTTTTTTGACCCATAGGATTTTATAAAATGTTAGAACCTGACCCTAATCATCCATTACATAATATTGAAGAGATGTATGCTCTCTTTGAGCCAAGTGATGAACTTGACATCAAAGTTGCTAAGGACATTGGTCCCAATAAGAAATCATTAGTAGTTGTAGATAATTTCTATAAGTATCCAGATAAGGTTAGAGAATTTACTCTTAAACGGGAGAAGTTATCTGATCCTAAACTGTTGTCATATCTTCCAGGCGTTAGAGTCTTTTGTCCGACTCGATGTGTGCAGATGAGAACTAAACATATATTTACTGAGTTATGTTTTGACAAAGAGATTTGGGGTAGAGAATTTAATCGTGATGTTTATGAGGATGAGTGGGATAAAGCAGGATACATGGCTAATGTTATAAATGATGTAACATTATTAAGATCTCCTGATGGAATCATTCCACATCAAGATACTTATGAAACTGAGTGGCCAAATATGCCAGCACAATTTGGTGCTGTTATCTATTTGAATACTCCAGAAGAATGTCAAGGTGGTACTAACCTATGGAGTTTTGATGGAACTATGTCTCTTAAAGGTAAAGGTCCAACAGGTATTGTAAAATCTGATGAGGATGCTACTGAAGAAGAAGTCTTTGGTAGTATTCATAAACAATTATATGAGACTAGTGATCGATGGAAGGTTGAACATGAGATTGAAATGGTGTATAATAGAATGGCATTATATGAAGCTGACAATCTTCATAGCCAAAATGTAGACCTTGGTATGTTTACCGACTATGATCGGGTTAATCAGGTTCTATTCATGTAACTATATAACTTGTTGATTGAATTTGTATGAGATCTAAAGCATTCTTTATCAATGGTGGCGCAGGTCGTGTCATCTGTTCCATTCCAGGATTGGAAAAATACGCAGAAGAGCATGATGATTTCATCATCGTTGCTGAAGGTGGGATGAACTTTTTTAAAGGTCATCCCGTTCTTCATGCGAAAACTTATGACTTATGGCATAAGGGTTTGTTTGAAGATAAAATTAAGATGCGTGACTGTGTAACACCAGAACCGTATCGTCGTTGGCATTACTACAATCAAGAGTGTAGTCTTGCACAAGCATATGACATGGAGATTAATGGGTTAGATGAACCTAGAGAACTTCCTACTCCTAATATAAAGGTTACTAAACAAGAAGGTATTACCGCACTGAATACTCTTGAGCAGATCAAAGATAAGTGTGGCAAGGAAAAGGTTATAGTTGTTCAACCATTTGGTAGAGGTGTGGTTAATACTGATGGATATATTTTTGATCCAAGCTCTCGTAGTTTTAATGTAACAGATATTTCTGAGATTATTAATGATTTAAAGAAAGATTATGCTGTTGTGATAATGAGTGAGTTCCAGTTTGATACTGGAGAAAGTAATTATTCACATGCTATGCCCCAGATCCCAGACATTCGTGGATGGGCAGGGTTTATTCAGTCTGCAGATCATTTCCTAGGATGTGATAGTGTTGGTCAACATATTGCTAAATCAGTTGGGACTACAGTTACTACTGTTATTGGATCTACATATCCAGTTAACATTTCCTATCCAAATGATCCAACCTTTGATATAATTGATATAGGTGAAGGTAAGAGAACTTTCTCACCTCTTAGACTCACAACAGAAGACATGCAAGATATGCAGAATGATGAGGCAATGACTATGACTAAGGATGATATTCAAAGTGTCATTGCTAGTTGTAGAAAGAGGTTGGGTAAACCAAAAATTCGTAAGGTTGATCCAAAAAAATTAAAGAAGAAGGAGGAAGAGTCATGTTGTGATGATCCTTCTTGTCCTACAAGTACACCTAAGAAGGGGTTTGGTTAATGTCACAGTGGATTCTTGGTATTGCGAGAGGACATAATGCTGGTGCATGTCTTCTTAAGGATGGGGAAATTGTTTGGAACCTCGAAGAGGAAAGACTTACCAGAGTTAAGTATGATGGTGCTCCATTAGCAACTATTAATCTTGTTAAAGAGTTTACAGATCACCTTGATTACATGGTTATCTGTCATACTACTAGGATGGATCAGCACAAGTTCCTTATGGATTATTGTGGTAATGATCCTTACTATGGTCTTGCTAGAAAGTTAGGGTTGTTACCTGACCATGATAAGTTTGGTGAGAGACCACCATGTGTCATTGATATGGGTCATATCCATCATAGATTACATGCAGCATCTGCTTTTTATAATTCTGGATTTGATGAAGCAGTTGGTGTTGTAGTTGATGGTGCAGGTTCATGGACTAAGTTTGGTGCTGAAGAAAGGTTTTTAGAAGATTATTGGGAGACAGAAACCATATTTAATTGTGGATATCCTTCTAAGTTTGATACCATTTACAAACATATAGGAACCAAGTTTGCTAGTCCTCTTTGTTATTATCAGAGATTTGATAATGGTTTTTGGGACGGGTATGGTATGGTAGAGTCCTATGAGTCTCCAGATTGTGATAATTGTGAATTGGTAGCAACTCCTGGTGCTGGTATTGTTAAAACATATGAGGCAATTACAGAGTACTGTGGGTTCCCTTCTATTGAGGCAGGTAAAACTATGGGTCTCTTTCCTTATGGTAAAGAGGTAGATTATCTTCCACGGTTCTGGAAGGATGAAGGTATGGCTCCAGTCCAGTTGTCAGATAGAAATACTTTCACTCCAATGTATCCTAATGGTGCATTATTTAATGCTCATTTAATAAAAGAGGTTGAATTCTGTGATAAAGAAGAGGGTCAGCAGTTATATGATCTTCAGAACAGAGCAGATGCTGCTTATAAAGTTCAAAAAGAATCACAGAGACAAGTTTTAGCATTGATTCGTAAGGCAGTTGAGATGACAGGTCATAAGAATGTCACTCTTTCTGGTGGGTATGGATTGAATTGTGTTGCTAATTATTATTATCTTGATCAATTAAAGGATGAGGGAATTAATCTTTATGTTGAACCTATTAGTAATGATTCTGGTACTGCATTAGGTGGTGCAATGCTTTGGCATCATAGAATTAATGATGACCTTCGGAGACACAAGAAGATAACTAATCTATACATGGGACCAGAGCGTAACTACACTGACAAGGAGATTGAAGTTGTGATTGAAAAGTACAATGCTACGGTAACAGATGCAACTCATAAAGATGTTGTTGATCTAATTCTCAACAAAAATATTGTTGCATTATTCCAAGGTAGATCTGAGGCAGGACCAAGAGCACTTGGCAATCGTTCTTTCCTTTATGATCCTCGTGATCCTGATGGAAAGGATCATGTTAATAAGGTTAAAAGGAGAGAGTTCTTTAGACCATTTGCAGGTTCTATTCTAAAAGAACATGTACATGAGTGGTTTGATCTTCGTGGTATGGAAGAGACTCCATTCATGATGTATGCAGTTAACTGTAAGGAAGGTGTTGAAGAAAAGATCCCTGCTATTATCCATGTAGATGGTACATGTAGGATTCAAACTGTAACAGAAGAACAAAACAAAAACTATTATGAAATCATCCAAGAATTCTTTAAACAGACTGGTTGCCCTATCATCTTTAATACTTCCTTTAATTTGGGTGGAGAACCTTTGGTTGAAACACTCGATGATGCGATTCGTACCATCCGTCATAGTGCTGTTGACTATTTGTATCTTCCTGAGTACGGTAAATTAGTTACAGTCAAGGAGTTTGTACCAACTGACTTACCCATTAAAGAGAAGGCAGTTAGAGATCGTTTAGAGAAGTTAGGTAGACCTCTTGATGGTGGAGTATCAGAAGACGAATGGTAGTATGAGTAAAGTTTTTATTCATGAGAAGAAATGGGTCAAAGTATTTGTTAATGGAACCTTTGACTTACTGCATCCAGGTCACATATCATTATTAAACTATGCTAAATCTCTAGGAGATTATGTTG
>Ga0315331_10002002_pt1 | contig 15419 bp, 8 predicted proteins | sample M160m34915metaG_FD_203456 | JGI IMG/M metagenome (GOLD analysis project Ga0315331, IMG submission 203456) | Ammonia-oxidizing marine archaeal communities from Monterey Bay, California, United States - M1 60m 34915 | ecosystem: Environmental > Aquatic > Marine > Intertidal zone | place: USA...
CCGGGGCCGCCGGCCGACCGTATTTTTATGCCGATTCGTCATGGCCATTACTCAATGCGTCATCCATGGAAGTTTGACTGGATGGGCAAGCATCCAGCTATTGCCCCATCATCTGATCTTTTTCCCAGTGTCAGTGGTTCGGGGACTGGGGTTGTGTTTTATACTTCAGAGCACTTTCCAGAGGAATATCGCAACCGCCATCTGATCGCTGATTGGACGAATAACTGTATATTTCTCTACAAGCCGGAATGGAAAGGGGCCTTGCAAATTCCTGCCGAGAAAAAAAGGAAAATCATTGATGGTGGAGTGACCCAAGCTGGGGATTTGGGCTACAAGGGGGCAAAAGGTCGGAGCTTGTTCCGTCCGACTGATATCGAAGTCGGTCCTGATGGAGCGCTGTATATCGCGGGTTGGGGTTCGGTTTACGGCACCGATTATGTTTCCAAGGAAAAGTGGACTCCTGAAGAGAGTGCAAAGTATCAGGGGCGGGTGTTCCGCCTGCGTCATGAGAGGCCATTGATTTCGCAGTCGAAATGGAATTCTGCGAAACGCAAAAAAGAGATTAAGACATGGAGCTTCGAAGAGCTTATGGAGGACATTGGTCACCAAGTGCACGTCTGGCGGGTGAACGCGCAGGATGAGTTAGTTCGACGCGGAGATTTGGTGCGCTCGAAACTGATTAAAACGATTGAATCCAACGCCTTGACCGAAACCCAGGCGACCTGGAGTTTATGGGCTCTTGGGCACATCGAGAAAGCCCGGAAGGCCGATCACACTGAGATCATAAGAATTGCTCTTAAAAGTGGTGATCTCAACTTACGTATCCAGGCCACGCGTGTGCTCGGTGAGAATAACGTGATCAAAGCGGTGCCGGTTTTAATCAAACTTCTCACTGACGATGAGTCGCGCATTCGAACTGCTGCAATGCAGTCGCTCGATCGCATTGGTTGGGGTGGGCACAGCAAGGCCATTGTTGATGCCATTGCACCGGAAAGCGAGCGGATCGCATTTTACACCGACTGGCAGGTGATGCGTCGTCAATTGCCAGAGAATGAACGTCGAGAAATGCTGGCAGACGACCGAGAGGGCATTCGCCGAATGGCGGCACTGGGTCTGATGGAGGAAGGTGACCGGGATTTGCAGCGAAGGGCGCTGTCATTTTTGGAGGGTTCGGAGGCAGGATTTGGGGCGGGGCTGGCGATTTCAGCGTCTCAGCGCAATTTCCGAGACTCCACAAAGGTGATCTTTGAAACCAAGACCCCGTTCCAAATCCGTTTTACTTCGGATGGTTCCAGTCCGACCAACACTTCACCCAAGGCGCCCAAAGAGATCACGGTATCGGATGATATGACCATCAAGGCGGCCATTTTTGATGGGAAGCGAAGGGTCTCAGAGATTGAGTCGATTACGGTTAACAGGATTACCGAATCGGAATGGAAGGATCGTTTGTTTGTCGAGGGGATTGGCGGGAAAGGGTCCGCAAAATCGTATCAGGCAAATCTTGATGGCTTGCAGCGTGGTGTCCTAGTTTATGCCGACCGTCAGTATACTTTTACCGGAATCCCGGACGCTCTCGCGGGAGCAACCCATCTCCGTACCCACAACGATGATAAGGCCAACCGTGATGCGGAATTTCTTCGCTTTCAAACCAATCTGCCGGCCGTTCTTTATCTTGCATACGACGGACGAACGGCCCCGCCAAAGGCCCTTGTCGCAGGAATGGAGAAAACCGACATGATGCTAAAGATTAGTAACGGCGAATCCTTTCCGGTATATCGGCGGTCAGTTAAGGCTGGAGAGGTAATACTTGGTGGGAACAAGGTCGGAGGTTCCGGGGGTGAATCGATGTATCTGGTCTTTCTCTCCAAAGCAGGGGCCAAGAAAACGACGATCGCTGAGGCAAAGGAAGCGCTTCCCGAGGCCGACCTGAAGCATGGTAAGGAGATATTTTTTGGAAGGGGAACCTGCTTTGCCTGCCATAAGGTGGGTGATCGTGGCGTGGCTATTGGTCCTGATTTGGTAGGGATCGGAAAACGGCGCGATATGGATTATGTCATCCAATCAACGCTTGAGCCCGATGCCTATATCGTGGAAGGCTTCCAGCAAACGAGTCTGGAAATGAAGGACGGACGCGTTTTATTCGGCATGATTGGCGAGGAGACCGCGCTGAGTATGAAGCTTGTGCTCCTGACCGGAGAACAAATTGTGGTGAAGCCCGACGAAGTCAAGAAGCGTAGTGATGCCAAGAATTCCATCATGCCCGCGAGCTTCTCGAACACGCTGAGTGCACAGGATGTGGCAGACATGTCAGCTTGGATTATGAGTTTAAAGTAAGCCAATCTGTTAGGAGTTTCCTCGCTGATCGACAGGAGGGTCGTTTGACCTTGTGAGGTGATCCGGTGCTCTTTAAGATCAATAGATGAGTCAATTTTCGAAACGGGTAATTCGGGTTTTAGTAACCGGGATCGCATTAGTACCCAACCTTATGGCAGAAGAAAAAAAACTGGGTCTGACTCTCCGATCACGATCGAAAGAAGCGCCGAAGAGAGCGGTTGAAACGAAAGCTAAGTGGGAAACCGGGAAGACGGCCTTGATCATCTGTGACATGTGGGACGATCATTGGTGTGAATCCGCAGCAAGGCGGGTGGGGGAGTTGGCCGGGCCGATGAATAAAATGGTCAAAGCGGCGCGGGAAAAAGGAATCTTTATCATCCATGCTCCCAGCAGCGTGGTTTCATTTTACGAAAATACCCCTCAACGCAAGCTTGCCAAAGCCGCACCTTTTTCAAAAACACCCTTCCCGCTTAGCGTGAAAGAACGTTGGGGCACCAACTGGTGTTGGCCCGATCCAAAATTTGAGGGCGTGCTGCCGATTGATGACTCGGATATGGGTTGCAGTTGCAATGGGGAAAAATGTGAGATTCGGGAGGCTTGGACCCGACAGATTAAGACGATCGAGATCATGAAGGGTGACGCTATGACCGACAACGGTCAGGAGACTTGGAACCTTTTGGCCGAACGAAAAATTGAGAATGTCATCCTGTGTGGAGTACACCTTAATATGTGTGTTTTGGGCCGGCCCTTTGGGATTCGGCAAATGGTGAAGCTCGGGAAAAATGTCGCCCTGATGCGTGATATGACAGATACAATGTACAACCCAGAGCGTCCACCGGGGGTTGATCACTTTACTGGAACGGATCTCGTCATCCAACACATCGAGCAACACTGGTGTCCTTCATTTACAAGTGGGGATCTGGTGGGCGGGGAAGCTTTTAAGTTTAAAGAGGACGAAAGGAAATAGACACAGGAAATTAATTTGCGCAGAGTTTCTTCATTGCTTCACCAATGAAATAATAAGTCTAGGCATTGCCATTCCAATGGTAACCTTGACGGGACGGCGATTCTTCGGCCGGACGAAAAAACCGGCGGTATTTGCGAGTCGCTGTGCATCTCCGCTACGGCCTCCGGCTTTCGATACGAAACACAGCGACGGCTCAAACCCAATCAAACTCTCATAAGAGTTGGCTCAAAGAACGGGGGTTTGCCACCTCGTGTTCGAAGAGGATTCATTCTTCAATACTTTCCAAATCGAGCAAGCGATAGAACTGTTTTGGCTCGGCTTCTGGAAATATACTAAATTCGATAGTCTCGGAACCGTCTTCGTTTTCCGAGCGAGAGTATCCTTGTGGGACTTCAGACCAAGTGTCTGCTTTGTTGAGGTCAGAGGACTGCTGGAGTTGCCATGTTTTGTTGCCGATTCCACGGACGATGAGGCTCGTGCGGTTGGTTTGGGGATCAAACTGGACACTTATGATTGCGAGGGCTTCCGAAGCTATGCTTCCAGCCAGGGAACTGGTGCCGAGAAAGGCATCAAGATCGCTGGTTGCGGTTTCGATTTCCTCGAGAGTTGCAGGAACCCAGATAGCTCCAAAGTCAAGGACAGTGGTTCCGGGTTCGAGGTCGTAACCTTGTTGAATGCTGGAGCGGACAAAGCCTATTCCCCGTCCTTCGTTCCCCGCGTCAGTGAAGGTGATGGCATCGACAATATCAGATGGTTGGACCTCTCCGAGATAAAGAACGAAGGTGTCGTCACCATTGAAGTAACCGAGATCGTTGACGAAAGGAACTTGTCCGGCGGGGATGGGAGTGGTCGCTTCTTCATTGGTGATGACCAGGACACCACCAGCGGGAAGAACTCCACTGAGAGGAACTTGGCGGTAAGGTGCGGCACCAGCATTGCGGAATTCTTCCGCGAGAGTAGTGTTCCAACTCGTGATGATATAGCCTTCCAGATCGAGGCCTTGGTCCGAGATGTTACTCAACTCAATGTAGTTGCTATCACCGGGGCCGTCTACGAGTTGGGTGAAAAGTATTGGGCTTTCAGAATCCGGGCTGGTATCACCATCGTCCAGAACGGTGAGAGAGAAATTAGCAGGAACGAAATTTAGACCGGCTCTGATTCCTATGCTGATTTGATTGTCCCCATTCGGGTAGGTGTCGTCGATTCCAGTAATGGTGAAGGTCGCCTCTAGGCCGTTTGTGATTTCGACAGAAGGTGGAAGAGAGATGCGATTGGATAGAAGCCCTGAGAAGCTTATGATGACGGGATAGCTGGCTGGAGCCTCGCTGAGGGTTATAGTGTAAGTGGTGGAATTACTGGGTCCACTCTCAGAGATCGTATCTCGATCGGTTGTGACGTTGAAGAGAGGGCGAGATTGTCCCAGCCCGCTCGTTCCGAGATAAAGATCGCTTTCACGGGAGGCATTCTCGACATCTTCAATGTTAACCTCTTCCCAGACATAGTCGTAATCATGAACAGATGTGCCAGATTGAATATCATATCCGACAACCTTATTTCTTCTCACAAAACCCCGCCTGGTTCCTTCATTTCCATCGTTTGTAAATGAAATGGCGTCAGCGATATTGGCGGGGATAATGTCGTCACGATAAAGAACCATAGAGTCGTCCCCATTGAAGAAGGCGATGTCAGAAATGAAGTCAGCTGATCCGCTAGGGAGTGGAGTGCTTGCACGGTCGTTCGTCAAAACAACACTATTGCCGGGTTGGAGAGTGCCTGAAAGGCTCAAGGAGCGTCCTGTTCGGGGCATATTTCCAGCTTCTTTGAAAAACTCGGTATCTGCGGTGACCCAACCTGTCATGATGTAGTTTGTGAGATCGACGGCTTGATCTGAAACGTTGGTGAATTCGATATAGTTGCTGTCACCGGGTCCTTCGTGGAATTGGGTGATCAGGATGGGACTGCTAAGGAGAGTTCCGGTGTCAGCATCATCATCGACCTCGACGTCGATCGTTGTAGTGCGGTAGTTTGGTGAAGTAGCAGTGATGGTCAGCGCTTGAGTGCCATCGGGATTATCGTCATCGATAGCGGACACGGTGAATATTCCGGTGAGGCCACTTGCGATGAGGATGCTGGCTGGCACGGAGGCTTCGGTGAGATCGCTGCTTTCGAGATCGATTTCTACCGGATAGGAATCCGGAGCGGCACCCAAGGTGACGGTGATATCCGCAGTATTTCCTGCACCGGATTCGTTGATCGTGGCGGAAGCTGGTGACAATTCCAAAAGTGGAATGGAGGGATCAAAAAATTGGCCGCTGGTGGTGAGACCGGGCGTCTCTGTTCCTGAGAAGCCGGCGATGGTGGAGGAGGCGGCGAAGTTTCCAGTAAGATCGGGGTCACGGTTGAGAGATTGGTCTTCGGCTTCCGAGTTGCTCGCCCAGGAGACAGTCTGGATGACGTTAAAAGTGTTGTCAGAAAAGGTGATCGTTTCGCCGTCGTTGTTGAGACCGATGTCACTGATGAGGACCTCGGCATCGTTGAGACGGGCTGGCGGATTGCCGCCGCGGAAGAGAACGACGGCTTCGAGAGGACGTAGGATGAGACTTGGAAAGGTATAAGTGTCACCCCCGGCATCAGCGAGTTGGTAGCCGGTGAGATCGACAGCGAGCGGGCCGGTATTGACAATTTCAATGAATTCATCGTTGTTCGGATCATAGCTTCCATCTTGATTGACGTCATTGCCCGGGGCTGGATCGAAAAGGACTTCGTTGATAACGAGGTCAGCGAAAAGGTTGGACGGGATGAGTAATACTGCGAGGAAGTTTCGAAGGTTCATGTTTTCAAACGATGTTTGTCGTACTTAGTGAAGTTGCCAGCCAAATGATTAGTGATATCCTGTCATTATTTGTCGATCAGTTGTGATCGACCTCATTTAGATCCACTTTTGGAACGCGGAATTTTTTTGAGGGATCGAGAGTGACTCGAGAAGGGAGATTTTCGAGTTCGCCGGAGCGGAGGAAGGTGAGGATCTTTTGCCAGGTTTTTTGATGTTGATGAGAGATTGGGGAGAGGACCCCATGACCCCCTTGATGTGCAATGATGGTGTGACTGTTCGTGAAAAAGGGGGCGATGTGGTAAGTATTTTCGATGGGAGTGGAGGTGTCCCAGTCTCCTTGAGCAAAGACGACAGGGATGAGGCAGGCTTGGGCCCGGCGAAAGGCATCTCCCATGTTGGGGCTGGGCCAATCGTCCGTGCTGGTGATTAGGTGTTCGAATTTTCTGCGACCGAGGTATCGGACGGCGGGGTCATTCCAAAGTTGGTATTTGCGCTCGGGAGTGACGCCCAGGCTTGAATCGATCAGGGGAAGAATGAGACGATAGCTGTCTTTGCCTCCGCGTGACTTGCGAACCCTCTCCCATCGTGTCGGGTCTGGTTGTTGATGGTAGAGTTCGAGGATATCAGCGGGGTCATAAAGAGGGAAAGACTTGGGACCGATGAGGCAGATGATTTCTTCTTTTCCGTCAGCTGATTTGCGAATGACGGGCATGGGTTTAGCCTCGAGTCGTGTAATGACGGTGCGTGCGGCTTCAGCCATGCCGCCTGGAGGGAGGTAGGGTTTGAAGGCGGGGTCAGCATCCACCTTTTGCCACATTCTGAGGATGGCGGAGAAGACATCGGAAGGCTTGTCCAATGAGAAGTCGAGAGGCTCAACTCCGGAGAGAAGGGCGCGCTCAACGATGTCAGGGAAAAGCTTCATCACTGCGAAGCTCCACTGCGAGCCGAAGCTGGTTCCAACAAGAGTGATTTTCTCATAGCCGAGCGCTTGGCGAAGATCGGCGACATCGTAGGCGCACTCTTTAACGGTGTAGCCGGCGAGGTTGATCCCCTTCTCAGCAAATTCTTTTGTGGCACTTTGAGCGAACTTTCGGAAAGCGTCGAGATGACTAGGCCGATCAATGAGCGACCCTGCGGGTATCGTGGGTGTTTCAAAAGTGGCACGGAGGATGTCGCCTTGTTCAGTATAACCACGCTGATCAACGAAGATAACATCGGAAAATTCACGCATCCCTGAAAGGTCGAAGCGGCGGTTTAGGTCATCGACATCAGAGCGATTAAAACTCATGAGATAAGAATTTCCGGGGCCTCCAGGGAGGTAAAAGATGGGTGGAGCAGTAGCGCTATTTTTGGCTTTGAAGCGAGCGAAGCCGATTTTGATCACGCGACTTTCTGAGTCGTCGCGAACTTCCGGAACGACGAGAGTCCCGAGTTCGTATGCGAGACTCTTGCCATCGTCGGCTTTCATTTTCTTTTGCTGAAAGGAAACGGTGGTTTGGCCAAGGAGCTGATCGCGGACTGAAGTGAGGTCGTCTGAGTCGAGACGTCGAAGCCAGAAAAGGGCCTCAGAAAGGGGGACGGATTTGGGAAGTTTCTTTGCTTGAGGAATGAGCTTCTCGAGTTCGGTCTTTGAGAGGGTGGAGTCTTGATTGAGGTCGGCACGGGCGATGAGAATGGTAGACATGTATTGCCTCATCGTTTTGTGATGGTAGGTGCTGCTGCTGAGGATTTCGGCTCCCTCAATCACTCCGTTCTTGTTGTCGTCGTAGTAGGCGAAGCGGCGGCGTTGATCTTTGGAGAAGCCCTCTTCATCGGTGTCCTGTTCTTGGATCAGGGGTGAGCTAGCGGCGTATTCAGCGAGGGTGATTTTTTCATCGCCATCGGCATCAAGGGGAAGCAATTTGTTGGGCCAAATAGCTAGGATTGACTCAATAGTCTTGGCGAAGGATTCATATGTCAGTTGGTCGTCAGAGTAGTGCTGGAGCGCGTTGATGAACTTGCGATCATTTTTTGCGTCATTTTCGCGGCGGCGAATGTCCCAGCGGTCAGGTGGATCTTCGGCATCACGGGCAGAGAGGCCACCCACTTTGGCGAAGCCGTAGGGCATGAGCTTCTGAATGAAAGCATTGAGTGTGATTTTTTCTTGTGTGTGAGAAGTAAGGGTTCTGAGAGTTGGGAGCCATTCGGTTGCAATATTCGCAGCATCTTGCTGAATTTGCTCCCGTGCTTCTTTGGGCAAGCTTTCGATCCCTGTCTTGGTCTCTTTGGCAGAGATGATCCCGGAGATAAGGAAGGTAAGGAAATATTTTGGGAGGCCGGACATGAGTCACTTATTCGTCTTCGACACGTCGGAAGACTTGCCGGGAGGTTTTGAGGGGAAGGTTTTGTTTTTTACCGTCGCGGAGGATGGTCAACTCCAGGCTGCTGCCGGATTTGTGGACGAGTTTGACGTAAAGTTTGGCACCGAGTCCAAGGGTGTCTTTTGTCTGACCAGCAACTGCGATGATAATGTCGTTCTCTTTGAGAGTGTGCGCTTCTTCCAAGAGTGCCTCGACAGGAACGTAGGTGATACGCGAGGCGAAGTTCTCGGGGAGAAGGTTGAGTTCCTTCTTCTCTGCTGGAGTTAGGATCTTCTCGTCGAAATGAACGAGAGGGTTGATGGTCAAATTACGATGGGTCAGGTCAGTCAACCACCAGTCGGAGGGTAGATTGATTTTGAATGCTCTGTTTTCGCCTTTACGGAGAACTGAAATCGGAAGGATCGTCGATTCACGGTCGACCTTGTCGAGGTGATATTGGAGGTCGGCTACGGTGAGGATTGGCTGGCTATTGATCGACTGAATGAGGTCGCCGGGGACGAGGCCGGATTGCTTCGCAGCGGCTGTGGCCTCTTTGATTAAGAGTCCTTTTGGAATGTCGATCTCAATCCCGAGAATTTCGAATTCAGGGTAGCGAAACATGTCATGCTTCTTAATAAGCGTATTCAGTTTTTCGGCGATGGTCGTTTGGAAGTGGGCAATGTGATGGCACTCAACACAACGATTTCGTTGGACAACATTCTCATTAAGTCCAGTGACATCTTTTGGGAAAACGGGAGTGTGTTTTGGATCGGGTTGCCGCTTTCCTGAGGTGAATTTTTGGTGTTCGGTAAGGCCAAGTGAAAGAGCAAGTTCCAAGCTTTCAAGATCAAGGTAGGCGTCGGCGGACTTGGTATTACGACCGCCGTAACGGAGGTAAATGTCTTCTTTAGAGTTGATGATGAAATAGTAGACGGCGTTGTGGCGGTCGAAGTCGAACTTGGCAAGGTCGATGCCGCGCATGTCGTTGATGCGAGTGAGAACGAACTGGGATAGGAGCTTCCCGCGGGGTGAGATTGGGTCGGTGCGCAAGACCTGCGCATCAAAGTTTCTTCCGTTGACTCATGGTGCTCACCGAAAGGCGAGGAAGATGGGCTTCTTTTTCTGCTTCGCCTCGGCAAGAGCTTCGGCGTAGGAGTGGTGCCACTTCAAGGAAGCCGCCTTCAATAGACCGCTGGTTAAAGTAAGAACTAGAAAAGTCAGCCGGATCAAGGGTCGCCTTTGGAACAGATTTGGCATCTTGAGGGGTGAGTAAAAGAGGCGATGGGGGGAATCGCCTCTAACGCAAAAGTGGGTTTTCTAAGCGCGGCGTCGTCTTCCAAGCAAAGCAATGGAAACAAGTCCAAGAAGCATGGTTGAGGACGGTTCGGGGATTAGGGAGGCATCGAGTCGCGACGTGGCCTCTAACGCAGTGAGTCCGTCAAATTCATTTGTGCTGACAAATGCGATAGCATCGATACGGAAGTTTTCCTCGCGGCCTCCAAGCTGCCAAGTTTGGTCTCCGGCTGCGGCGACATTGAAAGTGGTGGAGTTTCTGTTATAGCCGGATGAGGTTGGTGCGTCTCCTGCAGAAACATTGAACCAGATGAACTCATCCTGAGTGATGCGGAAACGGTTCATTGAGGTCCAATCTGCAGGACTGTCAGAGGTGGTGTCGATTACTCCGAAGCGAGCAGCTGTGAAGACACTGTCTTGACTGTTAATCGCTGATCCTCGGTCTGTCCCAACCCGGAACCAGAGATCATAGGTGTCTGCAGTGTCAAAGGTGACGTTGTAGGTTACGACATGCGCGGCAGACGTGGGTTGGTCTGTAGTGAAATCGTCGTTGATATCAATAGGGACAATGGCTGCGTCACCTGAGGCATTGAGGGCGCCGTTTTCGATGGTGAAGGCTGAGCCAAGAGATCCAGACTCAGCTTCGAAGGAAACAATGGCTGCTCCGGCTAGGCTGGGAAGAGTGAAAAAAATGGCGAGGTTGATGGGGATATTTTTCATTTTTTTGATACATACCCGGGCGTGGAATAATCATCTTCAAAAGAGTCAAGGCGCACCGGCCATGAAGACTTAGTCTTTCGGCGAGAGTGCTACTTTCGCCCAGTTGTCAAATGTTAGCGTTTAAACACTTATCGATGAAAAAGACTTTAAAAGGGGCAGATGATGATTCTTTTTGCATCGGTGCGGACAATATTTTTAATCATAAAATTTTTAGGATTAAGTTTCTATTCGCTTTTGGGAGAGGTAGTTATCAATGAAATTATAACGACGCATGCTCCCCGAAATTTACGTTGGAATTCTAATAACCAACCCTTTGCTGGTTCTGGTGACGCTTGGTGGTTGAAGGGTTTTGATGACTCGGCTTGGGAAACTGGAAGTTTACCTATTGGTTACTCCTTGGGGACGATTGAAACGGACGTTCAGGATGATCTCTTGAATGTATCACCCTCGCTCTACGTGCGTCGCAAGTTCGAAATTGGTGATGACCTGGTGGGAGGTTTTGAGTCGCTTGATCTCTCGATTCAGTATGACGATGGTTTTATTCTCTGGTTAAATGGAGTGGAGCTGAGTCGCCGGAATATGGGAGCGTCAAAGGGGCATATTTATCATGACCAGATTGCGCACCGAGGGAGTGATGTGGGTGTATCTGGCGAGTCGATTACGTTGTTATCAGCAGCTTCTCTACTGGTGGAGGGAGAGAATACGATTGCGATTCAGTTGAACAATCGCTCCTTGGCTGGGGATATGCGCCTTAATTTTTCCCTGACAATGGATCGCCCGGGTGGGCCTGACCCTGTTTTGATTCCACTAGGGTCCCAGATCAGTTATTTGGTAGGACTACGTGAGCCGACAGGCGATTTGGTGGAGATTGTTTCACCTGAAAATGATCCATCGGACTGTATTGAGCTCTTTAACAATGGAGCGGAGGTCGTTGATTTATCGGGCTGGAGTTTGAGCGATGATGATTCCGTGGAAGATAAGTGGACTTTCCCGACAGGAACACAGATCGCTCCGGGTGAATTTTTGATCGTGTTGGCTGCTGCACCCGAGATGGAAATTCCAGGGGCGCAGTATCTGCACGCAAACTTTCGATTGAGCGGGAGTGGCGAGTTTCTAGGGCTGTTTGATGATGAAGGAAATTATATCTCGGGTTTCGCGACGGAGTATCCGCCACAAATTCCAAATTATAGCTTTGGGAGGGGTAGGGCTGGAAATCAAGTCTTTTTTGAAAAGCCCACGCCGGGACAAGCGAATGATGATGTCGAATTAACTGGTTTTCTTGATGCGCCGCAGGCGAGTTTGCCGGGAGGGTTTTATGATGGGGCTATCAGAATCTCCTTCGAAACAGAGATCCCTCAAACGATCTTGCGTTATACCACAAATGGTTCTGAGCCAACGCTTGTAAATGGAACTGATTTGTCTGGGGAATTGGAGTTGGGAGTGGTGTCGGCGACGGCAGGACATGTCATCCGAGTGAGGGCTTTTCGAGATGGTTGGATTCCATCCCGAACAACCACTCACACATACCTAGTGGGGGTGGATGAGCGTTTGCGGAATTCGCCAATGCTTGCGTTGGCAGCCGATGAAAGACGTTCACTCTATGACCCTTATGGAGCCTTGGCTCTTAATGGTGGGCAATATGATTCGTCACGTCGGTGGCTTCCAACCGGTCCTTTTGATTTCAACAATATCATTGAGCGAGGACGAGCTTATGAACGACCAGCTCATGCGGAGTTCTTTTTTAGTGAGGGCGTGCCGGGCTTTCGAGCCGATTTGGGATTAAGAATTGCGGCAAGTCCTGCGGAACGTCCACGGATGAGAATGGCGAGGCCGTTTTTGTCTCCCTGGGAAACTCATCCCAATGAGAAGCCTTCCTTTAACCTTTACGTCAGGAATGATTATGGAAAAGAGGCGGTCGAATTTCCCTTTCAGGGGGAGAAGAGGTCATTCCATAAGTACGAGAGGTTTCGGATTCGGGCAGGGAAGGAGGACATTTCAAATCCGTTCATAATCGATGAGTTGGTGAGGCGGCTCAGTCATGAGATGGGAATTGGAGCGAGCTTGGGGGTGATTAACAGCTTGATCGTAAATGGGAAATTCAAAGGGTATTACAATTTAGTTGAGCGTTTACGTTCTCCATTTTTTAGTCGATTGCATGGCGCGGATGATGAGACCGACTGGGATGTTTTAGCGCCAGACTTTGGTGCGAACATCGCGGAGGGAGATAAGGTCGCTTGGAATAATCTGCTAAATCGTTTAAGCCAGCCACTCAGCACTGAAAACTGGCAGCGGATTTTGGATGTGGCCGATCCTGAGAATATGGCCAACTACTATCTCCTTAATATTTACGCCGGGACGTGGGAATGGCCAGGTCATAACTGGGTGATTGCCAAAGAACGTTCGGAAGCAGGAAGGTTTAGGCTTTATATTTGGGACGCCGAGGGAGCATTTGGTTTTTATGGTCCGCATTCTCCTTCGCAAGAAATAATTGGGCCATCGATCATTGGGACGAACCCGAATAGTACGGGGCAGTCGGGGATGAGAGGCGAACTTCGAGACCTCTGGAATGGCTTGAATCGGTGGCCGGAGTTTCGGCTTCTTTTTGCGGATCAGGTGCAGAAGCATCTTTTTAATGGGGGAGTTTTAGATGATCGCGATCCACTGAGTTCAAGGTTACAAGCCATGTGGGATGAACTTCGAAAAGAATTTGAGGGTCTGGCGGAACTTTCAGGGATTACTCAGATTCAGACGGCTTCGTTTGACTCGTGGCTTCATCCCAACTGGGGCCGGCGAAACTATCTTCTTGGGCCGCGAGCAGAGGAGTTTAGAAAGTATGATTTGTGGCCGGAGTTAGCGGTGCCAAAAATGTCGAAGCTTGGGGGCGTAGTTGCTTCGGATTTCTCGCTTGAACTGACCTGGGATGAGGGTGAAATCTATTACACGACAGATGGAAGTGACCCTCGCTTGATTGGGGGGAGCTCGAATCCACAGGCGATCCGTGCGTCTGGAGGAAGTGCGAAGTTAGTGGTTTCTGATCCGTTAACGGTGAAGGCAAGGGTATTTTCAGGAGGACAATGGAGTGCGTTGTCTGCAGCAACTTTTTCGTTAGAATCAGTTCCTGCTGGGCCAGCGAACCTCGCGATTACAGAGTTACTTTACAATCCAATTGGAGCAAGTGCTGCAGAGGTCGAAGCTGGTTTCGATGATGGTGACTTTTTTGAATACGTGAGATTGCGTAATGTCTCAGATTCTTTCGTTGATCTTAGTGAGGTACGTTTCGTGGATGGTATTTCTTTCGATTTTAGAGACTCGGCCATCCAGGTTTTACCTCCGGGAGGAAAGGTCATTATAGTCCGGAATATAGAAGCCTTTCGACTGCGTTTTGGTGAGCAGTTTCATGAGATTGTTGGCGGCGAGTATTCGGCGAGATTTTCGAATGGCGGTGAGCGAGTGCTTTTGGTGGGAGCTGATGATGAGGTGATTGAGGAATTCGAATATGGGACGGAAGGGGAATGGCCTGACTTGGCAGAGGAAGACGGGCACTCGATCCAGAAAATTTCGGTGTTTTTGAATCCGGCGGAAGGAGAGACCTGGGAGGCTTCGAAAATGGTAGGAGGGAGTCCAAAGGGCCCAATGGTCTTTGAGGAATGGCAGCGAAGCTATTTCGAGGGGAGTGATCTTTTTGATCAGACAATTTCAGGGAAGGAGGCGGATGAGGATTCCGACGGGTGGTCAAACCTACTTGAATTTGCCTTTGGTTCGAGCCCACTTGATGGTGAGGAGTTCCCCGAGAGTCCAAAGGTAGAGATGGACGTGAGTAGAGGCAGCCTCTCTTTAAGTTTCGAATTTAAGAAACCGAAAGGCGATCGCGCCGTGGCGGTCTTCGTTCAAGAAAGTACTGACCTGATGCTGTGGGAAAAAATAACAGCTGAAAATCAGAAGACCGTTTCAGACGGTCCTTTGATGAATAGTTGTGAAATTCGAATTGTGAAGCCGCTTTCTGGGCGGAGTTTCTATTGGCTCGCCGTTAGTGAACGCTAGATAACCTCGGTGCCCTACTTCAGGAAGCTATTTAGGATCCATGCCGTAGGACTTTTGACGATAGGAGTTTACTCGCACTTGGTGTTCTGGATAGTAGAAGGTGGCTCCCAAGATCGAATTCAAGCGCCTTTTGACTCTTGCAAAGACAAAGTCACCTTTCAACATCGACGTGGCGGTTTATTATCCACGGTGGGAGAAACCAATGAATGGATTAAAATCGGTGGCAGCCGAAGCGACTGCGGGGAATATCAATGAGAAGGCGAAGCGCGGCGGAGCTCGTCTCGACCTGGTCGGAGATCCTTTGATCGACGGCAAGGTGGCTGGAGTTCTGATGAAACGCACCGGAGGCGGTCTCAACGAGGGTGTTTTTGCGAATTCTCCACCAAATGGCTAAGGCTTCCCTTTCCTCCGTTGCGCTTGGAAGCACCTTCGATCTTTCCCGCACCCTCCATGTTTGATTGTCTGGAAAGAATAAATACCTTCACGGGGCACTGCGGAGGACACGCAAAAAGACCCGAAATCCCCACGAGGAAAACAAAAAGAATGCAAAGGGTGTGCTTCATGATAAATCCTTTACGGATACTCATGAGGAAGGGTTCTCTGGAACATGTTTACTTTAGCGTTTCCCTGTCGCGCTTTGATTAGCAGGTAAATCACTCCCCATTTTTCAAAAAAAGATCTTTAAATTCTACGATCATTCCCTTGTCGTGCAGTTGGAGGCCGATGAAACCTTCGTTGAGTTGCTGGCCTTCCAGCTTGTCAGTGAATTCTGAAGACAGTTTCCCGTTGATAAAGAATTGAAAGTGATTCCCTTTTGCGACGATTCGGCAGGAGTTCCAGCCGCCTTTTTTGATCTCAGCCACGGCTACGGCATTTTCAATTTTTGCATGAT
>Ga0315331_10002006_pt1 | contig 15412 bp, 13 predicted proteins | sample M160m34915metaG_FD_203456 | JGI IMG/M metagenome (GOLD analysis project Ga0315331, IMG submission 203456) | Ammonia-oxidizing marine archaeal communities from Monterey Bay, California, United States - M1 60m 34915 | ecosystem: Environmental > Aquatic > Marine > Intertidal zone | place: USA...
CCCAGTCGGTTAAGGCGTCTCCGGTGATACCGAATGTTGATGATGGGGGCAGAGCGACCAGGGCTCTGGTTGCAGATTCTGATTTGCTTGAGTCGTCAGTGGATTTCGAACCGGCGTCGGCCGAAGCGTTTTTCTTTGAAGTCTTCGATTCTGAAGATGACTTCTTATCTGGCGGCCCTGAACCCTGCGACAGGATAAGCAGAATGATGCCAATTAAAGCGAATGCCGTTCCGGCCGAGATCGCGAGGGGCCAGATGTTTTTCTTGCGGCGTTTGAAAACCGGCCGGGAAGCGACTAACGGTTCGCTGACAAAGACGGCTTCACTGTTCAGGTCAGCGACGAAGACGTTCAGCGTTTCATCTGCCTGAGCTTCCAGTGTTGGAAGATCGAGGACTGGCTTCGAGGCAGCCTCAACTTCAGGCTGCGTCTCCAGAGAGTTCGGGGCGGCCACGAAGGCTTCCAGTACGGCGGCGACTTCGGCAGGCGTCTGAAAGCGCTGAGCCGGATCGCGGTGCAGCATCTTCGCTACGATATGAACCAGAACTGGCGGAATCTCCGGGCGGTGGACACTGACTGGCGGAGCGTCCTTGTTGATCCGTTCGAGCAGCTTTTCCATGACATTGTCGCCGGTGTACGGCAACTCGTTGCACAGCAATTGGAAAAGTGTAACGCCCAGTCCGTAAATGTCGGCTCGGATATCGACCGAGTTGGAACTCATGGCCTGTTCGGGGGACATGTAATCGGGTGAGCCCATGATCTGGCCGATCCGTGTCAAGCTGCCGTCGACTGCTTCGAAGTCAGCACGTCCATCGGCACCAACTTCGGCCTGGCGGGATGTTCTTGCCAGGCCCAGGTCCAGAATCTTGATTAAAGGGTGTCCCGTTTGGGGATCCTTCGTGACCAGCAAATTCGATGGTTTGATATCCCGGTGGACGATGTCGTTTTCAAACGCGTGTTGAAGACCCAGGGCCGTCTGTCGGATACATTCACAGGCAAACTCAACGGAAACCTGCCCGCGTTCCTTGACCACAGCTTTCAAGTCTTTGCCGGCGAAGTACTCCATGACCAGGAAGAAACGCTTGCCAATCTGGTCGGCATCGATCGCTCGGACAATGTTTGGGTGATTCAGGTTGGCCGAGAAGGCAATTTCACGCTCGAACCGGGTTCGGGCGACGCCATCATCGTGAAGATTCGTGGCCATTACCTTGAGAGCAACCTGCCGCCGCAGCGTGATACTCTCAGCTTTAAGAACGGCTCCCATACCACCTTTGCCGAGCACGTCCATTAGTTTGTACTTGCCCAGGTACAGTTTGCTTTTGCCAGCCAGCAGTTGACGAGCCTGCCATTCGGTCAGCCATTCGCGGTTAATCAGCTCGCGCGCGACACTGACTGCGTCCGAATTTGCAGCGAGAGCCGACGCAACGGCTACCTGCTCCGGAGCGAGCAAATTGCTGCGACGCAGAGTCGACATGAATGACTCAACGGCAGTACCAGACATACTTCAGGAAATCAGCTGGAGTTTGAGGTGCACGGATATGGAAAGCTGCGGAAACCAGCATACCGGGCAGCCAGTCTACTCGCGACGCCAAACCTGATAACGAGCGATTGCCGCGCGGCGTTCGTTGAGCGTATCCGCAACCAATCTCAAGCATGGCCCCGTTGCCTACCGCTAATGCAATCTGTCTGCTGTCGAGTCGACTGGCGTAGCTGCGTCAGCCGGATTTCAGGAGATTGACAGTCAAATTCTGGCGGGCGCACAAAAATACCCCCACCGAAAATGGCACAACGCGATTTGTTGAGACCCGAGACATTATTAGGTGGGAACCTTCTGCCCGGGACGTGACGTCCGAACGAATCGGCATGCCCCATAGCCGAACAAGGAAGCTCCCTGTTTAGTCATTCTTGTAGGGTCAACAACGTTTGGCGTTTGCGCCAGACCTCGGTAGAGGTATGCAGGAGATGCTATACCGACAATGACGACTCGGCAACGACTGACTTGCCCACTTCGACACGATTTTACAATTGCCAGGATTGCTGCTTTCAATCGAGTCAGTTACCACATACGGGTCTGACCATGCTGTCCCGAACCGAACAAAATATGTTTTCGAGGATTAACACGGCCGGGAAGCCATCGAATCAGATCTGAGAAATTGTGGAAACAACTGCTGTCGGTCTTTTGACACTCCGACAGGGGATCGATATTGTCCGGCGCGCTTCGGGGCTTTTTACTCAGGAGCGACGATGATTGACTCAGACGACCGAAGGGCGACTTCCAATGCGATGCGTTGGGCGTCGCAGGTGACATCTCTCGGGATGGAACTGGCCGTTCCGGCTGGTGTGGGCGTTTGGTTGGATTCGAAATACGGAACTTTGCCGGGATTCACTCTCGTCGGAGTTTGCTTCGGAAGTTATTTGGCTTTTCGAGGCCTGCAACAGCTTCTTCGCGATCTCGAAAAATGAGTTCCACACCAGAAGATACTGGCAATCAGAAACGTGAAAGTGTTTCTGTCGACGTTTTTCGACTGGTGGTCGCGAGTCTGGTTTTTGCTCTCGTGCTGGCTGGTCCTGCGTGGCTGGTCGCCGGAGACAAAGGTCTGGTTGGGTTGGCGGCGGCAGCAGTGCTGTGCACTCTCCCGGGATGTCTGGTTGTTGCGTTTAAGGGGCTGGTCGGCGATTCGCAGGCCACTCTGGTTCTGGCTGCGGGTGGGTTGAGGATGTTTTTTGTCCTGCTCGGAGCACTGATGGCGAAGTTCGTGGTCGAAGGCTACGGTCTTAAAGAGTTTTTCGTCTGGCTGATTTTGTTTTATCTGTTCACTTTGGCTCTGGAGACGAAAAGTCTTCTCAGTGTCAAAAGTGAATCAGAAGAGAACGATGAAGCTGGTTGATTTGTAAATGGCAGGCTGCATGGCTCGTGGGTAACTCCTGAGAACAGACTTATGCTTTTTGCTGCCGGACAAGATCATTTTCATCACGTGCGGGACTTTCCGTTTTTCGAGCTGCCCTTGCAGCTCGGGAAGGCGATCGATTCGCACGGGCATACGGTATATGGGATTCCGCTTCCCGAGATTGCTGGCTTTCAGATTACTAAATTCATGGTTCTGCAGGTCATTGCGGGTTTGCTGACATTTCTTGTGTTCAAAGGGCTGGCGAAACGTGTCAGTACTGGCGAGCCGACAAAAGGTCGCTTCTGGAATTTTTGGGAGTCGATTGCTCTCTATATTCGTGACGAAGTTGTCCGGCCAACGGTCGGTGACGGGCACCATGATCATGATGATCATGGCGATGGTGACCACGGAGCTGCTGGTCACGGTCATGGAGAAGTTCAGGCGGGGCATTACGCGGATCAGTTTTTGCCGTTCATCTGGACGTGCTTCTTTTACATTCTGTTCTGCAATCTGCTCGGGGCAGTTCCGATGCTGGGTTCGCCCACAGGTGCATTGAACGTGACGGCGGTGTTGGCGGTCGCAGTTTTCGTGTTCAACCTTTCCCAAGGGGTCAGGCAGTTCGGCTTCGTTGGGTTCTGGAAAAATCAATGTCCCGACTTGGGGCTTGACGGGTTTATGGGGATCGCCATTGGGGCGGGTGTCTGGTGCATTGAAGTTGTTGGTCTCTTTATTAAGCACGGCGTTCTGGCTGTTCGGCTTTTTGCAAACATTATGGGTGGCCACACAGTTGTTGGTGTGATTCTTGGATTTATCGTTGCCGACGGAGTTGCAGGCACGATGCTTCAGGGGTTGGTTATTCCCGCGAGTATTGGCGGGCAAATCTTTATCGGATTGCTCGAGCTGTTTGTTTCATTTCTGCAAGCTTACGTGTTCGCTTACTTGTCGACGATCTTTCTGTCGGCAAGTCTGCACGCACACTGATGTTTAGATGTGAAGTACCGAGGAGCATTTTCCTCGGAGACGTTACAAGATTTTCAGATGGTTTTTTGATCTAAGGAGATCGACCAAGATGGAAGGCGCAACTGAGATTTTGAATTCGGCCGCCGCGGGCGCCGGTATTGTAATGCTTGGTGCGGGACTTGGTATCGCCAAGATTGGCGCTGCCGCCGTTGAGAGCATGGCTCGTCAACCAGAAAAGGCTGCCGACATTCGTGGTGCCATGATTGTTGCTGCTGCTCTGATTGAAGGTGCTACGTTCTTTGCTTTGATCGTATGTATCGCCAAATAGTTTCGTTGCTCGCTTGCTGCCGTGCAGGTGAGCTTCGTTGTCTCCGTTTCTGTATTGCGACTTGCAGGGTGCGCTGATGCACGCTTCTCGCTTCCATCGTAACTGGCTGCTGTTGCTTGCGGGGTTTGTCTTCGCAGCGGCGGTTGTTTCCACACCTGATCTCCAAGCAGCTGACGCAGGTCATGCTGCTGAGGATGGAGACCACGGTGGTCATGATGAGCCACCTACCGGTGTTCCAATGCCTACGAAGGCAAAGGACATCGTCCCTTACTTCGTTAACGATCTGGCTCTATGGACAGTCGTTACGTTTGTCTTGTTTCTGGTGGTGCTGAAGAAGGTTGCCTGGGGGCCTCTCATCGAGGGACTCGACAATCGCGAATCGAAGTACAGAAAACTGCTCGCAGATGCCGAAGCTGACCGCGAAAAAGCCGTTAGCATGCTGGCAGATTACGAGGAGAAGCTGAAAGCTGCCCAGGGGCAGGTGGATGAGATCATTGCGGAAGCTCGACGTGATGCTGAGCGCACTAAAACGGACATCCTTGCGACAGCTCAGCAGGATGCGGAAGCCACTCGAAAACGGGCCATTGACGACATCGGTCGTGCTCGTGACCAGGCGGTGGCGGAATTGTTCGATCATGTCCGAGCAAACGTCGTATCAGCAACGGAAAAGGTGCTTTCCCGCAGCTTGACCGATGCTGACGAGCAGAAGCTGATTGATGATGCTCTGTCCGAAATGTCGTCGGCTCAGGGTTAAGCTCAATTGACGCCGCAGGGCGTGTGACTGGCGGGTTGCCCTGCCAAATGAGGTGAGGTCGGAATGGCGGACGTGCCCGGAAATTCTCGGATAGACAGCGTACTGGATGATCCCAGTGTGGTGGCGATTGCACGTGTTTACTCGGACGCATTTCTCAATGCAGCCGGAGATAAAACCGCTGAAGGTATCGAAGAATTCACTTCGCTTCTGGAAGACGTCCTTGCAGCGAATCCTCAATTCGAGTCAATGCTCATTACGGGTCTGTCAAACCGTGAAGAGAAGATCGGATTCATCGACCGAGTGATCGCACCACACAGCAGTAAGTTCTTCGCAAACTATTTGCGAGTGCTTGCTCAGCACGATCGACTTGATCTGCTGAAAGAGATTCTGGCATCCGCCAGACTTGAGTTTGAGAAACGAAACGGTCAGCAACGCGTTCAGGTTGTCAGTGCCAAACCTCTTAATGAGGCGACTCTGGCACGCGTCAAACAACGAGTTGCGTCTTCGTTTGGTTTTGAACCAATTATTGAACCTCAAACGGATTCGAGCCTCATTGGTGGCCTCGTGATCCGTGTCGGAAACAGTGTCTACGATGGCTCGGTTCGCTCATGGCTGAAACAGCTCGCGAAGACGATACATCAGGGGAGTCTCCATGAAATTCAAAGCGGACGAGATCGCTTCAGTCATCCAGAAGGAGATTGAAGACTTTCGCGGTCAGGTTGAGACCAGCGAAGTCGGTCGTGTTCTTGAAGTCGGCGATGGTATTGCGCGCGTTTATGGTCTGCAGTCGGCCATGGCGGGTGAAATGGTCGAATTCGAGAATGGCGTCCGCGGGTTGGTGTTCAACCTTGAAGAGAACTCCGTCGGCGTCATCCTGCTGGGTGACTTTAAAGGGATCAAAGAAGGCGACGAAGTCAAGACACTGGGAGCACTGCTCTCTGTGCCTGTCGGCGACGCCCTGATCGGACGAGTTGTCGATCCACTTGGAAACGCACTGGACGGTAAAGGTCCAGTCGTTACCAGCGAGACGCGACCTGTCGAAACGATTGCTCCGGGCATCGCCGGTAGACAGCCTGTGAAACAACCGCTCCAAACGGGTATTAAAGCCGTCGACTCAATGACGCCCATCGGTCGTGGTCAGCGTGAGTTGATTATTGGTGACCGTAAGACGGGTAAAACAGCCGTCGCACTGGACACGATTCTGGCTCAGAAAGGCGGCGATGTAATCTGCGTCTATGTCGCTAGTGGCCAGCGGGCGTCCAATGTTGCTGCAGTCGTCGAAGCCCTGGAGCAGCACGGCGCGATGGATTACACCATCGTCGTTTCTGCTTCGGCCTCTGACCCGGCACCAATGCAGTACATCGCCCCATATGCAGGTGCCGCAATTGCTGAGCACTTCATGTATCAGGGCAAGCACACATTGATCGTTTACGATGACCTGACTAAACAGGCTCAGGCTTACCGTGAACTGTCTCTGCTGATGCGTCGTCCGCCAGGTCGTGAAGCTTATCCTGGTGACGTATTCTACTGTCACAGCCGGTTACTGGAACGTTCGGTGAAGCTGAGTGACGAACTCGGCGGTGGATCGATGACGGCGTTGCCGATCATTGAAACGCAGGAAGGTGAGGTTTCGGCTTACATTCCAACCAACGTGATCTCGATCACTGATGGTCAGATTTACCTTGAACCAGACCTGTTCTTCGCAGGTGTTCGCCCGGCGATTAACGTCGGCATCTCGGTTTCACGTGTGGGTGGTAATGCTCAGACGAAGGCCATGAAGAAAGTCGCTGGTTCTTTGCGACTGGACCTGGCTGCCTTCCGTGAACTCGAAGCGTTCGCTCAGCTTGGAACAGACCTGGACAAAGCAACTCAACAGCAGCTTGACCGCGGTTACCGCATGGTCGAACTTCTGAAGCAGCCACAGTTCCAACCACTGCACTTTGCCGATCAGGTCATCAGTATCTTCGCCGGTACGAATGGCTTCTTCGACACCGTTCCCGTGGCCAACGTGCTCGAAGTTGAACAAGAGATGATTCAGTTCCTGCGAGAGCAGAAGTCTGAAGTCCGCGACGGGGTCGTCGAGTCCGGAGCCCTCGATGAGGATGCTCTGCGAGATGCATTGACGGAGTTCGTCAAGACGCTCGAAGGACGATACGAAGAAGAATAAAGAGTCGTGCTCCGCTGAGCCGGAAGGCTGGCTCAGCTTTGTATCGACTTGCTGATCACGAAGTAGCGTTAACAACGGACGGGAAGCGATGGCCAAAGCCAGAGCGATTGTCAAACGCCTTAAGGCGGTTAAAAACATCCGGAAGATTACCCGGACCATGGAATTGATCGCGACTGCGCGATTCAAGAAAGCCATGGACCGGGCGACGGAAGCTGCTTCGTACACTAAGAAAATCTCTGAAATCGTTTCTGATCTGTCCAAGGCAGACCTCAGTTTCAGTCACCCTCTCCTGCAGCAGCCAGAAGAGCAGACAAAGAACGTCCTGCTTGTTCTGACTTCCAACCGAGGTTTGTGTGGCGGTTACAACGGAGCGGTGCTCCGGCACGTGACGGGTCGTCTGAAGGAAGCAAAGAAGAGCGGCGAAGAGCTGTCGATCGAAGTGGCTGGTAAGCGAGGTTTGTCTTACCTCAAGTTTCAGGAACTCGAGTACGCCAAGGCGTATACGAATTTCGAAGACAAGCCGCGATACGACGAAGTCGAAGAGATTGCCGATCGCTACATCGAAGGCTTCATCGCAGGCGATATTCACCGAGTTGACGTGGCTTACACAAAGTTCGAGAGTGCATCGCGACAGACGGCCGTGCTTGAGACTTTGCTGCCTGTCGGATCACTCGGCGACGAAGATTCAAATGACGAAGGAGCGGATCAGGGAGTCGACTACGAGTTCCTACCTTCTCCAGAAGATATTCTGGAAGAGATCGTGCCAGCGGCGTTTAAGGCACGACTTTTCAAGTGCTTCCTTGATGCGGCAGTCAGCGAACAGATCGCTCGAATGGTCGCTATGAAGGGTGCTACAGAGAACGCGGGTGACATGATCAGCGAGTTGTCGATGCAGTATAACCGTGCTCGACAGTCGCAGATTACTTCTGAATTGAGCGAAATTATCGGCGGTGCAGCCGCACTTGAATAGAAGAAGCGAAACCCTGAAGTGGTTTCACCAGTCAGCCGCAGTATGCGGGCTAACTGGCAACGGACAGACAATCACGACAATCGATCATACGACGAAAGCCATCGATCATGTCGACAGCAACTGACAACAAACTCGGTTCCGTAACTCAGATCATCGGCTCGACTTTCGACGCCGAGTTCGGTGAAGGCCACCTGCCGGCAATCTACAACGCCGTCCAGGTCGACACCGAGATCAAGGGCGTCAAAGTCAAGGTGACTGGCGAAGTCCAGCAGCATCTTGGTGGCAGCCGTGTTCGCTGCGTGGCGATGGGCTCGACCGACGGTATGGCCCGCGGAATGGAAGCGCTCGATACTGGTGAGCCAATCACTGTTCCGGTTGGAAAAGAAACGCTCAGTCGAGTGTTCAATGTGACCGGCGATCCGATTGACGGACGGGGCCCAATCACGACCGAAGAAAAGTGGCCGATTCACCGCAGTGCTCCGAAGCTCGAAGACCTCAGCTCGAAGACCGAAATCTTTGAAACGGGTATCAAGGTTGTCGACCTGCTGACACCATTCGTTCGTGGTGGTAAAGCGGGGCTGTTCGGTGGAGCTGGTCTTGGCAAGACAGTCATCCTGACAGAATTGATTGCTCGTATCGCGAGTGCTCACGGTGGTTACTCGGTGTTCGCCGGAGTTGGTGAGCGAACACGTGAAGGAAATGACCTTTGGCTCGAAATGCAGGAAACAAAAATCGGTGACACCGGCCGTTCGGTCATCGAGCAAACGACGATGGTCTTCGGACAGATGAACGAGCCACCGGGTGCTCGTCTCCGTGTCGCATTGACCGGGCTGACGATGGCAGAATGGTTCCGCGACGCCACGGGAGCAGACACGCTGCTGTTCGTCGATAATATCTTTCGCTTCTCTCAGGCGGGATCGGAAGTGTCCGCACTTCTCGGTCGTATGCCGAGTGCTGTGGGTTATCAGCCGACACTGGGAACGGAACTTGGTGGTCTGCAGGAACGGATTACATCTACGAAGAAGGGTGCCATTACTTCAGTGCAGGCCGTTTACGTGCCGGCTGACGACCCGACTGACCCGGCACCTGCGACAGCGTTCAGTCACCTTGATGCGTTCCTTTACCTGGAACGAAAGATCGCTGAAAAGGGTATCTATCCTGCGGTTGACCCGCTGGCATCTTCAAGCCGAGTGCTCGATCCGCAGTACGTCGGTGAACGACACTACAACGCGGCTCGTCAAGTTCAGCAGATTCTGCAGCGTTATCGAGAACTTCAGGACATCATCGCAATTCTCGGTGTTGACGAACTTGCCGAGGAAGACAAACTCGTCGTTCATCGAGCACGTCGAATTGAACGATTCCTGTCTCAGCCGTTCCTCGTGGCCGAAGTCTTCACCGGTAAAGCTGGTAAGATCACTCCACTGGAAGAGACGATTACCAGCTTCGAAGAAATCTGCTCGGGCAAATGGGACCACCTTCCCGAAGCGGCCTTCATGTACGTTGGTGGTGTTCAGGAAGCTGCGGAACAGGCCGAGAAAATGGCTGCAGAAGCCAAATAGTCAAGTCGCCGCATTTTGACGAATGCGGAATGAGGAACAGTTCTGCTCGAAACGCATGCGTTCCAATGAGTGTGAACTAAGAGGCAAAGCAGACTCATGGCAAACGAACTTCAACTTGTTGTTGTGACTCCCGAAACCACAATTGTGGACGAACCGGTGAGCGCGCTTCGTTTCCCTTTGTTTGACGGCCAGGCTGGAGTCTTACCTGGGCGAGCACCGCTGGTTGGCCGTCTTGGCTGCGGCGAATTGAAAATGACGACTGCTGGTGGCGAACGTTCGTATTTCGTTGATGGCGGATTCGTCCAGATCAATGGTCCAACTGTTACGCTTTTGACTGCACGATGCTTATCGAATGACGACATCGATTCGGACGCCGTTCGTTTGGAACTTGAAGAAGCAACGAAGCGGCCTGCAGCAAACGATGCTGACATAGATGCCCGTTTCCGAGATCAGGACCGTGCTCGAGCAATGCTTGCTCAAAACAAGAAGTAAGCGTGAGACTGGCGTCACGAAAGCTCCAGTTCTTCTCCACTTAGCTATGCTTTTTGAAAAACATCGCAATCGCTGTGCGCCGATGCTTTCTCAATCGCCCTCCTCCTGACAAACTGTGCAGACAGGCCATCCATTGCTTGCGGCAGAACTCGTCACAAATCTCCTTGTGTCAGGATAATCGTTTCCTCGCAATTATCGTTCAATCGAAATACAGGTCTGTTCGGAATAGAGAGGGACCAGCAGCGAAATGTCACGTTCCCAGGTCATGTCGTGGGTGATGTCTGCGGTTGTGCATACAAGCATGCTTGTTGTCCTCGGCAGTGCGCTGACAGCGATTCCTGTCGTGGCTCCTGAAGTTCCTGGGAACCGGATAGTGGTCATATCAAGCGTGGCCAATATTGCAGCTCCGGAGTCCGTGCAGCGAGAAAGCGAACCCACGGCACCGATTCAGATGTTGGAAGTACAGGATGATGTACAGCTTCCACACGACAATCCGCCTGGGTCGCGAGTAGTCGAAAAATCGGCACAGTCGCCTTCTTTGTCGTCGCAAGCTTTGCAGTTGGCCGTTTCCATGGTCAGCGTACCGAGCCTGTTGCCTCATCGTCAGCCAAGGAAGAATCCATTCAGCGAATCAGTATCAGCACGTTCGGTGTCGCATCGTGAACGTCAGCGAGTTGCCTCATCGATCAATCATGTAGAATTGCCGCCGACTTCGCGAACACATCCAGATTCGCTACAGCCTTCCCTGGTGAGACCCGCTGAATTACTTCCGGAACGGAGTCCAGCGCCGGCCGATATTCAGCCGAGCAATGCCAGGCAACCGTCGTCCAGCTCAGTTGCCCAGACCGTCGGTACGACGCCGATTAAACCTGCCCGTCCAATTAGCAATCCAAATCCGATGTACCCTCCCGACGCTGTCCGGCAGGGACTCGAAGGGCGCGTCATTCTGTCGGTGACCATTTCGTTCACCGGTAAGGTCACCAGGGTGACGGTCGCTGCATCATGCGGCCATCAATTGCTGGACCAAGCGGCTTTGGACGCCGTGCGACGTTGGCGGTTCTCGCCAGCAACTCGGGAGGGAAAACCCGTTGAGTGGACTGCTCGTTTGCCGATTCGCTTTCGCCTGTAACACATCCGTTGTTTTCAGGTGTTCAACGCCGCTCCTGCGATCCGCCTCAGGCAAGCCGTAACGATTATAGTGACTGAAGTTGCCATTCGAAGCGTTGCGAGACAGAATCTTCGGAACAGCCTGAGTAACAGCTCATTTCCGTCCGATTCTTAGAAGTACTACGACCACTTTCGAGGCAGAGGGAAGAGGAGTGCAGTCCGGTTCCCGGTCGTCGTCTGACAAAGACGATGACTGTCGACCGGACGATTCTCCCGCCGTCGCGCGACTGTGAGGGGGACGAACGCCGCACTATGCCACTGGGCAACGCTGTTGAAACAGCCGCCTGGGAAGGCGCGGTCAGTAGGACGAACCTGAGCCAGGATAACTCGCCAGAAAGTTTTCACTGTTCCTGACTTCTCGCGAAAGGAAGTTACCAGATGAAGACGTTCCTGCTGCGCGGATTTCTGTCCGCACATTTCGTCGCGACGATTGCTGTCGGCATCTTGCTGACTGCGACTCAGCAAACGATTGCTCAGCCGCCTTCTGACGCCGATTCATCGTCGAGCGACGAAGCTCCCGGTCGGGTCGTGATCGATCGTCTGGAAGATCCGGATGAGGACTCCGTTTCTCAACCTGATGATACAGCCACGCTTCCGGAAGTAACGGTCACTGCTCCGTTCCCACGGCAACCGCTGGGAGACGAAACCGTCATCTCTGCTTCTTCGACTGAGACTGCTCGACGCCAGGTTGGCAGTTCGGTGACAGTAATTACCGAAGAAGACATCCAACGGCGAGGAAGCCGTACGCTCAACGAGGTCCTGCGAACTGTTCCGGGGTTTGACGTGACACCTCGCGGCGGACCAGGACAGCAGTCGACCATCTTTACTCGCGGGACGAACGGATCGCAGACGAAAGTTCTGCTCGATGGAATTCCGTTGAACGATCCCAGCAGTCCAAATCGAGCCTTCGATCCCGCCAACTTCCTTCTCGACAATGTTCAACGGATCGAAGTTATCCGCGGACCGCAGAGCACGATCTACGGTTCAGATGCGATCGGCGGTGTCGTCAATATTGTGACTCGCCGAGGCGAAGGGCCGACGCAGGTTCGAACGACTCATGAAGGCGGAAGTTTCGGCACGTACTCTCAGGCAACGACGATCAGCGGCAGTACAGAAAACTTCTGGTACTCGCTGTCGGGAGCCTGGTTCACGTCGGACGGATTCTCTGCGGTCAGTGCCGGAACGGAAAGTGACGGATACGAGAACGGAACGCTGTCAGGTCGAGTCGGGGCGTTGCTGACTGACGAGTGGGACTTCGATGTTTCGTGGCGCTACGTTGACTCTGATGTCGACCTTGATGGCTTCATGGCCGACGCCGCTCGCAACCTCGACAACGAACAGTTCTTTCTGCGGGCTCAGACAACCGTGACTCAACTCGACGGAATGCTTGAACATCGAGCTGGTTACAGCTTTGCAAGTTACAAGCGGGATGACCGAGGTGGGTTTCAAAGTTTCTTTGATGGCGAGTCGCACCAGTTCGATTATCAGGCAAAGTTGACGACGTTTGACGACGGCTGTTTTAAGCATTCTGTAACCGGCGGTGTCGAGCATATTCACGAGGATCTTCTGCAAGACACGTCGAGCATGTTTATCTTCTTTCCGGCAGCGGCTTCGCAGTTTGGGACCGGTGGATTTGTCGAAAACCAGTTCGCTGTCAACGATCGCTGGTTCACGACAGCAGGTTACAGGCACGACGACTACAGCCGCGCCGGCACTGCAGATACCTATCGCGTGACAAGCCGATTTTTGATTCCTGAAGCACAAATGGCCGTGCATGGAGCAATCGGTACGGGATTCCGCTCGCCTGCTCTCGCCGAGGTTGCTGCCGGATTCGGGTTTGATCCAAACTTGCGTCCGGAAGAAAGTTTCGGCTGGGAAGTTGGAGCTGAGAAGCGGATGTTCGATGACAAGGTCGTTGTCGACGCGACCTATTTCCGGAACGACCTCGACAATCTGATAGTATTCCCGTTCCCAACGTTCACGGCGACCAATATCGGCAGTGCGTTGACAGCGGGTGTTGAAGTCAGCGGCCAGGTCGAATTCGGCCCGGATACTTTTCTGACCGCATCGTACACAAATACAAAAACGCGAGACAACGACACACAGAACGAGCTGTTGCGTCGGCCTCGGCACAAGTTCAACGCGACACTCAGTCAGTTTCTTTGCGACAAGCAGGCCCAGGTTTCGCTCAATATGAGGTTTGTCGGTGATCGCCAGGACTTCGGAGCAACGCTCGATGAGTACTTTCTTGTGAACGCCTCGGCCTGGTGGCAAGTCTCGAAGAACGTCCGGCTGTTTGCCCGTGTCGATAACATTACCGACGAGCAATACGAGGATGTCCTTGGTTTCAACACAGCCGACATCTCTGCTTATGGAGGCGTCACGATTGCCCTGGGCGGCTACGATGACGAGTGAGTTGGGCTTAGACGCGGACGATCTCCAAGGATCGTCTTCTGGCTAAGTCTCAGGCCAGAAGTTTCTTTACGCCGGTGGAAATACGGTCGGCTTATTACAGGATTCTGCATGCAACTCAGGATGCAGGAACTGTCGGACCAGCTTTGCCAATCGGTGAGGGTGAGTCACAAATGGGACGTGGCCGGTGTTTGAGATCTCTTCGGCACATGCATTTGGAAGCTTCTCAGCGAGCACGGCTGCCGATTCACGATGCCGGGCGGCTTCACCCTCGCTGCTGACCACGAGCGTCGGAGTCTCGAGACTGGAAATCTGATTGGTCAGGTCGAGTCCACGGAGCATCGTTATTCGTCGGGCAACGTCTCGAGTGGGGACGTTGCCCGTTTCGGCCAGCAGAAATTTCAAGCGAGTAATGTCGAACGGTGGAAACCATCGTGCGTGGTTATTCTGCAAGACTGTCTGTCGAAGTGGGAGACAATCAATCTGACCGGGCAGCCATCCCAGTGTCGCGAGTGCCAGCCGTTCGGCCATGCTGAATTTCATCGATATCAGCGGCCCCTGCAAAACGGCATGCTGAATTCGTTGTGGGAAAATTTGCATCGCGTGCAGAGCGACCGACGTGCCGAACGAAGTCGCATAGAGGTCGAATTGTTCGTCGCCAAACCGAGTTGCTGCCAGAGCAAGAGACTGTGCGAGCTGTGTCAGAGTCTGAGCCTCTGGTGGATAGCCGAGGATCACGCATCGAAATTCGTCCCTAAGGAGCCAAACGGCCAGACAGAACAGGGTTGGAGTGGCGCTGATTCCGTTAAGGAAGTAGAGTGGTGGCCCCTCACCGAGTACTCGCCCACTGATAGTCAGGCCGGCTTCTGAGAAGGAAAACTCGTCGCTCTGCGATAAGAATTCATTCTGCACCTGCTTCCACGCCAATGGCGTAGGACACCCCTCTCCTGTTGCCGGCAAGACTTCGTCTGCTGGCGGAGCGTCTGCGGAACCTGGAGGAAGTTTGATTGGGGAGGGTGAATCGGTGTTGAAGTTTTCCGGCATGAGTTTAAGTGGTCGCAGATGTAAAACGGCGGCAAATCTGGCAATTGGGGCATTGATCGGTAAAAGTGCCTCGTGCGATCTGGGCCGTATTCTGGCATGATGTTTGTGAATCGGCAAATCGCCAAGGTTCATTTCAACTCGATCAAGGCGAGGGGCATGCAATTGACATCGAAAAATGGCGATCCAATTCAGCGACGAGCGTTTCTACGAGATGGGGCACTGGTTCTGTCTGCCGGCGTTGTGAGTTCGTCTTTGCTTCAGGCGAAAGACGACAATTCGGCAGTCAGCTTTGGGGTGATCACCGACCTGCATTACGCGGACAAGCCTGCCGCGGGTTCTCGATATTACCGGGAAACTCCGGGCAAACTGGCAGAGGCGGCTGAAAATTTTTCCGCTCAGAAGCCCGTATTCGTCGTTGAGTTGGGTGACTTCATTGACGCAGCAGCTTCCGTGAAAACGGAACTTGGTTATCTAAAACGGATTAACCGTGACTTCGCTGCGATTTCAAAGGACCGTCACTACGTGCTCGGGAACCATTGTGTAGACATGCTGACAAAAGAAGAGTTTCTTGACGGCATTGAACGGGAAAAGTCGTACTACTCGTTCGACTCAGGCGGCGTTCACTTCGTCGTATTGGATTCGTGCTTCCGCAACGACGGCGAATCGTACGGTCG
>Ga0315331_10002008_pt1 | contig 15394 bp, 17 predicted proteins | sample M160m34915metaG_FD_203456 | JGI IMG/M metagenome (GOLD analysis project Ga0315331, IMG submission 203456) | Ammonia-oxidizing marine archaeal communities from Monterey Bay, California, United States - M1 60m 34915 | ecosystem: Environmental > Aquatic > Marine > Intertidal zone | place: USA...
ACCCAGTTATCTTAAATAGATTAAGTGATGATTTACTTAGCTCAGTTCTTGCCCGTGCTAATCAGGGTATACCTGACAATATACCTGACGATATAATTGTAGAAAATATTCCAAATCAACCTGAGTTCGATGAATATGCTGGTCGAGCTTTAAATAGCGGTGAAGCTAACCCTACTATATTTGACGAAAATATACCAGAATATGACCCTGAAATACATAAAGATTTTAAAACAAGAGTACTAGATAAAATGGATGAATCAGAAATTAAATTATTAGAATGGTTTAATAATCATGATGCAGTAAAAGGTGCTAAAACAAATGGTGAAAGTGTACTACTAGGACTTGTTAAAGCTTTTGGATATGATGTATTTGAAAAATACAATAGCTTACATAAATATGACCCACGTAAATTAGGTGGAAAAGCTGTTGGAAAATTGTTTAAAACTTTTGTATTGTTTGCAGACCCAATAGGTGAAGGTATTGAAAGAGCTGTACGTATAGGTGTTAGAAGTAACGTAATTAAAGACACTGTTCAGAACAGACATATGCTTGGTGACAATATATTTAAAGCTCTTAATAAAGGTAGGAAACTTTCTAAACTTGCTGTACCTGTAGGTAGATTTACTGTAAGAGCAGGTGGAGTTGCTACTAATTGGAAATATGAATTAACAATGCAAGCACTATGGCAAATGTCTGGTGCAGTAGTTTCAGGTATATACAATACTGCAGACGTATTAAATAGTGTATTAGATGAATGGGGTTTGTTACCTGAAGCTATTAAGGAACACATTGATGTAGTACCTCAAGAAGAATTAAAAGCACATATGCAACATCAAGCTAGATATTGGCAAAGTGCTGCGTGGCAAGTTTCTAAATTAACATCTCTTTGGTACAACTTAGATACTATGTTACCTTCAAGAATTAGAGGTAACACTCCTATAAACTGGCTTATAAATGATAAAGCAATGGGTAGTCAACTTCCTCAAAGATTTGAATTTGATGCAGATGAAGAAGCGTATTGGGATATTATAACAGGTCAGAGAGAGTTTAAGTTAAATGCAAAAGATGGGCTTTTTGGTTGGTGGAAGAATGAAAAAGAAATGACAGGACAATGGGCAGCAGAACCTAGTTATTATTCACAAGTAAATAATCCAGAATTAAACGTACATAACGCTAACAATCATGTTGATATGTATAATAAATTAGAGAAATTAAAAAATAGATTCGGTCCTGGAATTGTAGATATGGCTGGTTATGATTTAAGTATGTATAATAATATGAGAAATAATACAAATGAGGATGGATAATGGGACTACCTGAACAATCTAAACTACCACCAGGTGCAGTAATAATTATTATTGGAGAAACTCCATTAGAAGAAATGGGATTAAATACTGGTATTGTAGGAGCTAATGAAGCGTATGTTAAATCATTTCAAATAAGAATTATGATTGAAACTGAAAATGGTGATATGTTAGCTTTTACACCGGGTTATTCACCAGGTCAAGATTTTTATAATGTGTTTGATTACAAACCACTTGAAAATATAACTGATTATATTCAAGAAGGAATAGATGCAAATGAAATAATATACGTTAATCAAGATGAATATGATAGTATGTATCTTCAATCACCTAACTGGATTGATGTTCCTTTAAATTTTTTTGATACTGAAATAGGTTCGTTAACTGAAGAAGAATTTGCAATGATGGAAGCAACTGATATAACTATAGCTGACCAAATTGAAATAGCTATGGACAGTTTTAATACAATGTACGCAGGTAAAACTAAATTTACTTCACCTACTTATAAAAGATTGTGGCAAGAAGGATTTTTAAAATATCAAGACCCTGTGTTAGCTAATGATTATGTATTAGCACATAAAGATTATGGCAACGTGTTAAATGATTTAGGTAAAACAGAAAATGAAATTACTCAAACAGATTTTTATAAGACAAATACAGAACAATACAGTTTAGATTTAGCAAAAGAAAAACAATATCTATACGATTTATTACCTACTGGTGCTGACGTAGATGATGATGTTATGGAGTGGATGGCAGACAAAGTTGTTATGGGAACTTGGGACCAAACTTATGCTCAAGGTCAACTCTGGTTATTAGTTGATGAATATAGAGATGGTGAAAGAGACCCAATGTTACAATCTTATATCTCTAATAAAGACATAACACAAACAACTGATGGTATTAATCAAATGACAGCTTTAGTTGATGAATGGATACCACCTTCAGCAAGGCAATCTTATTATGATGAAATAGAAAAACATGCAGGTTTATATAGAAATGATAAAAGTTATCAAGAAGAATTTGAAAGAGATTTAAAAGAAGTTAAATACAATTTATATCCAATGTATGATAAAGATACTAAATGGGATGTAATAGATAGGATTACTAAAAATACAATTAATAACAAATGGAATATGGAAATAGACCCTGGTGGTAAGTATGGTTACGTATATAATAAAGTTGCAGCATTAAATGATGTAAACAAAGCTAATCAATATTTAGTATCAGAAGGTTTAAGTAACAACGTACCTGGTGTAGTGCAAGATTTTGCTAGAGATATGATGACAGCATTTGGTGGAAATATAGTTAGAAGTCAAAACTTTATAGAACAGAATAGGAGAACAATAGAATAATGGCAGAAATTTGGGATACATTAGGAAGACCAGTACCTGGAGCCACAGAAGAAGATACTTCTAAAGGACATTTTAAAGACCAACCAGGACAAACAGCAAGATTAAATCCTGGAGATACAATAAATCCTGGTGTAGACGCACAAGGAAATACAGGAAACTTAATAGTTTATACTGGTGCTAATCCTACACAAGGAACAGATGGTACCAGTGGAGTAGATTATGAGTATGCTTTATCTATAGCTAATACTTTGTATGGTTTTTTACCAGAATCAATAGTAAAAACATTTGCTAATGGTTATATAGAATACGGTGGAGATAAAGATTTAGCTTTAAGTTTTACTAGAAACTCAGATGAATACAAAAAAGAATTTAGTTGGTTATTTAATGATGATGGTATAACACTTAAGATGTCAGAAATAGAAGCTATAGGTGTAAAAGAAAGTTTTAAAAATACTTTAAGAGAAGTTGGTATAGAAGATTTCTCTGATTTTGAAGATGAGTTTAATGAAATGGTTGGAGATGTTGCACCTAACGAATTTCAACAAAGAATAGATACTGTATATGCTGCTGTTAATAATCGTATACCAGAAGTTAGAACATTATTAGCAGATTATTTAGGTATAGAATATGATGATGCAACAATATTTGCGTCTTTGATTAATGATAAAGTAGAAGATAAAGTATTAAATGCAGCTATAGATACAGTTACAATAGGTGCAGAAGCAGCTAGTAGAGGATTTGCTTATTCATTTGGTAGGTTTAATACACTTAAACAACAAGGTATGAACTTAAAAATGGCAAAAGAATTATATGAAAATGCAGGAAGTATTATGAGTTTAGCTTCTTCAATAGGTAGAGATTTAGATATAAATACATTAGAAGATGCAGCTTTAGGTGATACACAAGCAACTGAAAGAGTAACAAGAATTAATGCTGAGTTAGCTTCTCAACAGGGACTTAGCTTAGGTGCTAAAATAAATGAAGACAAAGTAGTTGGACTAACTGAAAATTAGTGTATAATAGATTTAGCGTGGCTGGGTCCGCTAATAGACCCGCAATCAGCTTTCGAAGCCTACGTTGAAAGCTCGTATTAAAATCGTAGAGTAATGGACTTATAGCTTTTAGCTACCAGAGAAATAAGTCAAGTGTATAGGTAGCACCACGGCAAGATGCCTATGGTCTTGTCTGATAGGTTAACACATAGTGGAGGTACAAAATGGAAGAATTTGATGCACCGCAAGAACATGGTGTAAAACAAATGAGAGAAACAATTGATAGAAAAGATGATGCTATCAAAAAACTTGAGGCAGAATTAGCTTCTTTTAAAGAAAAAGAAATAGATTCAGTCTTTGGTAAATTAGGATTATCTACTGACAAGGGTTTCGGTAAGGCGTTAAAACAAGTGTATGATGGACCTGTTGATACAGAATCTATCGCACAGTTTGCTAAAGATGAGTATGGTTACGAAGCTAGTGGACAAGTACAGGAAGTAACACAACCTGCACCTGAACCAGTAATTCAAAACGATGCACGTTCTAGAGTAGCTGCACTTGATGCAAATTCACGTTCAGATGTTCCTCTTGATGCTAATGATGAATTAGTTAAAGCTTTAAGAACAGCTTCTACAGAAGACTCAATTAAAGCTAAATTAAACTTCATGGAGCAACAAAAACAACAACAAAATAAGTAAAAGAATTTAATACGACAAACTAATACGGAGGTTTATTATGGCAGCAATAACGCTGACAGGTGACACACTTTACTCCCAAAAGATTAATAACTTTTCGGGAGAGCTATTCCGTGTAGGTGGTCAAAGAACTCCTTTCTTATCTGCAACAGGCGGATTAAATGGAGGTAAGGTTTTACAATCTACCTTCTGGCAAATCCAGGCTGCTGACTCACATGTTGTATCTTCAGAACCTACTAAGGTTAAAGAAGGTGCTGCACCCTCAGAATATCTCGGAAGAGATAGGGTTGCATATACAGGTGTGACACAGATATTCCATAAAGGTGTCAAGATGACTTACACAGCTATGGCAACATTTCAACATCAGAACTCATTCTCAGTGAATGCAGCTGGTGGTCCAATCAATACTGTTCAATCATCAGATGGTGACGGAACAACAAGCGATGCAGCATTATTAGGATTAGCTGGTTCTAATCCAATAGTTGATGAATTTGCAGAGCAAATGTCTTTAGCTCTTGAAAAAACAGCTAGAGAAGTAGAATGGTTCGCATTCAACGGTACCTATGCAGATGGAGCTCACGCTACACCTGGTACAGGTGAAAGAGAAATGCGCGGTATTTCTGAATACACATCATTAAATGCTAACGCAAACAATACTGTTGCTCCTACATTTGTAGGCGGTAACATTTATTGGAACGGTACTACTGGTAACGGTGCTACAGGTGATGCTCAAGTTATTTCTTGGGATGCTATCGCTAACTCTCTTAAGAGATTGTATGATGCACATGCTCCAATGGTACAGCCAGTACTTTGTATAACTCCAAAACAACTTTTGGACCTAAACAAAGAATTACTAGCTGGAACAGTTGGAATCACAGGTGCTATCTTACCTAGAGATAGAAACCTTGCTGGTATTGATATTGACGTAATTGTTACTCCATTCGGACAGATTGGAATGATGGTTATTGACCCTAATATCATGCCTGCAAACAATGCATTTATTTTAGACTTTGCTTTTATACAGCCAGTCTTTACAAATATCCCTGGATACGGAACAGTATTCGTAAGAGATATTGACCAAAATGCTGATGCAAAGGTTGCTAAAGGTATTTACATGGAAATGGGATACGACTTCGGTCCTCCTTCATACCATTTGAAGATAGCTAAAGTAGCTTAATTTAATTTGAAGATTTGGGGGGAATCCACCTTCCTCCCATTTCTTCTGCTATAGTTAGGAAGATATGCAATTACAAAAAGAAGTTTTAATCGACATTTCAGACAATGCTACAAACTCATCCGCTGCACAGTGTGATGGTTTATTACTATCTGGTATTGTATTCCCAGCAGCAATGACTGGTTCTACAGTAACATTTGATTTTTCATTTAATGGAACAACATGGTATGACGTAGTAGAAACTGATGGTACTGAAGTATCATACTCAATTTCAGTAGGAAATGTAGTAAGAGTTGACCCTAGTGGTTGGGCTTTTGCTTCTCCTGGATTTTTAAGAGTAACATCTAGTAACTCTGAAGCAGCCGATAGAACAATAAATTTAATATTTAAACAAAGTTAGGAGGCCTTGTGAGTGACACAATAGGCGACCTAGTCGATAGGGTATATAGAGAATACCTAGAACCTGTAGATAAAGTAGAGTCTTATTCTTATATAACTAATACAGATGAATTAACTGGACATACTACAGAAAATCCAATTTTAGGACTTACATCAACTGGTACAACATTAAAATATGATGGTGACTTGTTTTCAATTGAAGAAGAAGACGCATTAGATGCTGGTGCAATTGTAGAAGTAGAACAAGAACTTATGTACACAACAGCTCTTGATGCTTCAGCTAACGAAATTACAGTTAAAAGAGGACAAAGAGGAACTACAGCTGCTGAGCATACTAATGGTTCTTTAATTAAAATAGCTCCTGCATTTCCTCGTAAAAATGTATATGAAGCTATAGTTGACCAAATTAAAAACCTATACCCTACATTATTTGCAACAGAAACAATAGAACTTACTGCTAGTACAGGTTATAAACTATTAGGCAATTATGGTAGTAATGTAGATACTTATAATTATTTAATAACACCCCTTAAAGCTATATCACAATACACAGATTGGCAATCAGGTTCAGACCAAACAGGACTTAAATACAATGGTGTAGCTATAGAAATGATTGACCTTCCTAATCCATTTGTATACACAGATGACACATCAACAGAAAGAACTAAAACATATACAACAGGACCTGATGTTGTACACGCAGTACAATTTGTAAATATATCAGCAGGACATACTGTGTATGTAACATTTAAAAAGAAGTTTGTTACACCTACAGCAGAAACTACAACTTTAAGTTCAATAGGTTTAGAAACAGAATATGAACCAATTGTTATGACAGGTACAGCTGCACAACTAATAGCAGGTAAAGATATATCTAAACTTAATGCATCTTATATAACAGAACAATTAGAAGCATCTGTAAGTCCTATAGGTAGTTCTAATAGTATTGGAAATAGTTTATTAAGATATCAGCAATTGTTAATACAACAAGCTCGTAGTAATTTAAGGTCTAAATTCCCTGAACCAGTACAACTTAATAGCATACTTTATCCAACCTAATGCCTAGGGTACCTACTACTGAGTTTATAGATAATCCTAAAAGATATGGATATGATGTACGTATAGATAAATTGTTATTACGTGCAGCTACAAATATTAATAACCCTATGACTATACAATCATCTGATGTACAAGCAGGACAGAATGTAAATGTTAAACAAAACCCTGAAGATTTTACATCTAACTTAGGTCGTATATATTCAAGAACTAATTTCTCAGCAGGACAAGGCCTTGATACTGCACATAGAACTAACGCTCAACCAGACGATAACAATAGATTTTGGGATAGTAAAGGTATAGATGTATTTCACGGAGATGATGAAGTATCTTATAATATACATTTACTACATACAACACTTACACAAAACAAATCTTTAGGTGGTGGTAATAATTATATGACACAAACTACTAATGGTGATATCTATGTAACTGATACTACAAACATACATAAGTATGATGGTACAAACTGGACAACAATAGCTGCTGGTACATCTGGTGCTTCACATAACTTTACTGGTATAGCTGCATTTGGTAATGGTTTATATGCTACAACTAAAAATGGAACTTCAGGTTCACAATTAATTAAATTTGATGGTAGTTCTTGGAGTACATTAACTACTGCACAATCTAGTTCTGGTGGTTTAACAGGTGTATGGTATGTAAAGAATAGATTATGGATATCAGGTAATGATGGAACAGCTGAGTATTTATGGGAAAGAAGTCCATTTGATGCATGGGATACAGGTTGGTTAGCTGATGCAGATAGTGTAGTAGAAATAGAACCTACACATAGTATTACTGGTGTTGTTGATGGTGGAGCTGCAGTATTAGCTTCAAGCACAGATGGTACTATATATTCATTTAAATTATCTAGTGCTGTATTTGTTAACCAAGGTCAAACAAAGATACCTTATGAAGAAATTCATTCTATAGCAGCAGCTGAAGGAATAATATTTATAGGTACTAAAGAAGTATCTAGAAATGTAGGACGTTTATATAAATTACAACTTGTTGCTGCTGATAATTTATACGTATTAGCTGAAAGACAATTAATAAAAGAATGGGTAACAGCTGTAGATACAACACCTAAGTCAATGTTTGTGTCAAGAGATAGTGTTTATATAGGAATAAAAGAAGCAACTAATGAAACAAATTTGTGGCGATATTATCTACCAACAGGTGGTATAGCTAGAGATTTGCAAACAGCTGGTAATGGTTTTGTAACTGGAATTGTACAAAGTAGTGGTAAATTTGTTATATGTGTAGCAGGTTCAGATGTATATATAGAAACATCTACATACGAAACTACAGGTTATCTTATAACATCTGCAGCAGATTTCTTTACAGCTGAATCAAAACAGTTCGTTGGTGCAGAAGTATCTACAAAAGAATTACCTGATAACACATCAGTAGAATTATTATTTAGTAATAACTTTGAAGACTTAGATACTCCAGGTAGTGCTAATTATGAAAGAGCTATTAACCAAGTGTCTGGTACAGGTGATACTGAAGTACAAATTAAACCGGTAGCAAGATATATTATTGGAAAATTAGTTTTAAATTCTGATGGAGCAGATACACCTAAAGTTAAATCTTTACAGTTTAGAGCACTGGCTAGACCAGAACTTGTAGTTGCACAAATACCTATAAACATTAGTGATAGGGTAGAAAGACCTGGTAGAACTCCTCTTAAAGTAAAAGAATTAGGAGATGCTTTATATAACGAACTTAGATTATTAGAAGGTGATGCTGTAACATTAGAAATATTTGACCCTAATGAAGTAATTAGAGGTGTAGTAGAATCTATTAGTTATCCTGTAATATCTAATACTGAACGTGGTTCAGTTACACAAATAGCAATATTAACTGTACGTGGTACTAGACAATCAACAGTTACTGAACCTACAAGTGTTCATTTGTTTGGTGGAGAAGTATTAGGTAAGATAAGATTTGGTGGATAAAAAAAACATGGTAGGATATTAATTATGTCAATATTGATAATGCTTAAAGAAGGTGGTAGTCTAGACATAGATACTATTGGTAACTTACCTATAGATGAAGATTTAGATTTTACTGACGATGTTGAATATTCTGCTATAATCGGACTAGCAAGTTTTGGATTTTCAACTCTTGGTAAAACAGTTAACACGGAGAAAATAGCTTAATGACATTACAAATAGCAAAATATAGTAACTTTTTTGAGACAACATTAGATGGTGCTGTAGGTGCATCAGACACACAATTAGATTTATCAGCAGCTCCAACAGATGGAGCCTCAGCTATAGCAGCTCCTTTTTATTTAGTTGTCAATCCTGATAGCACTTCTAAAAGAGAAGTTATCTTAGTAACTGCACTTTCTGGTACTAATATGCAAACAGTAACTAGAGATGTAGAACTTAGACATTCACCAAACCCTACACATGATGATGGTGCAACAGTACGTATGGCTGTAGTTGGTGAAATGTTTGAAGACTTACACGATAGAATTAATGACGTAGCTTTAACAGGTGACGTAACAGGTACACTAGCATCAGCTACACAAGATATAGCTACAACAATAGGTGCTAGTGCAGTACAAGTAGGTAACATAGATTTCTTAGCAGATGAAGATGATATGAGTTCTAACTCAGCAGTTAAAGTTCCTTCACAACAATCAGTTAAAGCTTATGTAGATAGCGGTGCTACTACAATAACTAATAAAATATTAAAAGATTATGCTGAAACAGACCAAGATGTTTCATTTAATGTAGAATTAGCTATAGATTTAGCTAATGGTAATACAGGTTCAGTTACATTAACAAACAATGTTACTGATATAGATTTTACAAATGTACCAGCTGCAGGTATAGCAACATTTACTTGTATCTTTACACAAGATGGAACTGGTTCTAGAACTTTAGCAACTAATGCAGTTACAGTAAACACTTCAGCAGCTACTGTTAAAACACCTAATGCAGGTGGGTTAACATTAAGTACAGCTGCAAATGCAATAGACATTGTTACATTTATATTCAAGGACGCAAGCACAACAGTTTTTGTAATTCCACAACTAGCATTCGGGTAACACATGGCACCATTAGGAATTGCTAGAAGCTTAATCACTTCAGGTGGAGAGCTACCTTACGAAGGTAATACTACTTCTGCTGATTTGTTATGGCACATGAAAAAATATGAACATGGTACTTCTACTGCAAATGTATCTGGTGGTTTTAATGTTAATGGTGTAACACTTGTTATGGAAGGTTCAAGAGTAGATGGTGATACTACATTAACAGGTAACTTAAATGTTAACTCTGGTACTGCAGATAGTCTTGGTTCAGCTGTTACATACAATGGTAATTTAACTATTAATGCAGGTGCTACTTTATCTACATCTGCTAGAAAAAGAGGATTATATATTTTTGTTGATGGAAATTTAACTGTTAATGGTTCTATATCAATGCAACATAGAGGTGCTGATAATCAAGCTAATCAAAATATACAAATTAATAATGGTTCAGGTTTATATAAAGTAGGAGGAAGTACAACAATAGCAACTGCTGGTTCTGCTGCAGGTGGTGCTAGTGGTAACACTGGTAGTGCTGGAAGTAACACTACAACTGCATTAACTGCAGGTGGTGGTGGAGCAGGTGGTAATGGTTGTACATCTGGTGGTTCAGGTGCAAGTGGTTCTAGCTTTACAGGAGGTTCTGGTGGTGGAGGACATGGAAGGTCTAACTATGGTTGTGGTTCTGGTGGAGGTTCTGCAGGAACTTTAGGTAATGCTGGTGGTAATGGTGGTAATGGACATAATGCTGACTGGTCACAATCAACAGGTGGTTCTGGTGGTGCAGGTAATCCTGGTGGTTCTGGTGGTACAGGTTATCAAAATGCTTATTCACATGGTGCAAGTGGAGGAAATGGTACTGGTGGATTACTCGTTGTGTATGCAACAGGAAATCTTACAGTAGGTTCTGGTGGAAGTATTACAACAGTTGGACAACAAGGTGGAACTGGAGATAGAACTTGTAACAATGGTGCAGGTAACTGTGATGGTGGTGGTGGAGGTGCTTCTGGTGGAGGTATCTTAGTAGCTATATGTGGAGGTACTTATTCTAATAGTGGTACTGTAACATCAGCTGGTGGTGCTCAATCAGGTGCAGGAAGCTCTTGCTCAGGTTGTTATGGTAGAGCTGGTGGTGCTGGAGGATTACTCGCTGGAGGAGGATATAAATAATGAAATTAATTTATGATATAAATAATGAAGAACATAGAAATTATGCTGCTGCTCAATTAACAGAAGCAGATACAAGTGTAAATGAAATTTTACCACAACCTGTATGGGAGTTTGACGCTCCAGCTTTTTCTTTTAACCATGTTATTACTTCTTCTATACCTACACACCCAGATGATGTTGGTTCAGATACACAAGTTTGGCTACCGAACACTGATGATACTGTTACTAATGAACAAGCATTCGCTACTTATTGTGTAAGAAATGGTGGACAAGTTTTAAGCAATGTCTCTGGTTTAGTAGAAGGTACATATAGTGATTGTAGTGTGTATGGAATAGACAAACCTACATGGGCAGAAGTACAAACAGAAAAAACATATCTTGAATCTGTTGTTACTGCAAAGAATGGAGATGGTGACATATCATCAGTAGATAAAACTATAACTGTTCCTCATAATGTAAATGCACATACTGCAAGAAAATATTTTGAAGATAGAGATGGTGCTGTTGCTTTTCAAACAAATTTAGATAATGCTGATGCACCAATAGAAAATCCTTATATAACTTTAGATAGCTACTAAACTAATACTATGACATTAGATGTGGTGTATCGAAATGAATTGGTTACTTTTTTACCTAAAATACCTAAGATATCAATTATTGGAAAAGGAACTTCAGGTTTATTAACAGCTGTACATTTTCTTAGATTTTATGATTTATATAATTGTAAGTTAGAAATTATATATGACCCTGATACCAATCATTTATTAGATATTGGTGAAAGTGTTAATGCTGCTGTACCTGCTCAGTTGTGGGGTATAGGTATTGATATGAGTTATGCTGATAAACTTGGCTTTACTCCTAAGTTTGGTATTAAATATAATGACTTTGGTAATAAAAATTTCATACATCCATTCCCTACTAATGTAACATCACTACATATTGATAGTCATTTGTTTACTAAAGAGTTATTAAAGATACTAGAACAAAGAGGTGTAGAGATAACTGAAAAGAAAGTTACAAATTACAATGACATAGATGCTGATTATGTTATTGATTGCAGTGGTTTTCCTAAAGATAAAGAAAATATAACTTATACTTCACATATACCTGTCAATGCTGCAGTTATAACTTCTGAAAATACTATTAGTAATGATTATTATACCCATCATACAGCTATGCCTTATGGTTGGAAGTGGCAAATACCTTTGTTAGATAGAATTTCTCATGGTCATTTATACAACAAAGATATAGATACACCAGATATACAAGGCAAAGTAATAGAGTTTGATAGTTATTACAGAGAAGAAATGTTTGATGGAAGAGTATTACATAATGGATTAAATGGTTTCTTTTTAGAACCTATGGAAGGTACAGCTTTAACTGTTACAGAAAATATTAATAGACATCTCATGGACCATATAATATATAATCAACCTATTGAACAAACTAATGAAAGTATTGTTCAACATATAAAAGAAGTTGAAACAACTATAGTAATGCATTACCTTAAAGGTAGTAAATACAATACTCCGTTTTGGAATATGGCTAAAGATTTAGCAGCAACTAATTTTAAAACAATTGGTGATGAATTTAAAAATGCAGTTATGTCACATTATATTGATGATTGTAAATGTAACGATAAACCTGATGCTTATGGGTATGGCTTATGGGATTACAATAGTTTAAGATATAATATAGAAGGATTAGAAATTACACTATCTGATATTTAATATGCTATAATCCGATTTATGGATTATGTAATAGGTTTTCTTTTGGGATTTTTTTTAAAAGATTTTAGTAGATATCTTAAAAGATTAGCTGACAATCGTTATGATTGGGATACTGAATTTGAAGAATGGAACGCTGATGACCTCCCATAACGGCAACGGATTTACACAAAAAGAAATGCTTCAACTTATATTGGAAGGACAACAAGATATAAACAAACGCATAGATGAGTTACACGAAAAAGTTAATCAAAAGATTTCAAGACAAGAGTTAAGTGGATGGCTAGTAGCTATTTCCGCATTGGTGGTGCTAATAAACAATTTAATGTAATGGAAGAAGACTTTACATTACCTGACGATATGTTTACAGACAACCCTGTATTCGTAGATACATCACAAGAATTTGATGATGACTGTGGAGATGCCTGTAAAATATGAAAAAGTTTTCTAGTTTACTTGCAGCTTTCTTATTAGTTACTACACCTGCGTATGCTTATCACACAGAAACACAAACACCTTATGGTATAAACATATCTGTTGATAATGAAACAGGAGAGATAGAACTTACCTGGCAAGAGAGTGATGCGTTAGAAGTTAATCCACCTGAGTATTATAGGTTATTCTTTGGTGATGATGACCAAGCAGCAGACTATTCTATAGATACTAGCTTTGGTTTTAATGAAGCATTGTCCTGGAGAACTTATTACTTTACTCCTGCATTTATAGATGAGAAATTTGAAACAACTACGCTTACATTCTATGCAAAGATACAAGCAAGGAATGATACAGGTGATACAGTTAGTGACTATACAGCAGTAGTTAGTGTACAATATGATTATGATTATGTACCTGATACAACGACATCTAGTTCGTCAACAACAACGCCCACCACGTTACCTGCGGCAGAAGATGTGGTCGAAGATAACATTACTACGTACCTTGCTTGGGACGAATATGGATGTCCACATCCGAACAATCCGTTATCGTATAAACAATATCTCGAAGCGGTAGAAAGTGGAGATTGGTTTGGATATCAGCCTGGTGATTGCACCGATGTACCTGATGTTATTACTATTATTATCGAGGAAGAAGAAGATTTAGATGAGCTGGACGAAGAGATACTTGGAGATGACACCTTACCAGAGGAAGATATTTTTATTGAAGAGGAAGTTATTGAGCTCACGGAAGAAGAAATAGCTGTTATTGAAGCTGAAGAATTAGATGCTGAAGAAGAATTACTTATACTTGAGGAGTTAGAAGATAGTGTAATTATTCTTGAGGATTTATCTGAAGAAGAGATACAAGAGTTTATAGATGTCATACAAGAAATAGAAGACACTATTGAAATCATAGAAATTGTTGAAGAAATTATAGAACTAGATATACCTGAAGATATTGTAGTTATTATAGAAGAAGAGGTTTTAGAAGATGATGTTGTTATTGTGGTGGAAGATGAAGAAATTATCGAGGAAGTTTTGGATGAGCCAATACAGGAAGATGTTGAGGAGAAAATTACAGAAGAACTTTCTGAGGAAGAAATCGTTGAAGAAGTTTCTGAAGTTGAAGACATCATTGAAGAACTTATAGAAGTTCCTATTACTGATAATTATACTGAAGAAGATATAGAAGATTTTACTGATGAGGAGTTAGTTGAGTATGAAGAAGCAAAAGAAGAAGCTATACAAGAGTTTGTCGAAACCCTTACCGAAGAAGAAGTTGTAGAAGTACTTGAAGAAGTTAATGATGTTGGTGTACAAAACTTAGACCAGGCATCAGAAGAAGTACAAGAAGTTGTACAGGCTGTAGTTGAGGAGGCCATAGATGATATTGAAGAACTTACACAAGAACAAGTTGAGGTTGTTGCTGAAGTATTACAAGTTGAAACTGAAGATGTTGCTATCGTTGCAGAGGCTATTAAATCAGATACTGTAGTAGCAGAAGCTGTAGAAGAATACGTGGAAAGAGCTGTAGAAAATGCAGACGTAGAAGACTACACCCTAGCTGATGTTGTTACAGAGGTACAGTACGAAGCATTCTTAGAAAATCCAATAGAAACCTTTGTTGATTTAGATTTTGAAGATGTAACCTTAACAAACATAGGTGATGACATGACTCAAGACCAAAGAGAAAAAGCACAAGAAGTTGTAGTCCCAGTTATTTTGACTAGAATAGCTAGTATGGCTTCTTTTATATTTAGGAAAAGTTTATGATAAAAAAAATATGGAACTGGTTTATAACTATAATTAAAGAGACTTTGAATTTAAGCTGGACACTTGTCGGTTTGGTTATTGCGACCCTAACGCTAACTGGCAGTGCTCAGCAAGTTACAGGTCTTGCTACTGTTATTACATTAGCTATATGGTTATTGACTATAGGATTTAGAAGTGATAAACCTAAAGGTAATTCAAAGAAAGTTAGTAGATAATGGAAGCAAAAATAAACTTAAGTCAAATACTACAAGGTGGATTAGCTG
>Ga0315331_10002009_pt1 | contig 15392 bp, 15 predicted proteins | sample M160m34915metaG_FD_203456 | JGI IMG/M metagenome (GOLD analysis project Ga0315331, IMG submission 203456) | Ammonia-oxidizing marine archaeal communities from Monterey Bay, California, United States - M1 60m 34915 | ecosystem: Environmental > Aquatic > Marine > Intertidal zone | place: USA...
TGCGCCTAGAATTACATATTTTATTCCTTTTTTAGGATTCTTTAATCCTGCCTTTAATTTAGATAGAAAATCCATCAATACTCAAAAGAAATATTTGAATAAAAATGCAGTTATTCCAAATATAAACAAGAAAAAATTCTAAAAAAAGGACAATTGCTCACTATATTTAGTGAAGTTTTTAGCAAATATTGAAAATAAATTGATTCATTTAGTTTTTACAAAATTTCTTTTGATTCGTTTATTGGATAATTTATCATAAGCATCTTTAGTTAATCCAATAATTGTATATCCATTTGGTTCGTAAATTAAATCAATTAAACGTAATTTATCCTTCAAATTTAATAATTTATAATAAGATATAGATCGGTTAGTTTTTAATTTTTCAACAATATTGGTTTGAGGAATAGACATTTTTTTGTCATCAATTATACTAGTGTCAAATAAGTAACCTTTAGTTCCTACAGTTATACCAAAAATTGCATATCCATAAAGATTTGATTTTTTAAATAATTTATCTATATCATTGCAATCATAAAGAAATTCATTTGCATGTAAAAGTGAGTCAACAATTAAAGCATCTTCTTCTTTTTTACTTTTAAAATTTAGATTCCATCCATAATCAAATTTATTTAGATCAAGATCTCGAACTAATTTTATTCCTAAATCATAATTTGATTTTTTTTTATCTAATAAAATAGAAATGATTTCTTTATTCAACATTCGTTTATGACCACCCAACTTTCCATACAAATAGAGAAAAATTATTCCGTCATTCTTCATTGTTTTTGTTAACATTTGTAATCCCTTAGTAGGATTTGATAAATGATGTAAAACACCCATACATAAAACAATATCAAATTTTCCAAGGGTTTTAACTCCATTCATAATATTATATTTTTTAAATTCAATATTGTTTAATTTTTTTAATTTTTTTAATTTTTTTGCAATAGATAAGGATTTTTCAGAAATATCAATTCCAATAAAGTTAGATTTTATAAAATATTGAGCAACATTTGTTATTCTATGACCACTACCTGAACCAGCATCAAAAATAGATTTGTTTTCTAATTTAATTTCACTTTCAAGTTCAAAAATTCTTAATAAATTTAATAATTCATTTGTCTGAGAAACATCTGTTGATGGTGAAGGATATGGATATTTTTTATACATATCTTGCACTTTTTGTGTAATTAAATCATTTTTAGCCATAAAATATTTTCCTTTCTAACATTAAAAGAAGTTTTTCATCACATATTTAATTAATGATAATTTTAAATTAAAAGAAATGCAATCAATTAATGAGCAAATTAAAATCAATAATTTAGAAAAATCTATAAATGAAATATGCCAATTTATACAAAACGAGATTTCTAATAAATTACAAAAAAAAGGTGCGGTTTTTGGTTTAAGTGGTGGTATTGATTCAGCAGTTACTGCAGCACTATGTGCAAAATCATTTGAAACTGAACAAATTTTAGGATTAATTATGCCAGAAAAAGAATCAAATGATTCTAGTAGAATTTTGGCCCAACATGTATCAAAAAAATTTAATTTTAATACAAAAACAATTGATATTACAAAAATTTTAGAATCTTTTGGAGTATATGAAATGAAAGAAAATATTGTTTTGGAGAAATTTCCAGAATTTAATTTTAAATGTAAATACAGAGTTGTTGTTCCACCAAAATCAAAAAATTCTATAGGCATTCCATTCTTAGAAATTCTTGATAAAGATAATCAAAGGCATAAATTAAAAATTTCATCTTCAGAATTTCTAACATTAACAGCATCTACATCAATTAAACATAGAGTGAGAATGACTTTATTGTATTTTTATGGTGAAAAAAATAATTTTTCAGTTGTTGGTACTACAAATAAATCAGAATATCAACAAGGGTATTTTGTAAAATATGGTGATGGGGGTTCAGATATAGAACCACTAGTTAACATCTATAAATCTCAAATTTATCAAATAGGTAAATTTTTAGATATTCCTAATGAGATTTTAGTTAGTGATGCTTCTCCAGATGTCTGGAGTTTTTCAACAACTGATAAAGAATTTTTTTATACAGTTCCATATGATGTAGTAGATTTAATTTTGTATGCACGTGAGAATAAATTATCAGTAAAAGATGTTCAAGAAATGTCAGAATTAAGTGTAGATGATATTGAAAATTTATTTCAAATGCAAAACATCAAACAAAATAAAAGTCAGCACATGAGAGAAATACCTTATGCATGGAAAGCAAATTTTACTTAATAAATAATAATGAAAATTTTAGATGAATGAAAATAAAATGGAAAAAAAGACAAATAATATCAATCCTTTGATAAGTATAATTATTCTTAATTATAATGCAGGAAATTTATTGATTGATTGTGTAGATTCAATTGAAAAATCTGCCTATACTAATTTTGAAATTATTCTTGTAGATAATGTCTCAAAAGATAACAGTCATAAAAAATGTAAAGAAAAATTTTCTTCTATTAATTTAATTGAAAATGAAAAGAATTTAGGATATTGTGAAGGAAACAATGTGGGATTAAGAGTAGCCAAAGGAGAATTTATCGTAGTTTTGAATCCAGACACCATTGTGGATAATAATTGGTTAAATGAATTAATGAAAGCGTATCAAGAGAATGGGGAAGGATTGTATCAACCAAAATTTTTAGCAATATCAGATAAATCTATGTTGTTAAGTACAGGACAGATGATTCAATTATTTGGTTTTGGTTATTCTCGCTCAAAAGGGGATAAAGATAAAAAATTATTTGAAAAATTTGAACAAATTAATTATGCATCTGGAACATGTTTATTCACATCAAAAAAAATTTTAGACAAAATTGGATTATTTGATCCATTTCTATTTGCATTTCATGATGATTTGGAATTATGTTGGCGTGCTGCTCTAAATCAAATAAAATCATTCTATGTACCAGAATCAATTGTATATCATCCAATCGAGGGTACCAGTTTCAAATGGAGTTCACTTAAATTCAAATTAATGGAAAGAAACAGAAAATATTGTCTATTAACACTCTATAATAGAAAAACATTTTACAAAATGCTTCCTGCATTAATTGCTGTAGATGTAGCAGTATTTTTTTTCTATTTGAGTAAGGGATTAATAAAAATGAAAATTTTAGCAGATGTAGAAATAATAAAAAATTTAAAAACAATAAATAAGAAATATCATGAAAACCAAAAAAATAGAAGTGTTTCAGATAAAGAAATTATTAATTCATTTAAAAACGAAGTAAATGTTCCAGTATGGGTAATAAATAATAAAATGAATTCATTATTTAATAATTTTTTAAAAACTATAACAAAAATTACAAGACAAATTTTATAAAAAATATTAAATTTTTTCAGATACTACAACTGCAACAGCATGTTGTTTTTCATGTGTTACGGATACTAAAAAATTATAGGAAGAATTATCAGATAATGAAACTACTGGTTTGAAATTAATATGATCAGTTAATATATCTAAAAAATCAATTTGTTGATCTATTGATTTTATAATGGATTCCTTAATAGCAAATTTTGCTGCAAAAGATTGTGCAGAATTTTTACGACTCAAACAATAATCTATTTCAGAATTATGAAAAATTTTTTCATAAAAAAATTTATTTTCAGAATATGGTTTTTTAGAAAAACGATTGATATCTACAATATCAATTCCAATTCCAATTTTTTCTAACACAAAGAAATTATCGACAAGGTTTATTTATTATCTATTGATTTTTGCAAATGTAATGACTAACGAAGATGAATCTAAAGAAATTATTAAAAATATATTTTTTGAGGTATTTTCAAATTTAGATAAAAATGATTTTTCTTGGGAGAAAGAACAAAAAGACTATGAGAATTGGGATTCATTTGCTCAATTAAATTTGATTACGTTTGCTGAAGCAAAATTCAATATTTCATTAACATTAGAAGAATCAATTGAAATTAAATCTGCAAATGATCTTCTTAAAACAGTTGAACGTCATTTAGCATGAATCTAATAGATTTTCTTAGAAAAAGTGTGGAAAATTATGGGGATAAAGTAGCAATAATCGAGAATGATAAAAAAATTACATTTTATCAACTCCATGAAGAAGTAAAAAAATTTTCCAATAATCTAGATGTTTTAAACCAAGAGGAAATTATTAGTTTGATTTCAGAAAATTCTATTTCATTTATAATTGCATACTTAGGAATAATAAATTCAGGAAAAATTGTTCATTTAATTTCACCAGATATTTCTGAAATTAATTTATTTACTCAATTAAAATCATCAAAATCAAAAAATATAATTTGCAATCAATTAATGAAAAATAAAATTTCAAATTTTAATTCTATCAAAGCTACAATTTTTGATATTGAAGAAATATTATTTAAAAAAAATAACAAAAAAATAAAATTTGATACTAATGAACATGCATATTTAATATATACTTCAGGTACAACGTCGGAACCAAAAGGAGTAATTATATCTCATTCTATGATTGAATTTACTACAAAAAATATTGTTAAAGTATTAGATTATTCAAATTCGGACACAGATCTTTTACCATTACCATTAAACCATTCATTTGGATTAGGATGTTTACATACATCATTATATGTAGGATCTACGCTTGTTTTGTTAAAAAATGCAAGTAATTTAGAAGAAATTCTTGAATCATTAAAAAAATATAAAATTACAACTTTAGCTGCTATTCCTGCAACTTTAACAAAAATATTAAATTTTGAAAATGAAAAAATAGAAGATTATTTTTCACAAATTAGACTAATTATTACAAATAGTACAGCAATTCCTAAAAAAACAGTAATTCAATTTAAAGAAATTTTGAAAAAAGGAAATTTAGCCACATATTATGGTTTAACTGAAGCTTCACGTTCTACATTTATGATATTTGATAAAAATAACCATAGAGAAGAATCTGTTGGTAAATGCTCACCAAATGTGGAAATAAAAATTGTAAATAAAGAAAAAAATAATTTGAAACTTGGTGATATTTACATTAAAGGTGAAAATGTTATAAAAAAATATTGGAATAATATTGAAGCAAACAAAAATATTTTTGAAAACTGGTTAAAAACTGGGGATACAGGGTATTTTGATGAAGAAGGCTATCTTTTCCTAAATGGTCGAAGTGATGAAATAATTAATGTTGGAGGTGAAAAAGTAACTCCAAATGAGATCGAACAAACTATTAAAAATATTCCAGGTATAGATGATGTTGTAGCATTTGGAATAAAACATGAAATATTTGGACAAACTATCAAACTGAATGTAATTAAATCAAAAAATTCTGACATTGATAAAGCACAAATTTTGAGCTATTGTATGAAAAATCTTGAAAAATTTAAAATTCCCTCAAAAATTGATTTTGTTAAAAATATACCTAAAACAGATTACGGAAAAGTTAAACGTTTTATGCTAAAATAAAAAAGAAAGATTATGACAAAACCAGATAACTTCAAAGATAATTTGCATGAATTAATGAATTATTATGGATATACAGGCACTACAGGTAAAATAAAAATTCAATTAAAATTTTTGAAGAGTTGGATCTGTCATTCCTTAGCATATTCAGCTCCATTATCATCATGGTCAATAAACTATCAAAGATTAAGAGGTGTAAAAATAGGAGAAAATTGTCATTTGTCACCATATGTTTTAATTGATTTATTACATCCAGAATTGATAACTATTGAAAACAATGTAACAATTAGTTCCAATTCTATGATTTTTGCACATGTAAATCCTTCAGCAAATGAATTTTTAAAAAAACACGGATACCCTAGAACGATTAAACCTGTAACTATCAAAAATGGTGCGGTAATTAGTGTAGGATGCATTATTGTAGCAGGAGTAACAATTGGAGAAAATTCAATTGTAGGTGCAGGTAGCGTAGTAGCACAGGATGTACCAGATCATTGTGTTGTTTTAGGAAATCCGGCTAGAATAGTTAAAAAAATAGATTTTGAAGAAGAATAAAATAAAATATTAAAAATAAAACACATTTATCGTATTTTGTTTTTTAAAAATTATGAATTCCATTTTCAAAAAGTTGTCAATTCCTGAAATAATTTTAATTGAGCCAAAAATTTTTTCTGATAATAGAGGTTTTTTCTTTGAAAATTTTAAAGAAGGTGATTTTTTATCAAATGGAATAAAAAAATTAATTCAAGACAATATTTCTTATTCTACACAAGGGGTGATTAGAGGTTTACATTATCAAAAAAATCCTAAAGCACAAGCAAAATTAGTAACTGCAGTTACTGGAAAAATTTTTGATGTTGCAGTAGATATTCGAAAAAATTCCCCAACATTCGGTAAATGGGTAGGAGAAATTCTTTCAAATGAAAATCATAGATCCTTATACATTCCAGAAGGATTTGCGCATGGTTTTTCAGTTTTAAGTAAAGAAGCAAATGTATTTTATAAAGTTAGTAATGAATATTCAAAAGAAAATGAAGGCGGAATAAGGTGGGATGATCCAAGTATAAACATTCAGTGGTCTATAAAACAACCAATAATTTCTGAAAAAGATGATTCATTACCACTCTTAAATGACATAGATAATAATTTCATTTATGATTAATCATACATTAGAGTTAAATAATTAATTTCAAATTTGTAATCATGAAAATTTTAGTTTGTGGCGGTGCAGGATTCATTGGGAGTGCATTCATTAGGAATTATTTAAAAAATAATTCAGAACACAAGATTATTAATTTAGATTCATTAACAATTGGTTCAAATTTAAAAAATCTTAGTGAAGTAAAACAAAATAATAATTATCAATTCATTAAAGGTGATATTAAAAATAAGGAAATCGTAGATGACCTAGCAAAAGATGTAGATATCATTATTAATTTTGCTGCAGAATCTCATGTAGATAGAAGTATTGCAAATCCAAAACCATTCATCGATACAAATATTTTAGGAACTTATTCATTACTTGAAGCTACAAAAAAACATGATAATTTGTTTATTCATGTATCAACTGATGAAGTATATGGAGATACAGAAAATGAAGATTCATTTACAGAAAAATCAATTATTAATCCAAGTAATCCATATTCAGCAACAAAAGCATCAGCAGATCATTTAGTTTCTGCATATCATAGAACATATGGAATAAAATGTATTACAACTAGATGCACTAATAATTTTGGCCCATATCAATTTCCAGAAAAACTTATCCCTAAAACAATAATTAGAGCAAAAAAAGATCTAAAAATTCCACTATATGGAAATGGTGAGCAGGTAAGAAGTTGGATTTATGTAGATGATCATGTTCAGGCAATAGAAAATCTGATTACAAATGGAAAATCAGGTGATGTTTATAACATCACAGCATGGAATGAAATTACAAATAAGACAATTGTAGAAAATATTTTAGAATTATTAGACAAATCTAAGGATCTAATTGAATATGTAGATGACAGACCTGGTCACGATAAACGATATTCTATTGACGCATCAAAGATTCAAAAAAATACGGATTGGAAACCAAAATTTGAGTTTAAAGAATCATTAAAAAATACAGTTGAGTGGTATGAAAAAAATTATTTTTGGTGGGAGTCATTAGTAGATGAAAAATCATTACATCCTCAACCGTGGACTTTAAAATGGGATTAAAAAAAATTTTAGTTACTGGTTCAGCAGGACTAATTGGAATGCAAATTGTAAGAGATCTTTTAGAAAATAATTTTGAGGTTTATTCATGTTATAATAATACAAAGCCAGAATTAGGAATTATTACTCATTTAGATTTGTCAAAAAAAAAAGATATCATAAATACGATTAATAAAATTGAACCTGATACAATTATTCACTTAGCTGCTATTACAGACGTTGAATTATGTGAAAGTGAAAGTGAATTAGCAAAAAAAATCAATACTGACGCTACTGAAATTTTAGCTAAAGAAGCAGAAAAAAATAATATATTTTTAATGTATATGTCAACAGATTATGTTTTTGATGGAAAAATAGGTATGAAAAAAGAAGAAGATGAACCAAACCCAATTAATGTTTATGGAAAAACAAAATTAGATGGGGAGAAAATATTAAAAAAAATCAATACTCCAAATGTCATAGTTAGAACTAGTACCCCATTTGGAATGCATTCAAAAAAAATGAGTTTTCCATTTTGGATTAAAAAAAATATAGAATCTAAAAAAGAAATTAAAATTCTTATGGATCAATATACATCTCCTAGTTATGTGCCAGATATTTCAAAAATGGTAATTGAAATAATAAATAAAAAGATTACAGGAATTATTCACATAGCAGGTTCCAGTAGAATATCAAGATATGAATTTGCAAAAATGATTGCAAAAAAAATGAATTACAGTAAAGAATTTTTTAAACCAATTAAAATGAAGCAAATGGATTGGAATGCACAAAGGCCAATTGATTCATCTTTAGATATAACTAAATCAAATAAAATATTGAAAATTAAACCTAAAAAACTTGAAGATAGTATTGAACTAATGTTTAATTATTTTTAAAAATTATTTATTTCCTCTAATTAGATTAGCAATTGAAAAAAGAATTGTACCAGATATTAATAAAATTGTGCCTAAGATTATTCCACAAATTCCTATTAATGCAATATTTGTCATAAACACTTGTTCCTCAGAATAAATTTGTAAAGCCCAAGTAGCAAAAACTAGTCCTATTGATAAAAAGAACAAACCACTAACACCGTAATATAATAATGGTCGTTCAATTGCAACATGCTTTACAGTACTGATCACTACAGATGTTCCATGAGAAATTGGCTCTTTGGAATGAGTATTATTTTCATAACTGATTGTAATAGGAATTTCGGTAATTCTCATTTTTTTCTTTGTTGCTTTAATTAAAATTTCAGTAGATATACCCATTCCAGATTCAGTTGGAGAAATTTCTTTTAGTATTTTTTGAGAATAAGCTCTAAAACCACTTTGAGAATCAGAAATATTTGATCCTGTCATAACATTTGTTAATCCTGTAATAGTTTTAATTCCAAATTTCCTATATTTGGGTAAATTTTTTGTTTTTCCGAGAAATCTAGAACCAATAACAATGTCAGCAGAGTTTTCTAAAATAGGCTTCAAAATGTCATCAATTTCAAATATTTGATGTTGTCCATCAGCATCAAATGTAACTAAAATATCACAATCAATTTTTTTAGATTCATTAAAAATTGTTTTAATTGCAGATCCATAACCTTGGTTTTGAGAATGCTTAACCACAGTTGCACCCATTTCTAAAGCAATGTCAGCGGTGTTATCTGAAGAACCATCATCACAAACAAGAACATGATCATATTTTTTTTTAAGTTCAATGATTAATGAACCAATATTTTTCTCTTCATTAAATGCAGGAATTCCAATAATTACTTTCAAATTACGATATTTGTTTTTATTTTGGTTATTTAAGCAATAGTAATTTAAAATATAAAAAGATTGATTATTTTAGTTTTTGAAAGTTAATTAATTAACTGCTATTTATTGTCAAACATATGAAAAAGAAATTATTATTTTGGACAAATGTGTTTATGTTACATTTTAACTTGTCATATTATCTACAACAAAAACTTGATGATGATTTTTTTGCTATTATTGATGTACCAAATAAACCAAAAAAATTTTTTAAAAATCAAAAAATTGTAAATTTTAAAAAAACTTGGGATTATAATGATCAAATTAAAAAAACATCAAAAAAACCAGATTTAGAATACTTAAAAAAATTTGAAAAAAAATATAAAATTAATTTATGGGAATTGGCTATCAATGAAAGACATTTTTATAAATTTAATAGATTTTACAAATTTACTAATCAAGAAATTCTAACTATTTTAGAACAGGAATGTAAATTCTTTGAAAAAATTTTAGATGAAATAAAACCAGATTATTTTCTTACCTATGATCCACCTTTCCACCATTCAAAATTATTATTGGAAATGTGTAAATCAAAGGGAATTAAAATTTTATGTTTATATTTTACAAGAATTGGAAGTACTACCATTATTGCTGAAGATGGTGGAACATTAGATTTCCCGCAGGATTTGGACACAGTAGAATTAGATAAAAAAGAAGAACATAGATTAAAAGAGAAATATATTTTAAATAAAAAAACTAAAACCTATTCAACTCTTACAAAAAATTATAAAAATGAAAGAGTTGCAACTTCAACAGATAAACTAAAAGCACTAATAGATTACATATTAATTTCAGATTCAAAAAATATACAATCAAATTATACATATTATGGAAGAACAAAATTTAAAGTAATTCTTGATACTATTGCATTAACTATAAAACGCCAAGTTAGAGCAAACCATATTCAAAAAAATCAAAGAAAAATTGTTGATTTGAATATACCTTTCACATATTTTCCATTAAATATTGAAGAAGAATTAAGTATGTTGCATTATGCACCTTTTTTTACAAATCAAATTGAGGTGTTAAGACACATTGCAAAATCCCTTCCAATAAATCATAAATTATATGTAAAAGAACATACATTTGCAGAATTTAGAGGGTGGCACAGTATTAGTGAGTATAAAGAAATGATGGATATCCCTAACTTGATTCTAGTTCATCCGTCATATTCATCAGATGAGTTAGTAAAACATAGTAAACTGGTTGTTACAGTAAGAGGAACTGCAACCTTCGATGCAGCAATTCAAAATAAGCCATCAATTATTTTTGGAGATATCCCATTTACAATATTGCCATCAGTTTACAAAGTCAAATCTTTAACAGAATTACCAAATTTGATTAAAACGGCATTAGAGACTCCAGTCAATTCTCAGAATGTTTTAAAATATTTTAAATTAATGGATGAAAGAAGTATAGATTTCAGTATGATGGATTTTGAAGTAAAAAGAAATAATCAATTTTATTCTGGTAATACTCTTTCGGATGTAGAGATTTCAGAAAAAGATACAAAACAATTTTTAGATAAAAATAGTCAATATTTTGAATCATTAGTAGAAAGTCATTTACAAAAAATAATTCATTGATAAAAAATTCAGATATTTATTTTTGGAACACTCGAATTTTTGGGATTAAGCATATTGATTCAATTATAGTAGATAATAGATATCCAACTGCAATACCTATAATTCCAAAATAAGGACTTAAAACTACTATAGCAATAATAAATGAAATAATAGCTAAAGATTTACTAAATAAGATTTGTTTGCTATTTTCTTGACCAAGTAATTTTGAGGTATAAATTTTTGTAACTGTCATTGGGATTATACTGAAACTAATTATTCTAATTACATCTATAACTTCAAGATATTCTTGAAAGAAAATTGGAATAATTAATGGTGCTACAAATACACCTAACAAAGCCATTATTACTGAAATTAAAAGAGAAATTTTCTTTAATTTTTTATTTTCTTGTCCTCTAGAATCATAGGGTATAGTATATTTAAAAATAATTAGAGTAAAAATTAATCCCACACTTACAATTTGCATGGCTAATGAAAAATTACCTAAAACTGCAAATCCTAAAAGTGGAACAATAATAAATTTATTTAAATGAGAATTAGATTTTGTTAATACTTCAATTATGTAATTATTTATTATGAACTTACTTCTATTTTTTAATAAATTAAAATTGATTTTTGTTTTTCTAAATCTATTAATGATCACTATAGAAAAAAATATGTAAGATATCGCTAAAGCAAAAATTATTCCATCTGCTTCAAAAACATATAAAAATAATAATCCTAAACTAAGAGTTAGAATTTTTTGTATTATTGTATATTTTGAATATGATTTAAAATTTTTATTTCCTAAAATTTCTCCCATTGCTAAAGAATTAATTACAAAACCAAAAAGAAGAAAAACTACATCTACTTTGTAAAAAAGAATCATTAAAACAAATGAAGCCACAACACCCACGATAAGGGATATTAAATATAATGTAGATTCTAATTGAAATTTCTTTGAGGAATAAACTGTAATTGTATTTTGAGTTCCAATTAGAACAAATGCTGCTGCCATTCCGGCAATACCCAAAAAATAAAAAATCTGACCATATTCATCTGGAGATATTTGTGATGCTAAAATTAGCCAAAAAATAGACGAAAATCCAGTACCTATTATATCGGCACTACCTAATAGTGAAATATCAGTTAATTTTCCAAAATTCAATTTTTAATCAATTAATCTTGTAATTAATTGATTTATCAAACTTTAGATTGATTGCAATGTTTCCGAATAATGAAGAAAAATGTTCTAAAGAACTAATAGATTATGATTACAAACTTCCTTTAGATTATAATTTATTTTAGAATTTGATTTTGTAAATTATCATAGTTTTTATCATCTAAAACTCAATTTATTAACATTTTTTTGGGTTTTTTTATCTAGATATTATTTTTAATAATAAAATAGATAATAATTGATTTAACTTTTGAGATAGAATTCATAAAAAGCATTTTTAAGATGATAGTAATTTAGACAATTGATAATAATTTGAATATTAAGCGTTTGATTGGAAAAAATCCATTAGGAAAAAAGCTAATTTCTCAATTATCAAAAGATGAAGTTCAAAACTATTGGAAGAATCCAAATGATCCAGAATTTAATTCACCTGAGACATATCTTGAATCAACTACAAAAAATACACAGATTCTTCTTGATATTGTAAATGATTCTTTAGATAAGAAAGAAATTAAAATTTTAGAACTTGGATGTAATGTTGGAAGAAATATCAACAAACTTTTTGAGAATGGATTCAAGAATCTTTTTGCCATTGAGATAAATTCTGAAGCAATTAATCTTATGAAAAAATCATTTCCAAATACATTTTCATCTACAAAAATATTTGAGTCATCAATTGAAAATAAAATTAAAGAATTTCCAGATAATGAATTTGATTTAGTTTTTTCAATGGCAGTACTAATGCATATTCATAATGATAGTGATTGGATTTTTCAACATATTGCCAGAATCACAAAGAAAAATTTGATTATTATGGAAAATGAAAACATAAAAGCTCGAAAAAACTTTCCTAGAAACTATAAAAATATATTTGAAAAATTTGGGCTGAAGGAAAAAAAATCATTTAATCTTGAAGATGGATATATTTGTAGAATTTTTAGTCGTCAATCTTCATAAAATAAACATTTATGAAATTAAATAATTTGTAATAGTAAGATAAGATTAAGTATGATAATTTTTGCTTTGATGTGAATAAATTGATAAAAACAGAATTAATTTCTAACATGAAAATCAAACTTGCACTTGTAATAATTTTTTCAGTGGGATTAGGAATACGATTTTTTTATTTTCCTTATGATCTTCCTTTAGTAGTTGATGCATTAGACAATTTTACATATGCAACAGGAATAAACTACTATAACAATTTACCAACAGAATGGACACCACCAAGTAATGGATGGCCAATATTTCTATCATTTTGGTTTTCAATTGTCAATTTAGATAATACATTACAATATATGCAATTACAAAGAATCATTTCCATAATTTTATCTAGTTTAACTATAATTCCAATTTACTTTTTATGTAAAAAATTTTTTGATAGAAAAATAGCACTAGTTGGAACAGCATTATTTATTTTTGATCCACGAATTATACTAAATTCGTTATTAGGTATACAAGAATCATTATTTATTTTGCTTCAAATATCTACACTTGTAATTTTTTTGAAATATGATAGAAAATGGATGTATTTATCATTTGTACTTGCATCATTTACAACGATAGTTAGAGCTGAAGGTATTTTTCTGGTCTTAACTTTAACAATATTATTTTTTATTAGATTTAAAATTTCAAAAGAAATTATAAAAACATATATTCCATGTATTGTAATTTTTCTTTTAATTTTAACTCCAATTATGACTTATAAAATTGAAGTTGCAGGTAATGATGCAATGTTTCAAAGAGTTGCATCTGGTGCAAATCAAATTTTAGTAAACACTAGTCAAGAGGGAACAAATGAAATTGTTGCAGGATTAGAATTATTTGTAAAATATCTAGGATGGATAATGATTCCAGTTTTCATAGTATTTCTTCCGTTTGGCGCAATACAATTTCTTAGAAAAAGAACTAAAGAAACAAACTTCATTATTGTCTATTTGATAGTGATTCCTTTTCCAATTTTATATGCATATATCATGCAAGCCCAAGATACAAGATATTTGTATATTTTATTTCCAATTTTTTGTTTAATCTCTTTGTTTGCTGTAAAAAAATACATTGCAAAATTTCCTAGAAAAAATATTATATTATTTATAATGATTACAGGAATTTTAATTAGTTCAATTGGTTTTTATGAATATAAAAAAATAGATTATGAAAAAGAAAGAGAATTTAATATAATTGCTAAAAACATACCAGTGATTCCATCTGGACTTAACTATCATCCTTCAGAAACAAAATATTTAGGGGCTGCAGAAATACCTAATGAATGGCCTTTTCTATTTAACGATGAATTACGGAAAACGAAAATAATTTCGACAAGCAATTATGATAACTTGGAAGATTTTATTACAAATTCTAGAGAAAATTTAACTCATTTAATGGTAGATGAGAATTCAGATTTACCAGAATTTTTACAAAATGTTTACTATAATGAGGAAAAATATGAGTATCTCATAAAAGAATTTGATTCAAAAGAAAATGGGTTTAATCACCATATTAAATTATTTAAAATTGATTTTCAAAAATTTGATTTGATGATTAAAAAATAATTTTTATATCATTTTTCATTAAATAAAAAAATCTATACAATGTTTAATCATATTGAAAGTTTTTTTACAAGTTTTCTAAGTTTAAAAAAATTTGATAATATTATTGGATTTTTTCAATTTTCTTAGGTCTAATTACATGTCTTGTAAAACAAAATGGATTGTGTCTAAATTGTAAATATATTGCGGATCTTTCTGTACCAGCTGAAAAATCACCACGTCTATGAAAACCAAGACCATCAAAAATTACAAGAGTATTTGCAGGTACAGTGGCTTTAACATTATTATTTTTTAGTCCCAAAAATGATTCTTCCTTTTCATTAACTTGAAAAACTTCATTTTTCTGTTTCTTATATGTAAAACTTTTTTTATACTCATACCAAAGTCGCTTAATAGAAAGACGATGTGTTCCAGGTGAAAAATTAAAAGGTGCAGCTTCTTCTGTTACATCTGACATAAAATAGAAAACTTTGGTGTTATGATAAAAAATATCATAGTGTAACTTTTCTGCTTCAGCTCGTATGGTTTTACCTGTTTTGTTTTCTGAATGTATAATATGAGTAAACCATGCAGCAATTGGAGAAAATTTTCGTGCTTCACCTGCATAAATTAAGTCCAAAAGTCTTTGATTTGAGAGAAGATCTTTTGTTTGTGGTAAATTTGCA
>Ga0315331_10002010_pt1 | contig 15386 bp, 11 predicted proteins | sample M160m34915metaG_FD_203456 | JGI IMG/M metagenome (GOLD analysis project Ga0315331, IMG submission 203456) | Ammonia-oxidizing marine archaeal communities from Monterey Bay, California, United States - M1 60m 34915 | ecosystem: Environmental > Aquatic > Marine > Intertidal zone | place: USA...
TTTTTCTGTTGGACTCTTCGAGTTGCCGGATGACCTGCGAGGTGCCGGTTTCCACATCTGCCCAGCTGAGTGCCATCAGAATCGGATTGAACTGGACGGAGCAGAAGCCGCGTTGTTCAATAAATACGAATGGCTCTTCCGTGTTGTCAGCCGGTTGACTGGACGGTGCCGGGAGCTGATCGATCTCTACATCGGTATCGCCGTCCACGCCAAGCGCTGAGTACCCCTGCTTCAGCGAAGCTGTCATCGTCCACAACGATGTCAGCCCTGTCTGTGTGAGCTCGTCAGTCACCGGTTGCTGAGATGAGACGACGACGAATCGACGGCGCTTCTCATCCATGCCTTTCCAGGTTTGTACAAGCGAAGCCACCACACCGCTGGGCATCGTTTGCAACTGCGACAGATCGACAAGAACGGAATCTGCAGGAGCATCATGGACGAGTTGCGTCACGCGTTTCGTCGCTTCCTCAACATGCTCCTGCGGCATTTCTGACAATTCGGGTGTAAGCCGCAGCGTGCAGTAACCGGAATGTTTTTCAAAGGTGACGCCGTTCATGGACCCCCTTCACGACTCTGGTGTTGATCGTCGACCGCAGATTCACCAGAATCAGGTGACAAGCAGCCTGTTCGCTGAATTATGCACTAAATCCCGCCTATGGGACATTCCCAGACATGAACCGTCAAACATCCAGGCTGTATTTCTGATGCAATACGGCCACTGCCAGAATCGATCGATTGAAAATGAGTTAATTGCTGTTGCTGCTTAAGTAGAAAAAACGCGAAGAACGTCTCGGGCAGCGAAGAAAGACGGATTCAACGCCGTAACTCTAACGCGTTTACCGTTGGATGACGAGGCCTCTCGTGAGACAGGGGCCGCAACACCCAGTAACGTTTCGCGAACATTGAACTGTGAATTGTATGGGCTCCATTCCATCTGACGTCTGTAATCTTGTCCTGATCGGATCCGCGTCGCGCCGTGAGTTTACGACACTTGTGTCCTGGTTGCGGCAGAATCCGGCAGCCCGGACTGTAGGTCACTTCAGAAACGTCGCAGCGGCGATTGAAGCGTGGGACGGACTCGCAGCCGAACCGGATATAACCATCGTTCTGCAGTCGTGGTCTGACGAGTCTGTGCAGCCTGACGTGAATCAGCTGATTGGAAAGACCTTATTTCAGCGTTTGTTGTGCTGCATCGGACCGTGGTGTGAATCTGACGGCCGAAACCGGAACGTATGGCCGGGAGCCCTTTGTGTTCCGGTTCGACTGGCGGAATCGGCGATTGCCGCCGCATTATACAGCATCAGATCCGGTCATCCGTCCATACCTCCAACGTTGGCAAATGACGAAGTCTTTGCTCATCGAATGGCCGTGATACAGAACAGACCATTCATGTCAGGACTACCAGACATGAATGGTGCTGTGATCGGACCCGACCGGGTTTTTCGACAGACCATCTGTTCGACACTGCGCGACTACGGTTTGCATTCCGTCCATCTGCCGCTGATGACTTCACGGCAGCGAATCGTTCCCGGGGAAACGTCACGTGGTCCCGTCCATCTTGTATTTCACGATCTTGATCCGTGGGACGAGCTGACGGAATATTCACTGACGGCGACTCGTCAGATGTTTCCTTCGTCAATTGTACTGGGCATCGCCTCGATGCCGGACGCCGGGATCAACGCGGAAATCGGCGATGCACAGATCGATGTCGTTGTCCCGAAACTCGATTTGGAAAATGGTCTGCGCTGGCATTTGAAGCGTTTGCTGGAATCCAAACGGCAGGAACGGTTACACTCGTACAGCGACAGTGTTTCACGCTGACTTGTGGCCACGAAGAACGTTTTCGATATCAGTTTCGTTACTCCCGCGAGGCAGTATCGTCTACGATATAAGTAAACTGCTCTAGTGTGTTCAGATGATTTCCGGCGAGGCTCGTCGGTTGCCTGAAGCGAACAGGAATCCGACGAACACAGTCTGCCTGCATTTAGGATTCCCCGGCCTGTGCCAATGTTACCTGCCGAACAACATTCCAGACGCGATTTTTTTGGAGACCTCGCCACCGGGCTGGGCAGTGTTGCTGTGACCCATCTGTTGCAGACGGATGGACTGCTTGCCGCTGACATCGACGACGGCGGTCCTATTCGTCCGCAGGTTGATCCGGGAAATCCGTTCGCCGCGCGCGACTCACATTTTGACGCTGCTGCAAAGAACGTCATCGTCATTTTCTGTTCGGGGGCCTGCAGCCACATCGACACGTTCGACTACAAACCGGAACTGATCCGTCGGCATGGCCAGGTGATGCCCGGTGCTGATGGACTGTTGACGTTTCAGGGACAGCAGGGAAATCTGACGAAGAGTCCATGGGAATTCAGGCCGCGAGGTGAGTGCGGCAAGATGGTCTCGGAACTTGTGCCCCGGCTTGGCGAAATGGCAGACGACATCTGTTTCCTGCACGGCATGACCAGCAGGACGAACACGCACGGTCCTGGCGAAAATTTCATGTCTACGTGTTATACGCTCGATGGCTTTCCCAGCATCGGCGCATGGGTCAGTTATGCCCTTGGCAGTGAGAATCAGGATCTGCCGGCGTACGTGGCGATTCCTGATCCGCGAGGAACTCCACAATCCAGCGTTAATAACTGGGGGCCGGGATTCCTTCCCGCCGCATTTCAGGGAACGGACTTCAATGCCACTAATCCGATTCGCAACCTCGCTCGCCCACCGGGCATATCGCGGCAGACAGACAGGGCCACTCGTGACTTCCTCCGCAGACTGAACGAACGACATCAGGAACGATATCCGGGCGACACCGAACTGGCTGCTCGGATCTCAAGCTATCAGCTGGCTGCACGGATGCAGCTGAGTGTTCCCGAAGTCAGTGATCTGGCCACTGAATCAGATCATGTTCTGAAGATGTACGGTGCGGATGATGCAGAGAATTCGCTGAAGGCATCATTCGCAAAGAACTGCATCCTGGCTCGGCGACTGATCGAAAAGGGTGTGAGGTTTGTTCAGTTGTTCAATGGTGCCTATCAGACGGGGGGAGAAGGTGTCAGCAACTGGGACGGTCATAAAGTCCTGGAACAGCAATACAGCAAACACGGACCGGTGCTCGACCAGCCCGTCGCCGCACTGCTTCGCGATCTAAAGCAGCGCGGTTTACTCAGGGACACGTTGGTCGTGTGGTGCACAGAATTCGGTCGTATGCCGACATTTCAAAAAGGTGCCAGCGGGCGGGACCACAATCCGTCAGGCTTCACCTGCTGGCTGGCCGGGGGAGGTGTGAAGACGCCTTTCGAATATGGAGCCACTGACGAATTCGGTTACAAGGCCGTTGAAAACATCACTACTGTCTACGATTTTCATGCCACGATTTTGCGTTTGCTTGGTTTGCATCACAAACAGCTGACATTCTATCACAATGGCCTGGAACGGCGACTGACCGACGTCCACGGTCACGTTATTGAAGACGTCTTGACATGACGTGGCCACTATCAGGTAAGAACCTCTTCGAACACCTCACCGTTGAATCCCACCACCACTGCCTTTCCCACTTTGATTGTGGGCGCGCGAAGATTCCCGGTTGGGCCAAGCATCAGTGAGGTCAGCGTGGCATCGTCCGGGCGTTCTTTTTTCAGGTCGATGCGCGTGACCTTTTTGCCTTTCGCGACCAGCAGGGTATTCATTCCCTTCAACAGTTTCACTGCCTCTGATTCGCCGTAACGTTCTTTTCGGGCGTCGATCTGCTCTTTCGTGTCAACATCATGAGACGCAAGAAACTCCTGCGCGCGGGTGCACGATGTTCAGCCGTTGCGGTGATAGCTCCAGTCGATCTTTGCCATGTTCGATTCCTTTGCTGTGAATAATGTTGCTGTCAGGACTATAGTGCCCCGATTGTAGTACGGCGGTCGACTTCAGCCAGTCGGAATTCCGGTCCGGCACAATTGTCTGCTGCTATTTCTCGGCGTCGGTACCGACATACACAGAATCTCCCTGATTACGGAACCAGTCCCGCATCTGCATTTTCAATTGATCTCGAGTTGCAGCATGAGCTTCGTTGGCCACCATGTTGGTCTGTTCGTAAGGGTCCTGTTTCAGGTTGAACAGCTGCTGACGGTTAACCGCAGGGTATTCAATGTACTTCCATTCGTCGGTTCGAATCATTCTTTGGAAGTTACGAAAGTAGCCGACAACGAAGTTGTGAATGTATTCCGTCTTTCCATCCAGTACCGGTTTCAGGCTCAGGCCGTCAATCTGCCCGCCAGGGCCGTCGATACCGGCCAGGTCGCACAGCGTGGGAAACAGATCTCGCAGATAACACTGAGCGTCGAACTTTGTGGCTTTCGGAATGCCCGGTCCCTGCATCAACAGGGGTACTCCGATCGTGTGTTCGTACATACTTTGCTTGCCACGAAGTCCGTGACTGCCAACTGACAGGCCGTGGTCGCTGCTGAAGATCACGACGGTATTGTCGGCTTTGCCGGAGTCGTTCAGGGCGGCCATAATTCGGCCGATCTGTTCGTCCATATACGAGATAACAGCGTAGTAGGCTGCGATTTCGCGCTGTGTTTCCCGCGGCGTACGAGGCCATGCAAACAGCTTTTCATCGCGTCCGTCGAAGTTGCCATGATCAAAGGGGTGTTCGGGCAGAAAATTCGCGGGCAATTTCATGTCGTCCGCGCGGTATGTCGTTTCCCAGCCGGGTGGCAACATTAACGGGTCGTGAGGGGATGTGAAGTTGACATGCAGAAAGAAAGGTGTGTCACTGCCGGACTGTATCGTTTCTATGGCCGCGTCTGCAAAATGTCGACTGATCTCAGGCGTCAGGCCGACGCCTTTTTCGGGGAACAGGTTGCCCCGATCGTCCTGAAAAATCCAGCCGCGATACCCCGTCACCGGTCGGCCGGCAAAGTCAACCTGTGGTATGGCAAATTTGCCACCACCACCGCGATACAGGCCGCGGGTTAAGTGGTAACCTCGCTCGACGGGCTTGCCGTCGTTGTGCCATTTGCCGACGTAGGACGTTGCATAACCGGCAGCGGAGAACCACTTTGACATCGTCGGAATTGCTGAATCGATGGGTTTTCCGAAATCCATGACGCCGCAGCGAAAGCCTGACGACCCCGTAAGGATTTCGGCACGGCTGGGCGTACAGATGGGGTTGGAACAGGTGGCTCTGGTAAAGACACTGCCGCCGCGGACGATGCGATCAAGATGGGGGGTTTCAATGAGATCATTGCCAAGTGCTGCGATTGTGTCCGGTCGCTGATCGTCACTGATCAGCAGCAGTATGTTTGGCTTTTCCCCAAACGCCAGCGAGCAGAACATGAAGCTGCAGCACAACAACAGATTTTTCATGATGGTCGCCCTGATCTGGCTTCAGCCGCACTTAAGTACAGCTACAACAAACGGAGTTTGATGCAAATCGCGTTCGTCAGATTTGCGAGCACGCAGCTGGTTTCAGTTTGATACTTCGAATGCCGCTGACCGTGCCTTTGTATTTCTCCATCTTCTTCAGCACCTGCCATCGGGGATGCTTGCCGAATCCACCCCAGTGTTTACCGTGAGCTTCTTCGCTCGGTGCGCTCAGCATGTACGTCAGATTCGGTACGTCGTTTGAGATCAGTGTCTCGCCGAAGAAGACCGGGCCCAGATTGACGTCTTTCATCACTTCGATTTCGCCATCATTGAACATTTCTACCTTCAGCCTGGCTTTTTGTGTGTTAAGACTTTCATAAATGCGAAGTTCCAGCAGTCGTTGTTCACTATCGCTGTTCGGAACTTCCAGTACGGGCATTCCGGCAAACGCTCTCATCAACCGGCTTTCAAGTCGTATGTAAGCGGGATCCTGTTTGGGCGCGGCCATGAATTCAGACGCAGCAGTCGTGTAGGCTGCGTCTGTCGCCAGGATATTGCCGGACTCTGCGAACTGATTGAGGTTTGAGAACGGAATCAGCACGTAGACGTCGGTCAGCGGTACTTCCGGCTTACCCCCTGTCGGGACAAAAACGCCGACTGTCTTTACGCCCATGCGATTCAGGGCGGGAACCAGCGCACCTTTCAGATAATTGACGACAGCTGCCTGTTTGGCGGCATCCGAGTTTCTGTAGACGCGGAGTTCGTAGAATTCCTGTTCGGCAGCGGCGCCGATCGTGGCACCGAGGGCAATTGCGCTGATTATCAGACAACGCAGGACACAGACAGACATCGTGGATCTCCTGTTGCGGCATCGGACGCTTTATGAATCGAGCGGTCGTCGACCGTCAGGTCGAGTGAGAGTCTGGACTTGTCCGACTCGCTCCGGATGGTCGGCAGGCCTGTCTCAGGGGCAACACGTATGCACCGAGAAAATATTGTTACAGTATGTGCAAAGCCGAACGCAATGTCCCGTATGGAGGCCCTGAATCCGGGCAAACCACGAACTTCATACATTCTCCGCATGGCCGCATCTGGCGTGTTTCTGTGTGAGACGGGCATGTTCAGTCGTGAAACTGCCCGCACGAAAAACGTCAACGACTTTTTGTAGGCTGTATGGATGTCTTATACAGCCTGCTCTGCATGAGGCCTGCAATTTCCATGTCACCCGACCACTTGCGTTGCTGCAGGCCATCGACCACCTTCTGCTTACGTTTCGTACTATGATTCTGATTTAGCTTTGCTTTACCTTCGATCTGGTCGAAGGGGATGGTAAATCCCACGATGGTGTCGATTAGTTGAGATATGAATGCATCTTCTGCAGACTTTAGTTTCCACGGAGTTGGCATCGCCGCTTCGAAGGACTTCCCCGTCAGTAGCGGATTTTTACTGCGGATTTGCCTTGGCCATGTGGCCGATCAGCGTGCCCTTCTGACTGGTCTCTCGTTCCAGCAGCGGCAGATGCGAAGCGACGGGTGTTTCGTCAGATATCGACGTTAAAACTCCGAGCCTCGATGAAACTGTGCAGCGTCTCGAGATCATCAACGGAAAATGGCGAAGGTGTGTACATTGTCACGCTTCAAGAGGTGAGGGATGTGTTTGGATCGGACCGCACGGCTTGAATGAACCGTCAGTCGGTCAACGGCAGAGAATAATGAAGGAAGGTTTCGTTCTGCTGCCAACCGCGTGATTTATACAACGTCTGAGCTGCAAAGTTATCGACTTCCGTCGCCAGTTCCATCCGCAGTGCCCCGGTTTCGCGACCGAATTGAGCGACCGTTTCCAGCATCGTCGTGCCAATGCCTTGCTTTCGATTTGCTTCAGAAACGAACAGATCATTCAATAGCCAGACGGATTCCATCGAGACGGACGAAAACAGCGGATACAGTTGAGCGAATGCCACCGGAGTGGTATCCACAACTGCCAGAAACACGACAGACTCGCTGTTCTGCAGGCGGTGGCTCAGGAAATTGCGAGCACCATTCAGATCTGATTCCATCCCGTACCAGACGCGGTACTGGTCGAACAACGGAGCGATTGCTTCGATGTCATTGACTGTCGCATGTATAACTTCGTGATCTGCTGGCATGAAATGCAGTCCGTCAGTGATGTGGAATGTTGATGATTGATGTCGTCATTCGATCGGACTTCCTGTTTTGGGAACCGACCGACTTCCGTTTGCGACACCCGTCGACAAAAATGGCTAGCACCGGGGGCGCCTCGTCCGCAACGTACTGCACTGACGCGTGGTTGCGGCAGTTGCGTTCCAGTCTGCGAAACCAGCATGCCCACGATCCAGCACGGTTCACGACTTTAAGTCACCTGTTCTACAGCGTTTCACGCTGACTTGTGCCGCGAAGACGTTTTTCAATAGCAGTTTCATTACTCCTGCGAGCCAGTATCGTCCACGACAATAAGTAAACTGTTGTAAGCGAAGGTTCCGTCAATGATTTCCAGATACTTCGTCATCGCAATGTTCTACACAATGACCGCAGCATGGTCAGCTGATCGTCCGAACTTTCTGATGATTGCGGTCGACGATCTGCGACCAATGCTGGGTTGCTATGGACATGCAGGAATTTGTACTCCCAATATCGACCGCCTTGCTCGGCGGGGAATCGTCTTTGAGCGGGCGTACTGTCAGTACGCCAAGTGCGGGACGTCTCGACTGTCGCTGATGACCGGCTTACGTCCGGATGCGATAGGCGTGTTCAGTAACAGTGACAAAGACGTCGCCGCTTTTCGAAAACGTCGCAGCGATGCACCATCGATCGCTGAGTGGCTGAGGCAGAACGGGTATCACACTCAGAGCTTCGGGAAGATCTACCATGATGGCTGGGACAATGCCGCCGACTGGAGCGTGCCGTCCAGCCCCGGTCGAGTCAGGGAAATGTGGGAAGTCGTCGAAGACGCAGATCCGACTCAATCGACATTGATCGCGGAACGCCTGGACTGTCCCGTACTGCAGAGCCCTGATGTCGACGATGAACATCTGTTTGCGGGACGAATGACAAATCAGGTGATCGGGTCACTCAACAGCCTGCCGCAGGACATGCCCGCGTTTCTGGCGGTCGGCTACCGACGACCGCATTTGCCGTTCATTGCGCCGAAAAAGTATTTCGATCTGTATCAGCCCGATGAGTCCTGGCTGGCTCCGGATGCGATTCCCGGAAACGACGTACCGGTCATGGCATGGTACAATTCGGACGGCTATGTTGGTTCTGCTCGGCGAGTGGGTTTAACGATGCCCAATCCGCCGAATCGTCAACAGGCGCTGGCATGGAATGGTTATGAGATGCGCAGTTATGTGGGTGTTCCCAATCATGGTCCCATTGACGTGGCTACTCAGTTGCGTTTGTTGCAGGCCTATGCGGCCTGCATTTCCTACGTTGACGCACAGGTCGGTCGCTTGCTGGACGCGATAGACCAGTCCTCGCGGTTCAGCGATGCCACAATTATGCTATGGTCGGACCATGGCTGGCAGCTTGGTGAAAAATCGGCATGGGGTAAGATGTCGAATTACGAGATTGCGACTCGTGTGCCGCTGATTATATCCGGTCCGGGGATCAGCCCGGCGCGGACGCAGTCGATTTCGGAACTTGTGGATTTGTATCCGACGATCTGCCAGTTGGCGGACGTCGCGCCGCCAGGGCAACTGCAGGGCCAAAGTCTGATGCCCGTCTTGCAGCGTCCCCGGCAGGAATCGGATGCGATTGCGTTCAGCCAGTACTCTCGGTTTGGCGGCAAGTACATGGGACGAGCACTTCGAACCGATCAGTATCGGTTCGTGGCATGGAAGAATGTGATGACACAGCAGGTCGTTGAACGTGAACTCTACGACCACCGGACTGATCCGCACGAAACGAGGAATATGGTAGTGCAATCCGAACATGCTGAGCTCGTGCGGCGACTGGAACATCAATTGAATACCAACTGGCAATAGTTGCATGCTGTTTCTCAGCAAAGGTCTCTTCAAATGTCTGGTAAGGATGAAAATTGGACGTTTCTGCATGTCAACGACAGCCATATGGGCACGCCGAGATCGTTTCGGTTTCGCCCGGCTGTGAATCGACGCTGGGCGGCGATTAAACAGCAAATGGCGAACACCGATGCGGATCTGCTGATTCACGGCGGAGACCTGACGCGCGACGGAGATATTCATGAGTTTGAATATCAGCAGGCGAAGAAGGATCTGGAGACGTTGCCATTCCCTTCGTTCGTAATTCCCGGCAACATGGACGTCGGCAATAAACATACTTCACGGAATGGCGCGAAACGCAAGTGGGAAGAACGCGGCCTGGGCTGGAACGATCCGGATCTGAATATGACGGCAGAGCGTCTGGATCTGTTTGCATCGTGGTTTGGTCCGATTCACTGGACGTTTCAGCATCGCAACGTCCGATTTACCGGTTTCTATGCCGCCGTTGCGGGTACCGGCCTGCCACAGGAAGAACGTTTCTGGCAGATGCTGGAACGTCTGCCTCAGCTGCCCGATACTCAGCACCATGTTGCGATGATGCATTACTGGCCGTTCATGGAAGATCTGAACGAGCCGGCATGGGACCTGACTGATCCGGATCAGTACGATAACTGGTATTTTTCCATCGGTCCCCCGCACCGACAACGACTATGGAATCTGTTGCAGAAAGCGGGCGTTGATGTCCTGTTCTGCGGACATGTACACACCGGACGGTCTGAACAGAACGTCGACGGCATCTGTGTGTTTCGCACGCCTGCGGCCGGTAACACGTCTCAGTTGGCCGAAAGATGGACGGACGCCGATACGCGTTTCGGGTTTCAATGCTGTGAAGTGACGTCCTCAGGAATTGAAGTTACCTTTGTTCCGGGGAACGACCAGTGCGATGAATTTGATTCGTTTGGACCGATGGGGCATCCGTCTGCTGAGAAACGCGACTATTCCATTGCACGCGAAAAGCCTCCGATTCAGCAGGGATCGACACAGGAAGGTGATTCCGGAAGCTATTGAGCAATACGTCTGGGAACGATAATGAATCTGCGTTACTTCAGAGGTCGTCCTGTCAGCGGCTTGCCGTTGGTGTCGAGAATCTGAAAGTGATGGATGCCGTATGAATTTCCGTCGACGTAAGTCCAGATTACCTTCATGTCACGATTCACTTCGATCAGCTTCGGCGCGTCCGGATCTTTGTGCCCGCCAGCATAGCTGGTGATCACAAAGTTTCCGTTCGGCAGGACCTGACTGCCACAGGGGTCCTGCAGCCACGGGCCGGGAAGATTATCGTTCGTCAGCTCCCAGACGATCTTTCCCTGATCATCGAATTCCACGACACGGTTGCTGTGAGTCAAACAAACGAGTGTGCGATCTTTCTTGTGCCGAATTGCAGTGAACGGCCACGAGTGAATCTTGTGATCCGGATCACCTGCGACAGTTGTATCGAACTGCCCCAGCAGTTTTCCGCTGGCGTCGTAATGCATGACCGCAAAGTTGAACAGATGAGGCGCAAGATATGTTCCGTCCGACAACTTGCGTGCCATGCGTGTCTGCATGTGATGGTTGGCTGTCTGGCATTTCAGAGGGAACTCCACGACGATTTTTCCGGATCTGTTGATCTCCAGCAGTCGCGGTTTCGGGCCGGCCTCTGTCAGAACGAACGTACCGTCTTCTGTGGGCTGGACGCTGTTGACCTCACTCTGAGTACCTTTCCAAAGAAGCGTTTCCTTGCCGTCGCGCGTGACTTCCACGGCAGCGCCACCCGGATGCAACTTTGACTTTGTCACTGCCAGGACGATGTTGTCGTTGGGCTGAACGAAGCCGTCACGTGTGTTATGCGGATACGTCCAGATCTTCTGTCCGCTGCCGTCGGTGATATAGGTGTGGCTGCCACAGGCCAGAAAGCCGTGAGTCGTGTCTGCCGCAGATGCTGCGGTTGTCAGGGCCAGATACGAGCTGACGATGAGAATGCTGCGGCATATGTCAGCCGCGTACAGGGAGCGTGGATCAATCATGAACAGTGCTTTCGTGGAACATCTATCGTTCGGTACCGGGAGTCGACCGTAACGACCAAGCAGTCGAAATACTACTCCTCGTGCTCTCATCGACACCGAAATCCGCGATGATCCGCATTGCTGACGATGAAGGGATTGTGAGACGGTTTCCCGGCCGATATATTATTGTCTGAGGCCGTGTGCTTCTTCCTCCCGGGTGATCAATCTCCCTCTGTCTGATGTGTCCGTTTTCCTGAGCCGAAAGGGCCAGACATGCATGGTATTCTCCCTGCCTCTCGTGATTTGATCAGTGTGCCGTCGCGCCGCTGGTTTCTACAGAGCGGATTGTCAGCGCTCGGTGGTCTTAGTCTTTCACAGTTGATGAGTCTTCAGGCGGCGGCCGGGGCGAATACGGCACCCGGTTCAGGAAAAAAATCGGTCATCCTGTTCTGGTTGTCCGGCGGACCCAGTCACATTGACATGTGGGACCCGAAGCCGGATGCACCGTCAGAGATCCGTGGCCCTTATGCCACGATCCCGACGAAAGTCCCGGGAGTCAACTTCAGCGAACATCTGCCTCTACAGGCATCGATTGCTGATAAACTTTCGATCATCCGATCGGTCGACTGCTCCAGCAGCAATCATACGCCGATCACGATGCAGGCTGGCAATCCTCTGGCGCGGCGGACCAATGACGGCAAGGATGGCGGCGGCTATCCATCGATGGGCTCGGTGGCCGCAAAATTTCGTGGCGCTAATGACGCAGATCTGCCTCCGTTTGTCGGTCTTGCAGATACCTGGACGTCCGACGTCTGGGAGTCCGGACACATGGGAAGTGACTTTGCTCCGGTCAAGGGCAACGAACTGAAAGGCCGGTTCGCCATGCCACCGGGCATCGAAGTGAATCGTCTTCAGGATCGAAACGATATTCGTCGGCAACTGGATCAGTTCGGACGCAGCATCGACAACAACCAGACACTTAACAGGTCCGATCGGTTTTCTCAGCAGGCTTACGACCTTGTGCTGTCAGGCAAAGTTCAGAAAGCTTTCAGCACCGACGAAGAGTCGGCTGAGACCAAAGCTGCTTACGGTCCGGAAAGCATCGCTCAAAAAGCGTTGCTGGCTCGTCGACTGGTCGAGGCCGGTGTCACCTACGTGCTGGTGAGTGGTGCATGGGGCTATTTCGATCACCACGGAGACCATGTTCGCTGGAAAGGTATTGAGAAGGGACTCACGCCGTTGCTGCCGCGAGTGGATCGCACCCTGTATGCTCTGGTCAATGATCTGGAAGCACGAGGATTGCTGGATGATACGCTTGTTCTGATGATGGGTGAGTTCGGCCGGTCTCCCGTCATCAATAAGGAGGCCGGACGCGAACACTGGACGAACGTCATGTCGATGGTGGTGGCCGGTGGCGGTCTTAACCACGGCCAGGTCATCGGCTCAACCGATCGACGTGGCGGTGCCATTGAATCCAATCCCGTGCGGCCTCAGGATCTTGCCGCGACCACATTTCGTCATCTGGGGATCGACCTGAACGCACACTGGGTCAACAATCAGGGACGCCCTGTGCCCATCGTTGCGGAAGGCGGCCTGCCGATCCCTGAACTCGGTTAGGCCGCGTCACTTTGAGACGCGGTTGCACTTAATTTCCGGACGCCAGCGTGGGGCACATTTCCCCGAATCTCCTCTTCGGCATGCGGGCGTGGGACATCGAGGCGAGTCATCGCGATGTCGGCGTTTCGCGGATCGAGACATAAAGGCTGCGTTCGCCGTGATTTTACCGGGTAATGTTCGGAACTGAGTCATCAATCGTCCGCATGTGATTCAGAATCCTGGTGTGGAGTTGTCGGACGATCGTTTTATTCGAGGCATTATTGATGACGTTGGTTGTTTCTCCGGGATCTGTTTTCAGGTTGAATAGTTCGTCCCGGTCAGGATTCAGAAAGTCTCGCACCAGTTTCCATTCGGGCGTGCGAATACAGCGCATGTGAGTTGTTGACTGGTGTTTCGTTGAATACTGAGTGAATACGTCATCATTCCAGTCTGTTGCCATTCCTTTCAGCAGCGGCGCCAGGTTTCGTCCGCGAACGACCGTGTCGGTTGGAACGTCAGCCTCCGCAATCGCGACCATTGTGGGAAACCAGTCCAATTGCGTCACTGATGAGCGGATGACTGTTCCCGGTGTGGTTACGCCAGGCCAGCAAACGGCTGTGGGAACCTTCAGCGATGTGTCGTACATGTTCGGTCGCTGTCCTCGCGGAATATTGTCCATGGCTGGAGGCAGAGCATTTTTCTTCAGGATCCAGTGCCCGTTACCTTTATGCCAGATGCCGTTGTGGCCCATGTTGTAGCCGTGGTCTGAGGTGAAGACGACAACTGTATTGTCAGTCAGGCCCTGAGTCTCCAGTGTCTTCATGATTCGGCCGACATTCCGGTCGACTCCGCGCACGCTGGCAAGATATTCGCGAGTCATTTTTTCTACCCGCGGGACGTCAAGGCCTTCGTAGTTGGGATGTGGCAGCGTCGGTTTCAGGTTCTCGAAAGGTGCCCAGTCTTCGGAAGCCACCGGGAGCCATCGTGCGTGAGGTGCTCGGTAATGCAGCACCAGCAGAAACGGATTATCGGCAGGGCGGTCCTTCAGAAACGTGATGGCATGATCAGACAGAATGTCAGTGGTGAGTCCTTCGAACTTCTGATCCGCTCCGTTTTTTTCCAGCGTCGGGTTTGATGGCGACCAACCGCCGCCGCGGTGACCCATGAAGTAGTCAAAGCCGGTCCTGGTAGGATGAAACTGATCCAGCAGGCCGAGATGCCACTTGCCGACCAGTCCGGTGTGATATCCGGCGTTCTGCAACACTTCATACCACGTGGTGGTCTGCGGGGCGAGTCCGTGATTGGCTTCGGTCTTCGGGTGCAGCCAGTCTGTAATGCCGACTTCCGAGCCATAGCGACTGGTGGCCAGGGCGGCTCGGGAAGGACTGCAGACCGGAGTCACCACAAACGTATTCGGCAGGTACGTGCCCTGTTCAAACAGCCGGTTCAGATGGGGCGTATCTGCATGAGTCGGCCCGTCGAACGCCCCCACGGCCCAGGGGGCCTGGTCGTCGGTCATAATGAACAGGATATTGGGACGGTCGGCAAGTGATAATGATGCGGCGAAGCAGACCAGAACCATATACAGGCAGCGACTGGGCATGGGAGATCCTGTGGAGATACTTGCAGTTGATACGGTCACCGAAATCTAACAGGATCAGATTGTAGCAACTTCCGGTGGACAGGCAGAACCTGCTGCCAATTCGAAATCTCAGGGTACTCTGTTGCCGGAAAGGTCTTGCGACGCCACCTGATGGTGCATCGTTTCTTCGTGTCGCGGTGCACACGATTCGCCGCCCGTCAATAAATCTCAGCTGAACGAATTCAGACATGCGCGGCCAGGCAGATCAAACGATCCATCTTACGGTGCGGCTGGGCGTCAGCAGCGTGGCCTGTAAGGCCCACCGGATACGCTGCGACGGAGATTGATGATCAGGCCAATTCACAGTCTTGGTGAGATCAGATGTTCGCGCGGCAACCGTGTTGTCGTCGGGCGGCTGAAGAGTTCTGATATGTCTTCATGCCGATCGCTGCTCCGGCAGCAGGATTGCGGCGTACCAGCTGGGGCATTTTGATCACGGGGTGACTGTTCCGCAACGGCTCAGAATTCCCAGTGAATCCCAAGGTCGAGCGTGTGCTGAAAGAAATCATTTCGCGAGACTTTGAGTGTCGGGAAAACGCCGTCACGTGGCCGAGAGAGCCAGGTGATCTGCTGACCCGGGTCCGCAACTTCACCGATCCACGTGAACGTCCAGCCTGCACGAAATGTTGCATGTTCCAGCTGTGGCATATCTCGCAGTACCGGAATCCTTTCAAACAGCGGAACTTCGGCCCGGAATGACTGTTCGAACATGGGAGACACATGGGTTGTGCTCATGCTGTCTGCAAACGCGTTCTGGGTTAATTGTCCA
>Ga0315331_10002012_pt1 | contig 15384 bp, 13 predicted proteins | sample M160m34915metaG_FD_203456 | JGI IMG/M metagenome (GOLD analysis project Ga0315331, IMG submission 203456) | Ammonia-oxidizing marine archaeal communities from Monterey Bay, California, United States - M1 60m 34915 | ecosystem: Environmental > Aquatic > Marine > Intertidal zone | place: USA...
TCAATCCACTTGAGGATCGTATGGCAGTGTTGGCTGCGCTTGAAGCCGTGGACTACGTCGTGTCGTTTGATGCAGAGACGCCTAAAGACATGATTGAGTCAGTCACTCCGCATGTGTTGGCCAAAGGCGAGGATTGGCGAGGCAAGGGAGTTGTGGGGCGAGTGTGGGTAGAAGATCACGGCGGTCAAGTGGTGCTTGTGCCATTGGTGGAGGGGCGCTCAAGCACGAACGTTGTGAAGAAGATCCTCGAGGTGGGAGAGTAGCTGCTAGGACTGGTGGGCGCCTCGATGCATCCGTCGGCACCGATTGGGCATGTGTCCTCGCCTGCGGGCTTAGCTACCTACCTCGGGTCGAGTTCTCGCGACGCTAAGGCTTCGCTCACCTTCTGGAGCAGAGTTTCGCGCAAGAATGGCTTGTGGCACACTGCGCTCGTTGCTGGTAGGTGGGCTAATTTCTCGGAGTCGCGTGAATAGCCGGTGATGAATAAGATAGGCAATCTAGCCTGCCATTCGTTGAGCCACTGGGCTAATTGGATCCCGGATTGGCCGGGCATCACGATATCTGTGATGACCAAACTAAGCGTGTCCTTTAGGCGTGTAACTTCGGCAATGGCTTGCGAGTAATTATTGGCTGCCACGGCGGAATAGCCTTCTGATTGAAGGTGGCGCACGATCATGTTGCGGATCGCGGGATCGTCGTCGACAACCAAGATGTCTGTACCTGTGCGACTCTTATTGGCTCGGCTTGTTTCTACTTGTTGTGATGCTAGCGGTTGGCTGCCGTCACTTTTCTGTTTCGGTAGCCGGATGAGAAACTTGGCACCCTCAGTGTAAGATGTGTCAGTCTCAACGGATCCTGAGTGCTGTTGTAGGATGCCATGTACGGTCGCTAATCCCAGGCCATGGCTGCCGGAGGCTTGATTGGTGGTGAAGAATGGGGTGAAGATCTCTTCGGAGTGATCTGGCTGGATGCCTCGGCCAGTATCTTTGATCGTTAGCAGCAGTTCCGGTTTGCCGAGATCGTTGGTTTCGCTGAGCTCGATGCTTAGCGTTCCGCCGTTCGGCATTGCATCGCGCGCGTTGATCGTCATGTTAAGTAACACGCGTTCAAACTGGATGATGTCGAGATGCGCACACGCATCTGTCGTTGAAGAGATGCTTAGCTCTATGTCTTCGCCGATGATGCTCTTCAGAACCTGCGCTTGCCCTTTGAGGATGTCCGTTAGTTGCGTTGTGACAGGGTTCATGACCTGTCCGCCACTGAATGCGAGTAGTTGACGCGTTAAGGATGATGCTTTGCGGCTCGTTTCGAGGATTTGAGAAAAGTCATCCTTCGTGATGTCTGAGTTTTCAGATGACGCAATGCCAATTTCTGAGAGTCCGATGATGGCGGTCAGGAAGTTATTAAAGTCGTGTGCAATGCCTCCAGCGACCAAACCCATGGCCTCCATGCGTTGCGAGCGTTCGACTTGTTCTTGAGCCGATCGGAGATCTTCCTCGATGCGCAAACGTTGTTGCACCGTCGCTAGAAATAGCCACGAGCACAGGAGAACGAAAATGCTCCCCCAGAGGAAAATCTGTGCGATTAGTGGGCGCAAACCCGTCAACTCGTCGCCGCGAATGAGCGTGGCGAGGAATACCGCATAGCCGATCAAGAAAAAGACAATGAACACACCGAGCGCAGCCCAAAAGGGGCGAAGCCTAGTGACCGCGGTTAGTCGGTAGGTCTTCCAGAGCAGCACGAGTGCACATAAGAAGAGAATGATCCCAAGGCCTACAGAAGAGATGTTCATTAACAGTTGAGGCTAGATAGAGACTTCTGTTTCGCGGTGAGCAGTCTTGACGCTAGTTCGCAATCATAGGTGACCGCTGTGATAGGTCCCCAAATCTAAGTTGAATAACTGGCCCATCGCCAACAGGTGAGGGGGGGCTGGCTCCACGGAGGCCTGTGGGGTCTTAGTAGGGGGTGGTCTTTTTAGGGGGAGGCGGCAGAATGACCTGCTGGCTGGGAATGTGGTCGTTTGACGGGGTGTCGTGGAGAAGGGGTTGTGTGCTGGCGGGGTTCGGTTGGTCTGGGTCGCATTCTGAATTATCTAAGCTCTCTCACTGAGGCCCCGCGCAGTCAGATATGCGGTGCCCGCCCTAGGCTCTACCAATGATTCGCAGTCTCATCCTCAGCATCACCGCAATGGTCGGCCTGTTTGCTTCACCTCTGGACGCTCAACAGGGAGCCGGCAACATCCTGGTGAGCACGCAAAACGTGCTTAGAGAGTTCACGCCTAACGGCCTTCTGGTGAGCGCAGAAGCAATTCCGCATCCGAGCGGCGGCTCACAAGGGTTTGGTGATGTTCGCGATCTGACCGTACATGAATCAGGTGACATCTACATCTGCAACGCGGACCAACCACCATTCCTGAGCGTTCGTCGCGCAGCCACCGGTCAGTGGGAACACTTCACCACTTCGCCGTGGCATCTCGCTGGCAACCTCAGCTACGGAGGCGTCGCGACCTTCGGCGACTACGTGTTCCTGCCGTCGCTGCCATTGCCGCTACCGTTTCCGGGCACCATGGGTGGCATCTTGCGGTTTGATGTCAACACTCAGACGTTCGAGCAGTTTCCGGTACCAGTTCCAGAGGGATTTCTCGATCTGACGATTGGTTGGGATGGCCTCTTGTATGCCATCAAGCAAACGCAGCAAGACGTGGCTGTCTATGACCCGGAGACAATGGCGCTGGTGCGCACGATCAGCCTGCCGCATGCATCGCTTGCCCGAGGCATTGGTGTCGACAGGTTCGGGGATCTGTTTGTGGCAACGTGGTCACAGGGTTTGCGGCACTTCGATCGCGATGGAAACCTGATTGCGGCAATCACGACTGGCAGTAGCCATCACGATCTCGACATCTCACCGTGTGGCGACATCTTGTTCGGCGACTCGAATGGTGGCGTGTTTCGCAGTGATCTGACCTTGACGCCAGCGACCAGTTTCTACACTGGCAATACCAATACGTTTGTCGCGTTCCGGACGCCAAACACTCCGGCAGCTGCCACCGCATCGCTGCGAGTTGGGCAGCCTGCCAATCCATCCTTGTTTGCTGGCAGTGGTGCCATTCTCGGCACGACCTGGATGCCGACGATGCAGCCCGTTCTGAGTGGTGCGTTCGCGAAGCTGGTCATCATCGCTGCAGAACCCGCCAACGTTTCGTCTGGCATCGGGACGTACCTCTTCCGCGTCGACGCGCCACACTTCGTGCTCGCTTTTGGAGTTAATGATCCGGTGACGTTGGCGATCCCAAACAACTGTGCATTGACCGGTGTCCAGTTTGTAGCGCAGGGAGCCAGTGTTGCGCTCAATACTTGTGAGCTCGCGAACGCACTCGATGTGACGGTCAGCGGCTTCTAGTCGGTGCTTCGGCAATTACGATCGCACCCCGCCGCATCCGTCGTGACGGCTAGCGCATCGTTGCATCGCTGTTACTGCGTCTACGCACGGTGCAGAGCAATTGGGGTGATTGCGAGTTGGAGGGCATTTCCTGGGTGTATGCGGTCGCCTACACTGAGTCACATGCCCCGACTCGCCATCACGTTGACGCTCTTGTTTGGCTCGGCTTTATCCGCCCAGGCTAACTTCACGCAATTGTCACCAACGGTCATGCCATCTCCACGTGCCGGTGCGAGAGGCGTCTCAGATGGTTCGCTGCTCTACAGCTTTGGCGGCAAGCCAGGGGCCGGAATCGAATTAAACGACATGTGGGTATTCGATGGCACATCCTGGTTGGACATCACGCCGACTGCCGGCGCTCTACCACCAGGAAGAGATTGGTATGGAGCCGCCTACGACACCGGGCGCGGTCGATTCGTGCTGTTTGGTGGCCGCTCGTCGGCGCTTGGTGGAAACCTTGGCGACACTTGGGAGTTTGACGGAGTTGCGTGGACGCAGATGACACCGGCGGCTTCACCGGCCACTGGTCGTTGGTGCGAGATGGCGTATGACCCCGTCGCGGGGGTCACAATACTCTTTGGCGGCGAGGACCTGGGGGTCTATCGAAACGAGACGTGGAGTTGGGATGGCACTAACTGGACGCAACTGTCGCCAACCAACAGTCCTTCGATCCGCGCTCGTGGTCGCCTCTCTTACGATTGGAAGACTGGCAACATGATCTACTTCGGTGGCCGCAACACCGCAGGCGCACTTGCTGATACATGGGCGTGGGACGGCACGAACTGGAGTTCGGTCGTGACTGCCAATGCGCCGACATCGTCCGGAGTTGCCGGCCGCTTTGCGCACGGCATGACTTACGATTTCCTGCGTGATCGTCACGTCCTATACGGGGGCACCCGCAATGGCCCGACGCTTACGGATATCTGGGAGTTTGATGGCACGGACTGGCAGCAACGAACAGTTAGTGGCCCGACGTCGCGCACGGGCGCCACGTTTGCCTATGTGCTCGGCCTGCAGAAGACCTACCTGTTTGGCGGCTACGGCGGCCCGCAGTTGAGCGATACTTGGGAATACCAGACTCCAGACCTGCCTTCGACAGTTGCTTATGGGGCCGGATGCTCTGGTCCCGGTGGCTTGCTGACATTGACTTCTAACAATGCCCCATGGGCCGGTGATGTTTGGTCCGCAACGTGTGGCCCTCTCGGCGCGACTTCTCTCGCGATGGGGATCTGGGGGCTCAATCAGGTGACTCTGCCACTAAGCGCTGTGTTGCCAATGGCGCCGATCGGATGCAACTTGCTCGCCAGTGCAGACCTCGCCATCGGCCCGTCAGCGCCGTCAGGTGGTCAGGCAACCGTGCAGCTTGCCCTTCCCAATAACGCAGCGTTAGCTGGGGCGAGCCTTAACGTTCAGGTAGCTGAACTAGAGTTCGATCTTGGCGGCAATTGGGTCGGGCTCTACACGTCCAACGGCATGATCATGACCGTTGGTGTGCGCTGAGTTGGTGGTGCTCTGTTTTGGTGTTGGGCTACTCGGCGGATCAGCCATCCAGTAGCGATGGCCTTCGCACACACGCTTGCTGTCCTAGTTTGGCTTGAAACCACCATGCGTACGTTTCTCCTGACACTCTTCATTTGCAGCGCGGCGTTCGCGCAGAACCACAACGTGTTGGTGATCGTCGCTGATGACATTGGCGTCGATTATGTAGGTGCCTACCAGGAAGGTACCAATCCGCCGCCGACGCCCAATATCGATTCGTTGGCGAGCAATGGCGTGTTGTTTCGCAACGCGTGGGCAAACCCGAGTTGCTCGCCGACGCGAGCATGCGTCATGACCGGACGCTACCCATTTCGGACTCTGGTCGGCAGGTGGATCTCTCACTACGCGAACCCTTCTCCGACCGGGCTGTTGCAGCCTGAAGAACGCACGTTGCCCGAAGTTCTCGATGCGGCCCAGTCGGCTTACTCCCATGCCCTGATCGGCAAGTGGCACCTTAATAACGCCCTGGCTTCACCCGACGCGCCACGCACGATTGGTGGTTACTCGTTTCACGCAGGATCACTAGAGGGGCAAATCCCCAGCTACACGAATTGGACGCGCGTCGTCAACGGTGTCGCGGCTGCGACCACAACCTACTGCACGACCCAGAATACCGATGATGCCCTCGCGTGGATTCAGTCCAGGTCCAACCCGTGGCTCTGCGTGCTGACCTATCAGGCTCCTCACATCCCGTATCACGCTCCGCCAGCCCACCTTCATACCCAGAACCTAGCCGGTCTGACGCCGCAGGCTTCGAACCACACGCCGGCGAACATCCCGTTCTATCGAGCGATGGTCGAATCTCTCGACACCGAGATCGGACGACTGTTTTCGACGCTGGGCAGTGGGGTAATGGACAATACCAATGTCATCTTTATCGGTGACAACGGCACCGTGCAGCGTCAGTCGGTAGCTCCATTCAACGGTCTACGCGCCAAGGGCACGCCGTACGAGGGAGGTGTCAATGTACCGTTGCTGGTATCCGGTCCCGCAGTGCAACAACCGGGGCGCGAAGTCACGGCGCTCGCCTGTGCCGTCGACGTGTTCTCAACAGTGATCGATCTTGCAGATGCATCGTCCGGACTGCCGCCGTTTATCGTTCACGACAGTGTCAGCTTGCTGCCTTATTTGACGGACCCCAACCAGGCGCCAATGCGACAGTTCGCCTACACCGAACAGTTTACCGGTTCGAGTTGGCCAGCGCCGAACACCAACGGCCATGCAACCGTTCGGGATGCTCAGTACAAGCTGATCCATCGCTACTCCGGCGGTGGTGACGAATTGTTCGACCTGATCAACGATCCGTGGGAAACCAACAACCTCAACAACAGCGGCAATGCAGCGGTGCAACAGGCTCGCACTGTGCTATTGGATGAGGTCAACCGCTTGCGAGGATCAGGTGGCGGCAACAACTTCACTGTCTTTGGTAATGGCGCCTGCATAGGGAGCAACGGTATCCCGACCATCTCCGCTAGCGGCGACCCGACGCTCAACGGCAACTACACCATTGCGATCAACGGTGGCAAGCCACTGTCGTTTACGTTGTTTGTCTTTGGCTACTCCTACACGCAAACGGGCGCTTTCGCCTTGCCGCTCAATTTGGCGGTGATTGGCGCGCACCAGGACTGCGTCTTGTCGTCGTCGGCGGACGTAATGTTACTCGCAGTCACTGGCTTCACGGGTGGCGTCACCCAACTCATCAACGTTCCTGGTTCGGTCGCTTTGGTTGGACAACAGTTATTTACCGCCGGTGTCATCATTGACACGACCGCACCCAACAACCCTGGTGGTTTTGTCTCGACCAACTCGCTCGCTACAACGATCGGAATGTAGAACGGCCATCCCCGATCCGATGCGGCGGGACCGGGTTTGCGCGCGCAGTATCCCAAAAGTCGGCAGAGTCGGTTGGGTGGGTTCGGGTGGTCCGAGCCGCACTTTGAGTTCCCTATGCTTCTTCTGGCGTCGTGAGGGGTGGAACATGGAGGAGGTGACGTCGGCTTTGGCCGTTATCTCGTCTTTTTGTTGAGATCGACGCCGAGGACGGCCAGCCCGTCGATCAGACAGGCCTTGAATGACCGCACGAACCTTGGGAGCGGGCGGGTCTTGTCGCTGTGTTCGTTCCAGGTGCCGTTGATGCACGAGGGGATGATGAAGAGCCTGGCGCCTTCGCGGCGCATCGCTTCGTGCAATGCGACATGCTCGCAGACTTCGCGGCCCGCCTCGCCTTCGCCGACGTACCTACCGCCGTCGAAGAGACGTCGCTTGTAGATCCCGAGGCCTCCGAAGGCCGACTCCACCTCCAGGGGCGGCGTTTCGGCATCGAGGGTGAACATTCGTGCGTAGCAGGCGGTGTCCATCGCCTTGTGCTGCCGAAGACCGTGTTGAAGCAGAAATTCGTAGGTCTCGTACCAGTCACCCGGCATCCACGACGAGTGTCGCAAGGCCCACACGTCGTAATAGGGCCCGGACTGGTTCGCGAAGCACGCGTCCCAATCGACCTCGGCATCCCAGCACGCGCGAATCGACATCCGAGTCAGGGCGTTGTTCACGCCATCGAGATCCACCACGACCACGTAGTCGCATCTCCCGGATGCGGAGTCGGATTCGATTTCCTCCAGATACGTGTTTCGGCAGAAGGCGAGTCGATGCGTTCGGCGTGGGTGGCGATCTCGAAGTTTCCCGTGCGAAATCAGCTGGAGATCCATCTTCGAGCCGATCGATCGGATCTCGTCCGCTGTTCCATCATCGCTGTCCGATTCGACCACGATCCAGTTTCGGCCTTTGAACTCGGCGAACGCGGCGTCGATCCTGCGGAGTTCCGAACCGACGACGTTCTGGCAGTTCCTCGCCAGACCGACGATGGTCACCTTAGCTTCTTCGATCGGTATACGGTCTTTCATCGCCCGGCTTCTTCCTGCTGGATCGGAGCCCTGAGATGGACGAGCCGACTTTGTAGATTCGAATGAGGCTAGTTACTTGATTTAAGGAGACCAACGAAAAACGTCATTGGTTCCGAAGGCCCGGCGAGTCACTTTGGAAGGTCCTGCAAGCGATGGCAGGCGCTGCGAGTGCCTTCTTCATGCGAGCATGGTCGCGATCCACTCGCATCTCGTCAGGTGATGCGAAGCCATTCCAACCCGATGCGATCCGCTACCCCGAAACGGATGCGATGGGGTTAGAGATCAACCAGGACGCCTAGCGCGAACAACTCGATGGATGGCACTGCGTAGATGATCCTGAGCCGTTGGCGCGGGCTCCGCCGGATGGTGGGGGTTGTTGGCTCGGGGCGTGATCAGGGGTGGTTCAGGGGCAGTCGCGGGGGAGTGGTCTGCCTAGGGGATGGGGCGTCGGCCGAGATGCCTTAGTGTCTGGCTGGGAAACAGTTCGGTTCACGGTCTGACGGCGGGGTGCGATCGTGAACTGGTGGGGATCGGGTGGTCCGAGCCGCACGTTGCATTACCTGTGCTCCTATAAAGCTCATATCATATTGTTTCGCTTAATCACCTGGTGAGTCTGCTCGCTGACGTTGTTTGACTTCAGGCTGGTTCTGCTTGCTTAAAAGAGACGCACCGTGAAATCCCAACACACCACGGAGCACCCGCTCTGGCATCATCCCTGGTTCGTCCCCGGGATGATCTTCCTCCTCGCGTTCACCACGCACCGCCTCGTGGGAGTACCGACGGGCTTCGAATGGGATGGCGAGGCCATCCTTGCTGGGAGCACCTTTCTCGAAGAGGGAAACAATGGCTTGTTCCCGATCTATCGCTACCACTGGCAACCACTCAGCTTCTCTTTCTTCCACCTGCTCACCGAGATTCCCGGAGGCTTTGCCCTCGCCCGACTTACCCCTGGACTCTTCGGCGGTGTGGCGCTCGCGCTGCTCGCCTTCCCGATTCGGCAGCTCGCGGGAGGCCGTCAGTGTGCGGTTCTCTCGCTCATGTTGATTCTGCTCGTACCCGAGCTGATCTACACCCTTCTCTACTTCAACACCAGCACGCTCGCTTTCCCCTGGCTGACGGGAAGCATCGCCCTCGCCTATACAACCCTTCACGACCCCGACCGCTCCCGACGCTTCTTACTGGCCAGCGCAGCGCTGGCTACCATCGCAGGCTTCTTTCGCGCCGACTTCTACCTCGCCATCCCCATGCTCACCTGGCTCATCTGGCGACACATCGGAACCCGATCGACCCTGGCTTGGTTCGTCTCCGGGGTGGCCACTACCTTGGGGCTTGGGGCCATCTGCGGCCTCTTCGATCCGGTCCAGCTCCTCGTCATTCTGCGCCTGCACCAGCAGGATTTTGGCGTCGGTCTCGGACCAGCGCAGTACTGGAGCTTCTCCCAATCCGTCGAGGCCGCTTTTTCCTGTCTCCACCCCTTGGCATGGCTCGGCCTCCTGGCCACCGTCACTGCCTGGGGCCTAGCTGGGAGAAGAGACAAGACGGCTTGGACCATCATTGGGCCGCTACCCTTCCTTCTCGCTCCTTTGTCCAGCCTCGCCAGTCCCAAGTACGCTCTCCCCGCTCTGGTCTTCGTCCCGCTGGCCTTCGCCTGGGGCCTAGCGAGATGTCGCCTTCCCCTCACCCGTCGGCTCCTCTCCATCTCCATCGCCATCATCCTCGCCATCCAGGTCATTCCACTCGACCTTCGTATCCGTCCACCCTTTGTCGTTTGGAATACCGGCCCCAAGACATCCATCTATACCCATGACGGACCGCGATCGACCAGCGGTTATGCCCTTGCCTACTGCCGACTTCATAGCGCAAGTTTCGTCATAGGCAGATTCGTCGAGACCATTGTCGACAAGATCGAAGCAAGTACCGCCAAACACATCGTCATCTACGGAAACCCCATACCGGAGAGCGTCCTCACCACGGGGCAGATCTTTGGTTTCTTGCCCCTCACCCTTGCCGAACGCGGAGCGACGGTGACCCTGCACCGACACGGGTACCTCGCCATCTGGCAAGACCGGCACATTCTCGCAATCGCTACTCACCATCCACAGCCGCCTGAAGCGATACACCAACTCAAGCGACATGATTGGCTCCCCATTTATGCGCCCGACGATGGCTTTCAAATAGAGACATGGCGTGTCTTCGCCGAAAAGCTATCGCTCTAGGAGTGAACGAACCTGGCGGGCATCGTGATTTCAAACAGCGGTTCGGACCAACTAGCGAGTTCGTGGTGGTTGTGCTCGGAGGGGCAGAGGAGGTCGCTGCCGAGGTCCAAGAGGTAGTGTTCAGGCGGTTCTGCTAGAATCGGCTTAGATCATTTACGCGAATAGCGGTCTAGGGAGGCGGCTTCCAGGGAGCTAGTGCTGATGCCCATCTAGCGCTGTTCTGGGCGATGCCATGTGACAGGTTGATCGAATAAAGTGTCTTGAGGAACGGAGCAAACCGACACTCGAGATCTCTCATGGCCTCTCGCGTCTTGATAGGATTCGTGTGATCTAACGAGTAGGCCTTCACCAACCGCGCAGATTGTCCGACGACTCCCCATGCAGCTAGCTGGTGCATGATCTCATCGATCGTCCGCTCGTTAGGTTTGTAGTTTGACCGCAGCAGTGTCAGGATCACCCTGCAGTGTTTTGACCTGGTAGTCTTAGGTTGCACATATGCCGTTGCCTCATAGGCCATTGCTATGATCGGATGGTAAGTGCAGTGGACATAGCTGAAGTCCGGGGGGCTGGCTTCCTCGATGATTAAGCACCGGTTTGCGGACGTCCATGTCTGTCGTGGGACATGATGTGCTTGATCACCGTCAAGAAACTCCGGGATCGCTGAACCCGAAGTCATCAGGACCTGCTTGCTTGTGATGGTTTGTTTCGATAACTGCAGGCGAATGAGTGCTTCGTCTCGATGGAGGTGAAGACGATCAATCTGCTCGTTGCAGAAGACCGGGATATTCGCTTCGTCCAGCAGTGTCTTCAGGTTGTGAATTAGTTCGGGGGCTCCACCCTTAGGGAACTTCAATGGCAACGAATTCCAGAACCCGTCGACGACGGCATTTCGCAAACTACTGCCGGCTAATCGTCCAGAGTAGTGGGCGCTTTTGAGGCGCCGTTGCGCGTCTCTTAGGGCCTCAGTGGCCGCTTTCGTATTTCTGGCGACGAGATAGGCAATGGATAATAAAGGCGACGTCAAGGCACCTAAGATGTTGCGGCCCATCTTGGCGAGATGGAATGCGGCGCCATGCAGAAAAGACACCGTCGACTCATAGTTGTGCCGGGTTGTGCCGATGTACTGATAGGGCGCAGGGCTCACCGGTTGCATGTCACAACCGATATAGTCTTGTAGGAAATCGTAAGTTCGGCGGTTTCGGTCAATCACGTGAGGGCCCAGATCTACATCCGAGAACTCCTCGAAATCTGTCGAAGTCCATGCGCCGCCGATTCGATCTCGCGCTTCGATGATGACCACCCTATTTCCACGGGCTCGCAAGTACAGCGCTTCCATCACAGAGATCGGGCTGCTGCCGATTACCAGCCAATCGTAGTCGACTGCTTCACTGTTTTCTGTGAGTGGAGTTCGTTGCACTGCATCTGCTCGCTACATGATGGTCAGCTGCGTCCCATGAGCAGTGTGCGTACGTGAATCGCTTGTGTGCTGGTAGCCGGTTGCTACTTGGCTTTTGATTTTGATATCGCTTCTCACGTTATTAGTTGGTCAAGCTAGCAAGACGGAGGCGTCGTGCTGGTTGTTGTAGGCTCTCGCGTGATTTACGAACCTTGGAACGGCGGCGGGAGGACGAAACGTTGCTCTCGTAAGGTCGTGCCTGGGTAACCAAAGATGCGTTGATCGAAACCACAAGCAGCGCATCTCCGAGCATGGACAGAGTGTGGTTCATAGCTCAGTGCACCATGAGGTATTGACTTTTCTCTAGTCAGCATAGCTTACGCGCGCGGCAGGTTATCTGCACCTTGTCGATCGGCTGCATGTCATGAGCGTGCGCTGCCGGTCGAGTCGCCGGAGTTGGCGGTGTCGCTTAGATGGTTCGCAGCGGGGTCCTAAGCGTCATCGGCACGCGGGTGCCGCATCGTCCCGGCAAGTGGCGTCGCGCAGTTCGGCGTTACTACACGTGGGCAGAACTGTTACGGTCGGTTGTTACGGGTGGAGATCTTCACGTGCCCAAACTGCGGCGGAGCGCGGCGCCTGCTGGCTGCGATCTAGGACCCGGATGCGATTGAGCGGGTGCCGCACGTTGAATTACCTATGTTCATGCAACCATGCAAAGCGCTGGGCGGGGGAACCCAACGAGTCAGTCGAGCGTCTTGATCTTCGAGAGGTGGTTAGCAGGTCCGTTGCGGAGCTGCATAGCGTTGCCGCCGACAAGGGCATCGAACTCGTGGCGTGCCTCGGCGAAGAAGCGATTGCGGTGCTGGCCGACCGCGCGACGATCGAGCTTGTTACCGATAACCTCGTCGACAACGCGATCAAATACACCGGTGCCGGTGGGCGCATCGAAGTGCGAACGGCTTGCCGCGATGGCGAGGCGATTCTAGAGGTCGAAGACAGCGGCGTTGGTTCGACCTTTCACGTACGCTTGCCCCTTATCTCCTTCCCGAACCCTCGGGGATCGGCCCCTGTCTTCCAATAAAGCACCAAGGAAACACTTGTGCTCAACAACAGCACCGTCAGGGTATTCCAGCCAGCGTCCCACAAGCGAATGCCACCGGTAACCAGGCCAGCAAGCCCCATGATCAACGCCATCCTGCGCCGGCGCATGTTGGCATCAATTACTGCGGTTGAACCAGCCGGTTCAACCCCTTCAGACTCAGGCAGCTTAACGTTCGGCATATCGGGATCCTCCTCTCTATCGCTCAACTAGAAAAAGGGCGGCGTCTTCTGACAAAGTAACCGATCATCTTGTCGGCTCCCCGCGATGCCGTAGGGAGCAGATACAGCATTATAAATCGCGACCAACCGACGCCAGATGCTGGCCAATCGGATCCTCGCGAAAACTGCTCGCGCAGGCTGGCAAGATCCGCAATGCGCCGCGCCGACTCCTCACACTCGAACGCCGCTGGCGCAGGATGCCCAGTGGCATCAAGGCGAGCACGAGCATAGATATGCCAAGCAGTGGTGCACACCAAACTCGATGTCACCCTACTTCCGAGGTGCATGGACAGGTTTACCGCCGATCGCCCAATCGCCTGACTTGATCTCTTCGATCAAGACCCAGTTGCCAGACCGCTTTTCCTCTCCGGTCACTCGCACCATCGCTTCAGTGACCTCATGGATCATCTGCGCCTTCTGCTCGTTCGTGAAGATGTCTTCTATGATCTTGATCGTTGTAATAGGCATGCCGCCCAACCTACCCGGTCACGCATGCAAACCCTACCAACCTCGCCTATACTCAAAGTTAACCAGCCCCCTCCCTACGGACAGAACGGCACGGCCAGGCCGCCGGAGAAGTTGTAGCCAGCCGATATGCCGTGGTGGTTGTCTGGGAAGGTGGTGGCTTGACGGGGTGATGGCGGGGCGCGATTGTTAGTTGGCGGGGTTCGGGTGGTCCGAGCCGTACTTTGCATTACCTATGCCCTCGGGCGGTAAGCGTTGCGCAAGGCCGAGGCGCGAGCTGAGTGTCTTTACCAATGGCTTGCAGAGCCGGTGCGGGCTGCCGACTACAGTGGGATCCCAAACTTGAGGACTCTGCATGCACACGACCAAGCTTCTGTCCGTTCTTAGCATGGCGACGGCGCTCGCCGCCCAAGCCGATCCAACTGCCAATGCGCAGACGCTCGCTGTCAAAGAGCTGACCGCATTCAAGGATGGCCACGCGTATGTTGTTCGCGAGGCCGCGCTGCTTGCCGAGGCTAACGGCCGCGTCATGTTGGACGAACTTCCGATCCCGGTGCTCGGCACGTTCTGGCCTTATGCTACCGGCGGCGCGTCGGTCATCTCAGCCAAGGCGGGCAAGAAGGATGTGAAGGTCAAGCTCTCTGCGACCACTCTGCTGCAGATTGCCAAGGCCAACGTCGGCAAGATGGTTTCACTCGATGTCGGCAAAGATGAGGTGATGGCCGGTCGGTTGGTTGCCATACCGGCCCGAAAGAACGATGCCACGATCCTGTTGTTGCGGACCAAGAGTGGCACGCGCGCCGTGCCGCTGCGCCGCGTGCGCGACCTCCTCGTGCTCGGCGAGTATGACGATGTCATCGAAGAAGAGCAGGTCCGCAACCGCATCGAACTGCGTGTCAATGGCGGCGGTGAGAATGCCAAGGTCGGCGTGATCTATGTGCAGAAGGGGTTCCGTTGGATTCCCTCCTATCACATCGAGATCGACGGCAGTGGCAAGGCGCAGGTCAAGATGCAGGCGACGATGGTCAATGACCTGATCGACCTCGACGGCGCGACGGTCAACCTGGTCGTTGGCGTGCCCAAGTTTGCGTTCGCCGGCATGCAGGATCCGATCGCGCTACAGAATGGAACGCCGCAGGTGGCGACGGCGCGTGGCTACAACGAGTCGGCGCTGTTCAACAACGCGTTGTCGAACTCGCTGATGACGCAGACCGCCGGCTATGCGCCACAAAACCAGAACACGGCTTCGGACCCGAAGATCGAGCAAGGCGAGGCATCCGAAGACCTCTACGTGTTCCCGGTCAGCAACGTGACGCTGAAGAAGGGCGAGCGCATGATCGTTCCGATCACGTCGTTCGAGGTGCCATATCGGGACGTCTACCGGTTCGACAGCGCGATGGCGCCGCCGATGGAGCACCGCCGAAACCTGCAGGACCAGCGCGTGATTGAGTTGGCCCGCCAGCTGGCTGCCCCGAAGGTGCGGCACGTGTTGCGCATCGAGAACAAGAGCGACATGCCGTTCACGACGGCGCCTGCGTTGGTGTTCTCAAAGGGCCGCATTCTGGCGCAGGGCCACATGAAGTACACGTCGCGTGGTGCGACCACAGATCTCGTGATCAACACGGCGATCGATGTGCGCGTTGAGGCGGAAGAGCACGAGAGCAACCGCGAGAACAACGTGCGCTTGAACGGCGATAAGTACAACCGCATTGAGCTGACCGGTTCGATCAAGCTCGTCAATGCCAAGTCGGTGCCGGTCGAGATTGAGGTCGTGCGCCGCGTGCTTGGCCACGTCGATGAGACCGACCACGACGGTACGCACCAGCAGCTCGATCTCGTGCAAGCCTGGTCCGATTCGTCGCGTCCGGCCTGGTGGTCGTGGTGGAGTTGGCCCTACTGGTGGTTCCATCACAACGGCTTCGGTGAGTGCCGTTGGAACGTCACGCTCAAGCCCGGCCAAAAGATCGAGCTCGGAGCCAAGTGGCACTACTTCTGGCGGTAGCCGTGCGTGAAGGTTGCCGCACGTGAGTGACGACTTCGAACGTGATGGCTACTCGTTGCACGAAACCGGACTCGACACCTCGCTGCGGCGTCTGCAGCGATAGCGCGG
>Ga0315331_10002017_pt1 | contig 15366 bp, 15 predicted proteins | sample M160m34915metaG_FD_203456 | JGI IMG/M metagenome (GOLD analysis project Ga0315331, IMG submission 203456) | Ammonia-oxidizing marine archaeal communities from Monterey Bay, California, United States - M1 60m 34915 | ecosystem: Environmental > Aquatic > Marine > Intertidal zone | place: USA...
GTGGATGTGCACGGCGATGATCTTGTCGTCGCCTTCGCCCTCGTCCTTCATATGCATCACGCCGATGGCGCGGACCTGCATGATGGACAGGGGCTGCACCGGCTCATGCCCCAACACCAGGACATCCAGCGGGTCCTTGTCGTCGCAGTAGCTGCGGGGAAGGAAGCCGTAGTTGGCGGGGTAGACCACCGAGCTGTAGAGCACGCGGTCCACGCGCAGCAAGCCCGTGGGCTTGTCCAGCTCGTACTTGACCTTGGAGCCACGCGGAATCTCGATGACGACGTTGAACCACTCGGCCGCGTGGTCGGGGTTGTTCGGAAGGTCATGCCAGGGATGCGCCATGCGAACCCGTAATCGAGACCAGCGACCCGAGCGAAGTAGACTGGCCCGGTGATTTGGCTGTTGGGCTGGGCTCTAGCCCAGACTCCGGACATCGACGCGGCGATCGAACGGCAGCAGGACCTTCCTGAGCTGCTGGCACGAGAATCCAGCGCGCAGGCCCGAATTCAGGACGCGCAGGCCTTCTTCGACGGAGAGCGGTCCCTGGAAGAGGCCTGGCCGCACTTCGCCGGAGCCCCGTTGAACGACCCGGCCTGGGTGGCCGGCCAGCTGGCGCGATTGGACGCTTCGGGCGCCGCGCGCGCCACCGAGCGCCTGGAGGGAGGCCCCGAAGAGCTAGCCGACACTCTGCAGGCCGAAGCCGAGGCCGACGCGTACGAGCGCGAGGTCCTGCACCGCCTGCAGGGTCTGTTGACCGCCCACACGCAGCTGACCTCGTCGGCGCTGACCCCTTGGATGACCCAACTCCAGGCCGAGCGGGCCGCGGCGGTCCAGGCCTGGGAGGGAGACGCGGACCTGGCGCTGGGTGTGGCCGACGCCGACGCGCGCGTCGCGGCCGTCCAGGCCACCGTCCGCGCCGCCATCGACCACGCCACCCACGGCGAGGCCCTGGAAGCGCCGGCCATCGACGACCTCTACGGCCTGCGCTGCGCCGAGCTGGTGGCCACCCTGATCGACGTGGACCTGGCCAGCTGGGATCAGCCCCTGCCCGAAGTGCAGAGCGCCGAGCACGGCTACGCCGTGCTGGCCTGGGTCGAGCCCTGGCAAGAGACCGTCCACCCGGACCTGACCGAGTGGCTACGGCTCCAGAGCGAACGCGTCCAGGCCGACGTCGAGCGCTTCGAACTGAACGCCCAGGAGAGCCTGGTCGACACCACGCTGGAGGAGGCCGAGCAGCGCCGCGTGGAAGCCGAGCAGGCCCTGGCCGAGGCCCAGGACGACGAGGAGCGCACCCGCCTGGACCTCCTGCGTCAGCTGGCCGAGCAGCAAGAGCTCGCCGCGAGCTACGTCGGCGAGGTCGATGACCGCGAGAAGGCCCTGGAGGCCCTGCGCACGGCCGAAAGCGACGTACTGGACGCGCTGGTCGCCGACGCACAGAAGGTGCGCGAGCTGCCCGGCTCCATCGGCGGCGAGCGAGACGAGGAGGCCGCGGACGCCTACATCGCGCTGAGTCAAGCGGTCGACAAGCTGCGGCGTCTGGTCGAGCAGGCCGAGGTCGACCAAGACCAGGCGATCGCCGCCGCGGTGGACCGCAAGGCCCAGACCGCGACGACCCGGGACACCCTCGGCAGAGAGCTCAAGGCCCACGAAATGGACGGGGCCGTGCCCGACCTGGAGAAGGCCCTGCGCGCCGTCGACCTGACCGCCGACCGGGCAGTCGAAGACGAAAAGAGCCACCGGGCCGACCTGTTGCAGCTGCTGAAAGACGCCAAGCTGACCCGCCGAGCCCTGCGCTCGGATGTCCCCAGCGCCGTGGTTCGCCAGGACGACATCATCGGCGAGGCCACCTACGAGCTGTCCCTGGCCGCGGACACCCTGTGGAGCCTGGGACGAGACCGCGTAGAGGCCGCGCTAGGCCTGCCCGCCAAGCTCACCGACCTGTCGGCCATCCGCACCTTCCTGAGCGCGGCCTTCTGGGTGATCATCGGCCTGCTGGCCTGGCGCTTCGCCCGCCCTCGGGCCGTGCTGCCCATTCGACTGCTCATCCAACGGGTGGCCGAACAGCGCCCCAAGGCCTACCGGCGCGAGCTGACCGCCTTGGAGGCCCCGGCCGAGCCCGTGGTGGTGGCGCTGGTGGACGGGCTGGCGGTCATCCTGCTGGTGGGCCCCGCCTTGCGGGTGGTGCCGGAGGTCGGGCTCCTGCTGCTGGTCTGGCTGCAGGTCGCGGCCTACCGCCTGGTGGTCGGCCTGTACGACCTGTTGGTCGCCCAAGAGGGACGCCGCCTGGCGTTGATGGTCCTTCCGGCGGACGCCTGGGAGCTGGGGCGCAGGACGGTGCGGTGGGTTCTGCTCTGGGCCATCATCCGCCAGTTCCTGGGTCGAACGCTGCTGGAACTACTGGTCGCAGACGCCCTGCACCAACTCCTGGTCGCGGGCTTCAGCCTCGTCCTCGTCGTCCTGGCGCTGCGCCTGCTCCACGAATGGGAGCCCATCTTCCGGCGCCGCATCGCCCGCGAGGGCACCGACAACGCGGTCCGGGCCTACCTGGCCAAGGAACCCAAGCGTCCCCTCTTGACCTGCTGGTACCGGGCGCTGATGGGCTTCGTGCTGCTGGGTACCGCCTGGGGATGGCGCTTCGTGCAGGCTCAGGCGCGGGAAGGCAGCACTCTGGCTCGGGCCCTGAACATCGTCTACCGCTACAGCCTGTCGACGCCAGAGAGCGAGGCGGACCCCCACGCCAAGATGGAGCCGCTGCCGGAGCTGCTGGTGGGCAGCTACCTGGCCCCGGCGGACCGGGACGGATTCGTCCAACGGACCGGCATGGACGAACGCTTCTGGGGGGCCGTCCGACGATGGGAGAAGGAACACCGTCACGGCACCGTCGCCTTCATCGCCGACCGCGGCGCCGGCCGCACCACCTGGCTGAACCGGGCCTGCCGCGAACTGGCCAGCGAAGGCCGCATGGTCACGCGCTTCCCCCTGGACGAGCGCTGCCTGGACGAGGCCAGCCTTTGCCGCGCCCTCGGTGAGCACCTCGGCGCCGAGGGCATCCAAAGCGTCGAAGCCCTCACGGCGGTGCTGGAGGCTCGGCCCGGCGGCTTCATCCTGGTCGAAGACGCCCACCGCAGCTTCCTCCGAACCGTCGGCGGCCTGAACGGCCTGCGGGCCCTGTTCGAGATCCTGGGACGCACCAGCGACCGGCACTTCTGGGTGGTCACCTTCCACCTGCCCGCCTGGCACTACCTCAGCCGCCTGGGCGGTCTGCTGAAGGTCCACATCTTCCAGCACATCCTGGAGCTGCCCGCCATGCCCGAGGGCGAGCTGCGCCAGCTGCTGAACGGGCGCACCGAGAAGGCCGGCTACACCGTCGACTACAGCAACCTGGTCCGCCGGGGGGCACTCTCGGGCGACCAGGACGATGAGTTGGAGCGCGCCACCATCGCCTTCTACCGGGTGCTGGGAGAAGCCAGCTACGGCAACCCCAGCACCGCGGTCCAGCTGTGGAAGGAGTGCGTGCGCGCCGACCCCTCCACCAAGCGCCTGGAGGTGAGCATGGGCCCTGCCTTGAACGAGGGACGCTTGACCGGTCTGACCGAGCAGGACCTCTTCACCCTGGCGGCCGTTCGGATGCAGGACGGCCTCACCGAACGCGAGATCGTCCAGGTCAACAACATGAGCCCAGGCGTGGTCCGCAGCAGCCTTCAGGTGCTGCGCGGACGCGGCCTGCTGATGCGGGACGGGGACAGCTTCCACGTGCCCAGCCGCCAGCAGGCGACCGTGACGCGGACGCTGCAGCACGCCAACTACCTGGACTGGAGGGCCTGAGGTGGCGGACGAGACCCAGGACATCCTGCAGTTCATCGACGTCGACCAGCTGCCCATCGCCGCGGGCATCTTCGTCGTCGGCCTGATCGGCGCTCGGGTCGCCACGAGCTTCCTGGATGATCTGGGCGAGCGCCTGACCGGCCGTCGCCTGCTTCTGAAGAAGGTCGCCGCCCTGACCCGCTTCGGCATCTACGGCGCCATGGCGGTGCTGATCCTGACCAACGTCCTGGTCCTGAAGCAGGAAGCCCTGCTGGCGGTCGCCGGAACCCTGGGCATCGCCTTCGGCTTTGCCTTCCAAGACCTGCTGGCGTCCCTCATGGCCGGCATCATCCTGCTGATCGACGAGCCCTTCCAGGTCGGCGACCGGGTCTCCTTCGGCGGCTACTACGGCGAGATCAAGAGCATCGGCCTGCGCAGTGTCCGGCTGAACACGCTGGACGACAACCTGGTCACCATCCCCAACGCGAAGTTCCTGAGCGAGGCCAGCGCCAGCGCCAACGCGGGCGCCCTCGACTGCATGGTCGTGATGGACTTCTACGTGGCCCCCGCCGAGGACTTCCAACTGGCCCGCCGCCTCATCGAGGAGGCCACCGCCACCAGCCGCTACGTCTTCCTGGAGAAGCCACTGGTCACGCGAATCAGCGACCAGTTCATGGGCGAACGCTTCATCACCGTGATCAAGGTCAAGGCCTACGTCTTCGACGCCCGCTACGAGAAGCCCTTCGCCAGCGACGTCACCGAGCGGGTCAAGCTGGCCCTGCGTGAGCACGGCGTCCGTACCCCCGACATGGCTTACCGCGACCTGGATCTGAACGGGGGCTCGGAGACCCCGCAGGAGGCTTAGTCCGAGTTCCGGACGACCTGCTCCTGAGAGCCGGCCAGGCCGTGGCCCTCGTCACACCATTCGATGGTCCGTTCGGGTCCGATGACACAGCGCAGCGGGTGGCCGTTGTCGACGTCGAACGCGAAGGCGTCGAAGAGGGCGTCCTCGTCCGTCTTGGTGACCACGAAGTTCCGGTTGGGGTCGTCCGCGTCGGCGGCCCAGCTGGCCAGGTCGTCCGCGTCCCCGTTGCCGAAGGCCGCCAACACAGCGTCCACCTCGAACCCATCCAATCGCAGCCCTTCGACCGTGTCGGCGAAGCTCCCGGCTTCGGCCATGCAGCTGCTTCACCAGAAGGGCGGAGCCATCACCAGCGTGTACTTCCCGTGGCCGTCCCACAGGTGGTAGTCGTCGCCGCACTGGTCGGTAACGGTCCAGTCGATGGCCACGTCGCCGGTGCCGTTACCCGTCGACGCCAGATCACCGGGGTCGTTGGCCTCCCAGCCGCAGGCGTAGTCGCGCGACTCGATGACGCCGCCGGAGTCGACGACGTCGGTGCCCTTGCCCGAGTTGGATTGAGTGCACGCCAGGAGAGTCAGAAGCATGGGTAGAACCATACCGACAAAGGCGTCATCCGGTGAAGAAAGCGGGCGACTCCATGCCATTCAGGCGCTCACGGGCGAAGCCCGGGCTGCGAACGTTCGAAGGCCTCCGACAATTTGGCCGGCCTTCAAGACAACATGTCATCGACGACAGGCTGTCGCTATCCCTTGTCCTGGCCCTTCGTGTTCAGCGCACCGCTCGTCCCGAGAAGCTGACCGGGCCCGGGGGGGCCTGAGCAGCCCTCCCGACGCGGAGGCACATCGTTCCCCGGAAGCAGGGCCAGCGCCTGGCGCCACTCGCGGTGCAGGATGGCGCAGGACGCCGGCGGCTCATTCGCCAGCAGCAGCTCCACGATCTCCCGCGAAGGCTCTTCGTTCAGGGTGTCGTAGGCGACCAGGTCGTGACGCGCCTTCAGGATGGCCGCGGCGGAGTCGAAGGCCATCGCCACCTCTCGACCGGGGAACCGCATCATGATGGCTTCCTGGACGTGATCCTTGGGTTCGTCCTGCATCCCGCGGCGGTGCTCCTCCAGCGGCAGCGGGTCCAACACGAAGGCGGCGGGATCCGTCGGGGCGGGGTCCTGCGACAACATGACAAACCCGTCGAAGGCTTCGTCCGTATCCGCTTCCGTGGCTCCGTCGACTCTCGTAGGCCGCGTGGGCCACTCCGCTTCGGGCAAAAGCTCGACGTCTTCGTCCCAGAGATCGATGATGCCAACTTCGGCATTGAGGTCTAGCTTGCGCGCGGCGTTGCTCATGCCCCCTCGATCGGATCAGGGGGCGTTGAGCATTAGTCCGCGATGATCACCGAGGTCGCGGGATCCTCCGCCAGGCCGATCTCCAAGGCCACCACCGTCGTCTCGCCGAAGTGAACGGCACCCGGACGGGCCATCAGCTCCGCCGGTGCCAGATCGTCGTGACCCTGCAGCCCACCGGTCGGGGTCCGCCACTCCAGCCACGGCACCACCCCCTCCGGAGTGATCGTCCACCCGCTCACCCGCAGGCGGTCGTTCAACAGCGCCGCGTCGTGCAGCCCATCCTGGCCCACCTCGCCCCAGCTGCTGCCGCCCACGCGCTCGCCGTCGGTCAGCCGGTCCACCCACAGATCACCGTCGTCGCTGCCCGCAGCGAAGACGCCGGCGTCTCCAGCCACCAGGCCGCTGAGCTGACCACTCCGTGCGTAGACCCAGCTGAACTGCAACTCCTCGTCCAGGGCCAGGACCGCGGCGCCGCCGGCGGAGGCCTCTTCGAAGGACGAGAGCGGCTCGCCGCCGAGGAGGACGAGATCGCCGTGAACCACCAGCTTGTGCGGCTCGAAGCTGCTGCTGTCGAAGGTGGCGCCCCAGGGGGTGACCAGCTCGGTCTCGGTCACGGCCAGCAGGCCGTCCTCGGTCACCAGCAGGTCACGGATGGCCTCCTGGCCGACGTCCACCGTCTCGAGGACCACCCCGTCCTCCACGTACAGCGCCTGGCCGGCGTCAGTGCCGAGCCAAAGCCCCGCCTCGGTCTCCTCGACCGCGGTGATGGGGTCAGTCTCCAGGAAAGCCAACTCGTCGTTGTACTCGTCCCAGGCGTACAACACGCCGCCGTCCGTCAGGGCCGGCCCGTTGAGGATCTGCGCGTCGCCCATCGCCGAGCCGGCGATCCACCCGCCGTCTCCGTCCGCGAAGACCGCCCGGGCATCAAACTGACCCTGGATGCAAAGCTCCTGATCAAGCTGCTCACAGCTGCCTGCGGACTCACAGGCCACGAGGATCGACAACAACAACATCTTCATTCCCTGGGTGTGCCTGCCCGCTGTTCGAGCATAACTTTCGGTGTATGGGGTACGTGCCCTCGTAAATGTCGGATCAGCACCATCACGGCACTCTCATTCACGGCGACAACCTGGCCGTCTTGAGCCAGCTGTCTCTGAGGGACGTACGCGCGGTCTACATCGATCCGCCCTACAACACCGGCGAACGGAAGGGACAGGGTCGCCACACCTACGAGGACGCCCGCCAGGACTGGATGGCCTTCATGCGGCCGCGCCTTGAAGCGCTGGCCGAAACACTGCGTCCCGACGGCAGCCTGTTCATCCAACTGGACGACAACGAGCTGGATCGGACGCGCCTGGAGCTGGACCGCATCTTCGGGCCCCAGGGCTTCATCGCCCGCATCACCATCGACGCGCGCGCCCCCAGCGCCTTCAGCACCGTCAACCGTGGCCTGTTCAAGGCCAGCGAGTACCTGCTCTGGTACGCCAAGGACCGGGACGCCTTTCAGTGGAACCCTCTGCGGGTCCCCCGCCGGCCAGACTCCGCCTACCGGATGTGGCTGGAGAACCCCGACGCCGACCCGCGCCAGTGGCGCTTCTCCCGCTTCAAGGGCACCGAGAACGAGCAGGTGGAACAGGCCGCTCGTGTCGCGCGGCTGGCCAGCATCAGCGACACGAAGGCCGGCAAGGCCACGGTCGCCATCAAGCACCAGAGCAAGGCCAACCCCGACCAGGTCTTCGTGGTCGAGCGCCCGGGGCGCGAGCCGCAGTACGTCCTGCGCGGCCAGCAGCTCATCTTCTACGAGAAGCAGGTGAGCGTCATCGACGGACGCCGATGCGCGTCTCGGCCCCTCACCAACATCTGGACCGACATTCGCTGGGAGGGCATCGCCAACGAGGGCGGCGTTCGCTTCAAGCAGGGCAAGAAGCCCGAGAAGCTGCTGCGGCGCGTGCTGCAGCTGGCCACGGACCCCGGTGACCTGGTGCTGGACGCCTTCGCTGGCTCGGGGACCACCGCCGCCGTCGCCCACAAGATGGGCCGGAGCTGGGTGACCATCGAGCAGGGCGAGCAAGTGGAGTTGGTGACGCAGAGGCTCCAGAGCGTGGTCGACGGGACCGACCGGACCGGAGTCACGAAGGTGGAGGGCTGGATCGGCGGTGGCAGCTTCGTCGTCCGGTCGGCCGAGGGCTGAGCACCCGCGCAATCGGCATGCCATCGCCAGCCAGCCCACCAACTGGTCGAATCGGGTCATGCGGAGCCGCCGCCAACGCCCGATGCAGAGTCATCAAGCCCAACGGTTGCCTCAGGCAACCCCCCAGCAGCAACCGCAGGCACAGCAAGGGAGGGGCCGCCGCGGCAACGCAGCGCTCTTGGACCAGCTGCAGCTGGCGGAGGCGAACCAGCAGGTCGCGGCCCAGACCCCGGAGGCCTTCAGCAAGACCAACCTGTACACGGCCATGGAGCGGCTCACCTCCCAAGAAGGCTGGAGCGACGAGTTCGCCGCGGCGTGGCTGGGTCAAGCCGTAGTCGAGACCGGCAAGACCAACCTGGAGCAACTGGATGTGTTGGAGCGAAACGGCGGCGCCGGCCGCGGCATGTTCCAGTACACCGGCGCCCGCCGTCACCCCTACGACCGGGCGCGCCGACAGGCTCTGGCCAACGGTCAGGACCTCAACGACATCAACTGGCAGATCGACTACGCGCTGGAGAAGGACAACCCGGCGATGGACCTGGACGCGATGCGCCAAGGGCTGAGCGACCCGGGCCAGAACTACACGTTCAACCGCCACTGGGGCGTCTCCACGGGCAAGACGCCCACCGGTCGCAGCTACGGCAACCGGTTCAACGACGCGAACCGCCTGATGTCGGCTTACGGCGAGGACCACCTGGGTGGCTACACCCGGGCGCTGACCGGCGAGTACACCCGACCCGGCGAGCACCACATCGACCGGCGAAACGCCGCGGCGAAGCGCATCCTGGACAACTACCGCGCCGCAAAGCGCTTGGCGCAGCAGCAACAGGAACGCGCCGCGTAGCGCCCGTGACGCGTGCGCCCGGGGCCTACAGCCCGAAGGCCTCCGCCATCATCCGAGCGCGCGGGTCGTCGTCCCGGATGCCCGCCTTCAGCATGCGCACCTGGTCGGTCAGGGCGGGGGCATTGTCGTTTCTGCTGACCAGGGCGTCCAGGTAACCCTCGAACCAGGTGGGGCTGCGAAGGCTGCGCTTGATGCGACCGATCAACTGACGGGCCCGCGGGGTGTCCACGCGGTCCTCCAGGTACAGCCGCGCCAGCAGGCGGCCGGCCTCGACGTCGAAGGGCTGCGCGCCGCACTTGCCACTGGGACAACAGGTGGTCAGGCCGCTCTCCAGGGCGTTCATGGCCTCGGCCCGCTTCCCGGCCTTCAGCCGCACCCGGGCCATGAGCTTGTACATGCCCATGTGGCGAGCGTCCTTGACCACCTTCATGGCGGCGGCGTCGGCCTCTTCCGGGCGGCCCATCGCCTCCAGCAGGGCCGCGCGGTTGGCCCGCAGCGCCACGTGCTTGGGGCGGTCCTTCAGGGCCACCTCGAGGGCGTCCAGCGCCTCCGCGGGGCGCCCCTCCCGGGACAGGCTGCTGGCCAGCAGCAGCGCCGTGTCGTAGGGGCCCGCCTCGATGTGGCCCTCCACGTCGACGAAGGCGCGGAGTTCACTGATGGCGAGGCCATGGCGACCCGCGGCGGCAGCGGCGCGGCCTCGCTCGAAGCGCACCACGATGTCCTGGCCCAGGAAGGGCGACAGCACCTCGATGGCGTGGCCCGGGTGCCCGTCCTCGATGCCCAACACCGCGCTGGCGTAGTCCGCGCCCAGCTTGACGATGCGCTCGCGAAGATGCTCGGGGTAGCTCTCCAGCAGCAAAGCGAAGCGCACCCGAGGGTCGTCGGGCGGCAGACTGAACAGGGCGTCGTCGCCCTCGGGTGCCGCGTTCTCGACGGCGCCAGCCTGCGGGGTGGGCATCAACGTCCCCCCCAGGGCTCCGCCGAAGATGTCCCCCCCTCCGCCGCCCAGCTTGGGACGCTCGACGGGGCCTCGCTCACGCGCCTCGCGCATCGCGCGACGCGCGCCGCGCACCTCGGGGTCACCGCGCTGGGCGAACTGCGCGGCCAGGTCGATGTGCTCCTTGGCCTTGGCCAACTCCCCCGCCTCGGCGCAAGCCACCGCCAGCTCGACGTTCACCATCTTCAGGCCTTCATGCGCCTCGAAGCGCAAGGCCTCGGCCCGCTCGCCTTCCAGCCCCTCCAGCTCCAGCCGGGCGGAGCCATAGTCCTTTCGGTCCAGCGCCTTCTGAGCGCTGTCCATGCGGTCGTCGTCGCTGGGGAACAGCCAGGAGAACAGGCCCATGCTTACTCCTCGCCGATGATGGTCAGGCCTTCGCCCGGGGGAATCTCGAAGATCTCGTCCAAGGGACCCCAGCGGCGGTACTCGTCCAGGAAGGCCAAGGTCTTGGTGTCGCACCGGTCCACGTAGAGGACGCCGTCCAGGTGATCGCACTCGTGCTGCATCACGATGGCGTCGAAGTCCTCGACGATGAAGTCCAGCGGCTGGCCATCCTCGCCGTAGGCCTCCACGCGCACCTTGGCCCACCGGTTCACCGCCGCGCGCATCTTCCAGACGCTGAGGCAGCCCTCGTAGCTGCGCACCATGTCGGTGGTGAGCGGCGTGATGATGGGGTTGATGAGCACCATCTCCTGGTCTCCCACCTCCAGGATGACCAGTCGAAAGGAGTAGTGCACTTGCGGCGCGGCCAGGCCGACGCCGTCGTACTCCTCCATGGTCTCGCGCATGTCGGCGATGAGCTGCTGGATGCCCGGGCCGGTGATCTGCTCCGGATCGATGGGGTCGGCGACCCGCCGCAGTACAGGATGACCCAACTGCGCAACCTTCAAAATGGCCATGACAGCCTCTATCAGGTTAGCGTTCAGGCCTCAGGAGAGTTTCATGGCCGACCCGACCGAGAAGTGGGAAGACAACATCCCCGGCAACGCGACCATCGACGGTAAGACGGTGTCCTTCTACGTCGACAAGGAGTGCATCCTGTGCTCCGTCTGCAGCGACGCTGCGCCGAACAACTTCCGTATGTCCGACGACGAAGATCACGACATCTGCTACAAGCAGCCGGAAGACGAGGAAGAGATGGAGCAGTGCTACGAGGCGCTGGAAAACTGCCCCGTCGAGGCCATCGGCGACGACGGCTGAGCCTCTCGGCGACCCCACCCACAGGCTCGGCGACCGCCGGGCCTTTTTAATGCCCGGCCATCGCCCGAAAGGGCCCGTGCCGGAAGTACTTCGGTCGTGAATCCAGCCGAACGTGCAGCCAGTACACCCCCAACCCGTGGGTGCTCAGGTAGAGCGGTCCGGTCCACGCGTCGACGGCGTCCGCCACCGCTCCCCATAGGCCCCGAAGCTCGGCGTCGGAGGCAGTCCTGAGGAAGGCCGCCAGGTGCGGGTAGACGCCCTGCGTGCCGGGCGCGATGAGCGTGGAGTCGCCGCGCAGATTGGGGAAGGTGTTGATCGGAGATCGCAGCTTCACCCCGAACGGCGAGGCGTCCGGCCGCACCCGCGCCAGAGGGGGGCAGTCCAACAGGTGACACGCGAAGGGCAGGGTCCGGTCCGGTCGGCACTCCCACAGAAAAGCCTCGAAGGGGGCCTCCGCCAGCTGCCGCGAGAAGGGCAGCGGGTCCTGACGAAGCGAGGCCACCCACTCCGGCCAGCTCTGACCCGTCGTCAGCTTCATGGGGCCGGACGGCGCGGACACGGGGCGATGGGCGCACGCCTGGCGCTCAAAGCCAGCCCCCCACCTTGGCGCTGTCTCGCCTGACCCAAAGCTGGAACCATCCCTGGCCCAGATCGACGCTGATCGGAGCGTAGTCGTCGGCGAAGCCCTCGGGGAAGGAAGGCGGAGCGGTCTGCTGCCGCGGCTTGCCGGTCACGACCCAGTCCTCGGGGATGAAGAGGTCGGGCCGGCGCGAGAAGACGTAGTCCGGATCGGTCTTCTCATGACCCGGCAGGCCCTGCCCCATCGTGGGCGGCTGCGTTCGCGCGATGTGCTTGTCGTTCAGGCCCCACATGTCGATGGCGGGAAGGCCCGCGTAGAACGGGATGCACCCGGCGCTATGAACCGCCAGCCAGGTGCCCTCCGGGGCCTCCTCCTTCAACCAGACGCCCGCGGCACGGCGCGCCTGGAGGTTGTTCGCCCGGTCCAAGGCGAAGGCATCGCAGCTCTGCTTCTGGGGCACGAAGGTCAACCCCGCCAACAGACCCACGCCCGCCAAGATGGCGCGGCCATCCACGCGGGCCGCCAGGACCTGAGCCGTCTCAGCGCCCAGCACCGTCATCAGCCCCAGCACCGGAAGGAAGAAGCGCCCGGTGGGCTTGAAGTCGCCGCCCACGTGGACCACCCACAGGGTCTGCCCCACCACCGCCGCCGTCAAGGCGCAGGTGCGCGCAGACCACCGTCCCAGGCCCAAGCGCACGACCACCAGCGCCCACAGCACCCCATGGGTCAGCACGTGGTGCTTCAGGTACACCAAGCCTCGCGGCGCCGCGAAGCCGCCAGTCTTGGCGTAGTAGGTGTTGGGCAGCAGTTCGCCGTAGTAGCCCCAGCGAAACGCCGTCAGCGCGGCCAGGACCGCAGCCAGGACGCCACCCACCGCCAGGGCCTGCCTCAAGGGGGTCTTCCAGTCTCCGGCCCGCCACCCGTGAATCAGCAGGCCGCCGTACAGCAGAGCCGGGACCAAGGGGGCCTCGGGTCGGGTGAGGACGCCCAAGCCGAAGACGGCGGCCGCCGTCGCGTGCCGTCCGCGAAGAACCAGGGCGGCGCCGACCACGTTCAAGGCGCCCAGGGCCACGCCCTCCAACCCCTGGACCCCCTCCAGGACCATCTGGCTGTCCAGAGCGATCAGGGCCGGCGCCAACACCCACCAGTGGCTCTCGCCCCGGGCCAGCCAGGTGGTGGCCAGCACCAGGCCGCCGATGCTGAGTAGACCCAGCAGGAGGCTGCCCAGGACCGGGTCCAGCCCGAGCGCCAGCGCGCCCGCCAACAGCAAGGTCCAGCTGAGGTTGCTGATGCCCTCGACCCGCTCGCCGGGGTTGTAGACCAGGCCGTGCCCGTCCAACAGGTTGTGGGCGTAGCGCAGGCTGATGAAGGCGTCGTCCTGGGTGCACGCTCCAAAGTCCAGCCCGTTCGCGACCGCCAGCGCGACCAGGACCAGCGGCGCCAGTCGCATCCAGGACGTGTTCACGGGCGCACGATACAGCCCAGCCCATGGGACGACGTCGCCGCATCGCCGAGCAGCTCCTTCCGCGCCGCCTGAACGGCGTTACCGTGGTGGGCGAAGCCATCCACCGACGCCACAACATGTCGGCGATCCTACGCTCCGCCGAAGGCTTCGGCGTGCACGAGGCCCACCTGGTCTGCAACAGCTTCAAGCCCAGCGTCGGCGCCGCCAAGGGCAGCGAGCGCTGGTTGGAGCTGAGCCTGCACAAGACCACCGCGGACTGCGTGTCGGTGCTGCGGGAGCGTGGCTTCAAGCTCTACGTCTGTGACCTGGACGACGACGCCATCGCGCCGTGGGACGTGCCCGTCGAACAACCCATCGCGCTGCTCTTCGGCGCGGAGTTGGCCGGGGTCTCGGACGAGGCCCGCCAGCTGGCCGACGGCTTCGTCAAGATCCCCATGGTGGGGGTGACCCAGAGCCTCAACGTGGCTGCCGCTGCGGCCGTGGTGCTGAACCACGTCTGCGAGCGGCGCCGGGCCATCCCTGGGGCCATCGGCATCACCGGCGACGCGCGCGAGCGTTTCCTGGAACGGATCGACTCCGACGAGCGCCGCCACATCTACTGGGCCTGAGAAGACTCCAGGCCGGATGTCAGGGGCGCGGCGCCTGGATACTGTTTCAGAGTGAATCACGACCTGAAACACGCCACCCTGAAGGCCGTCTCCGAGCTGCTGCAGGCCGCCGTCGACCCGCAGGCCGCCTTGTTCGTGGTGGACGCGGAGCAGCGGGTCGTCCACTGGTCCGACGGCGCCCGCGAGCTGCTGGGCTTCTCGCAGGAGGCGATGCAAGGCGAGCACTGTCTCAAGGGCAACCGCTGCCCCCAGTGCATGGCGGGGTGCGGGGTGCAGGAGATCTCCCACATCGACGGGTCGCCGCTGGTGCTGTTCGCCGCAGACGGGCGAGCGGTGGCGGTCACCAAGTTCGCCCGAGCGCTGAGGAGCCCGGACGGCGACTTCCTGGGCGCCGTCGAGCTGCTGCTCCCCCGCGCGACGCGAACCGAGGCGCCCGAGGATCGCGTCACCTTCCACGGCATGACCACCGCGGACGCCGGGATGAAGCAGATCTTCCGCATGCTGCTGAACGTCGCCGAGACCGAGGCGCCGGTGCTGCTGCGCGGCGAGTCGGGCACCGGCAAGGAGCTGGCCGCGCGCGCGGTCCACGCCGAAAGCCATCGTCGCGACGGGCCCTTCCTGGCCGTGAACTGCGCCGCCCTGAGCCCCGCCCTGTTGGAGAGCGAGCTCTTCGGTCACGTGCGAGGGGCCTTCACCGGCGCCGTCCGAGCCCGGGACGGCCTCTTCCGTCGGGCCCGTGGCGGGACGCTGTTTCTGGACGAGGTGGCGGAGCTTCCGCTGGACCTGCAGGCCAAGCTGTTGCGTGTGCTCCAGGAGGCCGAGGTCACCCCCGTGGGTGCGTCAATGCCCATCAAGGTGAACGTGCGGGTCCTCAGCGCCACACACGCGTCCTTGCGGGCGCGGGTGGCCGAGGGGCGCTTTCGCGAAGACCTGATGTACCGCTTGCGCGTCGTGCCGCTGTTCCTGCCGCCGCTGCGCCTACGGCGGGTCGACATCCTGCCCTTGTTCTGGCACTTCGTGGATGAGGAGAACAGCAAGGGCATCCGCCGCATCCAACGCGTCGCGCCGGACGCCATGCGAGCTCTGTTGGACCACCGCTGGCCCGGGAACATCCGCGAGTTGATGAACGTCGTTCGCTACGCCTTCGCGGTCGGCCGCGGGCCCGAGTTGATGTTGGACGAGCTGACCCCCGAGCTGCGAGAACCCCACAACCGCCGCACCGGCTCGGAGGCCGATCGCATCCGGGCGGCGCTGACCGAGAGCGGCGGCAACATCGGCGAGGCCGCGCGCATGCTGGGCGTCAGCCGCGCCACCTTCTGGCGCAAGCGGAAGAAGCACGGACTCTGAGCTCAGGCCACCGCGGCGATGACCCCCAGCTGCCCGCGCGTGTGCTCGATGCGCTGCGCCCATACCTCGCCGCCCAGGCTCTCCGAGCGCAGCTGCTGCTGAGACAAGAGGGCGTCCAGCCCCACCAGC
>Ga0315331_10002019_pt1 | contig 15356 bp, 18 predicted proteins | sample M160m34915metaG_FD_203456 | JGI IMG/M metagenome (GOLD analysis project Ga0315331, IMG submission 203456) | Ammonia-oxidizing marine archaeal communities from Monterey Bay, California, United States - M1 60m 34915 | ecosystem: Environmental > Aquatic > Marine > Intertidal zone | place: USA...
CGCTCCGCCGCGGCGTCGGCGAAGCGCAATCTTTGATCGTCTGCTGAAATACCGTCGCCCGCCTCGAACAGCCGGGTCGCTGCGGCGTTGCAATTCACGATACTGCCGGAGGTTCCGATCAGAACGACTCGATCACTCAAAAATACGCCCGCCTCTTTTTTTCAGAGGCTAGGGGCGCGCGCAGTGCCCTATATCATACAGATGTATGAAAGAGATCTGCGACGCCGGACGGCAGGTTCGTCCTCACGCGAATGTGTTTCAGAATGGCCGGCGATACTGTCTTAACAGCCGGACGAGGTCGGTCTGACGGTTTACGTCGAGCTTGGCCATCAATGCATAGAGTTGAGACCGGGCAGTGGTGATGGACACCCCGCGGCGGTCGGCGATATCGGCAGGGGTCGCGCCGGAGTCGAGCATTGTCTCAAGATCCGCCTCGGCGGTGGTCAGGCCGTAGCTATCGATCAGCAGTTTACGGTCAAGCATCACATATGTGTCAGGATCGCGGATAAATACGATGGCTACCGCCCCCAAAATTGCTTCGGCTAAAGCGTCGCCCCCCGGCAATGCCCGCACGGAAACGGCATAGGGCCTCGCGCCACCCGGCCGTCTGGCGGCAAAACTGCGCAGGCCTGTATCGATCCGGTCGCCTTCTGACACCCTCAGACACGCCAGTGCCTTTGCCAACCGAGCGTCCGCCGACCGGTCGGAGAACCGGAGGAACCGACCACTGGAAGGCACGCCGTCGCCGCTTGCACACAGCTCGCACGGCACACTGGATGTGCGCTCCCTACACTGCTTCATTGCGCGGCTAATCTCGGCTTCGGGGGTTTTGCTGTTCCACGCCAGTCCGCCACTGCTGAGACCGACATGGATCACAAACGCCTTGTAATCCCGGTACTTCTATTCGGTCATATAGTCTTTGGCGTAATAAATCGCCTGCCCGGTCAGAGGCTCGTTCGTCGTCACGCAGCCGGTGAGAAATCCGGCCAGTAAAACACCAGCGACCAGGTACGCTGAACGACGCGGATATTGAAAAGATATCCGTCCCTTCATATACATCGCCGCCCCAATGGTCACATCTCTTAGTCCGGCAGTTCTTCGCTCAGGCGTCCGCCGATGCGGATCGGGCGGATGTCGGTCGCAAGCCCGGTGGCATCGTCGATATCCGCCATGACGGCGCAGAATGTCGCCTCGTTCTGGGCCGCTTCCATGCGCGCGGTCGGCATCTTGCGCACGAACCGTTCGATCGAGATTTCCTTGCGGATACCGATCACAGAATCGTAATCGCCGCACATGCCGAGATCGGTCATATAGCCGGTGCCGGCGGGGAATACCTGGGCATCCGCGGTCGGCACATGCGTGTGCGTGCCTACGACGACCGACACCTTGCCATCGACAAAATGCCCCATCGCCATCTTTTCGCTAGATGCTTCGCCATGAAAATCGAGCAGGATCGCATCGGCATTTCCGCCGAGCCGCCAAGTGTTGAGCATGTCGGTTATGGCCGCGAACGGATCGTCCAGCGGGTCCATAAACAGCCGCGCCATAAGATGAAGAACGACGATGCGGCGGCCGCGCGCGTCCTTGTATTCGGCGACACCGCGCCCCGGCGTGCCTTTCGGAAAATTGTCCGGCCTCAGGATGCGCGTTTCCTTGTCGAAATGGGGAATGATGTCGCGCTGATCCCACACGTGATTGCCGGTGGTAATGACATCGACGCCGGATCCATAAAATTCATCGCAGATTTTCGGCGTGATGCCGAAACCGCCCGCCGCGTTTTCACCGTTCACGACCACGAAATCGATATCGTAGCGTTCGCGGAGTTTCGGAACATTGCCGGTGATCGCCTTACGCCCCGACCGGCCGACAACATCGCCACAAATCATAATACGCATTAAAAACTGTCTTCCTTAACGTCGGGGCCGGTTCGTACGCCGGTCCGTTATAATCATATCGAGCCGCTCGTCCCGCCGATGGGTGGGGATATCGGGCATTTCCTGTTCATCATAGCAGATACCGACGGCGATGATGTCATGCGCCGCACGCAGCGCCCGCAGGGTGCGGTCGTAGTACCCGCCGCCATATCCGAGCCGGCAGCCCGCGCGATCGAATGCCAGCAGCGGTACACCGACGATATCCGGCAACACGGCCGGGGCAGCGGTGTCCGGTTCGCGCACGCCGAAGGCGGCATCGACCAGCGGATCGCCAGGCGACCAGGCGCGGAAGACCAGCGGCGCATCCGCGCCGTCCATAACAGGTAGGGCCGTCTGAGCACCCTGATCGACTAACGCCGCGAACAGCGCGCCGACATCTATTTCATCGCGCATCGGCGAAAACAGCGACACCATGGCACCGGCCAGCCGGTCCTGCAGGGCAGTACAAAAACGATCAGCGAGTGCCGCACCGGCGCTATCCGCCCGGTCGGCATGCGCCGCGGCCCGGCTATCGGACGCCTCGCGGCGCTTCGCCTGTTTCTGATCGTTGAGACTGTCGGTTCGGGTCGCCAAAATAATTGCCCAAAAGCTAAACGCGGTAATCGGCGGAGCCGTCTCGGCCGGCGATCGGTGTGATCCTCTGTGGCCTGTACGAGACAGGTGGGCGCCGCATGCCGAGACCAAGGCCCCTGCAGAGACAGCTCCCGAGAGAGATGTATTGGCCCCAGGGATGTAAAGATCTGTCGCACCGGACAGCCCCGCCTTGGGTCAACGTAGTGCATTATTGGTAAACGGGAAATCAACTTACGCCGGAAAGTTACCGGCGAGGCGCGAAAGTGCCCTATTCGGCGGCGTTTGCCGTCTGCGCGAGGCCTGCCGTGGCGGCCTCGATACGGGCGGCGGCGGCCTCAACGATTTCCGCGAGGCGGTCTTCGATCTCGATGGACGACGATGCGCCTTCGGCGGCTTCGTTCGTCTTTTTCAGTTCGGCATAGGTTTCGGCCAGTTCGTCCGCGATCAGCAGAGACGCCATCACCAGCAGGCGGGAATCGCCGACCTGACCGACCGCGGTCGCCAGTTCCTTGACCCTGCGATCGACATATTCGCCAAGCTGCACGAGGTGCGCTTCCTGCCCGTCGTCGCAGGCGATCTGATACTCTCTGCCGTTAATGTTCACGTCGACCTGTGCCATATCAATAGTCCAGTATTTCTTTGATCTGCGAGATCGCGCCGTCGAGATGCTGGGCGACCACCACATTTGCGCTTTCCAGCGCGGCATTCCGCGATTTTAACGCGTCGAGTTCCTCGGATGATGCCGCCCCTGATTCCTGCGCGTTCAGAGATGTCGACGCGGCGCGCGCGGCTTCTTCAAGCCCCGACACCGCCTGCTGCAATCTCTGCTGCGCTTCATCCAGTTTCGACATGAACTCGCCTAACCCGCCGTTTTCCTGATGTTTTCGCACCATACGACGCCGGTCGAAGCTCCGTCAACCGGCCCCACCGGCAAATCTGTCCATCCGAATCAGCAGTGCCATGCCATACGAAAACCCCCGGAATTCCGCCCGATACGAGCAATCCACCGATTGAAATCCAAAACGCTATGGAGTATTCAGTGGGTTCAGTTTCAAGAGGAATCAGAACATGCGCGTCAGTCAGAAAGTCAAAAAAATTCTCGCCGGGTACGAAAGCGATAACCCCGGCACAAAAGGAAATCTGGCGCGGATATTGATGGAAGGAAAGCTCGGCGGCTCAGGCAAACTGGTGATCCTGCCGGTTGACCAGGGCTTCGAACACGGCCCGGCCCGCAGTTTTGCGCCCAACCCTGCGGGCTACGATCCGCACTATCATTACCAGCTTGCAATCGATGCCGGCCTGTCGGCCTTCGCCGCGCCGCTGGGCATGCTCGAAGCGGGCGCCGACACTTTTGCCGGAGCGATCCCGACGATCCTAAAATGCAACTCGGCGAATTCGCTGGCGACCGAAAAGGACCAGGCGGTCACCGCCTCGGTCAACGACGCGCTCCGGCTCGGCTGCGCTGCGATCGGCTTTACGATCTATCCAGGCTCGGAATACCAGTTCGAACTGATGGAAGAAATTCGCGAGCTCGCCGAAGAAGCGAAATCGGTCGGCCTTGCCGTCGTGATGTGGTCCTACCCGCGCGGCGGGATGGTGACCAAGGAAGGTGAGACCGCCATGGACATCTGCGCCTATGCCGCCCACATGTCGGCATTGATGGGCGCCCATATCATCAAGGTGAAACCGCCAACGGATGCGATGTTCCTAGACCCCGCTAAGAAAGTCTACAAGGATCATAAAATCCCGGTCAAGACGATGACCCAGCGCATCGAACACGTCGTGCAGTCCTGCTTCAACGGGCGCCGCATCGTTGTGTTCTCGGGCGGCGAAGCAAAAGACCTGAAGGGCATCTATGCCGAAGCCAAGGCCATCCGCGACGGCGGCGGCAACGGCTCGATCATCGGCCGCAATACGTTCCAGCGCCCGAAGGAAGACGCCCTGAAGATGCTTGGCGAGATCATTTCGATCTACCAGGGCAAGGCATAATTCCATCCGCTCGGAAAACTGCCAGATCTACCTGATCACCCCGCCGTCCCTGGAAGACGGCTTCGCCGATGTAATGGCGGCCGCCCTCGATGGCGGCGACGTGGCCTGCATTCAGCTTCGCCTCAAAGACGCCTCGGATGACGATATCCGTCGCGCCTGCGATGCGCTGCGCCCCATCGCCCAGGACCGGGATGTCGCCTTTATCCTGAACGACCGCGCGGACCTTGCCGCAGAAACCGGCTGCGACGGCGTCCATGTCGGCCAGGACGACACGCCGTATGACGAAGCCCGCCGGCTTGTCGGCGACGACGCCATCGTCGGCGTGACCTGCAAGGCGGATCGCGACCTCGCCTTCGAGGCCGGCGAAGCAGGTGCCGACTATGTCGCCTTCGGCGCGTTTTTCCCGTCGACCACCAAGCAGATCACCACTCCGGCGGACCCGGACATTCTGTCCTGGTGGCAGGAACTGATGGTCGTGCCCTGCGTCGCCATCGGCGGCATCACGTTGGACAATTGCGAAACCATCATCAATGCCGGCGCCGATTTTATTGCGGTTGCCGCCGGCGTCTGGGAGCACGCCGGCGGCCCGGGCGCCGCAGTCGCCGCCTTCAACGCGAAAATGGCCAACTGACCTGAGCCGACTGACCTGAGCCGACTGACCTACGCCTCTACCACCGGTGCCCATAGCACATCGGCGATCCGTTCGACCCCGGCGGCCAGCATGACTAGCCGGTCGAAACCGAGCGCGATACCGGCACAATCCGGGACACCGTTTGTCAGGGCGGCCAGAAAGTCTTCATCCACCGGATACGGATCGCGCCCGTGGGCTACCCGCTGTGCGATCATGGCCGTAAACCGCTCGCGTTGCTCGACCGCGTCCGTCAGTTCGCCGTATCCGTTGGCAAGTTCCAGCCCGCACACGAAGATCTCGAACCGGTCGGCGACACGGGGATCGTCAGGCGACAGCCGCGCGAGCGCCGCCATGGATGCCGGATAGGAATGCAGCACCGTCGCCTTGCCGATGCCGAGATGCGGCTCGATCCGCTCAAGATATATCCGGAAGAAAATATCCTCCCACGTATCGGTTTCCGCCGTGCGCACGCCGAGGCCATCCGCCAGGAACCCCAACCGGTCGGGATCGGGGGCCAACGGATCTTCCACCGTCGCCAGAAGGTCTATACCGGTATGGCGTTCGAACGCTTCGGCCACCGACAGGAATTCCCACGGCTGGGCGAGATCGCAGGACAGGCCGTTATGCTGGACAACCGGACCGCAGATCGAGCGTACGCACTCCGCCGCCTCTTCCGCCAGGTCGCGCCATCCGGCGCCGACGCGATACCATTCCAGCATCGTGAATTCCGGGTGATGTCGCGCCGAGCGTTCGCCGTCGCGGAACACCCGCGCGAGCTGAAAAATACGCTGCATGCCGGCGGCGAGCAGTTTCTTCATGGCGAATTCCGGCGACGCATGCAGATAGATCGGCCGCCCGGCCCCGACGTTGTCCCGGGCGATATCATGAAGTGTGATCTTGAACGCCATCAAGTGCGGTTCCATCCCCGGTGACACCTGCAGCGCCGGCGTTTCAACCTCGACATAGCCGCGGCGATCGAAGAAATCGCGCAAGCTTTTGACGGCGCCGGCCCGGCATACAAGGGCATCGGCACGGGTTTCAAAGGCATCCGGGTGCCACCAGGGCAGGGACGCGGCGGGATCGGGGGTTTTGTTATTCGACATGGCGGCGATAATGCCTCATCAACGCCGACAGCGTCACCTTAATCAGCACGGGATCCCGACCGGCATGTCATCAGCCACCATCCGCACCGGCAGCCAACTTGCCGAGGCCGGCCTTGCCGATCCGGCGGCGATCGAACAGATCGATGCGATCGGCGCCCAGTACAGCGTGGCGATCCCGGCGAACCTGGCCCACCTGATCGACCCGGCGGACCCGGACGATCCTATCGCCCGCCAGTTCGTGCCTGACCCGGCGGAGCTTACAATCGCCGAGGACGAGCTTGAAGACCCGATCGGCGACAATGCGCATGCACCGGTGCGCGGTCTGGTCCATCGCTATCCCGACCGGGTGCTACTGATGCCGACAATGTCGTGTCCGGTCTACTGCCGCTACTGCTTTCGCCGCGACCGGGTCGGACGGGCCGCCGATGCGCCGACGGCCGACAATCTGGAAGCGGCCTATCGCTATATCGGATCCGACCCCGGGATCCACGAAGTCATCCTGACCGGCGGCGATCCGTTGTCGCTGTCGGATGCCCGGCTGGAACGGATCATCGCCCGGCTCAACGGCATATCGCATCTGAACAACATACGTATCCACACCCGCGTGCCCGTCGCCCTGCCCGACCGTATTACCGACACGCTGGTCGCGGCGCTGCGGTCCGACATACCGGTCTGGATGGTGCTTCACAGCAATCATGCCCGCGAACTGACGGACGACGTCGCGGCCGCATGCGACCGGCTGATTAGGGGCGGAATCCCGCTTCTGTCCCAGTCGGTGCTGCTCAAAGGCGTGAATGACGATGTCGGCACCCTGACCGACCTGATGAAAAGGCTCATCCGGCTGCGCATCAAACCCTACTACCTGCACCATCCGGACCGCGCGCGCGGCACCGCGCGGTTCCGCCTGACCCTGGCGGAAGGCCGAGAGCTGGTCGCCGCCCTGCGCGGCAATATCTCCGGATTGTGCCAGCCGACCTATGTCGTTGATATCCCCGGCGGACGCGGGAAAGCGGTTGCGCAGAGCGCCTCTGTATCGTCATCCGATACCGGCTGGGCGCTGCAGGATTTTCGCGGAGAAACCCACAAATATAAGGATAATTAGCGCTCATTCGGGAGCTCCCGCCACGATTGCCTATTCCGAGGCAAGCTGATAGTTTCCGCCGCCCTTACCCGGAAAACCTAAAAAGCGGATCTGCAGGATGAAAATCCAGGCCAATACCATTCGAGCCGGCAACGTCATTGAGCATGACAGCAAGCAATGGCGCGTGCTCAAAACGGAGATATTGCTGCCCGGTAAGGGCAATGCCTTTATCCAAGTCGAGATGCGCGATCTCAAGTCCGGCAACAAGACCAATGAGCGATTCCGGACCGGCGAGACGGTCGAAAAGCTGATGGTTGAAGAAAACGATGCAACCTATCTGTACACCGAAGGCGATCAGATCATGTTCATGGACAGCGAGACGTTCGAACAGTTCTCGCTCGACAAGGATGTGATCGGCGATTCCGCTGCATTTCTTCAGGACGGGATGATCGTGACGGCCGAACTGATCGACGGGACCGTCGCCGGCGCAAAACTGCCCCAGCATGTAACTATGGAAGTGACCGAGGCCGACCCGGTGGTCAAAGGCCAGACCGCGTCGTCATCCTTCAAACCCGCCGTAGTCGAAAACGGCGTGCGGGTGATGGTGCCGCCGCATATCGAAGCCGGCACGCGGATCGTCGTAAACACGGAAGACGCGTCCTATGTCGAGCGCGCCAAGGACTAAGCCCTAATCGGCACCGGCGAAGCCGGTTTTACAGGAAAGCTCACCCCGCGATGTCGATGCCGACAGCCCTTATCAATGTAATGAACAACGCCGCCCGAAAGGCGTCGCGTCTGCTGATGCGCGACTTCGGAGAGGTCGAGCAGCTTCAGGTGTCGCGCAAGGGACCCGGCGATTTCGTCTCCGAGGCCGACCGCCGCACCGAGGAAATTCTGCATGAGGAACTTCACAAGGCGCGCCCCGGGTTCGGATTTCTGATGGAAGAAGGCGGCGTTATCGAAGGCGAGAACGCAAACGAACGCTGGATTATCGACCCGATCGACGGCACGACGAATTTTCTGCACGGCATTCCGCATTTCGCGATTTCGATCGCGGTCGAGCGCGACAAGGAGCTGGTCGCGGGTATGGTGTTCGAGCCGGTGCGGGACGAGGTTTTCTGGGCAGAACGCAATGAAGGCGCGTTTCTTAACCGGCGGCGCCTGCGGGTCTCGGAGCGCAGCGACATGGCCGACGCCCTGCTGGCAACCGGCATTCCTTTCGCCCGCCGCCCGGGCAAGAAGGCGTTTACCGCCATGCTTACCTCTGTCATGGACAAGACCGCGGGGGTACGCCGCCAGGGATCTGCAGCACTCGATCTCGCCTATGTCGCCGCGGGCCGGTACGAGGGATTCTGGGAAACCGGACTGTCGCCCTGGGATATCGCCGGGGGTATCGTGATCGTGCGCGAGGCCGGCGGTCTGGTCAGCCAGATCGACGGACGCGACAACATCCTCTACGGCGACTCGATCCTGGCATCGAATCAGCGCCTTTACGATCCGCTGCGCAAACTCCTCACGGGCGCCGTGCGCGACGCCGGTATCAAGCTCACTGATTGATCCGTTATTTCAATGGGTTGCTTGCTTAAGAGCGCAGTAAACCGGTTGTAGCCGCGAGTCTTGTGAGTTATGTTGCGGAGCCGGGCACCGGTAGTATCCGGGCTCGGGCGCACGTTCATAATTCGGGTTGGAAATGATGGCTCACAGTTTTGCAAGGCCGGTGCTGGGCAGTGCGGCGGCTCGTCTCGCCGTAACGACAGTTTTAATCCTTGCGGCGGTGCTGATGATGCCGTTCTCGGCCGGCGCGCAACGCCATGCCGGGTCGGTCTCGGTCGATCTCAGCGTTCTCGATACATTGGGCAGGCCCGCCAACGTCCCGCAATTGCTGCAGCCAAGCGTTCGTTCGCTGATGATGCCCAACGCCCGCCAGCCGGCAAAGCGCTCGTTCCGGCAACCGGCCCTGTCGCAACCGCGGACAAATACCGCCGCGTTTCCCGGCCAGATCATGCTGAAGCCGCCATCCAAGATGAAACGCGCAGCCCCCGCCCGGCGTTCGGCAACCAAGGCAACACCCCGGACGCTCACCCGAAAACCCGCGGTTCAGCGGCTCCGCCCGCCGGCGCCGCCGAAGATTGCAGCACGGCCTGTTCCGGCACCTAAAGCACCGGTAGTCCCGCCACCACCGACCCAGAAAGTCGTATCCCAGTGGGTTACACCGGCCCCGAAACAGACCGCGTCCCTGCCCCCGCAGACCGGCCCGAGCGGCAGCCTCGCCGCGGGCCAGCAGTTCCGGCTGATATTCGGCGCGGGCCAGGCAGCCGTGGAGAACGCCGCAGGCAGCCAGCTCGACAACATCGCAAAGTCGCTCAAAAGGAATGAGGCGCTTCGCCTCCAGCTTCTGGCCTATTCCGGCGGCGCAAGCCAGACGCCGAGCCAGGCACGCAGGTTGTCGTTGTCGCGCGCACTTGCGGTGCGATCGCATCTTATCAAACAGGGTGTCCGGAGCACGCGGATCGAAGTCCGGCCCCGGGGTAACAAATCAGAAGGTGGCCCGCCCGACCGTGTCGACGTAATCGTCACGGCCAGATAATCGGGCCAATTTAAAGAGACGATGCCTTCGTCCAGCACACTGAACCGATGACGGGACAAGCCGAAGCATGACCCACCCGCGGCGCTACCTGATCCGAATGGTGATCTTTCTGGCCGCGGTCATCGTTGTGGCGGGCGTTCTTTTTGCCGGCATTCGCGATGCCTTCATGTCGAATGCGGCGCTCAACGGCCTGATCGTCGGCGTGTTGATCTTGGGGATCGGTTATATCTTTCGCACGGTCATCGTCCTGACGAGCGACGTCGCCTGGCTTGAAAACTTTCGCAATGGACAACCCGGCCTGTCGACGGGCCCCCAACCCCGGATGCTGGCGCCCATGTCGGCCATGCTGGGCCAGCGGTCGGAACGATTCAGTCTGTCCGCATTGTCCATGCGGTCGCTGCTGGACGGGATCGGCGCACGGCTGGATGAATCCCGCGATATCTCCCGCTACCTGATCGGCCTCCTGATATTTCTCGGGCTGCTCGGAACGTTCTGGGGACTTTTGCAGACCATCGAATCCGTCAGCGGCGTGATCGCCAGCCTCAACGTCAGCTCGGGTGAAATGGGGGCGGTGTTCGACGATCTGAAAACCGGCCTGCAGGCGCCATTGTCGGGCATGGGCACGGCCTTTTCGTCCTCGCTGTTCGGCCTTGCCGGTTCGCTCGTGCTCGGTTTTCTCGAATTGCAGGCGGGCCAGGCGCAGAACCGCTTCTTCAACGACCTCGAAGACTGGCTTTCGGGCCAGACCCGATTGAGCTCGGGCGCGCTTCAGGCGGACGGCGACCAATCGGTGCCGGCCTATGTCCAGGCTTTGCTCGAACAGACCGCGGACGGCCTGGAAAACCTGCAACGGACCCTGCAGCGCGGCGAAGAATCGCGTATCGGGGCCAATAGCGGGATCAACGAGCTGGCCGACCGGCTCGGTACGCTGACCGACCAGATGAAGACAGAGCAAACCCTGATGATCAAACTCGCCGAAAGCCAGATGGATCTGAAACCGATCCTCTCGCGGCTGGAAGAAGGCCTCAACCGGCCGGCTCTCGGCAACGCTGCCGGCGGCGATGAGGTTCCCGGTCATATCCGCAATATCGACGTCCATCTTGCCCGTCTGCTTGAGGAAACGGCGACCGGGCGAGCCGAGATGGTGCAGGAACTGCGAAGCGAAATTCGCGTATTATCGCGGACCCTGGCGGCGATCGCCGAAAAAGCGGGCCGGTAGGCCGGCGGCGGGGGATCCGGGTACATGCCAGGCGCAATGCGGCGACAACGGCCCGCACTGGATATATGGCCAGGCTTTGTCGACGCCCTGTCGGCCCTGCTGATCATCATCATCTTCCTGCTTATGGTGTTTACCCTGGCACAGTTTTTCCTGAGCGAGATGCTGTCGGGGCGCAATCAGGCACTGGAACGGCTGAACCGCCAGGTCGCCGAGCTTGGGGAAATGCTGTCACTGGAGCGCGCGTCCAATACGCAGCTTCGCGATCAGGTATCACAGCTTTCGGGCGACCTTCAATCCGCCACCGCCACCCGCGAACGGCTATCGAGCCAGCTCGCCGAATTGCTGCCGCGGACAGATGCGCTGGAATCCATGCTGGCCGACCGCACGACTGAGCGCGATGCGCTGCAGGGTCAGCTCGATGCAGCCCTTGCCGAGGCGGGCCAATCCGCCGCCGCGCTGGAAGAGGCCCAAAAAATCGTCACGGCAGATCGGGCGAAGATAGAAGCCCAGCTTGGCGAGATCGCCCGGCTCAACCGGGATGTCGAGGCACTGAAAAATCTGCGCGCGGACCTTGAAAACAACGTGGCCGAGCTCGGCACGACTTTGAAAGCGCGCGACGAATCGCTGACCGCGCTTCGCGACCGGTCGAAAGAGCTCGAAGCCAAGCTGTCCAACGCGGAGGAGCGCACGGCGCTCGCCCAGAAAGATATCGCGCAGAAGGATCTCAGCCTGCGCGAACTCGGCGAACAGGCGCGGCGGGTCGGCGAAGATCTGACCAAGGAACAGCGCGAAAGTGCCGCCGCCCGCAAACGAGTCGAAGCGCTGAACCGGCAGCTGCTTGCACTACGTCGCCAGCTTGCCCGTCTGAATGCAGCCCTCGGCGCGTCCCAAGCCAAGGCGGCGGCCCAGAATGTTCAGATCACTAATCTCGGAAAACGGCTTAACCAGGCGCTCGCTAGCAAGGTTGCCGAACTGGCGCGTTACCGCTCCGAATTTTTCGGGCGGCTGCGCGAAGCGCTGGGCGACCGCCATGGCATTCGCATCGTCGGCGACCGCTTCGTGTTTCAGTCCGAAGTGCTATTTTCGTCAGCTGCATCCGACCTGAACCCTAGCGGCAAGCAACAGATCGCCCAGCTCGCCAAGACTCTGATCGAAATCTCGAGACGTATACCCAAGGATCTGAACTGGGTGCTCCGTGTCGACGGCCATACCGACCGCGTGCCGATCCGGAATGCGAAATTCCCGTCGAACTGGGAACTGTCTTCGGCACGGGCAATTGCGGTGGTCAAGGAACTGATCGCCTTCGGGCTGCCCGCCAACCGGCTTGTTGCCGCGGGATTCGGCGAATTTCAGCCATTGGATGCACGAAACGACGAGGTCGCGTTCCGCCGCAACCGCCGGATCGAATTCAAGCTGACTCAGCGCTAGGGCGTTAAATTCGCCAATCTCCGCAAAGCTGCGTGTTTTTGTTGCAAACTGGCGACCGTTTCCCTATAAACCGCTCTCTTCCGCAGGAGAATTGCGATGCAAAAAGACATTCACCCCGGGTATCACGAAATTAATGTCGTGATGACCGACGGAACGACCTACACGACACGTTCGACCTGGGGTGCCCCGGGCGATACGATGAAACTCGATATTGATTCCAAATCGCATCCGGCATGGACGGGGGGCTCGCAGCGCCTTGTCGATACGGGCGGCCAGGTAGCTAAGTTCAACAAACGCTTCGAGGGAATCGGACTCGGCGGCTGATCGTTAGCCCGCAGGTTACAGACAAGGACGCCGATTGGCGTCCTTTTTTGTGTCGAAATTTCGGCGTCGGCGGCAGACGCCGGGGTCAGTCTGGATGGGTGTCCGTCATGTCGCACAGCTTCAGCATCTGATCGTAAATACGGCGGCTCCGGTCGAGGTAGCCGCGGACTTCAAGTGGTGGCACGGGCCAGCCCGGCACCGGGATCTGATCGGGGTTTTCAGGCGTCAGCAGACCGTCGGCTCGCTGGCGGGCCTCATCTCCCGTGATTTAGCCGCCGGCCGCTGCCTTCTGCAGCAGGAGCCAGGCCATGGCCTCGGTCAGTTGCCGGGTCATGGACGAAATTTCCCGCACGATACGTGCCCGCGTCTCGCTGTCGCTTTCACTGTCGGCAGTATCCTGAACGTCGGAAAGATAATCCCGCAGCTCGGTCATCAGAGAAAGGGTATCCTGATAGGGCTCTTCGATAAACGCGGTTAACGGCCCGGACATTACAAATTTCCATATACGCCAAGAGTAGACACCCTAGAGGGTATGCCCTGAATAAAGCGTAAAGTAAAAAAAGAGCCGCCCGGGAAGGGCGGCTCAAGTTTAACAGGGAGGCGTCAAAAGGATGGGATGAGGATCCTTTTCGACGGCTCGGTCGCCCGAACCTTCAATAAGGACAATACGGCGGAAAGTGTTAACAAAAGTTTAAAATGCAGGACAAATTGGGGATTATTTTAAATTAAATTACGACAGGTTGCAGCAATCATTTTTCCAATTATACATTTAAATTCAGCAGTTTATGTATTTTTCAACGCCACCTTCGACCAAAACCGGCATCGGCGGAAACTAATTAATTTCAACTAATGGGTTAAAATTTGTCCGATTTATGGCCTTTACGCCACATCATTTCTTGAACAGCGCATCGACACCGGAACGATGGGCTTCTTTCTTCGCGATTTCCGCCCGAACCCGCTCTATTTCCTCCTGCATTTCGGCGATGTATTCGTGCAGCTCCTCGATCGATATCGGATCGAGGTCGCGTTTGGATTTCGGCATGTTCTGCGGGAGATCATCGTTTTCCTGCATCTGGAATTCTCCTTTGAATTCTCTTCTCACTGGGCTTGCCAGTGTGCCGCCGAGCAGATAGACCTGCAACCGTCGTTTCCACCCTTATTGAACTTGGATACCCCGGATGCCGAGTACTTTCGACATACCCGAAACCATGACAGCGATCGAGATTTCCGAATTCGGCGGTCCCGAAGTGCTGAAACCGGTAACCCGCCCGACCCCGACGCCGGGCGCGGGTGAACTTCTGGTCAAAACCTCTGCCGTCGGCGTCAATTTTCCCGATACCATGCAGCGACAGGGCGGCTATCCGCCGCCACCGGGCATTACCGATATTCCGGGTCTCGAACTGGCCGGTACCGTTTTTGCGGTCGGTGACCGCGTCGAGAATTTTGCCCCGGGCGACGATGTCTGCGGACTAGTGTCCGGCGGCGCGTATGCCGAATACTGCGTCGTCCCCGCACCGACGGCGCTGCCGTTGCCCAACGGCTATGACATGCTCAACGCGGCGGCTATCCCTGAGAATTTCTTCACCGTTTGGACCAATCTGTTTGACGGCGTACAACTCACCGTCGGCGATACCATCCTGATCCACGGCGGCTCGGGCGGGATCGGCACGGCGGCGATCCAAGTGGCAAAGGCGTTCGGCGTGACGGTGTTTACCACCGCGCGCAATGCGGAAAAGTGCAAGGCCTGCGAAGATCTGGGGGCGACCCGCGCGATCAACTATACCGAAGAGGATTTCGTCGAGGTCGTCAAAGAGGCGACGGGCGGCACCGGTTGCTCGGTCGTGATGGATATGGTCGGCGGAGATTACTTCAACCGTAACCTGGATGTTCTGGCGCCGGACGGGCGTATGGTCCAAGTCGCGGTACAGAAAGGCGCTAAGGTCGAATTGTTCATTCCGACCATCATGGCGAAGCGAATTCGCTATACCGGGTCGACGTTACGGCCCAGAACGGTCGAACAAAAAGGAGCCGTCGCCAAAGCGGTCGGCGAGAATCTCTGGCCGTTATTCGAAAAAGGCGATATCAAGCCCCTGATTTACAAAACCTTCCCGCTGGAAGACGCTGCCGCAGCCCACAAGCTGATGGCATCGAGCAGCCATATCGGGAAGATCATGTTGACGGTCGATAACGCATAGCTATATCAGCAATGCGCGACGGTCGCGTTTTTGACAGACGAAGAAGCAAGAGAGCACAACGTCATGAGCCGTGAAGCAAACGAAAGCCCCAAGCCGCTGATGCCCAAAGCCACCGCCGTGTGGCTGATCGAGAATACCGGATTGACCTTCCGCCAGATTGGCGCGTTCTGTGATCTGCACGATCTCGAAATCCAGAGCATCGCGGATGATGAAGTCGCCGTCGGCATGGTCGGGTATGACCCGATCGTCAACGGACAGCTGACCCAGGAAGAAATTCAGCGGTGCGAAGCCG
>Ga0315331_10002022_pt1 | contig 15348 bp, 17 predicted proteins | sample M160m34915metaG_FD_203456 | JGI IMG/M metagenome (GOLD analysis project Ga0315331, IMG submission 203456) | Ammonia-oxidizing marine archaeal communities from Monterey Bay, California, United States - M1 60m 34915 | ecosystem: Environmental > Aquatic > Marine > Intertidal zone | place: USA...
TTTAATATCTGATGTAGACGGAAACCCTACTTCTGCTTTAGTCAATTATAATTATGATGGTTCAGGTGGTCTAACTCAAATTTATTTTTCTAATGGCTTTAAATTAAATAATGAGTTTTCTTTCGGTTTTAAAGGATCATACATATTTGGTGAGGTATCGAGTAATATTGCATCAAGAGTTTCTAATGAAAATCAGTTTTATTCAAATCTTTTTGAAAAATCATCATTTAATGATAATACATTTTCTACTGGTCTTTTTTATAAAAAAGAAATTAAAGATGACAAGTTTCTAAAGGTTGGATTTACCTATGATTTCAATACTTCTCTAAGTTCAACCAGATTTTCACAACTAGAAAGGAAAATTCCCAATTCATTGTCAGTTTTAGTGATAGATACAATTTACAACAATCAAATCTCTAAATTTAATATTCCTTCAAGTCTTGGTTTTGGCGTATCATATGAAATTATTGATAAACTTTCACTCGGTTTAGAATTTAGAACTTCATCTTGGGATAATTCAAGTGGTTATTATGATAATACATTCAAAAATTACAAAAGATCTTACCAGATATCTACCGGGATTGAAATCATTCCTGATGCTCAAAATGTCAATAGCTTCTTTAGACGAGTAACTTATAGAGGTGGTGTTTTATTAAAAAAATCTCCAATAATTATAAATTCTAGTCAACTTAATACAACAGCTATAACATTTGGGTTGTCTTTACCTGTTGGATCTATTTCTAGAGTAAATATTGGAATTGAAACAGGTAAGAGAGGAAATATCAATAAATTATCAATCAAAGAAAATTATTTGAAATTCATTATTGGAAGTTCAATAAATAATGTTTGGTTCATTAAAAGAAAATTTGATTAATTTTATATTATGAAGAAATCACTATTATTATTATTGTTTCTAGTTTCAAGTACTAATATTATTGCTCAACCTGGTTGGAACTGGCCAGAAAATAAAGCAGAGGCAGAAGAAAAAAACGTACTATATACTGATTATCTTAAACAACAAAACTGTGAAGCTGCTGTTGAACATGTAGATTGGCTAATTGATAATGTCCCTAATCTTCACGTATCTATCTATCAAAATGGTATAAAAATTTACAGATGTTTAATTGATAAAGAGTCGGATCCAATAAGAAAAGCAGAGCTTGTAGAAAAGGCTTTATCTCTATTTGATGGAAGAATTGAAAATTTTGGCAGAGAAGCATATGTCAAAAATAGAAAAGTAACATTTGCATATACTTTTTACAGATCAGATAAATCTCAGTACGAGCCCTTATTTGATATGTTCAAGGATGCATTTGCGTTAAATGGCAACAAAATTGGTAATAGTAATTTAGTCGCTTACATGGATATTGTAAGAAAACACAAATTAACATCTAAAACAATTACTGACGATGAAGTTCTTGACATATATGATATGATTTCTAAAACCATTTCCTATAAGGTAGTTAATGACACAAAAAATCAAGAGAGATATAAAAAATATCAAGATAATTTAGACAAGTTACTTACTGCAACTGTTACTGTTGATTGTAATTTTGTAGAAAACACACTTGGTCCTAAACTTTTAGGTTTAACATCTGAACCAACTGATGAGATTGCTCAAACAGATTATGAAACTTTAACTCCTGTAGATATAAGTTATTCTGAAGAAGTTATAAATCTTGCAAAAAAAATATTTCAATTAAGTATAACTGGAAAATGTACATCCTCAGAAATAGCATTGGAGGCTGCTAAAATAATGTTTACTAATGAAAATGATTTTGCAATAGCTAAGTTTATTGCTGGTAGAGAACAAGCAAATAAAAATTATGAATCATCACTAAAATATTATGATGAAGCAATTAAATCTACTGAAGATAATTCTCAAAAATCTGAAATTTATTTAAATAAGGCTCAGTTATATGCAGTGATAGGTAATAAAGTAAAATCTAGAAATAATGCTAGAAGATCTATTTCTATGAATTCTGGAAATACTGATGCTTATAAATTAATTGGCAACCTTTATATGTCATCTTATGATGAATGTAGAGAAGGAAAAAGTAGAGTACAAGATAGATTAGTATTTATTGCAGCCTATAATATTTTTAAGAGTGGTGGTTTAAATTCTCAAGCAAATCAGGCGCGAGAACAATTTCCTTCTATGGAGGAAATCTTTAATGAGAATATGGAAGTAGGAGAATCTATGAATACGGGTTGTTGGATAAATGAGACAGTCACGTTGAATAAGCGATAATGAAAAACTTTAATATTGATCAGTTTATATCAAGTGTACCTGTTCTCAGGTTATTTGGAAAAAACTTAGCATTAAATGCTGGTATCGCCTTTGTTATTCAAGATTTTTTAATTCCATTATACTCAGGGTATATCTATAATATAGTTATTGGTTTAGGGGTTTTTGGATTAATTGCAATGGCCTATTGGTTTCTAATTTATAAATCAAAGAAAAAAAACTTTGCCCACTTTTCTTTTCAGTTATCTATTGTCTGTATTATACTGTCGATTATGGTTGGTGCCTTGAGTTCTGTTTCTAAAGCTCTTTCTTCCGACGATAGAGGTATATTAGCTTCAAACGTCGATTTTGTTGCAGACCTTCAAGACAATACAAATATTTATAATGAAGATATTCAGTCTCTTGGTAGAGATATCTCAAAAGTTTCAAGTCAATTCTCTGAATTGCAAAGTGATCTTTCAACTTTATCTGAACAAATTTCTTCTCAACTATCTGAGGAAGGAAATCCATTAGATGAGGATGAATTTCTTGATAAGATATCAACTTTAATTGATGAAAAAGGGTTGTCTAATGAAACAGTAATTGTAAATGATGACGATTCAGATGAAGTTAAAGAGTTAAAGAAAAATTTAGATATTGCAACTGAGCTTCTTCGACAAGTAACTCTTACCAATGTAAATCTTCAAAAAAGAGATGAGGAAATCTCTGAGTCATTAAATTCTGATAGTATAGTATATTATATCGACGATTTAAAAAATGATGTAAATGACTTGAGAAATTTCTCCTTACAATTATTAGCAAATACAGCTTTAGCAGATTCAAGATCTGAATTAAATTCATTCAAAAATGAAACTAAAAAAGAACTTGATGAATTTAAGATATTTACTTCTAAGGAGATTGAAGAAATAAAGCAATTATCTAAAGAAATTTTAGATATATATAAAAAAAATCCTGTCAAGTCAGATAATATTTTATCTAAAGAGCTTAAAGATCTTTCAAAGGAAATGAAAAAAAATAGTACTGGTAGTTCTGCTATTGATGAAAGTTACTTAGAAGAAATTGTGGAGACCTATCAAGATCTTGCAGAAAAAATAGAAAATAATTCAGTTCAAAATGATTTGAAGGAAATTAAAAATGAATTAGCTAATCTTTCTAGTTCATCAACAACTAAATCAACTATTGATCCTGCTGTAATGGAAAAACTTCAATCTGCTCCATCAAGTGGTGCTAGTGATAATGCTGCTGGTCTGTCAGAGCTAAAATATTATATAGTAGAGTTGATGAAAGATCAAAATGAGATCAGACAAATTGTAAAAGATTTGAGGGAAATTCTTGAGAAAAATGAAGAAAATTAATTTCTTATATAGTTTAATTCTCATCTTATTTTCTTGTGCATCAAATGAAACTCAAAAAATTCAGGAAGAGTATAAAGGTCCAGTAATTGAGATAAAGGACCTAAATACTTTTTTTTCTGATTCAGCTAAGGTTAGATTTAAATTAAAATCTGAATTATATCAAGTTCTTACTACTGGAGAGGAAATTTATCCAGATGGATTAAAAATGGATATTTATTCAAAAAGTTCAGATTCCATCTCTGCTATATTTAGTGCTAATCATGTTGTCAAATACCCAGATGAAAATTATTATAAAGCAGTTGGTGATGTACTTCTCTTCAATATAAGTACAAATGATGAGTTACGAACAGAAGAGCTTTTTTGGTATCCAAATGATGAAAAATTTATTTCAGAAAAGTTTGTTACAATAAAGACAGGTAATGAAGTCCACTCTGGAGAAGGTATGGTGTCTAACCAAGATTTTTCAGATTATGAAATATTAAAACCATCTGGTATTATAGAATTAGATGAAAACTAAATATTTAATATTAATTATTTCAGCAATACTTTTTTGTTACGCTTTGTTTCAAAGTTTTAGTAATGGTATTATAAATTCTTATGTATTTTTTATGCTCTCCTTTGCCTTCTACTTCATATATAATTTGTTAAAAAAAAATAATTGACACAATATCGAGAATAACCATAAAAATAGGAGTTAACTTAACTTAACTCAATTATGTTTTTTTTTGTAAAGAATATGAATATTTAGTTATAAAAAAATTAATTTTGGCTTCCAAATTATAATTTATGGCAATAATAAGTACACTAAGAGATAAGATGGGTAAGTTCCTAGTTGTTGTGGTAGGTTTTTCTATTGCTGCATTTGTTTTAGGAGATATCCTAGGTCCTAATAGTTCTATAGGTAATCAAAATCAAAATATTGTTGGAGAGATTAATGGAGAAGAGATAGATCTTGTTAGATTTAATACAATATTTGAGCAATTATCATATAATTTTTCTTTAAATAACGGAAGGTCTCCAAACACTCAAGAAATTATGGGTATTAGAGATCAAGCCTGGGAAAAACTAATTAATGATATTAGTTATGTTGATCAGTATAATGAACTTGGCATTGTTGTAACAGATAAAGAGTCGGTAGATATGGTTCAAGGTGATAATATACATCCAATGATTCTTGAGGCATTTACAGATCCTAATACAGGAATATTTAATATTGACAATGTTATTGGATATCTTCAAAATTTATCAAATCAACCAGTAAATCAACAGCAAGCTTGGTTTTCATTTGAATCTAATTTGAAACCAATGAGATTGAGAACTAAGTATGATAATTTACTTAGCTTAACAACAAATGTAAATTCAATCCAATCAAAAACTGAATATTTCAACTCTTCAAGTACAAGAGATTTGTCTTATTATTTTGTTCCTTATTATATGATTCCAGATTCATTATTTGCTGTTTCTAGTAGTGAAATGAATAATTATTTAAGAAAAAATAGTGATGACTATAAACAAGAAGAAAGCAGATCCTTAAATTATGTTTATTTCCCATTGGAATCATCTAAAGAAGATTCTGCTTTTTATATTTCTGAAATAGAAAAAATTAGATCAAGTTTAAAGTCTGGTGAAATAAATGATTCAACCTTCGCTTTATTAAATTCAGATGGGTTTAATCCTTATATGCGTTTTAATATAGATCAGTTACCAAAAGAACTTGAAGAAAAAGAAATTGGATATATATCAGACATCGTTTATGAAGATGGAGGAGTGTTGGTTTATAAACTTTCTAATATAGTTAATGAAGAAAAGTTTAAGGCAAGAGCGAAGCATATCTTATTAAGATTTAATGATCAAAATAAATCTGAGATTAGATCTGAAGCTAATAGAATTTTATCTCTTTTAAGAAACGGTAGCGACTTTGATGAGACAGCCCGTACATACAGTCAAGATGGTTCTGCTTCTGTAGGAGGAGACTTAGGTTGGTTCTCTGAAGAGGCAATGACTAAGCCTTTTGAAGATGCAGTATTTTCAAGATCAAGAAAAGGGTTAATTCCTAGAATCGTTGAGTCTGAATTTGGGTATCATATAATCAATGTTACACAACCAAAAACAAAGAAATCATATATTGTTACAACAATTTTTAAACAAGTAATTCCAAGTGATAATACTAGAAACAATATCTATAGAGCTGCTGAAATGTTTAAAATTGACGCTTCTCAATCTAATAGTGATTTTGAAGATATAGCTACAGAAAAAAATTACTTATTACAAAAGGTTGTAGAACTTGATAAAAACACAACTGTTATCAATAGTTTAGATGAAGCTAGAAATGTTGTTATCTGGGCATATGATGATGCCAGAGATTCTGATGATATATCTGATGTAATTGAATTAAATGACGGATATGTTGTTGCTCATCTTGGAGATATTAAAAATGAAGGTACAAAAAAGTTAGAGGATGTTGAAAATTCTATAAAAAAGAAAATACTTGATAATAAGAAATTTGAATACATCAATAATTTATTTCAAGACTATAACACTTTAGATGATCTTAAAAAGATATATGATAAAGGTGAAATTTATAATATATCAAATATTGATTTTAATTCAAATTCAATTCAAAACGTTGGCTTTTCTCCAAAAGCTATCGGCGTTGCATTTTCTTTAAGTGAGGGCGAATTGACAATGCCTATTGAAATTGAAGATGGAATTATTATTTTGAGTTTGAACAGTATATCTCAGGCAGATTCTCTTAGTTCTTATTCTGATTATGGAATATCATTACTTCAGGCAAATAAATTTACATCCTCTTTAAAAGTGGATAATGCTGTTAAAGAATTTTCAGATATAGAAGATTTAAGATATAAATTCTTCTAAACAATGAAGGGTTTTGAAAGTTTTAAAAATTCTCTAGAAGAAGAATATAATTTCCCTGCAACCTATAGTTTTAAATTTATAGTAGCTACTGAATCAAAAATTAAAGTAATCAATCTTATACCCAGTGCTGAATGTTTAGAAAGAAAATCTAGAAATGGGAAATATACATCTGTAACTCTAACATCAGTAATGAAAAATTCTTCTGAAATACTTTATATTTATGAAAAAGCTTCAAAAATAGATGGAGTTATTTCATTATAATTATGTGGACGGAATCAGATAACAAATTAACTAGAGAATTTAAGTTTAATAATTTCAAAGATGCTTTATTATTTATAAATAAAGTAGCTGAGATATCTGAGAAGAATAATCATCACCCTGAAATTTATAATGTTTACAATAAGGTTAAACTTTCATTGTGTACTCACGATAAGGGTTCTATCATAACAGATAAAGATTATAATTTAGCTCTAAAAATAGATGAATTATTATGAATAAAAATAATGTATTAAACATTGTTCCTACACCCATTGGAAACTTAGAAGATATAACATTAAGATCTTTAAATACATTAAAAAAATCTGACTATATATTATGTGAAGATACTCGTGTTTCTAAAAAACTATTAAATAAATATAAAATAGATGTAAAGCTAGTTTCATTTCATTCTTTTAATGAGCATAAGACTGTACAAAAACATATTGATCAAATTCTTGACGGAAAGGTAATTTCATTAATATCTGATGCAGGAACACCATCAATTTCTGATCCAGGGTTTTTAATTGTTAGAGAGTCTATTAAAAATAATATTGAAATTAATTGTTTGCCTGGCCCCACAGCTCTAATACCTGCAATTGTAAACTCAGGCCTTTCATCAGAGAGATTTGTTTTTGAGGGTTTTCTTCCTACAAAAAAAGGACGAAATAAAAGAATTAAAAATTTAATGGAAGAAAAAAGATCAATTGTTATTTATGAATCTCCTAAAAGAATTTTAAGGTTATTAAATGATTTAATTATTTGTTTTGGAGAAGATAGAAACGCATCAATATCAAGGGAACTATCAAAAATATATCAAGAAAATATTAGGGGTACTCTAAAAGAATTATATGATGAGTTCGAAAATAAAAATGTTAAAGGAGAGTTTGTAATAGTTATAGATGGAAATAAAAATTAAACGAATATTTTTAATTAGTTTATTATTTGTCATGTCTTTTTCTATCAAGGCAAATGATGAAATACAGTTTTCAATTATAACAATAGGACCATACGAATCTGAATTATATAGCGCATTTGGTCACAGTGGGATAAGGTATGTAGATAAAAAAAACAATATTGATCATTTCTATAATTATGGAATCTTTGATTTTAATCAACCGAATTTTTATGTAAATTTTTTAAATGGTAAGCTCCTTTACATGGTTGCTAAATATGACTATAGGGCTGCTGAAAAGTACTATATTAATGAGGAAAGATATATTAAAGAGCAAGTTATTTCCCTTAATGAATCTGAGAAGATATTATTATATAATATTTTAGAACAGAACATCAGGCCTGAAAACAGAACATATTTGTACAATTACGTCTATAATAATTGTGCTACTAAAATTAGAGATGTTCTAAATAGTGTATATGGTGAAAGTTTAAACTTTACATCTGAACCTGAAAATAAATCCTTTCGTAAGCTTATGGATTTATATTTAGAAAATAATAAATGGGGAAATTTAGGAATTGACATTTGTCTTGGACCTGAAATAGACTATAACGTCTCTGTCGATGAGGAGATGTTTCTTCCAGAGTATTTATTCAAAGGGATAGAAAATGCTGTATTGGATGGGAATAAAAATATAGTATCAAAAACAAATATTATTAACCTACAAAAAGAGAGCTTTCAAAGTTATTCCTTGAGCCCTTATTATATTTTCTTGATATTTTTTATAATTTCTATCTATCTATCATTTAGACAGGTCAAGTATGGAATTAAATATTTTATTTTTGATTCTATTCACTTAATGATTTCTGGAATAATAGGATGTCTTTTAGTTTATTTATGGTTTTTTACTGACCATTTGTCTTCATATAACTTTAATATATTTTGGGCTATGCCGTTTAATATTATTATTTCAATTTTGGTTCTAGTGAATCCTAATTCGAGCCTTGTAAAATGGTATATGTTTTTATATGGCGTGCTATTATTTTCACTTCTCATTTTATGGAATTGGATACCACAAAATTTAAATGAAATTTTGTTATTTTTCATTTTAGGAATCACCTTAAGGCTATTTGTAAACTTTATTAGTTTATCCAAAATTAGATTATGATATCCTTCTAAGAATAAGGTCCATCTCATAACCTTTATTAATTAGGTGAGCTATGAGTTTATTTTTGTTAGGTTCTTTTAATTTTTTGTTATATAATTCTATGTTTTTATCTAAAATATTTAAGTAAACATCTTCTTCAATACTTTCTATTCCTACATTAATCTCTTCGGTGGTTAACCCCTTATTTTTTAGATGAAATTTAATTTTATTTTTACCCCACCTATTATTTTTATTTTTTCCTCTAGAAAATGATTTCGAATACCTAATATTATTTAGAAAGTCTAATTCTATCAGCCTATTTATACAATTGCTAATTGTATCTAGATTAAAATTTTTAGATTTAAGTTTGTCTTCTACTTCTTTTTTTGATCTCTCTCTATAACCACAAAACTTCATTGCAATTTGCATTGCTTCATTTTGTGATATGTCATTTGACATAGCCTTTTCTATTTAAAATGCTTTTTAGAAATCTAATTTCATTCTCATTATTAAATACTCTGAAAGGAAATATAATAAACTGAACAATATTAAGTTTAAATAAAAATCCGTCATTTTGAATTTTTACTTTTTTAATGGACTCCCATTTTATTGGCATTCCTTGTTTATTGTTGATTTTCATCATTAATTGGTTACTTGAGATTTCATATGACAGTCTTTCAAACATATAACTACTTTGCTCAACTTGAGTAACTCCAAAAAATTGAATAAGCCAAAATAATATATATAAAAATAAAGCAATAGAACCTCCAATTATCCACCACAATGAAGGAATAAAATAATGCATGCCACAAATCGCTATATATATTATGAAAACCCACCACTGTTCAATTAGAAGATTAAAAAAACCTTTTTTGATATATTGGCTTTTATTCATTTGAAATTTTTTTGTTCTAATAATCATACTTTAATATCAATTTTAAATTTTTGGATAGTATATATATTTTCAATTTTTAATAGAGTTAAAAAGACTTTGTAAATATCGTCATTTGATGAGTACTCAGCAAGCATATAAATTAGATTATTTTCAGAGTTTCCTTTATGTATTACCCTAAATTTATTCACATTGCTTTCATCATAAAACTCATCTATGGTTTTTGTTAATTGAAATTTATTTCCTTTTGAAACTTTTTCATTGATAATTATTTCAGTGTCAGAGCTAAAGAACTTTGAGATGTCTTTTCCACTTCTTATTTCTAATGAAGTGATTAAATTTTCTATTGATGTAGCGTTGTTAAAAAATAGCAACAAACAAAATAAAACTGTCTTCATAATTAATAAATCTTTTGAAAAATAATGTAAATACCTAAAATTCAATAATTATTTTTACAATTATGAGTGAGAAAGTGATTCTAATGATAATGGATGGATGGGGCATTGGTGATGTCTCTGATAAGTCTGCAATATATAAAGCTAAAACCCCATTTTATGATAATGCTCTAAATCAATACCCAAATTCTAGATTATCAGCTTCTGGAGAAGATGTTGGTCTTCCTATTGGTCAAATGGGAAACTCGGAGGTTGGACATATGAACATTGGAGCTGGTAGAGTTGTTGACCAAGATCTAATTAGACTTAATAAATCATTATCAAATGATGGAATTAAAAACAAAGAAGATTTTATTTCGGCGGTAGAGTATGCAACTAAAAATAACTCAACATTTCACTTGACTGGACTTTATTCTGATGGTGGAGTTCACTCTCATTCTGACCACTTATATTTTATTTTAGATTATCTAAAAAAAACTTCATTATCTAAAATTAGCCTTCATCTATTTACTGATGGGAGAGATTGCAGCCCAAAAGATAGCTATAAACAAATTTCTAAATTGATTTCTTACATAGAGGGATCAAATATTTCAATTGCATCAGTTTCTGGAAGATATTATTCTATGGATAGAGATAATAGATGGGAAAGAATAAAATTATCTTATGATGCTATGGTTAATGGTGTTGGAATTAATTCAAGAGATATTTTGTCATCAATAAAACAATCTTATAATGAAGGTATAACTGACGAGTTTATAAAACCAATAGTATGCACTAAAGATGATGAAGAACCTATTTCAAAAATTAAAAATGATGATGTTGTTTTTTGTTTTAACTATAGATCTGATAGAATGCGTCAGATATCAAAAGTTCTAACTCAAGAGGATAATGATGCTTTTGACATGAAAAAGCTAAATTTAAAATACTTAACTCTAACACAATATGACCAAAGCTTCAGTAACGTTTCTGTATTGTATTCAAAAGAAAATATTAAAAATACTCTAGGAGAGGTTCTATCAAATAACTCAAAAAAACAATTGAGGATAGCTGAAACAGAGAAGTACCCTCATGTTACTTTTTTCTTTTCTGGTGGGAGAGAGAAGGAGTTTAATTTTGAGAAAAGGATATTATGTCCATCTCCTCAGGTAGCTACTTATGATTTGAAACCAGAAATGAGTGCTCATGAGTTATCTAAAAAATTTATATCTGAGGTAAATCAAAGATCATTTGATTTTGCTTGTTTAAACTTCGCAAATCCAGACATGGTTGGTCACACAGGAGATTTTGATGCCGCTGTTAAAGCCTGTGAAGTTGTTGATATGGAAGTTTCTAAAATTGTTGAAGCGGCACGTAATAACGGGTACACTATATTATTGACAGCTGATCATGGCAATGCAGAACTTATGAGAAATGAAGATGGTTCCCCTCACACTTATCATACCACAAACCTTGTTCCTTTTATTGTCTTTTCTGAAAATAATTACTTACCTAAAAACGGTAAGCTAGGTGATATTGCCCCAACCGTACTTAAAATTATGGGGATTGATATACCAAATGAAATGTCGGGAAATATCTTGGTATAAAACCCTATTAAAATATATATTTTATATTCGCGTTATAAAAAAATAAAAACCAATCTTATGAGAAAGTTTCTCTTTATATTTATATTCCTCTCTTGTGAAAAGCCTGATACTTTAGGTCCTAACCCTTCCGGTATGGAACTCAGCTCTGCTATGGAAAAGTGGGGGAATAAAAATTTTAATAACTATGAATATACTCTAGATGTATCATGCTATTGTATTTATGACGGCCCAAATAATATTGAAATCAAAAACAATGATTTATTTAAAGTTAATGGTAAGTCTGTAACATCAGAACAGTTACAGAATGAGTATTGGGATGTTAAAACAATAGAGGAGTTATTTAATATCATAGATTCGAAATTAGAAGATAATCCTTTTAGCCATTCATTGCAATTTGATGAAAATTATGGTTATCCAATCGATATATATTTTGATATGGATGATATGATTGCAGATGAAGAAATTGGCTATACTATATCTAACTTTAAAATAAATTAATTATGAAAAATATATCAGTTCTTTTACTAGCATTTCTATTTATAAGTTGTGACGATGAAGATTCTTCCACTCCATGTCAATTAAGTGATAAAGATGAAGATATGGCTTGTATTGAAATATATCAGCCTGTTTGTGGATGTAATAACGAGACATATTCAAATTCATGTTATGCTGGGAGAGATGGTGTGACATCCTGGTCGGAAGGTGAGTGTTCAGGTTAATTTACTTGTTACTTTTGATCCTTTTTTTTACTTCTTCAAAATTTAATTTATATTGATCTCATATTTTAATTTATAAACTATTGAGAGATGAGAAAATTTTATCTAATAATCGCTACGATTTTTATTGTGGCTGCATGCTCTTCGCCTACTCAAAATACTGATATGGGAATGAGTATGGACGGTGAGCCAGATGGTCCACACACAAGTGTTGAGTGGCAGGTATGGGCTTACTCAACCGCAGCTCCGGAATTTATTGCTGAAGGTGCAGCTGTATATGATGCTCCTGGAGGTAATTTATTGAGAGAGGGTACAAACGGATGGACTTGTGTCCCCGCTAATCCAAGAGGTATGTCTGATCCAGAAAATGGTTGGGTAGATCCACACGAGGCAATGCCTGCTTGTGGTGACGCTGAATTCTTTAAGTGGGTAATAGCATATTTTAATGGAACTGTTCCAGGAGATGTAATGGAGAAAGATGGGTATGCATGGATGTTACACGGTGACATGGGTGAGGACAATACTAAGCCTATGGTCATGAATAAAGAAGATGCAGTTGAAGGACACTGGATTGAGTCTGGACCGCACCTTATGAGAATGCCAAAGGATCCTGCCTCATTAGACGGGATGACTACGGACTTTAACTCTGGTGAGCCTTACGTAATGTTTGCTGGAACTCCTTATGCACACGTGATGTATCCAGTTGGAGATTATTATAAGTACCAAGATCAAAAATAATTTTTTGGTTAAATAATAATAAAGGGTATGTTTTTCATACCCTTTTTTTATTGGCTCTCTGCCATAGCAGATAGAATTTCCATGAATAGATTTATAATATCCAGATATAACGCTACAGCTATATCTACAGCTGTTCCCCACGAGGCATCGCCGCTAGCATTAGCTTTTTCAAGCCTATCAAAATCATAAATCAAGTATAATACGAAAATTACAACACCTGCATAACTTTGATATAGCATCTGTTTTGGAGATTTGAATATAAAATAATTTAGTAACCTCATAACTATCAATGCCCACAGAGAAATAAAGATAATTAACCCTAAAAAGCTAAAGTCAATGGGAGATAGATAAACTACTAAAAGTGTAATAAATACAGCAGTACATGTAGATATCATTGCCTGAAAAACAACATTTTGCCATAATTGATTGTAAGGATCATCATCAATTGCTAAAACATTATTTTTAAAGTCATCTTCAAGCTCACGCATTTGATCTGACTTTAATTCAAAATGGTTTTCTTCATCTCCCTCGAAATAATATACTATATGTTTTTCTTCAGTTGTTCCCCAAAAGCCAGAGGGTTTATTTAAATCTTTTGACTTAACACCTTTGTCCTTTAAATATTTTCTCCACTTAAATCTTTCTCCAATATACCCAATTGACGGTCCCAAGCTCCAACCGCCAAATGCAGAAAAAATACCACATGCAATTAGGTTATGCGGAAATGTATCAGAATAAATAAATATTAATATTAGTGACAGAAAAAAGCCTAGAATTGTCCAGAATTTTTCCCAGAAGGTTTCATATGCTTTATTTAGCCTTGCTCCAATTGAAGATATTACAAGCATACCTCCAACAATACTAAATGTTCTTACCATTAACAAGTCTTCCATATTACATGATCTTAAACTTAAATAATCTAGGAAATCCGTTTCCTTCATCTTCTGAAGTTATCCAGAAAGATGATTCATCAATAATTTTTACTGCTTCTATTTGGGCTTTTCCTACTGGTATTTTAAACTTCTCTATCCTAGAATCATCTAAACTTTCTAAATTAAAATTTCTTATCATATAGAAGTATTGACTCCCCTCATAATCATATCCAACTAGTGCTACTAATTTTAATTCTTCTTTGTAATCAGCACCAGTAATTAATGAATTTACTTCATAAGAATATAGAGGTTCAATTTCGTATGAGCCTGGTATTTTTGGTAATCTATATAGTTCGGTAATAAGATCCTTTCTATCCTTAGAAAAAAGAATTAACTCATCTCCAACTGAAATTATCCCTTCAGAGTCATAAGGATGTCTATTTTTTTTCTCAAAATTATTTTGTTTTTTATATCGAAATTGGATTTGACCTTTACACTGAAAACTATTTTTTTTATCGAGGATTAAAACAGAAAGATTTTCTCTATTTCCAAAATTGTTTCCTGAATTTGCAACATAAATATTTTCATTGTCTGCGGTTATGTCTTCCCAGTCATTGTTTTCACCACAATTTTCTATTAGATGTTCATCAACTATTTTACCTTCCTTATTAAACTCATATAATATAGTTTTGCCACCTGAGTCATTATGTGTTAAAAAATTATTATTATAATATTCAAGTCCAGAGGTCTCATTTATCTTTAATGGTAGAAATTGTCTTTCAATGGTTGTGCTTTCTTCCGAACATGAGAAAAAAAGCAAACCAAAAAGTAATATTCTTATTGTTTTATTCAAAATTCTTTAGTGTTATGATTTGATTTTAATTTAATTTAAGTAAAATTTTTAAGTAAATATATTTTAATTCTTATGAAAGACTTAATTCTAGAATATCAAAGTAAGTGGGCAAATGGAATAATTGAAATTGGAAAAACTAAAAATAACTTTGAAGAATCGTCATCAGTTACAACAAAATTTATAAATGAACTTTATGATTTTAAAAACGGTAATGTTCAGTTCAAACCTACAAAAGCTTCTGAAAATCAATTTAGAAATAATTTTGATTCTGCTCTATCATATTTCATAGGTAATAATTCAAATTTTTCTGAGGATTCAGGTTTTGCTTTAAACCCTTGGTTTAATGTCGAATTTAAAAATGATAGTATTAAAGTTTATGGTGACATTGGGATAGCAATGGGAAATTATTTTTTTACTGATGAGAATGGCGATAAAACTAAAGTGGAGTATTCATTTGTTTACAAAAGAATAGGAGACTCTCTTAAAATAGTATTACATCATTCTTCACTTCCCTATAGTTCA
>Ga0315331_10002024_pt1 | contig 15345 bp, 9 predicted proteins | sample M160m34915metaG_FD_203456 | JGI IMG/M metagenome (GOLD analysis project Ga0315331, IMG submission 203456) | Ammonia-oxidizing marine archaeal communities from Monterey Bay, California, United States - M1 60m 34915 | ecosystem: Environmental > Aquatic > Marine > Intertidal zone | place: USA...
TGGCGACATCCGAAGCCTCAGCACGCGTTGGTCGAGGATTAACGATCATCGACTCCAACATCTGAGTCGCCGTAATCACTGGCTTCTTAGCTTCGTTCGCGAGGGCAATGATGCGTTTCTGCACCGGTGGAACAGCCTCCGGCCCCATCTCAACGCCCATATCCCCACGCGCGACCATCAACGCATCGGCCTCTCCAAGGATCGCGGGTAAGTTCTGCACCGCCTCGGGGCGCTCGATCTTTGCGATGATTTGCACCTCACCACCGAGCCGCTTGATGTGTTTGCGGAGTTCTTTGACATCCGACGCCTCGCGCACAAAAGACAGCGCGACAAAGTCGACCTCGTTCTTGAGCACGCATGCCAAGTCAGCCAGGTCTTTCTTTGAAAGGCAGCTAGCTGAGACCTTGGTGCCGGGCAAGTTGATGCCCTTCGACTGAATCAAAATGCCGCCGTAGAGGATCCGCGTATGGATGCAAGGGCCAACGACGCGAGTGACCTTGACCTCAAGATTGCCGTCATCAAGCAGAATGCGCTCGCCCTTGGTCACGTCTTTGGCCAACCGTTCATAGCCAGTGCCAATCCGAACCGTGCCATCGCTCTCGACCTCACCGATGACGCCTGGAGTCACATCGATGATCATCGCATTGCCGCGCTTCAGGTAGATCGGTTCAGCATTCTTCAGCTTTCCGACGCGGATCTTTGGCCCCTGTAAATCGGCCAGGATGCCAACAGCGCTATCAAGGCGCTTCGCAAGGCGGCGGATCCGGTTGACAACAATGCCAATCGTCTCGTGGTCTGCGTGCGCACAGTTAATGCGGAACACGTCGGCTCCATTCCGGATCAAATCCGTGATGACCTCATCGGAATCAGATGCAGGACCAAGAGTGGCGACGATCTTCGTGCGGTTATGCCAAGCCATAATTTACTACGTGTGCGTTCGAGCGCGTGATCGCGATCAACAGCGCTTCCGTCGGACGAACTTGTAGCAGGGCGCAGTAAGACCTCTAACGCAAGACTGCACGTCCTCAATCTTTGCCAGACTCGAAGAACATTCTCCAACGCCCGGCGATCACGGACCACTCATCAACGTCCTGAGGACGCATTCCTCGAAGCGAGCGGGCAGCCCGAAGGGCCGCCTGATCATGGGCGAAGATCGATTTAGCTACCGAACGTCGCCCGCGCCTTGGCCCACCAATCTTGCCACGCCTGCGCCGCCCGACTCCGAGCATCCTTGCTCGCAGAAGCTTCGAATTTGAGCTTCTGACCAGTCAGATCGCGCAGCGATCGCCACGCGGTATCGCAAACGTTCTCGTCATCATCAAGCAACGAGGCAAGCAGCACATCGACAGCCTCGGGCTTCCGAAACTCCCGCAACCCCTCGACTGTTAGTCGACGCACGAAGGCATCCGGATCCTTAGCTAACGGCAGCATATAAGGCAGAACCTTCACGTTCTTACTCTCAGCCAACACGTCAACAGCCTCGAATCGAACCGCGGGATCTGCCGCCGACAACCGACGCACTTGATCAACCAAGTCCGCTGGCAAATCGATCACGGGCTCACTCGTCGCCGGGGTCGAAGCCGGAGCGGGCGCCGACACAGGCGACGCCGCGACATCGACGCGCACGCCTTCCATCGCAGCCAAAACCCGCGTTTGACGCTGGCGCAAGTCTTCAAACAGTGGTCGGTAATCAACGATTTTAGCCATCGTCTCATTCACCTGTGTGCGCAAGCCACTGACTTCCTGCTCAAGGATATCCTGCCGCCGTGCGCCATCATCGCCCAAGCTCGCAACGGCCTTGGCCAACTCAGCCTGCTTTACGCCAATGGCGGCTAGGTCAGCACGCCCAGCAAACCCGTCGGCCTTCACGGACAATGTCCGCAACATTTCACTGTCGGCCGCCTGACGTCTCCCCGCGTCACTCGACGCCTTGTTCGCAGCATCTTCAAGGCGCGACAAACGACTATCGAGGAACATCACGCCGCCGACGAAGGCAATCATCATGACGACCGCGATGGTCACCATGCGACTGAAATCGCCACCACCGGCGGTCGGCGCCGGGGCCTTAAATGCAGCACTCGACATCGTGCTGGCAGCTCCCGCTCCCGCGTTCCCGCCAGACAAGGCGCCGCGCAGGCTGCTAAGGCAACACGCTCCGATCGTCTTGCCCTCATGCAGAACAGCCAATTGCGCGTCAAGATCTCCAGCGGGCACCGATGTGCCGCAGAGTTCGCAGAAAGAGACTTCAACTTCTTGCTCTTGCATGTCCACCTCACCTGTAAATGCCAGGTTTCGCGTATCCATAGTCGCGAACCACTGCAACGAAACCAGCTTCCACCGAGAATCCGACAGATGGATACCCACCATGGTGGGACCGGAGCATAGGCTCAATCGTCAGGCCGTATCTAGAATACGAGAACTCGAGCCGAGCGCCCTACGGTCAGAATCATGACCTAACTTGTTCAGGGGGCTCAGTTAGAGCGCAAAGCCTCCACCAATCGTAGAGGCTAGAATCTTGAACCTGCAGGCCGCTATGTGCGATCACGAGCCCCGCCAGACTCTCTGGGCGGGACGACACCACCGACCCTTGGTCTTAGCCGAGGATCTTGCGCAGCGCTTCCACTCGGTCAGTGCGCTCCCAAGTGAACTCGGGGCGACCGAAGTGGCCGTAAGCGGCAGTCTGGCGGAACACTGGACGCTTGAGCTCTAGAGCACCAATGATGCCAGCTGGACGCAGGTCAAAGACCTCGCGGATTGCGGCCGTCAGCGCATCGTCGGACACCTTGCCAGTGCCAAACAGGTCGCAGCGGATGCTAACCGGGTCAGCAACACCAATCGCGTAGGCGAGTTGCACTTCGCAGCGATCGGCGTAACCAGCAGCGACAACGTTCTTAGCGACCCAGCGGCCAGCGTAAGCAGCCGAACGGTCCACCTTGCTCGGATCCTTGCCCGAGAAGGCGCCGCCACCGTGACGGCCCATGCCGCCGTAGGTGTCGACAATGATCTTGCGACCGGTCAAACCACAGTCGGCCTTCGGCCCGCCTTCGACAAAGCGGCCAGTCGGATTGAGGAACCACCGCGTATCGGCGTCCACCATGCTTTCCGGCAGGACTTCAAGCGCGGTGCTCTTCAGTGCCGCAGCGAGATCCTCGGTGGATACATCATCACGGTGCTGGTGCGAAATCACGACCGTATGCACGCGCTTAACGTTGCCGTTATCATCGTACTCACACGTCAACTGGCTCTTGGAGTCCGGACGCAAGAACGGGTATTTGCCGCTCTTACGCACTTCAGCCAGCTTCTCAAGGATGCGGTGACTGTAATGGATCGGGAACGGCATCAACACGTCGGTCTCGTTGCACGCGTAGCCGAACATCATGCCCTGGTCACCAGCGCCCTGCTCCTTGCTCTGCGACGTTGACTCGTCGACGCCGAGAGCAATGTCGGCGGATTGCGCCTGGATCGACGTCAACACCGCGCAGGAGTTGGAATCGAAGCCAATTTCGGGATCGTCGTAGCCGATCTCCTTGATCACGTTGCGGGCCGTCTCTTGGAAATCGACGTAAGCCTTCGTCGTAATCTCGCCAGCGACCACTGCGAAACCCCGGGAAACCATGGTCTCACAGGCAACCCGGCTTTCCGGGTCTTGGGCCAAAATGGCGTCGAGGATCGCATCCGAGATCTGGTCACAGACCTTGTCGGGATGACCTTCGCTTACAGATTCGCTGGTGAAAAGTCGCAGTTCCTTGCTCATGGCACACGGGAGGGCTAACGTTTATTCTTTACGCACCGGCGAAACCCGGACGCGCGGACATACAGCTGGTAGGCCGATTTCTCAGATTTGGCCGAGCACTGTAGCCGCGCAGAACAGAAAAGCACCCCGAAACTGCACTCCTGAATTGGCACTCACCATCTTCCGTCTTCGACGTCAGACAAAGCCAGCCAGACCCGACCAATAGCTCTGTGACGCCTGCAACCGCGATGCGATTGCAGACGAACACCCTGACCACATGTCCCTTGAAGCCCCATCACCACTGGATCTTCTTGGCCATCTTCCCACCACAACGAGACCATGCGAGACGGAACCACCACCACACCCTCGACCGCTGGCCTGAACCGAACATCGGTCACGCTGACATTATTGGCGATCGGAATGCTGTGCCTCTTGGCAATCCTGAACACCTAGGCCACTTCGCCTAGGCAGCAGGCATTCGGAAGCCACCAGGCAGCCCGAGCACTAGCGCATGTAGCGCTTCGGACTGAGATCCCGCCAGACCGCAACTTGGTTCGGCCCCCAATGGTCGTTCGTCACCATCACAACTGACAACGCCGGATCTGCTGTTGCCTGTTGCCCGAGTCGATCGATTCACTCCGGCTCCAAGAGACAAGCGACCGCTAGCGCCTACGACATCGGCCCACCCTTCGCGCGTCTATCCAACGCACCAAACTGGAAACGGCCCTTTACTAGATCCTCAAGTAGTCCGCCTAACGTGTTGACCTGATGTCGCCTCCCTAGGGCTCGCGGCCAGGGATCGAACAAATGACGGCGAGTAAGCCTCGAACGATTGCACCGTTCTTGCCCACACGGCTTGCCTAACACGAATGGCGGTGACAATCTTGGTGACCACGCGGCCACTCACCGCGCTCACATATGGATCCAGCACTCAAGCTCGAAGGCGTCACCAAGCGGTTCGGTGCATTTACCGCCGTCGACAACCTCTCTCTCACCGTCCCTAGAGGATCCATCTACGGATTTCTTGGGCAGAACGGCGCCGGCAAGACGACCACCATCCGCATGGTGATGAGTATCTTTCATCAAGACGAGGGCACCATCTCGGTCCTCGGCCACTCAGATGCGACCCAAGTAAAGGACCGCCTCGGCTACCTGCCGGAGGAGAAGGGCCTCTACAAAAAGATGAAGACGGCCGAGATTGTCGCCTACTTCGGCAAGTTGAAGGGCATGGACAAGTCCACCGCGAACTTGAAGGCCCGCGAACTACTGACGCAATATGGGCTTGCAGAATGGATGGACAAGAAGTGCGAAGCGATGTCAAAGGGCATGGGGCAGAAGGTCCAAATCCTAGGCACGATCATCCACAACCCAGACTTGGTGATCCTCGACGAGCCCTTCAGCGGCCTCGACCCGGTCAACCGCGACATGATGCGTGACACCATCCTGGACATGAAGCGCGCAGGCCACACCGTGATCTTCTCAACGCACGTCATGGAGCAAGCCGAGCAATTATGCGATGCGATGATGATGATCCACAAAGCAGAGCTTGCCTTTGAAGGCACGGTTGCAGAAATCAAGCAAGGCCTCGATAAGGGCATCCGCATTGACTACGACGGCGACGGCTCGGTGCTGCAAAACCTGCCGGACCACGACCGCATCAACGACAACAACAAGTCCGCCGAGATCTTCTTGAAGCCCGGGGCCGACCCCCAAAATGCTCTTCGCTGGTTGGCCGATCATCTGACCATTCGCAGCTTTGACATTAGCGAACCATCGCTGCACGAAGTGTTCGTCCGCACCGTGGAATTGCGAGACGCCGAACTGGCCGCCAAGGAAGTGGCTGCGAGTGGAGGAAACTCCTAATGGCCAACAAAACTCTGCTCGTTGCACAACGTGAGTATCTCGAGAATGTGCGCACCAAGACGTTCTGGCTTGGCATCCTCGCGGTACCTGTCCTCATCATCATCTCGCTCGGGGCCGGCTGGGTCCTAAACAAACTGAAAGAGGTCAAGACCTACGCGGTCATCGACTACTCAGAGCCGTCCATCGGCCGTCGCGTCGAGATGACTGCGCGACAAGGTGATATGCGCGCCTTCCAGAAGGCCATGAAGGAAGCCGGCAAGGTCTTCAGTGCCGTGCCTAAGGGCGAACTTCCAGACAACGAGGATACGGACAAGCTCTATCAGGCCATGCTGGAAATGCCCGCAACGGACATGCAGGCGCTGATGAAAGCTGGCGAGGGTTTCTCTACCGCCAAGAAATACAAACACAGGAGCCTCTCCGAACTAGAGTTGGACCACCTAGAGCCTGCTGAGCAAGAGAAGGCGCTAGCCAAACTCGTGGAAGAAGAGAAGTTGTTCGCGTTCTTCACGCTCGGCAAGAGCCCGAAGAAAGACCTGGACGGCTTCAACTATGTCTCCAACAACCTCACGGACAACGACCTTAGGAATTGGTATGCAAGCGCGACGACTCGCGTCGTGCAAAGCCTGCGAATCCGCGATGCGAAGATCCCCCGCAACGTTGCCGAACGCTTGCAGGAAAAGGTCGAGTTTCGCGAAAAGCGTATCGATGAATCAGGAGACACGGCAGACGTCAAAGGCAGCGAAAAGGCCAATAAGTATGCGCCTGTTGGCTTCGTCTACCTGCTATGGATCGCGGTCTTCTCGATCGCCCAGATGCTGCTAACGAACACCGTCGAAGAGAAGAGCATCCGCATCATGGAAGTCTTGCTCTCGTCGGTCAGCCCCAACCAACTCATGTCCGGCAAGATCTGGGGGATTGCTGCCACTGGCCTGACCATGGTCCTGTCATGGGTTGGATTCGCACTGCTCGGAATATGGCTGGCCCCAATGATCATCAGCGGCTTGGACTTCCCACTGATGGCCATCATCGGTGACCCGCGCTACTTGATCTCGTTCGTCGCCTACTTCATGGCTGGGTATCTGCTTTACGCAGCGGTCTTGGTCGCGATTGGATCGGTGTGCAACACCCTGAAAGAAGCCCAGAACCTGATGCAGCCAGTGCTCATCCTGCTGATTGTGCCGCTGGTCGCGATGATCCCAATTGTCCAGGAGCCAAACGGCTTGGTCGCTAAGGTGATGAGCTACATTCCTTTGTTCACGCCGTTCACGATGATGAACCGTGCCGGCGGCCCTCCGGAAACCTATGAGTATGTCATCACTGGGATCCTGCTGATCGTCACGGTCATCTTCGCCTTCAAGGCCGCAGGTAAGATCTTCCGAGTCGGCGTCCTCATGACGGGCAAACCACCTAAGCTGAGAGAAATCTTCAGCTGGCTGCGCCAATCATGACCAACCCAGAACACGACAACCACCTCCCCGACGGGCAGCTACTGCTCGTCGGAGGCGGCCAAGGTATCGGCCGCGCCATTGCAGCGGAGTTCCCGGAACGCAGCACGATCTGGACGCGCAAGAATGGTGTCGACACAACAGATGAAGCGGCCGTCCGCGACGCCTTCATCAGCTTCGAAGACAAATACGGCGCCCCCTACGGACTCATTCACTCGATCGGCGACTTTGCCGAGCAACCGCTGCTCGAAACGACCGAGTTCACCTACCACCACCTATTTGCGAGCAACGTCGACACCGTCTTTCAGACGATTCAGGCGGTCGTCCCGAGCATGGTAAAACGTGGTTCCGGCCGAGTCATACTGTTCGCCGCAGCCGGCGCCGACAAGCAACGCGCCATGCTGCGCGCTCCGGTGTACTTCGCCGCCAAAGCCGCCGTCATCCAGCTTGCCAGATCATTAGCTGCCGAAATCGCAGAATCCGGTGTCACCGTCAACGTCATCGCGCCTGGGCTGATAAACCACGAGCACAGCCACCGCGAGAGCCAGGCGCGCATGCTTCCCAAAGTTCCCGCTGGCCGCCTCGGCCAACCCCAAGACGTCACTGCCATGGTGCGCTATCTCCTTTCTACAGAAGCCAGCTACGTCACTGGCCAGGTACTGACCGTCGACGGTGGTTTGCAGGCCTAACCCTGCTTTTCAGCCCTCCCGGACCTGGGTGAAGCAAAAGAGGCAGTGACGGCGTAGAGAATCGCCTTGTCAGGCCCAGGGGCGCGGCAGTAAACCGTTGTCTTCCAAAACGGTTAACCAATCAGCGAGCAAACCGATCGAACCTACGATCTTATCCCCTACTGGCCACGACTTGTCCGTCCTGGACGTCGACGCCGTGCGCGCTGTCACGCGCCTCATTGACAAGGGGTTCGAGGCCTATCTCGTCGGAGGTTGCGTACGCGATCTTCTGTTGGACCGTACTCCAAAAGACTACGACATCGCAACGGAGGCGCGCCCGCCACAGGTCAAGCGCACGTTCCCTCGTAACTGCCGGATCATCGGTCGCCGCTTCAAGTTGGCGCACCTGCACTTCCACGGCAACACCAAGATCCTTGAGTGCTCGACCTTCCGTCGCACGCCACAAGAGCGCCCTGAAGGAGAAGGTGCAGACGCAGATCTGCTGATCACGCACGACAACGAGTTTGGCACTGCCGAAGAAGATGCGCTCCGCCGTGACTTCACGGTCAACGCACTGTTCCTCGACCCAACACGTGACTTGATCGTCGACCACTGCAATGGGCTCGCAGACATCAAGGCCAAAGTGATTCGCACCATCGGCGATCCGGTCGTGCGATTCCGTGAAGACCCGGTGCGCATCCTACGGGCCGCAAAGTTTGCGGGTCGCCTCGGTTTCACTGTCGAAAAACACACGCTGGCCGCGATGAGCGAAACAGCTGAGGATCTTGTTCGGGCGGCCCCACCGCGCGTACTCGAAGAGATCCTGCGACTGTTGCGCTCGGGCCACGCCAAGAGCAGCTTCGAACTGCTGCGCGATGTCAATGCAATCGAGCACTTGATTCCCGTCGTCGGCAAGTTCCTCAAAGAGGCAACCACCGAACAACACGACGCCTTCTGGAGCCTACTCGAAGCACTCGACAACCGTGTTCGGTCGCAACCCGCAAACAGCGAGCCGCCACCCAACGGCGTCTTGCTCGCCGTCATGATGTATGGCGCAGTTGAGGCCGGCCGCGATGCACAACCGACTCGCAGCGCCTCATCCATTGCCGAAAATCTGCTCGGCTCGCTCGCAATCGATCTGCGTTTGCCGCGCCGGGATTCCGGCTGTCTAAAACGCATTTGCGGCGTGCAACACCGATTCGAACAAGCGGAGGACAAACGCCGTTTCCGGGTCGATGCCTTTGTGCACAGCCCTTATTTCGAAGAGACGCTGCAATTCTATGCGCTGCGCACAGCAGCTGCAGGCAAGGAGCGCACCAACGTCGACCACTGGTATGATCTAGCTGGCACACACCCGATTGAGGACGAGCCAGCAACGAACGCCAGCACAGAGGGCGAAGGCACCGAAGCAACCAACACCTCCGACCGAGATGCCGAAACGCATCCTCGCAAGAAGCGCCGTCGCCGCCGTCGCCCCGCGACCGACAAGGCTGACACATCCGAACCCAAATCCCCGCCAGCTGTCGAGTGCGAGTCTGCAACTGACACCACACTGGCGAACAATGCACGAGAAGGCGACGAGTCAACCGCTAACGACGAAGCAATCCTCAACAGAGAAGAACCCGTGGTCGAAAAGAAGGCAACCCGCAAGAAAGCCGCCAAGAAGCGCACAACTCGTAAGGCTACGCGTCCGGAGGAAGACGATCTCAGCGACGTCACGTTCCCGAGTAACGACGAATCAACGTCGAATGACAACCCGACAGAGGAGCGGTCGGATGATGAACCGCGCCAACCTCGCGCCAAGCGTTCGCGTCGCAGCAGCTCTTCGCGCGACGACAGCACCCCTAACGCATCCAAAAACACCGATCGGCGTGACGACCACCGACGCAAGAACGAGCGGCGAGATGAAGAGCAGCGGGATAGCGACCGCCGGGATGATGATCGCCGCGACAACGACCGACGCGACAACGACCGACGCGACGATGACCGCCGCGACAACGACCGCCGCGACGATGAGCGACGGGGCGATGACCGGCGTCAGGACAATCCGCAGGATGATGAAACGCATGATCCTGATCGCCGCGATGACAATGATCGCCGCGATGATAATGACCGCCGCGACGACAGCGATCGCCGCGAGGACACTCGACGGGACTCCAACCGACGGGGTAACAAGCGACGTCAGAATAACCGCCGGGATAACGATCGCCGCGATGATGACCGTCGGGACGATGACCGCCGCGACCACAACCGGCAAGATGATGATCGGCGGGATTCTGAACGGCGGGATTCTGAACGGCGGGACGATGAGCGACGTAATCACGACCGACAAGATGATGACCGGCGGGACTCTGACCGGCGTGGCAATGACCGGCGAGAGCAATCACAACGCGACAGCCGTGACCAAGCGTCACGCGACAAGGACCCATCTGCAGACCGTGACGATGGTCATGACCATGCGGACGGCGCGCCTCGCAAGCGGCGTCGCCGAGGTCGCCGAGGTCGCAAAGGCCCCAGTGACGATCACGACGATCGACCACAAGACACCGGCGCCGAACGCAACCAGAACGACGAGCGCAGCCAGAATGACGAGCGTGGCGACGATGCTGAGCGACCGCGCAGAGGCCGCTCACGCCTCAAGAGCAAGAAGCCGACCGAGAGCCGTGAGCGCAAACAACGCGACAGCAAACGCGATGGCAAAAAAGACAGCCGGAGACCCTCTAAGCGCGACGGCAAGCGCGGCAAGCGCTCGGACCGCCCCACTGGCAACCGCGACGTAGACGTCGTCCCGCGCTACCGCGATCGCCGCGGCAAGGTCGAAGTGATCGAGCCGCCAGACCTCGATTTGTCGGCATTCGATGTAGAACTCGATCCAAAGCGGGTCCCAACCTTCGGCAGCATCGTTGAAGGCAAAGGCCAACCAAAGAAACGGAAACCACGCATTGTAGGCGGCGACAGCTACCGACCACCGCCACCACCAGGCAGCGACGGCAAGCGACCAGACGCATCTCCGCCAGCGCCGCCAGCGGAAGGCCCTGACACGTTCGGAGACTGGTAAGCATGACCAGCAATAGCAAGGTCACAACAGCGACCCTGCGGCAACGCAAACAGAACGGCGAGCGCATCGCCGCCCTGACCGCTTATGACCACTTATTCGCCAACCTTCTCGACAAGGCTGGCGTCGATGTGATGCTGATCGGCGACTCAGTCGCCACTGTCATGCAAGGTCGCGACACGACCATTCCAGTGACGATGGACCAGATGGTCTATCACTGCGAACTAGTCAGCCGTGGATGTGAACGTGCACTACTAGTCGGTGATCTACCGTTCCTTAGCTACCAAGTAGGGATCGAAGACGCACTGCGCAATGCTGGACGCCTACTCAAGGAAGGCCACGTCGAATCCGTGAAGCTCGAAGGCGGCCGTGAGTTCGTGCCAACAGTAGATCGACTTGTCGCAGCCGGCATCCCGGTAATGGGTCACCTCGGCCTAACCCCACAAAGCATCAACCAATTCGGTTCCTACAAGACACGCGGCACCGACGCGAAGGACCAAGAGCAATTGATCGATGACGCCAAAGCTCTCGAACAAGCTGGCGCATTTGCAATCGTACTCGAGAAGGTCCCTGCCGATCTCGGCAAGCGCATGTCCGAAGCGACAAGCATCCCAATCATCGGTATCGGCGCAGGCCCACACACCGATGGGCAGATCCTAGTCACTCACGATATGCTCGGCATGTTCACTCGCTTCAAGCCGCGATTCGTGCGCCGCTATCTCGAGCTAGCGAAGGACATCGGCGGCGCCGTCGCTGGCTACTGCGACGACGTTCGCAACGGGTCGTTCCCGAGCAACGACGAGAGCTACTAGCCCCCGCCGCTGCGGCGGAGGTGCCATTGCCACACGCGGGAACAAAGCGCGATTCCTGCATGCCTTCTCGGCACGGCACCGATCCTAAAAAAATCGATCGCCGCCCCCAGGCCAAATAGTGCGGCACAAAGATCGCTGCACTTGGCCCCAGCCGAAAGAACCTCGAATCGGACGCTAGTGGCGATTATTGCCAACACCGATGCTTGAGAAGACTGATCGATGACGCCAAAACTGCTCAAAACGAGGCGGAGAGCGGGATCTGAAGGGCCCGCATAGCGGCGCTGTTTTGTGGAAAGATGTTGAGGGTTGCCATGATCGGCGGTCTCAAGCAAACGTAACACGCCATGGTGTTCGTCCGTGCTTGCAAGCCCACCACTAGACCGGCATCGTGGTCGCCAACAATGCAGGCGTGGCGAATCGATGTTTTGGCCCAAGAAGGCCAATTGGACCCGATCGGAGATGCCGCGCAGCGAACGCTGACGGCTGCCGGTCTTCACGGTGTCACGGATGTTCGCTCGCGACGCGGATACCTGCTGAGCGCCGAGCTCTCCGAACAACAAGTCGACAGCTTCGCCCGAGCGGTGTTGTGCGACCCGGTAATCGAAGAGTTCGTCCTACACGCGCCGACGAAGAGCGTTCAGAACGCAGCGGACGTGCACACCTTGACGATCGTGCCGAAACCAGGTGTCACCGACCCAGTGGCACACTCAGTGCAAAAGTCGCTAGCCGACATGGATCTACCAGTCGTCGCGGCTGGCACCTACCAGACCTACGACGTGCACGGGGATGTCGCTAGTGAACAACTGCTGGCCATCGCCAAGAAAGATCTCGCCAACGACACCGTGCAACAGATCCTTGTCGATGCGCTGCCCGATGGCTTGCCCAGTGAATCACCGAAACCAGATCTGGCCGTACACGAAGTACCGCTAACCGGCCTTAACGAAGACGCGCTAATCGAATTGTCGAAGGACGGCGGCCTCGCTCTCGACGGTCACGAGATGAAAACGATCCAAGCGCACTTCGAAGAGCAGAAGCGCGCGCCAACGCGACTCGAGCTTGAGACGTTGGCGCAGACTTGGAGTGAGCACTGCAAGCACAAGACGCTGACCGGCACGGTGAGCTTCGAAGGCCGCACGATCGACAACCTGCTGAAGAGCACGATCGCGAACGTTACTCACACACTCGACCGCGACTTCTGCGTCAGTGTCTTTGTCGACAACGCAGGCATCATCAAGTTCGACGACGTCGACTCGGTCTGCATCAAGGTTGAGACACACAACCGCCCGTCTGCGATCGAACCGTTCGGCGGTGCAGGCACCGGTGTTGGCGGCGTCATCCGCGATGTGATCGGCACCGGCCTCGGCGCGCGACCGATTGCCAACTCCGATGTGTTCTGCTTCGCGCCGCCAGACCTCAAGCAAGAAGACTTGCCGCAAGGCTGCCTGCACCCACTCACCGTGATGAAGGGCGTCGTTTCGGGTGTGCGCGACTACGGCAACCCTATGGGGATCCCAACGGTCAACGGCAGCGTGCACTTCGACGACAACTTCGTCGGTAACCCGCTCGTCTACGTCGGCAACGTCGGCATCCTGCCGACCGCGCGCGGACTCAAAAAGGCCAACCCAGGCGACATCATCGTCGCACTCGGTGGCCGCACCGGACGCGATGGCATCCACGGCGCGACGTTCAGCTCGCTCGAGCTCAACACCAAGAGTGAATCGCTCAGCGGCGGCGCCGTGCAGATCGGTGACCCGATCACCGAACGCAAAGCAATGGACGCCGTCATGGCGTGCGCCGACGAAGACCTGTTCTCGGCGATCACCGATTGCGGTGCCGGCGGCTTCAGCTCAGCAGTTGGCGAGATGGCCGAAGGCCTCGGCGCCATCGTCAACCTCGAAGCATCGCCGCTAAAGTACGCGGGCCTGACGCCGTGGGAAATCTGGATCAGTGAAGCACAAGAACGCATGGTGCTTGCCGTTCCGCCAGAGAAGCTCGACCGCGTGCTGGCCGTCTGCGAGGCCGAAGCATCTGAGGCCTTCGTGCTCGGCAAGTTCACCGACGACAACCGACTGATCGTCAAGCACAACGACGACGTGCACTGCGACATGGACCTCGCCTTCATGCACGACGGCCTGCCGTCACGCGTGCTTGAAGCGAGCTATGAAGCTCCCGACCTCAGCGAACCCAACCTGCCCACCGAAACCGATCACAAACAAGCCTTGCTCGACGTGATGGCAGACTTTGGCGTCTGCAGCAAGGAATGGATCATTCGCCAATACGACCACGAAGTGCAGGCAGCCTCGGCTGGCAAGCCACTGTGTGGTGTGCGCGAAGACGGCCCCGCCGATGCCGCAGTGCTCGCGCCGAAGCTCGGTTCGATGCGAGGAGTCGTCCTGTCGAACGGGCTGAACCCTCGCTACAGCAAGATTGATCCGGCATCGATGGCCGAATGCGCGCTCGACGAAGCGATGCGCAACTCGGTCGCCGCTGGTGGCGATCCCGACTACACGGTCATCCTCGACAACTACTGCTGGGGCAACACGCGCGACCCGCAATGCCTCGGCGAACTCGTGCGCGCAACCGAAGCACTGTGCGACCTGGCGATGACCTACCGCACACCGTTCGTCTCGGGCAAGGACTCGCTCCACAACGAGTTCAACACCGGCGAAAAGACGATCCGTATCCCGGGCTGCATCCTGGTCTCCGCGATGAGCGTCATCCCCGACGTGACCCGCACGATGACGAGCGACTTCAAACGCGCCGGCAGCAAGATCGTTCTCATCGGCATGACCAAGGACGAACTCGGCGGCAGCGTCTACTACAAGACCAAGGGCGAGCTTGGCAAGAACGCGCCGCGCGTTCTCAAGGACTCAGCGCTCGCCACGCTCAACGGTGTGCACCGCGCAATCCAAGCTGGCTGCGTGCTCGCCGCCCACGACCTCAGCGAAGGCGGCGTCTCCGCTGCTGCAACCGAGATGTCGATCGGTGGCCGACTCGGCGCCGACGTGCAACTCGACGCAATGAACGTCGAAGGCAGCCTCAATGCCACCAAGCGCATGTTCAGCGAGTCGCAGAGTCGTTTCTTGCTAGAGATTCCACCTGATCGACTAGACGACCTCAAGGCCAACCTGCACGAGGTCCCGTTCGCAGTCATCGGGGAAGTTCGCAGCGACGAACAACTATCGTTCACCAACAACAACGAGGCAGTCGCCAACCTGACGATCGCCGAAGCCGAACACGCCTGGAAGCACCCGCTCGACCTCGACGGCACGCTGACTGCGGAGGCAACCCGATGAGCAACCCCAAGGCCCTGATCCTTCGCGCCCCCGGCATCAACTGCGAACGCGAGACGCACCATGCCTTCGAACGCGCCGGCGGCACGAGTGAGTATCTGCACATCAAGAAGCTGCTCGAGCAACCAGATCAGCTCGATCAGTTCCAGATCCTCGCCGTTCCTGGCGGCTTCTCATACGGCGACGACATCAGCTCGGGCCGCGTACTCGCGCAGGAGATGAAGGCACAGCTCGGCGAACGCATCCTAAAGTTCGTCGATCGCGGCGGTCTCGTAGTCGGCATCTGCAATGGCTTCCAAGTGCTGGTGCGCCTCGGTCTACTGCCGTGCACCAAGGGCACGCTCGAAGAAGAAGTCACCCTGACGCACAACCTCAGCAACCACTACGAGTGCCGCTGGGTCACCGTGAAGACGCAGAAGTCGCGCTGCTCCTTCTTGCCCGAAGGTCTGACGCTGCGCTGGCCAGCCGCCCACGGC
>Ga0315331_10002027_pt1 | contig 15334 bp, 13 predicted proteins | sample M160m34915metaG_FD_203456 | JGI IMG/M metagenome (GOLD analysis project Ga0315331, IMG submission 203456) | Ammonia-oxidizing marine archaeal communities from Monterey Bay, California, United States - M1 60m 34915 | ecosystem: Environmental > Aquatic > Marine > Intertidal zone | place: USA...
ATAATCAATTAAGCCAGTTTGCTTTTCAACACCATAAAAATTGGGTTGATATAATTTTCCAGAAAAGTTTACAGATGATCCGTGCGTTAAATGTCCGCCATGGGAAAGGTCAAATCCTAAAATTTTATCACCTGGGTTTAAACAAGCTAGCATAACAGCCGAATTTGCTTGAGATCCTGAATGGGGTTGTACATTTGCCCAAGATGCCCCAAAAAGAGCTTTAATTCTTTCAATAGCAATTGTTTCTATTTGATCTACAATTTCACAACCACCATAATACCTTTTGTAAGGCAATCCTTCTGCATATTTGTTAGTTAAGACGGACCCCATTGCTTGCATAACTTGATTACTTACAAAGTTCTCTGAGGCAATAAGCTCTATACCATTTGTTTGTCGATGTTTTTCAGCATCAATTAATTCAAAAATCTGATTGTCATTTTTCATCTCTTAATCTTTGTTGCAAATTTATAAATTTACTTGTTAGATGATGTGTTTAATAGTAGATAAACTTTAAAAATCATTAACATAGAAATAACGATAAGTGAAGATTGTAAAAAATGACTTATTTCAATTGAAATGTAGTAAAAAGAATAGCTGTGATTTAAGGAGTCTGATATGGTGCTAAAATAATATGCTAGTAACGAAAAACAGCTGAGAATAAATGTTATTGGCAAGAAAAAAGTGAGGCCTTTTTTTTGAAAAATATTTTCTGATATAAAAATAGTTATGAGCTGAAAAGTGCAAATGAATAGCAGACTAAAAACCCATTTTATTTTTTCTAATTCTGGTATAGATAAATGATTGATAATAGAGAATATTCTACTATCAGTCATGTTGAAAGTTGTTGAGATTCCGTTTCTAAAATGAGATAAATAATGTATTTGAAAATTTATATTTTGAAAAACATAATCTCTAAAAAAATCAAGAAATAAACTGGAAATAATTAAAGTGAATATTATGGTAAATTTTTTACTCATTTTTTTTAGATAAAGAGCTAAATTTTTTTGTCCATAAATACCATAAAAGAAAAATAAACGAATAAATAATTACTTGAAAAGTGACATTGTGATTGAAATTTAAGAATAATGGATTGTAAGCTTGTATAATTGTGAGAATAGCAATTCTAATAACATTAATAAAATGTAGAATTATTACTCCTAACGGGATGTACCAAAGTTTTGTTTTAAAATCTCCAGGAAATGCAATTATGAAAATTGAGAAAACTCCAAAAAGTTTAAGTCCATTACAAGGTTCTCCAATCCAAACACCGTGATTGTATTTAGTGTCTTGAATTAGTGTTACAACCATGTCAGAATAGATTTCAATTTGCGGTTGGTAACCTAAAATAGAAAGAAAATAATTTGATTGCTCGGCAAGTAAAATAGAAATACTTTTTTTAACATCTACTTGTTGAGAATTTGATGAAAGTAGCTTGTCAAATTCATAAATAAAATGATAAAAGCTAAACCAAATAATAATTCCTGCAAGAAATAGGAGTATGAATCTAAACGATTTACTTCTAAATAATTCTCGTAGATCAGATAAATTCAAAAAAGATCAATGTTTAGTTTTCAAAAAGTCGTAAAATGATTTGCCACCAAAAAAAGCGCCAATAGCTACTAAAATACTTATGCCACCATCAATTGGAACACAAGGGGGGGGCCAGCAAGGAGCTCCACCAGGCCCACCTGGAGGACTACCTTGAGCTAGAATAATTACACTTGAGAAAATTAGTATAATTGTTAGTGTAATGGGGATTATTTTGTTCATTTGTAATCAAAGATAAATTTGTTTTTGAAATATTCTTATTATTTAACTATAATAGTTTTATTTTTAATGATAAATTTTTTCACTCAAGTAAAAAACATTGGAAAGTTTAAAAAATAATTTTTCTGCTAAAATAATATCATTTAATGATTTTAAATGGTTGTTAAAGGCTGTTTCTAAAAGTTGGTATTTCTTTCTTTTGTTTCCTATTATTTTCTTTTTTTTTGGGTTATACTATAAACACAAAATAGTACCTAATTATGCATCCAAAATTGAAATTCTTCTAAAATCAAATGATGTTTATGATTATCAGGAAAATATTTATTCAAATGTGGGCTTTTATAATTACTATGGTGATGTTACCAATCAAATCAGAATTATTACATCCTATGATTTAATTGAGCAAACATTATCTAAACTAGATTTTTCGAAATCTTATTTTATTGAAGGTAGGTTGAATACTAAAGAATTTTTCAATGGTATGCCATTTGACATTTCAATTAATATACTTGATAATAATCTTTATGAAAAACCAATTGATTTTAAAATTTTAGATGAAAATAAATATTCTATTTCTTATGAGTTACAAGGTGAAAAGGTAATTCGTACCCACCATTTTGACTCAACAGAAATTTCTGTAGATTATTCTATTAATTCTAATTTGTCAAAATCTTTTAATATTGAAAATAGTATTGGTATTAATTACAAAGTTGTTATTCATTCTATGAATTATTGGGTAAGAAGAATCTTAAGTAATTTAAAAGTGAATAATGTTGAATACACTTCTATACTATCATTAGAATTAAACGATGAAGTTCCAATTAGGTCAAAAATATTTTTAGATTCTTTAGCTCAAGTCTACATCAATTACACAATTCAAAATCAATTCAAAATCAATGAAAATACTTTAAGATACATTAACGTTCAATTAGACGAAGTGGTTTCAATAATGGATTCTATTGAATATGATTTGCAAAATGTAAGAGATAAAAAAGGAATATTAGACATTGATAAAGAATCTAATGAATATTTTAGGGATCTTATGACGCATGAGTCGTTGAAAAGACAATTGAAATTAAAAAATAAATCTTTAACAAGTTTGAAAGATTATATTCTTACAGTTCAAGATGAAAATGTTATTCCTCCATCTATATTTATTATGGATGATGATATTTATTTAGATCAATCAATTTCTAAGTTTTATCAATCACAACTTAAAAAAGTTGATTTGAAATATGGTGTTAAAAAAGAGCATCAGGATTTGTTAAAGTTGAACGAGTCTATTGCCAATCAAAGAAGAGACATCCTTAATTACATTGATAATACTGAAAAGGCACTCGAACAAAAAATTATAGATGAAGAAAATGAAATTAAACATTTTAAAAAATTGGTTAGAAATGTTCCTAAATCAGAAAGAGAATTAGAAGCAATAAATAGAAAACTAGAGGTTAGTGAAAGGTTATATACTTTTTTATTAGAAAAAAGAGCAAACACATATATAGCAAGATCAGGAATAATTCCTCAGACCAAAGTGATTGAAAAAGCAAGGCTTTTAGGTAGAATAGATAATGACTCTGAGTCGTTAACATATTTGTTTATTCTTTTCGGTTTAATTGCAGCATTAATTTTATCTATTTTAAAGCATTTAGTTTTTAATAAAATTGAAACTATCACTGAAATAAGTTCGGTATCTGATTTTCCTATTCTTGGTGGAGTCCCTTTAATAGATATGGAAGAAGATGTATTATTAGCAGAAATAATTTCAAAATCTAATTTTGCAGAATCTTTAAGAAATATTCGTACTTCTATGAGTTTTTTTAATGGAAATGAAACTGATAATAAATTAAAATCATTTTTAATTTCATCTATTCATCCTGGAGAAGGTAAAACATTTATGAGTGTAAATCTTTCAAGAATAATTAGTAGAACAGGAAAAAAAGTCCTTTTGGTAGATTTTGATTTACACAAACCAAAAATTCATAAAGTCTTAAAATTAGATACTAAAATTGGTAATTCTAATTTTTTATCTGGTTCAGTATCTCTTAATGATTTAATTCAAGAATTTGAAGAGAATTTATTTGTTTTACCTTGTGGAGTTGTACCGCCAAACCCTTCTGAATTAGTTTTGTCTGATAGAGTTGATCAAATAATTGAGTATGCTAAGGATAATTTTGATTATTTATTTTTAGATACTCCACCTGTTGGATATGTAAGTGATGGACTTTATCTATCTTCAAAGGTGAATTCAAGTATTTTTGTAATGAATGTTAAGAAGGCAAATAATAAGGGAATTGCATTTATTGAAGATGTTGTAAAGAAGAATAAAATTAAAAGTGTTGGCTTGATTTTAAATGGAATTAAGTTTAAAAAATGGAGTTATTACGGTAAGTATGGATATGGGTATGGGTATGGGTATGGGTATGGGTATGGTCAAGAAAAGGAATAATTGAAAACTTCACTATACTTTTAAATTTAAATTTTGAAAAAAGCAAAGATATATCTATCTGATGAAGGTTATGGGCATATTGTAAGACAACAAGCAATAATTGAGCAAATAAATTCCTTGTCAAATAATTCAATATCATTTTCTTTACAAACTCATAAGTTTATTAATGTTTCTAAAGAAATCAATACTGTTGATGAATTTATTGATAAATACAATAATATTTCTTGGCATAAGAAAAAGAATGGGTCACCAGATCTTATTAAAATAAAAAAGCATTTTAAGGATTATGAAATTAAGTCCAAATCATTCATTAATTCTGAAGAAGATTTTTCTAAATACAATTTTATTATTTCTGATTTTGTTTATGAAGCATTTGAACTAGCTTCATTAAACAACATACCTTCATTTGGAGTTGCTCATTTCACTTGGGATTGGTTTTTTAGTAAATTATACCCTCCACCATTATCATCAAAAACACTTGATTTGTTTTTTAAGTATGCCAACAAGGCAACAACAATATACTTCCCTCCTTTTACACCAAAAGAAATTATAAATCATTATGAAAATGCTAAAGAAATGCCACTTATAATAAGAAACAATCATAGTTTTAAAACAATAAAAGAGAATACATTATTTAAAGTTTTAATTATTGATAGTGGTTCAGGTTTGTTAAAAAATTCAATAGATTTTGCAATGAAAAAAGTAAAAGAATTGGATGATTTTCAATTTTATGTTGCAGATGGTTATTATTCTGATTCTTTAAATGTTAATACTTTGAAAAAGGGAGAACTTATGATTGATTATATCCATGAAATGGATCTAATAATTAGTAGAGCGGGTTTTAATACTATATCTGAATGTATTGCTTACAGGAAACCTATGTTATTGATTGGTGAAGCAATGAATCCAGAAATCAACGAAAATATAATTAATTTAAAGATTGCAGGTTTGGCCTCGTTTATTTCACTCGAAGAGTTTGAAAAAAGGTTGAAAACATTTCTTCCTTCTTTTGTGAAGAATGAATATAAATCATTAAAATTAAACATGGAAAATCATCAAATAAATTTGAATGGTGCAGAATTAATTGCCGAAGACATTTTAAAAAATATAAATTGAGAATTATTGCAATTATACCGGCTAGAGGAGGATCTAAACGCCTTTTGAAAAAAAACATTCATCCATTTAAAGGAAAACCTTTATTGGCCTATACTATTGAAGCATGTTTTAAATCTTCTTTTATTAATGATGTTTATGTTAGTTCAGATGATGTTGAAATATTAAATGTTGCTGAGCAGTATGGAGCCAAATCATTAATGAGAGATTCAGAGTTGGCTGATGACTTGACGCCTAAAATTGTAGCTATAAGATCAGCATTGAAACAACAAGCATTGTTAAAAGATGGTGATCCAGATGTTGTGATAATTCCTCAGGCTAATTCTCCTGAAATCACAAATATTGCAATTGATGATGGCTTTGATTTAATGAAGAAATATAATTTATGGGAAGTAATGTCAGCAGATAGTAACGGTGTTCAAAATGCTGCATTTAGAATTGTAAGGGTTGACCAGATAAATAATAATTTTTTAAGTGCTCATTGTGGTTTTGTGACATTCGATTGTTTGGACGTTCATACTATTGAAGATCTTAATTTCTTAGAACAAAAATTTTAATATGTGTGGAATTGCAGGATATATTGGCAAATCGCCAATATCAAACAAGCAAGTTTTGGACACTATCAATGTGATGAAAAATAGAGGGCCTGATTTTCAGGATTTCATTTGTTTTTCAAATGCTGGTCATTTTGTTACTCTTATTCATTCAAGATTGTCAATTATTGATTTAGATTCAAGATCTAATCAACCTTTTATTAGAAAGCATTGTATTCTTGTTTTTAATGGAGAAATATATAATTATATCGAAATTAGAAAAGAACTTGAAAGCTTAGGTGCTGTTTTTAAAACAAATTCTGATACAGAAGTTTTAATTCAATCATACCTTTATTTTGGTGAAAATTGTGTCAATAAATTTGAAGGAATGTGGAGCTTTGCTTTGTATGATAAAATTAAGAATAAGCTCTTTTTATCACGTGATAGATTTGCTGAGAAACCTTTGTATTATCACGAAACAGCAAGCGGATTTTATTTTTCTTCAGAAGTTAAAGCAATTAAAAAGTTGTGTGGGAAAAATTTAACAGTAAATAATAATCAGTTATTTAGGTATCTTGTTAATGGTCATAAATCTCTTTATAAAACATCTGAAACATTTTATGATGAGATAAAAGAAGTTGATTATGCTTCAAATTTGATTATTGAAAATACTGAGATTAAAACATATAAATATTGGAAGCCTTCATATACACCTAAAAATATTTCTGAATCTGATGCAATTGATGGAATAAAGCATTATTTGAAAAAGAGTTTAAAGCTAAGATTAAGATCTGATGTTCCTTTGGCATTTTGCTTGAGTGGAGGAGTCGATTCTGCAAGTTTAGTTTCATTAGCAGCAAAAGAATTTAATTATGATGTGTCTTCTTTTTCAATTATAGATAGCGATAAAAGGTACGATGAGTATGAAAATATTATGTCGACAGTAAATGATATAGGTTGCAAAAGTTATAAAGTGAAATTAGACTCTAAAGCAGACAATATTTCAAGACTTGAGAATTTAGTTAAATATCATGATGCTCCTGTGGCAACTATTAGTTACTTTGTTCATTCTATGTTGTCTGAAGCAATAGCTTCTAAAGGATTTAAAATTTCGATTTCAGGAACCGCTGCAGATGAGATTTTTACAGGATATTATGACCATTTTAATCTACATCTTTATAATGTAAGAAATGATAAAGATTTCGAGTCATATTTAAATGATTGGAAAAAATTCCCGCTTAAATATATTCGTCATCCATATTTTAAAAAGCATGATTTATATTTCAACAACCCTATGCTAAGAGAGCATATTTATTTAAATAGTAATAAATTTTTAGAATATCTAAACATTCCATTTAAAGAAAATTTCACAGAATCTAATTATACATCTTCTTTACTTAGAAATAGAATGATTAACGAATTGTTTCATGAAGTTGTAAGAGTTATTTTACATGAAGATGATTTGAACTCTATGTATTATTCATTAGAAAATAGAAGCCCTTTTTTGGATAAAGAATTATTTGAATTTGTTTATTCTATACCAAGTAAACTTCTTATTAAAAATGGTTATGCAAAATATTTACTAAGAGAGTCAATGGCGGGAGTTCTAAATGATAAAGTTAGACTAGATCGTGAGAAAAAAGGATTTAATGCATCTATAAATTCAATAATAGATTTTAATAATAAAAACCATATTGAATATTTATTAGATGATTCTAAAGTTTTTGATTTTGTGAACAAAGAAAAAATAGAAACATTATTAAAAAGGAAAGAATATTCAAATAGTTTTAAAAAGTTTATATTTAATTTCATTAATGTTAAGATTTTCCTCTCATAATATTTTCAAATTTTCTATCCAACTGGTTGTTGTTATTTTGCTTTTTTCTAGATTCCTATATTTGGATCAAGATGTTCCCTCTTACATGGTTTCTGGGATTTCTCAAGAGGATGAGTCATATTATTCTATAGGAGGTTTGCTGCGGTATTATAATGATGTTGGTAAAACTGATCCAAATTTCAACACAACTTCATCAGATTTGGTTTGCTTGTACAGTACTCCTTTAACCTATTTGTCATTTCATCTTTTTGGTAACAATTACTGGGGGTTAAGATTTGGTGTTCCATTTATATCTTTAATTGTTGTTTTTTTTCTCTTTAAGATTTCTTGTAAAGAACTAAAAAATGATTCATTTTCAAAATATTTTTTACTATGCTTTTTGCTATCAGATTTTTATTTTTTCACTTTTTGTAGGTTTCAAACTCCTCAGATATATTCAATTTTAATTTTAAGCTTTTCTTTATTTTGTTTTTATTATATAAAGAATATAAATAAACAATTATTTGTTGTTTCTTTTTTGGCTATTTCATCTATTTTATTTGTCTATATATATAATGTGTTTTTTGCTTTAGGTGTTTGCTCATATTACCTTATTTTTATAATTAATCAAAAGAATTTTAAACTGATTATTCCTTTGTTTTTAGGAGGGATTACTGCCTTTATTTTGTTTTTAATTACTATTGCATTGTTGGGCAGTACACTTGAAGACTATTTGAATATTTTCATTACTTATAATTCTAAAAGAAGTGCATTTTCAATAGAAAGTAATTTTGGAATTTCAACTATTATTATTTCTGGACTGAAGAATTTAAGTTCAGTTTTCTTTACAAATCTTTTTAGATATAATAATATTTGGCTATTCTTTTTAATTTTTTATTTCACATATAGATTCAAAGAAATATTTTATAAAGGTTTTAAACTTATTAAATCTGATTTATTATTAGTAATAATTTTATGTGCTTTTTTCCAATCTATATTCCTTAATAGTTACCCTTTTAAAAAATGGATTGTATTACTTCCAATTGTGTTTTGTTTTGGCTTAGAGTTTTTCAAAAAAAATAATAATTCTGAAAAGAATAAATCAGTTTTAATTTCTATTCTATTGACAATTCCATTAGTTATATATTCATACAAATTGAATTATTCTGTTAATTATTGGAATAGCTTTAATTATGGCTATTATGCCAATTTATCATTTTTTATTTCCATTATTCCTCTTCTAGTTTTTGGCATTTTTAGTTTTCTTATTTTAGTTAAAAGCAATTTAAAAATTATGTATACTGGTTTTTCTTTTTGTATTATTTTAATGTTTTTAATAATAAGTAATGTCTATTATATAAATAAGAAATTTGAAATAAGAGACTATTTGACTGATATAAGACCTTTGTTAGAGGGGAATTATTTAATAGATGGTTTTCCGCATTCTTATAGTTTGTATACTAATTCTGTGCCGATATTAAATCCTTATTCATTTAATAGTGAAAAATATTCATTTGATAAATTATATTTGCAATATGATGACAAGAAAAAATATTTATTGTTTAAAAAAATGCGAGGTGATTTATTTTTTTATAATAAAATTGATTCTTCTAAATTAACTTTATTAGATACAAAACATCTTTTGTATTATGATTTAAAATTATATGAATTAAAATAATATGTTTATAATTTCAGAAATATCTCCACAATTTAGCGGTAAAGTTGAAGTCGCTGAACAAATGATTCTACAATCTAAATTAGCTGGTGCCGATGCAATAAAAGTACAGCTTTATACAGACACTCAATTTGGTTCTGAAAGAGCTTATTTGTCTATGTCTTTTGAAGACCTTAAAAGACTTAAAATTTTTGCAGACAACTTAAATATTCCTCTTTTTGCAACACCTTTTACCTTTGATAGATTAGATTGGTGTATAAAGTTGAATTTGCCATATCTTAAAGTAGCGGCAAGAATGCATTTAGAAATGCCTGATCTTGTGAAAGAGATAATGAAACAAAAAATACAAACATTTGTTTCAATACCTTCAGACTTTAACCCCAGTAATGTAGAGAAGTTTGATCACGCTACATATTTGTATTGTGTTGTGAAATATCCAACTAGATTAGACGAATTTTCAATGCCAGATTTTCAAAAATCTTGTTTTAAGGGTGTTTCTGACCATACATTAGGAAATTCAGGAGCTCTTTTTGCCTCTGCTCATGGTGCAATGTTTTTAGAAAAACATTTTACTCTACAGCAATCCCATCAATACATTACAGAGCAAGCTCACTTAGGATCAATGAATATGCATGATTTAACATTAATTAAAAACATTTCAAAAGAGTTTGAAATTATTAGAAACATTTAGATCTAGTATTAATTTTTAAAATGAAAGAGAATAATTCGTCTGAAATTAAATGGACAAGAGTAATAGGTGAAGAACAGAACTTGTTTAAATTAAAATTAAATGAGTTATTTAAGTACAAAGATTTACTTTTTAGATTTATTTACAGGGACTTTGTAACTCTTTATAAGCAAACTATTCTTGGTCCTATATGGTATTTTATTCAACCAATAATGATGATGCTTGCTTATGTCATTGTTTTTGGAAATATTGCTAAAATTTCAACAGATGGGATTCCTCAACCATTATTTTATTTATCTGGTATTATTGTTTGGAATTATTTTTCAGAATGTTTTTTACAAACTTCCGATACTTTTAATGAAAATCAGAATTTATTCGGAAAGGTTTATTTTCCAAGATTAATAATACCTCTATCAAAATCAATATCTGGCTTATTAAAGTTTTGTGTGCAATTTTTATTATTTCTGTTTTTTTTCTTTTATTATTTGTATAATGGGGTTATAATAAACCCTAGCTATTACATTGCTTTGTTTCCTTTATTGTTAATTGTTATGGCAATGTTAGGTTTAGGTTTAGGTTTAGTTTTCACATCAATTACTGTAAAATATCGTGATTTAAAATTCTTCATTCAATTTGGAATACAATTATTAATGTTTGCAACTCCAATTATTTATCCTTTAAGTTCTATAGGTCATAGTGCATCTCAATTGAAAATTAGAACTTTTATGTATCTAAACCCCTTCACACATATTTTGGAAACATTTAGGTTTGTATTTTTAGGAAAAGGTGAAGTTTATATTGAAGGTTTAATATATTCTTTTGTGTTTTCGTTTATCGTCTTAGTTGTTGGGGTATTAATTTTTAACAAATCAGAAAAAACTTTTATTGATAAAATATAATGAGTGATCTAGTATTGAAAATAGAAAGACTTGGTAAAATGTATAGACTGGGTCAGTTTGGGACTGGAACACTTTCTCATGATTTAAATAGCTTTATTGCGAAAATAAGAGGAAAAGATGACCCTTCTAAACTAATTACTCATAAAAATGAAAGAGATGTCAAAGCTATTCATGACTTTGTATGGGTTTTAAAAAACTTAAACCTTCATGTTAATAAAGGTGATGTTTTAGGAATAATTGGTAAAAATGGTGCTGGTAAATCAACATTGCTGAAATTGATTTCTCAAATCACATCTCCCACGGAAGGTTTAATTAAGTATAAAGGTAACATAGCTTCATTGTTAGAAGTTGGAACGGGAATGCATCCAGAAATGACTGCTAAAGAAAATATTTTCTTGAATGGAGCAATTTTGGGGATGAAAAAAGAAGAAATAAAAAAGAAATTTGATGATATTATTGATTTTTCGGGATGTCAAATGTATGTTGACACACCTGTTAAGCGTTTTTCATCAGGAATGCGTGTTAGGTTAGGTTTTGCAGTTGCTGCATTCTTAGAACCAGATATTTTAATTGTTGATGAGGTGTTGGCCGTTGGAGATTATGAATTTCAAAAAAATGCTGTTGGAAAGATAAAAGAAGTCAGTGAAAACGAGGGTAGAACGGTTTTATTTGTGAGTCATAATATGGGAAGTATTAGAAATCTATGCAATAGAGGGGTGGTTCTAAATCAAGGAGAAATATCATTTGAATCCAACAATATAGCAGACGTGATTGAACATTATCAAAAAGGAAATTCAATTAAGGAAATTAATTTTAATAAAGTTTCTAGGTCGGGGTTGGGTAATATTCAATTTAATGATTTTAAAATTCTCAATGTGAACAATGTTGAGACAAAACAATTTTGTATAGGTGACAATATTAGATTTTATTTAGGATTAGAGAATTATACCCAATCTAACCAATCTGTTCAAATTGCCATAGGATTTAGGAGTTCTGATGATAGAGTATGTTCAATGATAGGTAATGAATATTTAGATTATAATATTAGCTTGAAACCTGGATTTAATTCTGTTAAATGTGAAGTGTTCGAAGTGCCTTTCTCATCTGGTAAATTCATAATAAATGTAATTCTAAAAAAGAATCAAATTACAGAAGATTGGATTAAGGATTTAACGTATTTTGAGATACAGGGTGGAAGCTTTATTAGTGAAGCATATACTTATCCTAATAATTACAATGGTATTTATTTAAAACATAAATGGGATGATAAATGATTTTTTTTCTAAACAATCTCTTCTTTTAGTATTTATAAAGAAAATCTTAGGTAAAGACCCCTTTAATTATATTTCTGTTGAAAATAATTCTAAGATTAGTTATAATGGGACATTAATTAAAAAATATGTTTCTATAATTTCAAAGGGCAATTCTACTATTCAGATTGGTGATAATGTAATTCTTGAAAATGTTGTCATTTGTTGTGAGAGTAACTCGACTCTTGTAATACAGGATAATGTCGTAATAAAAAACACTGAAATCAGAGTGTTAAATAATTCTAAATCAAATATTGGAGTCCATACAATTATTGGGTCTTTTAAGATGCATCAAACAAATATTTATATTAATAGTGGTATTTTTTCAACTGCTAATAGATGTAAATTATTTTTAGAGAAAATTCAAGTTCGGTTTGGTGGAGAATTATCTATTGGGAGATATTCTGGATTTGGATTTTTCACTGATATAAGGTGTGATGAAAAGATTCAAATTGGTGATTATTTATTATGTTCTTATCATGCAACAATATATGATTCAAATATTCATTCTATTGATCCAGAATTAAGAAGAAAAAACATAAAAAATCAATTTCCAAATGGCCTAACTGATTTTGTTAAACCTAAAACAGCTCCAGTTTTAATTGGGCATAATGTGTGGATAGGAAAATATGCTGCAATTCTTAAAGGTTGTAATATTCATTCAAACTCTATAGTAGGTTTAGGTGCAGTTTTGTCAAATATCAAAGATTCTGAAACAAAAAATTATGTTTGCCAAAAACCAAGAATAATTTAAAAATTGATGTCTAGCCTTAAAAAGATATTAATAGTTTGTGAAAGAAATTCTCATAGAGCTCCAAGGTTATATAATGAATATTTAGTTCTTAAAAATGATTTTGATATACTTATTGCAGGTGATTTTAAACCAAATTACATAGATGAGAGTAGGTTCATAGATATTAATATTAATCCAATCATACTGAAAAATAAAAAAAAATCAAATTCAGGCATAAATTTTATTCATAATCAATTTTTAAAGCTTAAATTTTTATTTTCATTTGGTTTTGTTAAACCTAGAGATATCCCTTTTTTATATGATTTAAAATATTATTATTTAAACAGCAAATTAAAGGCATTAACCTTTGATATTCTTATTTATCATCACATCTCTTCCCTTCCATTTATGGTTTACTTTTCAAAAAAGAGTAAGAGTAAGTTAATTGTTAATTTACATGAATATTATCCTAAAGAATTTAATGATCAAAATAATTGGAGTCGAAAAGAATATTATTTAAATAGTTTGTGTGCAAGGTTTTTAAAAGAAGCAACTCTTTTATTTTGTGTTAATAAAAGTATTTCTGAAGAGTATGCTCATAATTTCGATATTGATAAATCAAATATTTTAGTGTTTTATAATGTTAAGAATTATGAAGATACTAAACCTTCTATTGTAGATGAAAATAATATAAAATTAGTTCATCACGGGGCGGCCATTCCGTCAAGAAACCTTGATAAAATGATTGATCTCGTTAATTTATTACCCAGAAATTATAGTTTGACTTTAATTTTAGTTCCATCTAATCGAGAATATTTTAAAAGGTTAAAAAGAATGAAAACAGATAAAGTTATATTTGAAAAACCTGTATCTTCTGAAAAAATCTCTAAAATGTTAAACCAATATGATATTGGTTTATATCTTTTATCTCCATCTAATTTTAACGAGAGTAATGCTTTGCCAAATAAGTATTTTGAATTTATACAAGCTAATTTATGTTTAGCTGTTAGTCCTATTGATGAAATGAAAGAAATTACTGAGAAAAATAATTTCGGTGTCGTTTCTAATTCATTTGATGTAAATGAAATGGCAAATTGTATTAATGCTCTTAGCGTTAATGATATTGAGAGTTATAAAATTAATGTTCATGAGAAATCGAAATTATTTTCTTTGGAGAATTTTAATTCTTCAATACTTGATAGAGTGTTGAAATTATAATTAATTGATTATTATCTTTTTAATAATCTAATTTTTAATTTTTACGTTTGGAAGTTTAAATTATATGTATATACATGAAAATCGTATATTTGTAATATACCTTTTCCACTCATGAAATATAGATTATTTTTACTCCTGTTTTTTGTATTGCAATACAATTTATTTTATTCTCAAGATCCTTCTTATTTTCAGTCTCAGGTAGCCTCTGGTGATTGGGATAATCCTACTACTTGGTTATTGACATCTGGTACAGATGCAGATAATGTCCCTGATTTAGATGATACTGTTGAGATTCAAATTGGGCATATTGTTCAAGCTTCAAGCCTTGGTAATACAAGGATTTGCAAATTATTTATTGACGGTGAATTAGCTCTTGATAATACTTATTCATTATATGTATATGGTTTTAATACAACAAGTACAAACAATGGTGTAATTTCTGGTTCTGGAAATTATTATCAAGTAAGATCTGGTGCCTTGGATGGTGCTGGGACTATTCCGTTGGCTAATTTAAATGTTATTAGTTCGGCTATACTTGAAATAGATTCAGACTTAGTTGTTAATGGCGAATTATCGTTGTCTTCCTCCGGGAAATTGAAAATTAATTCAGGTAATACTTTAACAGTTAACGGTTTAGTTAAATCATCATCTGGAAGTACTTTTACAAATGAAGGTACTCTTATAGTTAATACAACATCATTCCTTAAGGTTAATGTGCCATCAACTACATGCTTTTTTTCTGGTGATGGAGACATAATTTGGAATAACACTTCCGATTTTCCAATTCCAGCAGCAAATGATTATAAAAATGTAACAATAAATAGTTCTACTAGTGTTGATGGTGATTTTACTGTTTTGGAAGACTGGACTAATAATGCTATATTTTCTTCTATAGGTTCAGGTAACACAATAACTTTTAATGGTTCATCTACTCAAACTATTTCAGGTTCAGGTACTAATAATTTTAAAAATTTAACTTTGGATAATAGTACTGGATTGCTTCTTTCAAGTAGCATTTTAAATATTGAAGAAGTATTTGATTTAAGCTCAGGAAATTTTAATAATGTTAGTGGAACTGTTGTTCTTGAAAGTGACGCTGACAATACTGCTGGTCAACTAAATTTGGGGTTAAGTTC